>OIER01000040.1_pt1 | contig 162994 bp, 134 predicted proteins | sample 1581801 | NCBI WGS metagenome assembly OIER01 (sample SAMN03281006, study PRJEB24777) | human gut metagenome | isolation source: fecal sample PR165 from 1 month old male Malay infant, vaginally delivered... | reverse complement strand
GTAATATTTATTATTCATAAAACTAGATTTAAGTCTCTTTTGCACTTGAATTATACTATAGATTGTTTCGAAAACATCTCATCTAAATGAGATTACCCACACGCTATTCTATCCATCTCTCACCATACCTAAAATTTTAGATTTAATTTATTAAACATCAAGGTTAACTCGCCTCAAAATCTTGTTTGTATTGAGAAGCATTTTTTTCGGCTGCAAATATAAATAAAAACCACAAAAAAACAAACAACACGATCAGGATCAACAATCCGATCCCAATCCGCGGATAGTAATTACACCCACGAACAAATCTGGCAATTAAATAACGAGAAAAAACCGGCTTCACACTTTCAGAAAGAATATAGCAAGGTTCACCAAAGAAAAGGCGAACAAACACAAAAGTGAATACACACACATATTCCTCTATCATCTCAAGCTAAATTACACACAAATTAGTTGTATTTAAATTCAGACTTTGAAGTGAAATTAAGCCTACTCATCCTCTCATTTTTTCAATTCATATAATAATAGGATTATCGTCCGGAGACAGGTCTTGTAATTCCTTGGACTCTAAAAGTACAGGAAAATACTCACACAACATTCCCGCATTGATCTCTTTCAGTAAATACTTCTCATTCCCCCAATGCGGAAAGAAGCGATACCCCTGAATGATCGACATCGGAACAGGAGCAAAGCAATAATACGATGACTAATATACAATATTTCATATCCTATTTTCCATTTTACAAGTTGAACCAATAATTCATCTTAATCATGAACGTATTCGTAGCGGGGAGTCCCCACATACGATCCAGATTACTTCCCCAGCCGGGCGAGTACCAGTTATCCCGGTTGGACATCCGGTGTTCCCATACGAAATAAAGCGTGGAGCCGGGCAAGTATTCCCAGCGGGCTACCAAGTTGGAACGGAACTCGTTGAACCGGAAATCCGGGTTGTTGAAAGCCATCCGCCCCTCTCCCTCACCGAGCGTGTAGACACCATCCGCATACGTCAAATGATCCGGATCGATACGCAGGAAACGGTTCTCAAAGGTATGCGACTTCGTATCCGCCGCTAATTTAAAATCATCGTATTTAGCGATAGAGGTGAACGGGGCGCCATAGAATTGAATGGAAATATCGGGGGTCACGTTCACTTGTAATTTCAGCGTGAGACCATAGGTCTTCTGATCCATGTGGCCCATAACATAAGCAGGGGCAGAGCCACGTGCGCCAAGCGGATGCGTCGTAGCCACATATTGCATCTCATCCGTATTCCATGCGTAATCCAGTTGCCCGGACAAATAGACATGGTTTCCCAAGCGGAAGGTCAGGCTCGGCGAGATCGTATTGAAGCGATTTCCCTCGAAATTATGATCGCCCTCGTATTTGAGCATGAACATCATTCGTTTCGCCTTATCGGTATTGAACTTAGCGGAAGTTAAGAAATAAGAACCGAAGCGAACATCCGGTCCCCCTCGCAATAAGCGGCTATCCAGCCAATTCCAAGCGAAGGTTTCCTTGACATCCCATTCATACCGGTTCATCGTCATACTTTGCCAACGCAAGGAAGCGTTGTTGCTAAAAGGAGTACCGCCGTAATTCCACATATTCTTTTGGGACAGGGTAAAGGCGTTGTACCGGAATATCTTCCAGATATCGGTCTGCCGATACATGATCTCCGTCTCATTCATCAGATAATCCGTCTCCTTCATATATCCCATATCATTCAAGTCGAAACCGGGTGACGACCAAGTAAAGGTCTCCGAGAAGTTCCATTTGGCGTTTCCTTTCCGTCCCACTTTCACATAACCACCCGTTCCGGTCAGGGAGCGACGGGTAGGATCCACCCCCAGATAATCGGCGGAGGAAGCCCTTTGATAATAATGCGCCACGCTATTCTGCAAAGCCGTGATCGCCCCGGCGCTACCATGCAAGGAACTCAACATTCCCTTTACATCTATATAATAAAGGCGATTCTTGAAATACTGGGTAAAATCAATACCCGCCGTGAAAGCGTTACGCACCATAAAATCTTCCAGATAAGGCTGATCCAAGGCACGGTTTACCGAAGTCACCATACCGCCCAGCAAGGTATTCCCCTTCCAGTTCTTTTGCACACGGGCCACGGTATAGTTTGTCAAAGGCTCCACGACTTCCACATCCTCCACCCCATTACGGGTAACCTTGGAGGAGGAACGTGCCGTTACACTCTCGATCACTCCGATCGTCAAGCCCCGTTTATTCGTACCCGTCAGTTTCAAAGCACCAATAATCGGCACATTCTCTTTCGTCTCGGCATAACTACCTACGTTGTCTATACCCCGTGGCGTATAAGAGGGAGAGGCGCCGATCCTACGGGTATAAAACATCATATCGCTACCGTTCGCAAAATCCAAGATATGTTTTCCTTCCAAGAAGAAGGGGCGTTTCTCATCGTAAAACGTCTCGTAAGCCGTAAGGTTCATTACGGAGGGATCCAACTCCACTTGTCCGTAATCCGGATTGATCGTCATATCCAACGTATAATCCGAGAGGGCGAACTTAGCGTCCAAGCCCACGTTTCCTCCCCAGCTATGCCCTTTTTGATAAGGGCTGCCGTCTATCCGGGGTTCCTGCCTGTATTTACCCATTACATACGGCAAGAACTCGATGCCGCGAGGCTTGGGAACAGAGTCCATGCCGCTCATGTTTCCGAACGAAAAGACATGTCCGTTATTCTTCAAGGGGATCATGCTCCAATTTTGCACCTCGTTATTCCTACGGATGATACGGCGTACATGCAAGCCCCAAACGCCATCCTCCGATCGCTGGTTATAACGCAACTGGCTGAACGGGATACGCAGCTCGGCAGTCCAACTGGAATCCGCCCGATCAATATGCGTCCGGCCCTCCCAAACGGCGTTCCAGCTCTTATTGACATCCAACTTGTCGGTAACGATTAAATCGGTCTTATTCCCCCCCAGATTGATATTGAATTCCGGCGCCGCCCGATAATCATGGTAGGTATCGAAAGCGACACTGATCAAATCGCCCAGACTATTATCATCCCGGTTCCCGATAAAACGATTCATCTTATCCGGCACGGCGTCCTTACAATACACGCCTATATAGATATATTTATCATCATAGAAAAGTTTCACCCGGGTCGGAGATTGGGTGATCGCCCGCTCATAGGGGATAATCTGTACGAAACGATCCGACCATTCGCCTTGCTTCGTCCAAAAGTCCTCATCCAGCTTACCGTCGATCGTAGGTTTCACTCCCGATACTTTCCGAATATTATAGGTACGCTTATAAGCTTTCTCAAAAGGGACGATCGAATCTTGCTGGGCTTCGCACAACAACGAGATTCCTAAAAACACGAGTAGAGTCAGATATTTCATAATGGCCTAGACTATAAGATAACAATAAGCCTCAAAGATAAGCACTTCTTTTCAGAAAAGAACACATCTTCCTTAGATTTATCGCAACGAAGCCGAAGGCATACGATATCAAGTACTCACTGCACCCCGTTTTGCAGTATTACCGCGACGCACGTGCAGCGCTACTGCAACCCACGTGCAGTAACACTGCAATGCGGGTTGCAGTACAATAACAATAGCGTCACGATAAAAATCAACAACCGCCTCCCAACGCCCGGTATAGCAATATCTTCTTCCGGCATAAATCGGTGACGATATCGATATGCTCCAGCTCGCTATCCAGATAACGCTCCTCGGCGGAAAGAACCTCCAAGAAACCGGTATAGCTTAATTGGAACATCTCACCAGCATTCACCACGGAACGTTGGTGGGCAAGGGATTCTTTCTCTTTCAAGCGGATACGCTCCGTTTGGGTCTGGCTGGCGCAATAGAGATCGAGCACCTCGGTGTAAGCGTTCAAAGCGGTCTCGTGGTATTGGGATAAAGCGATACGCTGGGAAGCCTTCGCCTCGTTCCACATCGAACGGATCTCATTGCGACGGAAGATAGGAGCCGTGATACCCGCCGCCAAGTCGTACACCAAAGAGGCCGGCGAATGAAACCACTTACCCACATCAAACGCATTGAAACCACCACTGGCGCCAAGCACCAACGAGGGATAAAAAGCCGCCTTCGCCGCTATCACATCCGCCTTGGAGGCGATCAACCCCATCTCGGCGGAACGTACATCCGGACGCAATGTCAAGAGGTTCGCCGGAATCCCTTCCGACAAGGGAACCGGCAACTTACGCAACTCATCGAATCCCATCCGGCGAATCTCGAAGGGGAAAACACCCAACAGGCAGGCGATCGCCCGCTCCTTCTCACCGATCAACTGATCGTTTTCCAGCAACTTACTCTCGATCGACAACACACGGGCATAAAACTGATCGACCGCCAACTGCGTCTCCGCCCCTTCCTTCTTCAACTGGCGGGTCAGCTCATGGGAACGACGGGCACTGGCCAGCGCATTCCGCAACACCTCCTTACGCCGGTCCAAGCCGATCAACTCATAATATTGAATCGCCAAATCGGAGATCAACATCGACTGGGCAAAACGGGTAGCCTCCACGGAAGCCATCCAGCGAGCGGCGGCGGCCTGCTTCTTCCGGGTCAGTTTGCCCCAGATATCCGCTTCCCATTGAAAGCTCAAGCTCAAGCCGAAATCCCGGTAAGGGTCCGGTATATGCTTATCCTTTGGCAAAGAAGGCACGTTCGTCTCGCTATTCCCCACACCATCCATCGTATATTCACCGAAACGGTTCACGGAGGCTCCGATGTTCAAATTCACGTCCGGCAGCAAAAGCCCTTTCGCCCGTTGCAAGGCCGCACGGCTCATGGCGATGCGCTCCATGCTCTGCCGGAAGGAATGGTTATTGCGTAAAGCCACATCCACATAGCCTCGCAATAAGGTATCTTGGAAAAAGACATCCCACGACAGCGGTTTCACGAACGTAGTGTCGTTCATTCCCATCTCGCCGGATTCCGGAAGCGAGATCCGCTCGTCCATCGATAGCTCGGGAGTCTTACAACCGGCCAAAGCAATCAGAGCCAAGGCGCAGCCTATCATTATATATCTCATCTTATTAATACACATACTCGTCTTCTTTAATTTGCTCTTCCTCTTTTCTCTTTTTAAAATAAGTAGCCAGCGACTCGAAGATCACGTAAAGCCCCGGGATCAAGAAGATACCGACAAACGTACCGATCAACATACCTCCGGCCGCCGCCGTACCGATCGAACGGTTCCCCAAGGCACCGGCTCCCGAGGCGATCGTCAACGGAATCAAGCCACTGATAAAAGCGAAGGAGGTCATCAAGATCGGGCGCAAACGACTGGTAGCCCCTTGAATAGCGGCCCCCATCACGCTGATACCTTCCTTACGGCACTGGTTCGCCACCTCGATAATCAAGATCGCGTTCTTTCCCAGCAAACCGATCAACATCACCAACGCCACCTGCGCGTAGATGTTATTCTCCAGACCTACCACGTACAGCAAGAAGAACGAGCCGAACACACCCGCCGGAAGCGACAGGATGACTGGAAGCGGAAGCAATAAGCTCTCGTATTGGGCGGCAAGCAACAGATAGACGAACGCCAAACAAATAGCGAAGATCACCAACGTTTGCCCGCCGGACTCTTTCTCTTCCTTCGCCACGCCGGACCATTCCGTATCATAACCACGGGGCAATACCTCGGCGGCGATCTCCTCGACAGCCGCCAACGCCTCACCCGAGCTGACACCCGGGGCGGCCTCGCCGGTAATCATGGCCGAGGTAAACAGGTTGTAACGGGTAATCTGGCTCGGGCCGTACACACGCTCCATCGTCATGAAGTTGGAGTAAGGCACCATATTCCCCTCCTTATTCTTAGCATACAGGCTGAACAAATCCTCCGGATTCATACGATACTCCGGAGCCGCTTGCAACATGACCTTGTACATCTGGCCGAAACGGACGAAGTTGGAGGAGTAGAAGCTACCTACATAGGATTGCAAGGTCTCCATGGACTCGTTCACGTTGATGCCTAGCTTGGCCGCCTTCGCCAAATCCACCCGGAGCAGATATTGCGGGAAATTCGGGTTGAAGCCGGAAGTGACACCGGTCAGGCGAGGATCCGCGTTCAGCTTCGCCACGAAGTTCTTGGCGACCTCATCCAGCTCGGCGAACGTACCGGCGGTCTTATCTTGCAGACGAAGCTCGAAACCGCTCGCGTTACCGAATCCCGGAACCGTAGGCGGCAGGAAGAACTGGATGTCCGCATCCTTGATATGGGCGACACGATCGGCATACACACTCATCAACTCCGCCGCCGTCTGCTCCCGTTGATCCCAAGGGGTTAGGTTAATCATACCCATACCGAAGCTGGCACCCTCCGTCTCGGTCATCAAGCTATAGCCGGCCAAGGTAGAGATCGTCTCCACCTCTTCCAACGGCAACAAAGCCGCTTGCACCTTGTTCAAGGCAGCTTCCGAACGCTCCAAGGTAGCTCCGGGAGGTGCGTCTACGTTCACATAGATCATACCTTGGTCCTCGTTCGGGATAAAGCCGGAAGGCAACACGAACGTCATGCCCCACGTGGCCAGACAGAAAAGGATCAAGGTTGCGTACGTCAGCATCCGACGGTTCAAGAACCATCTTAAATTCAAGCGGTAACGACGCTCCAAGAAATCATAACGGCTATTGAACCCATCAAAGAAACGAGCCAGCAGATTTTTCTTTTTCTTCTTCGAGTGGGATACCGGTTTCAGCAACAAGGCGCAAAGAGCCGGAGACAACGTCAAGGCGTTCACGCCGGAGATCACGATCGCCACGGCAAGCGTCAACGAGAACTGGCGATAGAAGATACCCACCGTTCCATCCATGAAACCGACCGGGATAAACACGGCGGACATCACCAGCGTAATAGCGATAATCGCCCCTCCGATCTCACCGATCGCCTTTTTCGTCGCCTTCAACGGGGGCAGCTTCTCGTTGTGCATCTTCACGTGGACCGCCTCTACCACCACAATCGCGTTATCCACCACGATACCGATAGCGAGCACCAAGGCAAACAAAGTCAGCATATTGATTGAGAAACCCAGCATCTGCATAAAGAAGAACGTACCGATCAACGATACCGGAACGGCGATAGCGGGTATCAGCGTAGACCGGAAATCCTGCAAGAAAAGATACACCACGATAAATACCAAGATAAACGCCTCCAGCAAGGTCTTGAGCACGACCGATATGGAAGCGTCCAAGAAACGGGATACGTCGTACGAGATATTATATTCCATACCCGGAGCAAACGTCGTTTCCTTCAATTCCTCCATCTTCGCCTTGATCTGCTGGATCACCTCACGGGCGTTCGAGCCCGGACGCTGCTTGATCATGATAGAGGCCGAGGGCTTTCCGTCCGTCATGGAGATCATATTATAATCCTCGGAATCAAACTCGATCGTAGCCACGTCTTTCAGGCGAAGCACGGAACCGTCCGGCAGGGCTTTCAAGACGATCTCGCCATATTCCTCCGGCGTGCTGAACTTACCGCTATACTGCAAGACGTATTGCAATTGCTGCGGGATCTTGTCGGAGCTGATACCCGTCTTACCCGGCGCCGCCTCGATATTCTGCGAGCGGATCGCCTCCGTAACCTCTTGCGGCGACATATTATAAGCCGCCAACCGGTTCGGGTTCAGCCATACACGCATCGCATAGTCGCGGCTACCCATGATCTCCACGAATCCCACGCCATCGATGCGCTTCAACTCACGCAAGATATTGATATCGGCAAAGTTATATACGAATTTCTCCGTATGGGTACTATCCGAGCTCATGATGTTCAGGTACATCAACATACTGTTTACCTCCTTCTCCGTAATCACGCCGGCACGGATCACCTCTTCCGGAAGCTCATCCAGCACGGTGGTCACACGGTTCTGCACATTCACGGAAGCTACGTCCGGGTCGGTACCGACCTTGAAATAGATCGTAGTCAAGGACATACCGTCGTTCGTACAAACAGAGGTCATATAGGTCATTCCGGGCACGCCGTTGATGGCACGCTCCAGCGGGGTCGCCACCGTTTTCGCCATCACGTCGGCGTTCGCTCCAGTATAACGGGCGGTAACGGTAACGGATGGGGGCACGATATCCGGGAATTGGGTGATCGGCAAAGAGTTGATCGCCAGCAATCCCAAGAAGACAATTACCACCGAGATCACGCCCGATAAGATAGGGCGTCTGATAAATATTTCAAACATAGGGCTTACTTATTATTCTCGATTTCGTTAGACGATTCCAATTGGCGACGGATCGTGGCTCCATCTACCATATCGGGATTGATAGTCATGCCGTCCGTGATCATCTGAACACCCTCGTAGACGATGACGGTCTGGTCCGGCAAATCCTGTGTCACGTAATAAGAACCGTGGCGGGCCAACGGCTCGAAGCTACGTACGCTCACCTTTCCATCTTCCGCTACCGTATATACATAGGTAAAATCCTGTATCTCGAAAGTGGATTGCTGAGGAACCAAGACGACGTTCTCCATCTTGGTCAGCATCCGGATCTTACCGGATACGCCATGTCGCAGCAAACGTTCCGGGTTCGCGAAACGGGCACGGAAAGCGATCGATCCGGTACCCCGCTCAAAGTCGCCCTCCACGGTCTCTACCTTCCCTTTATACCGATAGGTGGATTGGTCGGAAAGGATCAGCTCCAGATTATTATACTCCGGCTGGTCGATACCGCTCAACTGCGTCCGTTTATATTCCAGATACTCCTTCTCGTTGATCTTGAAATAGGCGAACATATCCGATACGTCCGTCAAGGAGGTCAATAAGCTGCTCGGCGTAACCAAACTTCCCACCTTAAAGGGGATGCGGTCCACGTATCCCTCGAAAGGAGCCGTGATCGTCGTGTACGAGAAATTAGTCTCCGCACGTTGCAAACGGGATTTGGCCTGTTGCACCTGCAAGCGTGCCACGTCCGCCTCGGCCATCGCCTGCTCCAGACGGATCGGCGAGATGATATCTTTCTCCACCAAACGCTTGATGCGGTCTACCTCTACCTCCGCCATCTTCAACTCGGCTTGGGCCTGTTTGTGATGGGCTTGCGCCTCTTTCACCTCCTCGTACAATTCCGCCGAGGAAAGCTTGAAAAGCACCTGCCCTTTCTTCACGTGCTCGCCCTCGTCCACAAGGACGGCCTCCACGAATCCTTCCACTTTAGGTTTCACCTCTACAAACTGTACGGCTTGTACATCCGCTACATACGACTGCGGCACCTCGATCGTGGTCGTGGTTAACCGCATCACCGGCGTATGATCTTTCTTCCCGGACTTTTTCTCCCGGTTTTGGCTACAAGATACCCATACACAAGCCGTTAAGCATAGTAAGGGTAAATAGTTAGAAAACAATTTTATCCTCATAAAACTTATAGATTTATAATTATTTGAATACAACGAAAAGCACATGGCGAATCACCCCATGCGCGACAATAAGAAACAGGTAAGTTCTACTAAATCAGATAGGAACAGAACCAAACGAAATTCTGTGCTTTGTGTAGGTTATAAAATAAAGGAAGCTTGGCGCATTGCCGTAGTTCCAAGGAATGAATTAATTCATGTAAATCCAGAATCGTAAACAGGTCCCATATCAAATCGATCTCCAAGGCACGGATTTGCACTTGCTCTTGACGTACCGTTCGCAAGGAGGCGTTATCGTCAAAATCCAACAATACATCGGGCGCCTCTTGATCGACCATTTCCATTGAGGTAGTGGTAATATTCTCCGGAAAGAAATCGCTTCCAATGGAATAAAACTGTAACAGCACCAACATGATCATAAGCATGATACGCTGGTGAAGCCCAAAACGATTATTCACTGTTACATTTAGCATCTTTTATCCAATGGAGGCGCAAAGATAAACAATCTTTTTGGGAAGAAAAAACATTTCACCCGCATACGAGTATTGGTATCGCCCCACGCCAGTATAGGCATGAGGCGATGCCGGTATAGGCGTAGGGCTACACCAATACCGACACAGGCTCACGCCTATACCAGCACTTAAATATATGCCTTTACCTTCTCCCGATCCGTTTGCACCGTCTCGAATTCGGAGGAGACGATACAGCTTCCCATCGGGACATTTTCATTGCGGTATTCCATTTTACTATATACGATACTTCGGGCGGACGTATGAAACTCTTTCGCTCCTGTCTCCGCCTCTATTTTCCCGATATTATTCTCACGTACGCCACATCCCGGCATGATGATGATCCGTCCGTCCGCACGTTTCACCAGCTCGGCGATCAAGGGGATTCCTTTCACGGCATCCGATTGCTGGCCGGAGGTCAAGATACGGTCGCATCCCAACTCGATTAGCTGCTCTAACGCAGTGAATGGGTCCCGGCAAACATCGAAAGCACGATGACAAGTTACGGACAGAGGTTTTGCCGCCTCGATCAAGCGCCGCATCAAGGGTACATCGATATCCCCGTCTTTCGTAAGACAGCCGAAAACGACGCCATGCACTTTTAGCTCCTTGCACAGTTCTATATCCAATAGCATGGATTGCACCTCGGCTTCCGTATACAAGAAATCACCGCCTCTCGGACGGATAATCACATTGATATCGATCTTGGAAGTCAGAGCCTTCGCCGTCTTGATCTCTCCATAACTAGGTGTAGTTCCCCCTTCGGGTATCCCGGCGCAAAGCTCTACACGGGTAGCGCCTCCCGCCTCCGCCTCCACACAGCTTTGAGCGGAGTTCGCGCATATCTCAATAATTCGTTTCATGTTTATTTAGTATTGTTGACGTACAAAATTACATAAATATCACCACTTGCTCAACAGAACCACAAATAACTATCCGATACCATTAAAAACACCCCTATTATGGATTAACAAAATAAAACAGAACTGTCACCTTTACTATCAAAAAGGTAGCAAATTCGTATCTCCTTATCTATCTATGCCTTAGAAATTTGACTATAGCTTTCTGATTCGTCCAAATAAGAAACAAATTGGTCTATTTCGGAACTATAGCTAAATAGTTTAAAGTTTAACTAATCTCAAAAAGACACAAAAAGTTCTATTTTCAAGGATCGAAACGCCATAAAACGTAATATTGCAACGACATTTTAATAGGTTAAGATAAATAACAAATAGGCTTTATGGGAGAAATAAAAGGCTATATCTCACAGGTTATCGGCCCGGTAGTGGATATCCACTTTGATTATGGGACAGAAGAAACAGTAACCCTCCCCCGTATCCACGACGCCATGGAGATTTCCCGTCCGAACGGAAATATCTTGATCGTCGAAGTTCAGCAACACATCGGGGAAAACACCGTCCGTACCGTAGCGATGGATACGACCGACGGATTGAGACGAGGCATGGAGGCCGTGTCATACGGAATGCCCATCACCATGCCGACCGGCGACCAAGTCAAAGGACGTTTAATGAATGTCACCGGCGACCCTATCGATGGCATGGCCCAGCTTACTAAAGACGGGGCTCTTCCCATCCATCGTGAGCCTCCTAAATTCGAGGATCTGACAACGACCCAAGAGGTCTTGTACACGGGTATTAAAGTAATCGATTTATTGGAACCTTACGCCAAAGGAGGTAAGATCGGACTTTTCGGAGGAGCCGGAGTGGGCAAAACGGTATTGATCATGGAATTGATCAACAACATCGCAAAGAAAAACAACGGATTCTCCGTCTTCGCCGGTGTGGGTGAACGTACACGTGAAGGAAATGACCTATTGCGTGAAATGATCCAATCCGGTGTCATCCGATACGGCGAGGAGTTTAAGAAGAGTATGGAGGCAGGTAACTGGGACTTGTCGAAGATCGATTACGATGAATTGGCTAAGTCGCAAGCTACCTTGGTATTCGGGCAGATGAACGAACCGCCGGGCGCCCGCTCGTCCGTAGCCTTATCCGGTTTGACGATCGCCGAATCCTTCCGTGACAAAGCCTCTGAGGGAGAAAGAAAAGATATATTATTCTTCATCGATAATATCTTCCGTTTCACCCAAGCCGGTTCCGAGGTTTCCGCCTTGCTGGGGCGTATGCCTTCCGCCGTAGGTTACCAACCGACATTGGCCACGGAAATGGGAGCTATGCAAGAGCGTATCACTTCAACCAAGAAGGGCTCCATCACCTCCGTACAGGCGGTGTATGTTCCTGCCGATGACTTGACGGACCCGGCTCCGGCGACTACCTTTACGCATTTGGACGCAACAACCGTCCTCAGCCGCAAGATCACGGAACTCGGTATCTATCCGGCCGTAGACCCGCTGGAATCTACATCCCGCATCCTTGATCCGCTGATCGTAGGCAAGGAGCATTACGACACAGCGCAACGGGTAAAACAAATCCTGCAACGGAACAAGGAACTTCAAGATATCATATCCATCCTCGGTATGGAAGAACTTTCCGACGAGGACAGGCTAACGGTCAACCGGGCCCGCCGTGTACAACGTTTTCTGTCCCAGCCCTTCTCCGTGGCGGAACAATTCACTGGCGTACCCGGTGTCATGGTCTCTATAGAGGATACGATCCGGGGATTCAAGATGATCATGGACGGGGAAACGGATGACATACCCGAACAGGCATTCTTAAACGTAGGAACCATCGAGGATGTCTTGGAGAAGGCCAAGCAGCTGAAAGAACAAGCAAATTAATCGATATGAAACTGGAAATTGTATCACCGGACGGCATTCTTTTCGAAGGCGAGACCGAATCTGTCTCATTCCCGGGAGTTGCCGGTTCATTCGATATCTTGCCTCATCACGCCCCATTGATAGCAGCGTTGAAGGCGGGTACGATCCGGTTCGAGGCAAACGGCAAAAGACAAGAACAAACGATACAAAGCGGATTCGTAGAGGTAAAAGACGACATCCTATCCGTTTGCGTCGAATAAAAACATACGACAATGAATGGCAGATTAAAAATGAGGTTAATGGGTTTGATCACGTTTATCAACGTGGCAATAGGCGTTTCATTGGGTGGTTTATTATATACCATCTGGCCGGAACACTATTTCTCGTGGTATCCGTCCATTCCCTTCTTTTACTGGGTCATGGCCATGGCGATGACTTTCTTCCTAGACCGGGTAAAAAGGAAAAACGGAGATGTGACCGTAACCATGTACATGCTAGTCCGGTTGTGTAAGTTCACGCTCGCTTTCGTCTTCTTATGGATGTACGCGGCGTTTGTCGGGCAACAATTAAAGACATTTGGTTTCACGTTGATGTTATTCTATTTCATTTACCTCGGACTGGAGACTTACATTTTATATCTGTTTGAAAAGAAAAGAATGAAAAGAGAGAAAAGGGAAAAGGATGATGAGTACAATCAAAGATAACAAATACATATGGATCGCTTTCTGGATGTGGCTCAGCTTTCTCACTCCGGCAAAAGCGGCGTCCGGCGAGATAGACGTGCAGGATATCGTCTTCTCCCACATTCAAGACGCCTATACATGGCATATCACGGAATGGAACGGACAAGAGATTGCGATTCCCCTGCCTATCTTGGTAAAAAGCGAGGAAAGAGGATGGGATTTATTCCTGTCATCCCATCTACATCAAGGCCGGACGCATCACAATTATTATATCGCCGGGGAAGGTGAGCATGCGGGAAAGGTTGTTGAGAAGAACAGTGCCGGAGAAGAGGTTCGCCCGATGGATTTCTCATTGACCAAGAATGTTTGCGGACTGTTCCTCAGTTGCGGTCTCTTGCTTTTCATCGTTCTCCGAACCGCCCATTGGTATAAAAAGCACCCGAACGAGGCGCCGGGCGGATTTATCGGATTGATGGAAATGGCCATCTCCTACATACAAGACGGGGTGATCAAAGAGGCGATCGGAAAAGAATATAAGCCGTTCTCGTCCTATTTGCTGACGGTATTTTTCTTTATCTTGATCAACAACCTGATCGGAATCATACCTATTTTCCCGGGAGGCGCTAATATTACGGGAAATATAGCGGTAACAGGCGTATTGGCACTTTGTACGTTTATAGCGGTCAACCTGTTCGCCACGAAAGCGTACTGGAAAGAGATCTTTTGGCCCAAAGCGCCGATCTACTTGAAACTGCCCTTGCCGATCATGCCGTTCGTGGAGTTCTTCGGGGTATTCACCAAGCCGTTCGCGTTGATGATCCGTCTGTTCGCCAACATCATGGCGGGCCATACGATTATCTTGGCGCTAACCTGTTTGATATTCATAACGGCAACCATGGGAGTAGCCGTGAATTTCGGTATGACGATCGTATCCGTCTTGTTCTGTGCGTTCATGAACTGTCTGGAATTGTTAGTGGCTTGCTTGCAAGCTTATATTTTCACCCTGCTGTCGGCCAACTATATCGGATTGGCCAAGGTAAGGGAATAAATCCAAAGAAATTAAGGTATTAGAATTATATTATTAAGGTTACTAATTTAAAATTAAACACTATGTTATCGACTATTTTATTACAAGCGGCAGCCGGGATGGGCGTAGCGAAGATGGGAGCCACTATAGGAGCGGGATTCGCCGCCATAGGTGCAGGTATCGGAATCGGATTGATCGGTAAAGGTGCCGTTGAAGCTATTGGACGCCAGCCGTCGGCCGCAGGAGAGATCCGTACCTCGATGTTGATTATGGGAGCGTTGGTAGAAGGTGTGGCATTGTTCGCTATTGTCGTATGTTTCTTAGCGTTGTTCCAATAAAAAAGTAACAAACTATGTCTTTATTAACACCGGATTCAGGGCTTCTATTCTGGATGATCGTTTCATTCGGGATTGTCTTCGTGATCCTTTCCAAATACGGTTTTCCCGTGATCGTCAAGGCAATCGAACAACGGAAAGCTTACATTGACAATTCCTTAGAGACGGCACGTCAGGCGAATGAGCGACTTGCCCATATCCAAGCCGAGGGCGAGAAGATGCTAGCCGAGGCCAAGGAAAAGCAAAACGCCGTCCTGAAGGAAGCCTTTGCCGAAAAGGAGCGGATCATCGAGGAGGCACGTAAAAAGGCCGTCTCCGAGGCACATCTGCAGATAGAGGAGGCTACCCGGCGTATCCGCGAAGAAAAAGAGAAAGCTATTCGCGAAGTCCGCTCGGAGATAGCGGATCTGTCTATCGCTATCGCAGAGAAAGTAATGAAAGAGAAAATCGGCCGGGATAAGGAACAACAACAGATGATCGACCGGCTGCTGGATGAGGTATCGTTTAGTAAATCGTAAGGTATGGATATAGGAACTATTTCTTCCCGGTATGCCAAGGCGCTTTTCTCCCTAGCGAAAGACAAGGGACAGGAAAGCCGGGTATATGATGATATGAAGATGTTGGCGGACAGCTTCTCGATGGAGCCGGAGCTTAGGGGTGCCTTGAGCAACCCGATCGTTTCCGTACCGGAGAAAGTGAAATTGCTTACGGCGGCGGGGGGTATCGAGGTATGCGAGCTATATACACGTTTTATCAATCTGGTATTAGCCCATAAACGGGAGACACTACTGCCCTTCATCGCATACATTTATATCCATTTGTACCGGAAAGAGAAGAAGATTACCCGGGTACGATTCGACACGGCCGTAGCGGTAGACGATGCGGTCAAGTCTCACCTGCAAGACAAGCTGCGGAAAGAGACGGGATGCACGATCGAGTTCTCCGGCCATGTGGAACCGGAACTAATCGGGGGTTTCCGCCTACGCATCGGCAATTACCGGATAGACGCCAGCTATGCGACGCAACTACGGGATATCCGTACCGGGCTACTCGAAAACAGATAAAAAAGAAGAAGTATGACAGAACAGATAAAAGTGAGTGAAGTCTCCTCCATCCTGCGCCAGCAATTGGAAGGAATCCATACCAGCATCAAGCTGGAGGAGGTCGGGACCGTATTGCAGGTGAGTGACGGCGTGGCCCGCATCTACGGGCTGGATAATGCGGAGGCGAACGAGTTGCTTCAATTCGATAACGGGATGGAAGCGATCGTGATGAACTTGGAGGAAGATAATGTAGGCGCCGTCCTTTTAGGTCCGACCGACCGAATCAAGGAGGGCGACACCGTAAAACGCACGGGCCGCATCGCCTCTATCGATGTCAGCGAGGGGATGATCGGGCGTGTGATCGACCCATTGGGAAACCCGATCGACGGGAAAGGCGAGATCCTTGGCGAGACTTGCGAGATGCCGCTTGAGCGCAAGGCTCCGGGTGTGATCTTCCGTCAGCCGGTAAACGAGCCTTTGCAAACCGGTATCAAGGCCGTAGACGCTATGATCCCTATCGGAAGGGGACAACGTGAGTTGATCATCGGCGACCGGCAGACGGGAAAGACCTCGATCGCTATCGATACCATCATCAACCAACGTAGCAACTACGAGGCAGGGAACCCGGTTTACTGTATTTACGTGGCGATCGGGCAAAAGGGTTCCACGGTAGCGGCCTTGGTGAACACCTTGCAAGAGAAAGGCGCCATGGACTATACGATTGTCGTAAGCGCGACCGCCTCCGACCCGGCAGCCATGCAATATTTCGCCCCGTTCGCCGGAGCGGCCATCGGAGAGTACTTCCGGGATAGCGGACGACACGCCTTGGTGGTCTACGACGATCTGTCCAAACAGGCGGTCGCCTACCGTGAGGTTTCCTTGATCCTTCGCCGTCCTTCCGGACGTGAGGCGTACCCGGGTGATATCTTTTACCTGCACTCCCGCCTATTGGAACGTGCCGCCAAGATCATCAACCAGCCGGAGGTAGCCCGTGAGATGAACGATCTCCCCGAAAGCATGAGAGACAAGGTGAAAGGCGGTGGCTCCTTGACCGCTTTACCGATCATCGAGACGCAGGCGGGAGACGTATCGGCTTATATCCCGACCAACGTGATCTCTATCACCGACGGACAGATATTCCTTGAGACCGATTTATTCAACCAAGGGAACCGCCCGGCTATCAACGTCGGAATCTCTGTTTCCCGTGTAGGCGGTAACGCGCAATTAAAGGCGATGAAAAAGGTAGCGGGTACCTTGAAAATCGATCAGGCTCAGTTCCGTGAATTGGAATCATTCTCCAAGTTCGGGGGCGAGATGGATGCCGTCACCGCTTTCACGATCGATAAGGGGCAGAAGAATACCCAGTTACTGATACAGCCTCAATATAGCCCGATGCCGGTGGAAGAGCAAATCTCGATCCTTTATTGCGGAACGCAAGGTCTGCTGAAAGAGGTTCCATTGGACAAGGTGCATGAGTTCGAGGCAAGGTTCTTGCAAGAATTACGGACCTCTCATCAACGGGACGTACTGGATGTCTTAAAGACCGGCGTTATCAATGATGAGATACGAGGCATATTGGAAAAAACAGCGAAGGAGCTATGGGTTCATTGAAAGAAATAAAAGTCCGGATCGCCTCTATACGGAGCACGCAGAAGATCACCGCCGCCATGAAAATGGTATCGTCGGCCAAGCTTCATCATGCCCAGACGCAAACCGAGCACACACTTACATATGCTAATAAACTATCCGCTATCTTAAACGGTCTTCTTTCGGCGGAATGCGACCTAGACTCACCTTACACCGAACAGCGTAAGGTGAGCAAGGTGGCTATCGCCGTATTCGCCTCGAGCACGGGTTTATGCGGGACATTCAATGCCAATATATGGAAAGAGTTATCCGCCACGATCCAGACTTATAAGAACCAGCAAATAGAGGTACGCCTCTACCCTATCGGCAAGAAAATAGCGGATGAGCTTCATAAAGCGGGGTATAGCTTCGACACTGATTTCATCATGATCGGCGAAAAACCGTCTTATGAAAGCGCCGTATCCTTGGCGAACCGTCTCATGGAGCTGTTCGTCACGGGTAAAGCGGACCGGGTGGAATTACTGTATCACCATTTCAAGAACATGGCGACACAAGTCGTAACCCACAAGACGTATCTTCCCCTTTCCCTCTCGGATACGGAAGCGGCGGAAACAGCCACCGACTACATCCTTGAGCCCTCGGCGGAAGAGTTGCGTAACCGGCTTTTCCCGAAATTGCTGAACCTAACCATCTATACGATCCTACTCGACACCTCGACCGCCGAGCACGCCGCCCGTATGATGGCTATGCAGACCGCCAACGACAACGCGAACGATTTAATCCAACAATTAACTTTGCAATATAATAAAACCCGCCAGCAAGCCATCACCAACGAATTGCTGGATATCATGGGAGGAGCGGCCGTTTCATCGTAATAAAAACGGGATGCATCCTTGACTAAACAGACAATGATCCGAATGTAAAACACTTTACTAACGGATCATTTCTTATTTACAAAAAAAAGTAAGACCTTTGCTCACCAAAACATAAGCCTGTATACATTATATTATACCAATCTAGGATCGTACTCATGATGAATCAAGAAAAGCTAAAAGGGCATCTCCTTATTTTAGCGGCCAACATCCTGTTCGCCATTAATATGCCCGTATCCAAATATCTACTCCCCGAGCATGTGCAACCCGAGGCGTTAACCAGTATGCGGATGAGCTTCGCTTGCGTGATGTTCTGGATCACCTCCCTATTCGTTCCCTATGAGAAAGTGCCGTTGAAGGACTTGGGACTTCTATGCCTTTGCGCCCTTTGCGGAGTAGGCTTGAACCAAGGGCTGTTTATCTGGGGATTGAATACCACGTCGCCGGTAGACGCTTCCATCATAGCGACCGCCGTCCCCATCTTTGTCATGATCTTGGCGGCCCTGATCCTAAAGGAACCTATCACACGGATGAAAACGTTCGGGGTACTGCTTGGTATATGCGGGGCGATCTCCTTAATACTACAATCCACGCAAGGTTCCAATCAAGCGAGCAGTCTAGGGGGAAACCTCTTGATTACGGTTAGCGGATTCATGTACTCGATCTATTTGGTAGTATCCAAGCCACTAACACTCAAGTACTCATCCGTCACGATGATGAAATGGATGTTCCTGTTCTCCACGCTGATTACCCTGCCTTTCGCTATCGAGTCCATCTGGAATACCCCGGCTTTCCATAAAGAGGTCTTCGACGGCCAAGAGCTGGGAGCCATTTTCTTCGTATTATTCGGGGCCACGTTCATACCCTATTTATTAATACCGCTGGCCTTAAAGCGAATCCGCCCGACTACCGTCAGCATGTACAATTATATCCAACCGATCGTAGCTTCCTTTATCGCCGTATTCATCGGTCAGGATAGTTTTAGCGTAACGAAACTAGTATCAGCCGCACTTGTTTTCTCCGGCGTCTATTTAGTGACCCAAAGCAAGAGCCGGGCGGACCTTGAACAACAAAATAGTCAATCTTTTAGCAAAAACGCTTGCAATATGAAAAATAATGCGTAATATTGCCCCCATAATATAAAAGAATAAGTAGCATACAAAATCAATGATGAGTGTAGAGTCCTCATATTATACATGGGCATTGATGACCCCTTGGGGGGTTAGAATCTATTAATAAGCATTCGCGTAGACCACGTCACGCTATGTCGCAATCTCGTATTGCATCCTTTTTTATTTCTCCTTTTACATAAATAAGTTTAATCAATCGGTTATTGTCGGTTGCTAATCATGAAAAAGCCTTTTTTTGATTGTCAATCCTCGATGAACCATTAAAAATACATATCGATGAAAGTATTAAAATTCGGCGGAACATCCGTAGGTTCCGTGAATAGTATCTTAAGTGTAAAGAAAATAGTAGAGGCTATCGAAGAGCCCGTAATCGTGGTTGTCTCCGCCTTAGGGGGCATCACCGATAAATTACTGGCCACTTCTACCATGGCTTCTAAAGGCGACCTTGCCTACGAGAAAGAATTATCGGAGATCATCGCCCGCCATCTGGACGTGATCGAGGGAGTGATAGAGGACAAGGAGGTACGCATGGATGTCCAGAAGAAAGTGATGGCTTTACTGGATGAATTGAGCAATATTTTCAAAGGTGTTTATTTGATTAACGATTTATCCGCCAAGACATCCGATACGATCGTAAGTTATGGCGAGCGCCTATCTTCCTTGATCGTCTCGAACGTGATCAAGGACGCTAAGTTGTTCGACTCACGCAAATATATCAAGACAGTCAAGCAATTCAACAAGCATATCGTGGATTTCGACTTGACCAACAAGCTCATAAAAGAGACCTTCTCGCCGCTGCCTAAGGTTTCCTTGGTGCCCGGATTCATATCTTCCAGCACGGAAACCGGAGAGGTTACGAACCTCGGACGAGGGGGATCGGATTATACCGCCTCCATCTTGGCGACCGCCTTAGACGCTAACACCTTGGAGATCTGGACGGACGTGGATGGTTTCATGACCGCTGATCCCCGTGTGATCAGCTCCGCCTACGTAATCGACCGGCTTACTTTCACGGAGGCGATGGAGTTGTGTAACTTCGGGGCGAAAGTAATCTATCCGCCGACGATCTATCCGGTTTATCATAAGAATATCCCGATCCGTATCTTGAATACCTTCAACCCGACCGCTCCCGGAACCTATATCTCGAAAGAGCGGGTGAAAGAGGAAGGCAAGGCCATCATCAAGGGTATCTCCTCCATCAACGATACCTGTTTGATCACGGTACAAGGTTTAGGTATGGTGGGCGTGATCGGCGTGAACTACCGGATCTTTAAGACGCTCGCCAAGAATGGCATCAGCGTATTTATGGTATCGCAGGCCAGCTCCGAGAATAATACGACTTTCGCCGTACGTAACGCCGACGCTGATTTGGCCGTACAAGTATTGAACGACGAGTTCGCCTTGGAACGTGCGCAGGGTGATATGAACGATACCGTAGCGGAGAAGGATCTGGCTACCGTCGCTATCGTAGGCGAGAACATGAAACGTACCCCGGGTATCGCCGGTAAGCTGTTCGGTACGCTGGGACGTGCGGGCATCAGCGTGATCGCTTGCGCCCAAGGCGCTTCCGAGACGAATATCTCTTTCGTTATCAAGCATAAATACCTTCGCAAGGCGTTGAACTCCATTCATGACTCTTTTTTCCTATCCGAATATAAGGTATTGAACCTTTTCATCGCCGGTGTAGGAACCGTAGGCGGCAATTTATTGGAACAGATACGCATCCAGCAACCGAAACTGATGCGGCAAAACGGCTTGAAGCTGAATGTCGTAGGTATCTCAAACTCCAAGAAAGCCCTTTTATGCCGGGAAGGGATCAACCTCGACAATTATCTGGAGGAGCTGAAGGAGAACGGGGAAGAGAGCAACCCGGAGCATCTGTGCGAAGAGATCGTAAAGATGAATATCTTCAACTCCGTATTCGTGGATTGCACGGCAAGCCCGGACGTAGCGGCTCTTTACGAGACGTTGATGAACAATAACGTATCCGTCGTGGCGGCTAATAAAGAAGCGGCTTCCTCCTCCTACGATAATTATACCAAGCTCAAGGAGACCGCCCGCCACCGAGACATCAAGTTCTTGTTCGAGACGAACGTAGGCGCCGGCCTCCCGATCATCAATACGATGAACGACTTGATCAATAGCGGCGACCATATATTGAAACTGGAGGCCGTACTTTCCGGTACGCTGAATTATATCTTTAATACGATCAGCGCCGATATCCCTTTCAGCGAGGCGATCCACATGGCAAAGGAAGCCGGATACGCCGAGCCGGACCCGCGTATCGACCTTAGCGGCAAAGACGTAATCCGTAAGCTGGTAATCTTGGCTCGTGAGGCCGGTTATCCGGTGGAGCAAACCGACGTAAAACGGAACCTGTTCATCCCGGAAAAGTACTTCGAGGGTTCCCTTGAGGACTTCTGGAAGAATATCAAGGATACAGATGCCGGTTTCGAGGAGAAACGCCAGCTACTGGAAGCGGAAGGCAAACGCTTCCGTTTCGTGGCGAAGATGGAGAACGGCGCTTGCGAGGTAGGCCTACAAGCCGTAGACAGCCACCATCCGTTCTATGAACTGGAGGGCAGCAACAATATCATCATGATCTCCACCGAGAGATATCATGAATATCCAATGATCATCAAGGGATATGGTGCCGGGGCCGACGTGACGGCCGCAGGCGTATTCGCCGACATCATATCCATCGCAAATATTCGATAGGTATGAAGCACATTATCATTTTAGGCGATGGAATGGCCGACGAGCCGATAGAGGCTCTGGGAGGCAAGACTCCGATGCAATACGCCAAGACGCCTTATATGGATAAATTGGCGGAACTGGGAGTAACCGGGCAGATGAAAACCGTAGCGGATGGTTTCCATCCCGGTAGCGAGGTCGCGAACATGGCGGTATTAGGCTATGACCTGCCCTCCGTATACGAGGGACGGGGTGTATTGGAAGCCGCCAGCATAGGCGTCGCCCTGCAGCCCGGCGAGATGGCGATGCGTTGTAACTTAATCTGCGTAGAAGGCGACATCTTGAAGAATCACTCTTCCGACCATATCTCCACGGAGGAAGCGGACGAGTTGATCCAATGCCTGAACGAGCGATTAGGTTCCGACCGTGTTAAGTTCTATACAGGTGTCTCCTACCGCCACCTATTGGTAATCAAAGGAGGCGATAAGCGTCTGGATTGCACTCCACCACACGACGTACCCCTCCATCCTTTCCGGCCTTTAATGATAAAACCGGAAGTTCCGGAAGCACGAGAGACCGCCGATTTATTAAACGAATTAATCCTCAAGTCCCAAGAGATCTTAAAGGATCACCCGGTGAACCTCAAACGTATGGCAGCGGGGAAAGATCCGGCGAACAGTATCTGGCCTTGGTCTCCGGGCTACCGTCCGGCCATGCGAACGATGCGGGAGATGTACGGCTTCGGAAAAGGCTCCGTGATCTCCGCCGTCGATCTCATCCGGGGAATCGGCGTTTACGCCGGCCTCGAGGTGCTTCACGTAGAGGGAGCTACCGGATTATACGACACGAACTACGAGGGAAAAGCGCACGCCGCCCTTGAGGCCCTCAAGACAAACGACTTCGTCTACCTGCATATAGAGGCTAGCGACGAGGCCGGGCATGAAGGAGACGTAGACTTAAAGATCAAGACGATAGAGTATCTGGACGACCGTGCCGTACGTATCATCTACGAGGAAACGCAAAAATGGGACGAGCCGGTAGCGATCGCTATCCTTCCGGACCACCCTACTCCTTGCTCCATACGTACGCATACGAATACCCCGGTTCCATTCCTGATTTACAAGCCGGGCGAGCAACCCGACTCCGTTACCACATTTGATGAGTTCTCCGTTTCAAACGGCAAATATGGCATACTGGAAAAAGATCAATTTATAAAAGAATTTCTAAACGATTAGAGCATGAAATATTACAGCACAAACAAACAAGCCCCTGTAGCCAGCCTAGAAGAGGCCGTCGTAAAAGGTCTGGCCGGCGATAAGGGATTATATATGCCCGAGTATATCGACTCCTTGGACGAGGAGGTGATAGCCAACATGAAGAACCAGTCCTTCCACGAGATCGCCTGCACGGTAGCTCAGATGTTCTTCGGGGAAGACATCGAGCCGGAGGTATTGGACGGTATCGTAAAAGATACGCTCTCCTTCGAGACCCCGGTGGTACCCGTAAAGGATAATATCTATAGCTTGGAGTTATTTCACGGGCCTACATTGGCCTTTAAGGATGTAGGAGGGCGCTTCATGGCTCGTCTGCTCGGTTATTTCATAAAGAAAGAGGGATTGAAGCAAGTAAACGTATTGGTAGCTACTTCCGGCGATACGGGAAGCGCCGTCGCCAACGGATTCCTAGGTGTCCCGGGCATTCACGTGTATGTGCTTTATCCCAAGGGAAAGGTCAGCCCGATCCAAGAATGCCAGTTCACGACATTAGGACAGAACATCACGGCATTGGAGATAGACGGCACGTTCGACGATTGCCAAGCGCTGGTTAAATCCGCCTTTATGGACGAGGAATTAAACCGTCATATGAAACTGACCTCGGCGAACTCCATCAACGTAGCCCGTTTCTTGCCCCAATCGTTCTACTATTTCAACGCTTACGCTCAGCTGGACAAGCTGGGAAAAGCGGACGAGCTGGTTGTTTGCGTGCCGAGCGGTAATTTCGGAAACATCACCGCCGGATTGTTCGCCTATTGGATGGGGCTCCCTATTAAGCGTTTCGTAGCGGCAAACAACCGTAACGACGTATTCTTGGAATACCTGAATACAGGAACTTATACACCCCGCCCATCAGTCGCCACCCTAGCGAACGCCATGGATGTAGGCGATCCGAGTAATTTCGCCCGTATCATCGACCTATTCGGCGCATTCAATGATCCTCATAAAGAAATATGCGCACTGATCTCCGGACATCGCTATATGGACGAGGAAATCGCCTCTACGATGCGAGCCGTCTATAAAGAGACGGGATATATCCTCGACCCGCACGGAGCCTGTGGCTACCAAGGATTACTAGACAGCGACCTAAGCGAGACCGAGACAGGTCTATTCCTCGAGACCGCCCATCCCGCCAAATTCAAAGGAACGGTCGATAAGATATTGGAGGCAGATATCGAGATCCCGGCGAAACTGAAAGCCTTCATGGAAGGAACCAAGCAAAGCATCGAGCTGGCAAAAGACTTCGAGGGATTCAAATCTTTCTTGATGAGCCGGTAAAAAGAAGAATAGTTTTCGTAAGTGATAAGGGGAGGTGTGGCAAATATCGATAATATCAATTTGCCACACCTTCCATTTTATATCACCTAGGACATACAAAACAGGCGAGAATTTCAAAAAGAAATTCCGTAGGCAAGCTATCGCCTATTGGCACAAGTCTACCACCAATAAATAGTGAGCTACCTATATTTTCACGAACGAGATAGCTCTTTTCTTTATTTAACTAAATTATAACCAAGCTTTTCTTCCGAAAAGTCATGTTGTTAAATTCGATTAATTATAAGCCAAATGTATAATTATTGGAGAAATAGAGTTTTTATAGGATCAGTCGATAATTGATGGGGATAATTATTTTCATCTATTTAAAATCTCTACCTTTGCTCTATGGAAACGAATCAACTTTATACATTAGCTCAGATAGTACTACCAAGTGCAGTTCTTACGTATTTTAATATCGTCAACATAGAAAGCACATCCACCGAGATTTTCATCCATCTTGATGAAAAGATGAGTGACAGTCTTAATATACATTAACCGTCTCTCCCCCGATGGTTATCGGGAAATGGCAGAGGAACTATAGATACAAGTGGCCCATTTGTCTTTTTGACAACTTGTAATCTGAAGTCCCGGAGAATCGATTATTCCGTACCTAAGTGCGTCTCGCTTCCAAATTCGAGAGAAAAAAACAGCAATTCTCTGTTTGATAGTTGTTTGCTGAAAAACGGCCTTTCGTTCCAGCCGAAATAATTCACCCTAGTTCATGTTTTACGGCCGTAAGGCGGTAATAATGCCCAACGCTACCGCATGCGAGGGCCGATGCCTATATATGTGTAGGCTTACGCCACTATATGTGTAGCTTGACGCGACTATATGTGTGGGTTGACACTGCTATATGTGTGAGTTGATACAGCCATATGTGTAGGTTGATACGTATATATTCGTTAAAAAGCGACGCTTATCATGTTAAAAAGCGGAGGTGGCAGCTTGTTCGCACTCCCCGTTTACGCCCGTTGGCTTTTATAGCCAGAGAGCCGTGTCGTGAAAAAGAAGGTATTTCAATCAAAAAGATACCTTTCACGCCAAACTCGAAGCACAGGATCTCAATCCACCGCCCACTCTTTCATCTCATACATATCCTTATATTCTTCCCAATCCGGATCCATCTCGGTATAAATAGAGATGGGCAGTAATTCGAAAGGAGCCAAGGCCTCATTCAAGCGTTCGCCGAATACACGCACGGTACGTGTGTAAAACACCCAGACCTTCTCTCCTCCTCCGGTATAGACACCCGTCAGGATAGCCAGCTTGTCTTTCTTTTCCATCGCCTTACGAAGCGCTTCCTCCACGGCCTCCATTTTCTCGCCAAGGTCATCGCTAGGAAGGCCTCTCCCATCTCCCTCGTATTTCCAAGTGATCTCGACACGTTCCTTGAACTTACCGGATTCGGTGAACTCATTCAACTCGTCCCGCCCGTAAACGGTAATCATTTGCCCTGACTCGTTTTCCGAGAGAGCCGTAAACCATACATCGCTTAATTTCATCGTCCCTATCTATAAATGATACGCTACTAATTTGACATGATAAAAAAATGAAGCTAAGTAACATTGCCAACACTCTTAACTTACTAGGCAATGTCACTTAGCTTACTTGGCAAAGTAAGTTAACTTCATTCGACAACGAAGTTAACTTCGTAAAACATGTATTATCTCTTTCCTAATCTATGATCCATAATGGCGTAATGGCATTCCCCATAATTCTTCAATTGATCCACGATCTCTTTAGCCGTAGATTCTTCCTCTACTTGCTCGCGTACGAACCAGAACAAGAAATCACGGGAAGCATGATCCTTATCAGCCTCGGCGATATCAACCAATTTGTCGATCAACTCTGATACATAGCACTCGTGTTTGTAAACATGCTCGAATACCTCCAACGGATTTCCCCAGCCTGTCGGAACCACGTTGATCTGGCCGATCGTAATATCGCCGCCACGATCCAAGGCGTAATCGATCAACTTATGAGCATGCTCCAATTCCTCAGCCGCTTGTTTCTTCATCCAATGGGCGAAACCGTTCAACCCTGCTTTCTGGAAATACACGGACATTGACAAATACAAATTCGAAGACCACATCTCCGCATTAACTTGGGCATTGAACGCCTCTGATAAATTTCTACTTAAGATCATAATTTTATCATTGTTTAAAAATGTTGAAGTATTATCCGTTCACGAAATTTCACTATGCAAATATAAATAAAAGTAGGATTCCTTATCTCATTTCCGCCCTTAGATATTGGCTACTTTCGAAAATTTTTCTAACTTACGCCCTTATTTGATAAACATCATGCAATACACCGACAAATATCGATCTCCCTTGGGAGAAATAACCCTAGCCAGCGATGGCGACCACCTGACAGGATTATGGTTCGACGGGCAAAAATATTTTGCCGCCACTTTATCGGCGGAACACCAAGAAAGAGAACTGCCGATATTCGAGCAAGCCAAAGAGTGGCTGGATAGCTATTTCATGGGTAAGATTCCCAGCTTCACCCCTCCTATCCATCTGGAGGATACGCCTTTCCGACTTACGGTATGGGACTTATTGAGCAAAATACCTTATGGCGAAGTAGTAACCTACAAGGAGCTCGCCGGGGAAATCGCCCGGCAAAAAGGTATCCCGAGCATGTCTACGCAAGCGATCGGAGGAGCGGTAGGCCATAACCCGATCAGTATCATCATCCCCTGCCACCGTGTCGTAGGCAGCGATGGCAGCTTAACCGGATACGCAGGAGGTATCGACAAAAAAAGGAGCCTGCTTACAATCGAACGGGCCCCAAAAGTATCGTAAAGAGACTTTACCTTGCAAATCCTTGTGGACAAACATAGAATGTAACTATCCCATTAACGTTATCTCCTTCACCTCATGGTCCTCAATATCAGCATATAGGAAGTGACCGGCGAAAGTGTCTTCCGTGTCTTGGAAAAAAAGCTCCAGTTCGTAATGGATGGAGCCGTCTTCTTTCTCCTTGGTCTCTATATGAACAGATTGCAATTCTACCTGGGAGGCAAACTCCTCTCTGGACAATGCCGGAAGTTCACAATCTTCCCGCCATGCGTTTGCTGTCGGGAGCAATTCGTCGGCCATGCGCAATTGCCATATCGCTTCCCCTTCTTCTTCCAGCTTATTCATATAGCCACTAATAGCTTTCAGATGTTTCCGGATAAGGGATTCGTGCGGACAACGGGGCTCCAGGTTTTTACCGCATTGCTTCCGGATAAGTTTGATGGCCTCATTCAAACATTCAATCTTAGTACCGGTAGAGACCGAGGGCATTTCCCAAAGTCGCTCGTATAACTCCAATCGTTTTTCAAACGAGTGAAGGGCAGACCTTGCTCCAATCTTTATATCAAGATAAGCATCATAGGCTTTAGACTCTTCCTTAGTCATATCTCGCTCAACGCCGTTTAGCTTATTCTGACCCTCATCCATGCGAGTAATGATGTCATTGGTAAATTTCACTAATTGACGTACCTGCTTGGGTGTTTTTATTTTGTTTTTCTTCGCATTTTTCTCTACGCTTTGCGCAAAGAATTGAATAGTGGCCATTGTAATTGAAATATTCGTATCCGCACGCATCAAATCATCCGGCAGTTGGACATTACGCACAAGGTCATATAATTCAATTTTATAAGGAATGAGCTGACTGATTTTTTCTTCAACGGGCAAATCCGGGTTGCTCCATATCTTGGTGCAGTCTTGAATGATTACCTTAATCCTCTCGGCGTTCATGTAATCCAAATAGCGTTGCTCTAACGCCTCGTCCACCTTAGGCGGCAGGAGTTTTTTGAGAGCTTTTATCTTCTTTTTGAGTTCGTCTACGTAGGCTTGCTGTTCCGGGGGAAGCAGCTCATTCTTACCTTTTGCCGATTTCTCTTCAATGATAGGTAATTTCTCGGTCGGTGTCTCCAAGGGAGCGATGGAGATGCATAGGTCTACCTCCCTCCCCCAAATCGTCGCTTTATACTCTTCGGGTGTTTGATAGCCACGAAACCATGTCTGGAGTGTACTAAGCCAAAACTCCGTATGCATTTCCAAGGTCATTTTGGAAAGATGGGCGATCTTATCTGTCAGATGAAATTCCCAACTATTTTCATCCGTTTGTTCCTTTCTCATAAATATGAATAATTATTATACTCAAACAGATAACATAACCGCCATTGAGTCAACAAGATTTTCCTCATAATCAACAACTCCGATATGTCTTTATTCAAGCTCATTCTTTCTCTTTTTCCATAACTGATAACTGTTAAACAGATTTTGCCAGAGCACGTAGCTTCCGGGGCCAACGGAGGATAGAGGGTTCAAATAGGTGTAAGACATCCAGATCGCTAACACGGTATTTTTTTGTCCCAAGGCTTGTCCGGCACTAATACGGTCATTGTATTTCGTGCCGATGCGCTTTCCCCAATAAAACTGCGCGATACAGGTTATCAAGCCGCCTAAAGCGATCAGGATTTCTACATAAATCTCCGCCTCGCTATTGACCAAGGATTTCACGGTCTGCCCGGTCACGATAGCTAGAGCGACGGCCCAGAGATAAAAGGCCATATCCCGAAGCCCCGCAAGGAAGCGATGGATAGGCGGCATGAATCTACGCAAGAACAAAGCGAGGAAAAACGGGAATAACAGCAATGGGAAGACTTTTCCCAAGATCTTCAAGAATGCGGCGAAGAAAGTAATCTCGGCATGCGGTTCCACTAATGGGAAGACCAGCGGCACGACAATCGCAGCTAATAGATTCGATAATAAGGTATAAGTAGTCAGACTAGAGGCGCTTCCCCCTAATTTACCCGTAATCACGGCGGCCGCCGTAGCGGTCGGGCAAATCAGGCAGACCATCGCTCCCTCGAACACATCCCGGTATTCCTCTCTCATTGGCAGCCAGAGCAATAAGGCGGCAAGCACCAAACTGGAAATCGCTTGGATAAGCAATAGCCAACCGTGCCAAGGGCTGGGCATCAATTCCCGGACAGAGATCTTACAGAAGGTCAGGAGCAACTGCGCAAAAATCAAAAAGGGCGTCAGATACGCTATTAAAGTGTACATGAACGGCTTTGTAGGCTCCAGAAAAGTAACATTGGCGAAAACAAAATACCCTATCGCACCCGCTAACATGGAGATAGGGAGTGTCCATGTCTTGAAGAATTTCAACATAACGCCTATTCTTTTAATTCGGGATGCAAAATAACATCTTTCCACCGAAAGAGGCAAGAGAAACGGGGATTAATTAGGGATAAAGAGAGACGGGACATGCCCCGTCTCTACATTAGATATTCTTACAGCTTAGTTTTAATGTCCTTATTCCGTAACGGGGGATAGAAAGACGCATTGAACTGGCGCCTTTCTTCTCGGTGACGGTTAAGTCCTCAACCAGACGGTTATCCAATTCCACCAAGCTCGCTTTCACGTCTTGTCCTTGGAAGGTTATCGTTTTAGGGGAGGCATCGCTTTGGGCATTGAATAGGCGGATGTAAAGGTCATTACCTTTATAGACCATGGAGACCAACTCGTAGGCATTATTCTCTATCCGGAAAAGGGAACCGGATGTCAAGGTAGCATCGCCGCCCAAGGTCGCGACCAAAGGCTCATTGCGTCGTTCGCTTTGTGTCCAAATACGGCTTTTCTCCCAAGTTCCGGCATGAGGGATCAAGGCATACGAGATCTCGGTCGGACGGTCTATGATATAATCCCGGCCCCACAAGCCTTTACCGGCGTATTGTACGTTCAAGGCCAATGGGAAATCCTTACCATGCGCATAGCTGGTCGTATGATCCGTGAATAATGACAGACCGCAAGAGTTATCTTTGCTCGCTACATCCACCCAATTCAAAATGATATTATGCTTGATGCTATCCCAACGATTGAAAAAGGTATTCTCCAACCGGCTCTCGCAAACATCGAACGGAGCATCCTTATAAATCTGTTGGTTGGCGATCTGGATAGGCAGATATACCAGAAGTTTGTAACGGTCGTCATAGAATGACTTACGAGGATTATCCGCACGGAATTCGATACCCGGCTCACCAATACGGGGGTTTCCTGTCCAATCCAGTTTAACACTCATATCGATGCGAGGCTCTCCCTGCGTTAACCGGATCGTTTGGGTAAATGAATACTTTCCGATCTTGCCTTTCACAGCCACCTTCACGAATAAGGGCCCTTGCTCCAACACGCTCACCTCAGCCGGTTGATCCATACTGGAAAGGAAACCGCCCTCATCGATAAAATATCCCCGAAGCTCATTAAACCCACGTTCATTCCGGTTATCCACGAATTCCTTGCCTCGTACGGCTTTCGCTTTCAAGCTTTCTATTACACCTCCTTTAGAGGGGTTTAGCACCAAGGTGTATAAATCACTTTCCATGCGAAACGTACCGTCTTTCTGTCTCTCAGCCTTCAAGGTTCCAGACTGTTTATCCTCTGCCTTCCGGATCGCATAAGAGGCATAACCGGCTGAGGGGACTTGCGCACGAAACAAGAGTTTTGAAATGCCGTCTTCCGTCAACCATTGAGCCGGTTGTTTCTTTCCTTGCTTATCAAGAACCACCCAATCCGAGTTTCTCCATGAGACGGGAACTTCCACCGCCACCAATTCATTCCGGTCGGTAGCCAAGGTATTATATACGTACACCGTGGATTCACCTTCCTTTTCTTTCAATAAGGACAAAGCGTTATCAATTATCTGACGGCTGTTTTGATTGGTCACCCCAGTCCAATCCGTAACCGTCTCCGCCCATGTCTTTTTCCCTTGTAATCGATTGTAAGGAACGATCCAGCAATCATGATGCTGCGACAATAGAAGCGTGCGCCATCCCTCATCGATACGTTCAGTCGGCCATTCCATGCCTTTGTATAAGCGAGCGTAAGCCGCCATTTTCTCCGCACGGACGATAGCGTTCTCGGCTACCCGTACCTCTCCGGCCAAACGCTGCATGACCTGCGTTCCCCACATCAAGCCACCTAGGACATTCTCTTGCGAGAAATGCCAATCATCCTGAGTAGTCCCGACGGAACAGTCTTGGATATAATTCCGCCAAGTCTTATAGGCGGTCGGCGTATAATAGCCCGTCGTATCCTGTCCCAGCCAAGGGCCTTTATCCCAACCATGGCTCCATGAGGCATCTTGGATACACATGCCGACCGGGTGCTGGATGCCGGCATCCAAGCATTTATGGATGTAGTCCTCCGTATTGAACCACGAGATGGACTGCCAACAAGAGCCGGGTTGTAAATCCTCGCAGGCGTAACGGGGGACGGTGGTAAATCTCGTACCATCCGGCCCTACCCAATTCACCAACTCACCTCCGTAGGCGCTTACGTAGCCACCCCACATCGTATTCGGGTTCTTAGTAGAGGCATACGAGAAGCCGAATGACTTCAATATATAGGGCAGGCAACTGGTAAAGCAAGGCTCCTCCGCCGAATAGGTGGTGAATACCGCCTCGGGGAAATGTTTCCGGATCAGCCGTATTCCATATTCGAATTGGCGGATAGCGCTCTCGCCGGATGTCCCGAAGAAATAACTTTGGGCATAGGTCGGGTTTACGTACTCGATCCGCCCGCTCTCCACGGATTGATCCTTAAATAAGCGCTTGAAAGCCTCGTAACCTTCAGGGTCTCGTTGCCGTACGACTTCCCATGATTCAGGCTCGATCTCGATATTGATATTCCAGTTGGGATTCTGCCTTAATTTCTGGGCGATAAAGGCGGTCTGCCCCACCGGGTAATGCCCGTAGATACCGCCATGATAGCCATCGATGAAATAGGCTTGTTGGGCATCTGCCCAACCGGCCAACAAGAATTGGCTTAATACGAATATCGCTAGTTTCTTTTTCATATAATATGTACTATTAATTCACATTTAGAATACTTCCAGTCGGTGGGAGACGGGGCACGCCCCGTCTCTACAAGTCTGTAAATTTCTTGATCTCTATTCGCAAGGGGATTGGTTTATTTTGCTCATAGATCTGGTTAACCAGATCCTGTTGCTCATTCACGCAATCCTCACGAATCCCCTTGTGCATGTATTGTAGCCAAAGGTCGCCGTTCCATTGCAAGAAGATGTCGTGGGGACGGTATTTGCGCAAGGTGTCCACGGCAGCCTCGTTGCAGGCCCAAAGCATGCCCGTCTTCCGCATCAAGTTATATTCCACCCAATAAAATTCACGCATCTTACGCTCTTTCAACCAGCGTTCCTCGTTCATCTGGCGGATCTTCATCGCTTGTTTATACTGCGGGGTATTCTGAAGAAGAGCCATATTGATGCCTCGCTCCAACTCCCTCGCCGTAAAACGACCGATAAACTCCCCACCGATCGTCAACCCGTAATATCCATCCGACAAACCGCTCACGGACAATCCCTCATAATTCATCTCATCCATAAAAGGGATAACACTCAAGGCATCTGCCTGCGTATGTTTCTCATTATCATAATAAGAGGTATCGATAGGATACGGAAGCGATTTCGCCTCGTACGTAAAAGTAAGGTTATCCGAGGAAACAGACAAATCCGAGACACGGCAATTATCCGAGCGAGTCACCTTTTTCCCCGCTCCGTCTATCCGGATATCGGCTACCGGCTTACCGGCCAGACCTTGCGCCTTCAAGAAGAGATAAGCCATGACCAGATGCCCGTCCGTAGAGGGATGTATACGATCCTTCCCGCATAAGGTATACATGGAATCCTCCGCTTGCTCCCATTGGTTGATCGCTACCATCGGGCGGTTAAAATCCACGAATCCCCATTGATTCTCCCGGGCCCGGGCATTCAGGAAATCCACGATCTCCAAGATTGGCGTATTCTTCCCCGGGAAAGCGACCTTATTGAAACGAGAAGTCTCGTCATAAGGAGAGCTTCCGATCAAGATTTTCCTCACCTCCGGATACTTCTTATAGACCTCCTCGATAAGGGCATAATCCCGGCAAGCTTTCTCTACCCGGTTCCGGGCGATCGTATCCGCCCCCGGCTTCCGAAAATCCATATAGCCGACATCGTTCATGCCAAAAGATAGCGTCACCACCGTAGGCTCATGTTCGAAAACCTTATCCAACCGCTGGTAAATCATCTCGGCTACATCCCCACCTACTCCCTCGTTAAAGATATCGATGCGTTGATCCGGGAAACGGGTCATATAATACAGCCAGATATATGAATGATAATGCCCACCGCAAGTAATGCTGTTTCCCACGAAGGCGATCCGATCTCCTTTCTGAAACGGAGCTATCGACTGAGCATATACTCCTGCAAGACCTGATAAAAGCAAACAGACAAACAAAACATATCTTTTCATCTCTATTTCTCTCTTCTCTAATTTTCTGTGATGAATAATATATACCGTGTTAAAAAATATTACTATCAATAGTAATCGTATTTATCATGGATAATAATCCGGATTACTACGGATAGTAATATCCTTCCACACACCTCTAGTCTAGAGAATCGCCCGCTTACTTTTAGCGAACGACATCCTCACCAAGCAGAGGGTTCAGTTCTTTCTCACGCAAAGGTACCGGGAAAACCAAATCCGATTCTTTAAACGGATACGTATGATTAACCGCCTGATAGCCGAATAAATCAACCATTTGCTTCGATACCGGATCAAACGCACGGTGAGTACGCAACATATCATACCATCCTGTAAACTCATAACAGAGTTCCCACGCACGCTCTTTCAATACTTGATCAACCGTGATTGAAGTCGGTCTCGCCTCATTGGGCAACGCACGGTGACGAACTTGGAAATAAGCATCCACAGCTATAGCGTCGGAAGTAGATCCACCATCCAAGGTAGCTTTTGCCTCCGCACACATTAATAGAACGTCCGCATAACGGTAAACCGGAATATTCGCCCCGCTCTTTCCTGTAGATTCGGCATTCTCATCCCAATATTTGCATAAATAAGGAACATCCAAAGTAATCGTTGTCTCCGGATCACCATATTTGGGTTTAGAAGTATAGAAAAACACCTCATTCCGTTTACGAATATCTTGGTCATCATAACTTTCATAAAACTCTTTACGAGGAGCCAAACCACCCCCATAAGCCGGAGTAATGGAAATCGGTTGTTCCGGATAAGGCAAAAGGCCAAAATGGAAAGGAGCCCCGGCATCTTGCGCCTCACGCTGGATCATAAAAATATGCTCACCACTATTTTCGTTCTCTGACGCACGCAAATCCTTATAATCAGCGAACAAGCTAAAGGCTCCACTATCAATAACCTCCTTGGCTTTCTCGTAAGCCAATTGATAATACTCATTTCCTTTTTGAAGCGGATAACCTGCCATTGTCAAATAAACCTTAGCTAAAAGGGTCTTGATCGCTCCCATAGAGACATGGCCTGTTTTATCACTCCAATCCAGCCCGGACTGCTCCGCCTTTTTCAAGTCTTCCACGATCTGGTTATAAATATCTTCCTTAGGAGACCTGGGGATCTTCACCGTATTCAGGTCTACCGTAGGTTCCGTCTTCAACGGGATATCCCCGAATAATTGTACCCCTTGGAAATAGTAATATGCCCGCAAGAAATAAGCCTCTCCCAGATACTTCGCTTTCTGGCTCTCGCTAATAATATCCGTAGCGGAAACATTTTGAATCACGCTATTACAGTTTTCCAAAGGAAAGAAAGTAGTCTTCCAGAAGTTACGAATAATGCCGTTACTCTCTTCCAAACCGGAAAGCAATAAGAACTGGTTCTGCTCATTACCGGCCGCACGAGGACGATAACTAGTACCTACAAGATATTCCAAGTTAAAAAGGTGAACTGTAGCAATCTCGAGGTCGGAACTCAACAGATCATCAAGCCCGTCATAAGTGCCATCCACAGCCGCCTTTATCTGGTTCTCTGTCGTATAATATTCAGAAGGACTCAAGAAGGTTTTCGGGTCTTCCTCTAAAAAATTCGTACAGGATGTAAAAGCCATTATTGCGGAAAGCAAGCCACACATCCATACAAGCGCTTTATTTTTCATATCTTAGTTTTTTACGAAGTAAAGATTAAATAATTAGAAATTAACACCTAAAGTAAATGAGTACGTACGAGGTTTGGGATAGGTATAAAAATCCACTCCCTGCTCAAATACGGCATCATAACTCGTTACCTCCGGATCACTACCAGAATAGTTCGTAATCAAGAACGCATTCTCCACATTGAATCCCAAGGATAAACTCTTGATGTGAGCGGCAGAAAGCATACGGGAACTAAAGTCATATTTCAAACCGATATTACGTAAACGCAAGAACGAACCCGGCTCACAACTCCAAGAATCTACGTCATTCTCATATCCATCTCCCGGAAGGCGCAAGCTAGGCACCATCGTGTTTTGGTTTTCCGGCGTCCAAGCGTTCACCGGAATGTCCGCATAAGCATTGGAGAATGTCACACGGTTACCCATCAACTGGCGAGTGAAGTTAATCAACTTATTACCATATACCCATTGCAAATCAAACATAAACGTGAAGCCTTTCCACGAGAATGTATTTGTCATATTCATCTCGAATTTAGGAGCGCCATTTCCGATATAGTCTTGGTCTTCGCCATCCTTCATTCCATTACCATTCTTGTCCCAATACTTGATATCGCCGGGTTTCTTATTATACTTAGCGGCTTCTTCCGCCTCATCAGTACCCCATGTACCTAGGCGAACATAGCCGTAAAGAGCATTTAAAGGATGTCCCTCTTCAATGCGTCCTCCCCACTTACCGATAATATTATCATTTATATCCAGTACCATCGAGCGGTTCATCGTATAATTCCAAGAGGTAGTCCATAAGAAATCACGGCTTTGGATATTGCGTGTATTCAAGCTCATCTCAAGACCTTGATTACGGATCTTACCCAAATTTGTCATAGTTTTCTCATATCCCGAGTTAGAAGGCAATTGTAGCTCATACAATAAATCAGTCGTAATCTTATGATAATAATCCGCCATAAACTCGATACGCCCATTAAAGAAACTCAAATCGATACCCGCGTCAAGTTGTCTGGATTTCTCCCAGCGTAAATCCGGATTTGCCATACTTTTCAACGTAACGATCGTCGTCATATCCTTGCCAAAAGGAAGGCGTTTATTCTCATAACGTGCCATAGACGCATAATCACCGATTTCCGCGTTACCCACCGTACCGTAGCTCAAACGGACTTTCATATCATCAATCACCTTTTTCGCGTTCTCGAAGAAATTCTCATTGGATACACGCCAAGCGGCCGAGAATGAAGGAAAGAAACCATATTGGTTATTCAAGCCAAAACGAGAAGAACCATCCTCACGGAAAGAAGCGCCCAATAAGTAACGATTGTCAAAATTATAGTTGATACGGGCATAGTAAGAATTCATCTTATTATCCGTATAGTCTGAGCCAACCTTAGAACGTACGGTACCGACTCCCATATTATTGTACTCAAAATAATCATCGAAGAAATTCTCGGCCCCTAGCTCGCTTTTCTCTGTTTTTGAGTAATACCAACTGGCTCCCGCTACGACATTCAAGTTATGCTTATTCCAGCTTTTATCAAAAGTCAAGTAGTCCTCATTCGTCCACGACATCGTATTTCGATGTGCTTTCTCCGCTTTACCCTTTTGAGTATCTCCATAGCCGAATAAGGTACTCGGGTTATAAGATGAATTGATATAAGAACCATCCTGGCGGCTGAAGCTAGTCGTTAACTTTAACCAAGAGGTAATCTTAAACGTACCAATCACGTTAGCCAACGTGTACTGATTCTTATCGATATTCTTACGTTCCTTTAAAATCCTCACGGGATTCTCCGTATCTTCCGCACCTGGATAATCTCCTTTACGGGAATAGGTACCATCCTCATATTGAACCGGAAGGAACGGTAATGCTTCCAATGTATACCGAGAGATCGCATTCTCCGAGTTTCGGGCATTACTAGATCCAACATTCAACATGGCCTGTAAATGGAACCATTCTTTCAAATCCCATCCTACATTGATAAACGCATTCAACTGACGTTTATAAGTCTCCAACATAATACCCTGATTATCTTTATAACTTACATTCGCCACAGCGGTCAGCTTATCGCTTCCTCCGGAGAAACTAAGTGAATGCTGATGAGAAAAAGCCGTACGGGTCACGGCATCCTGCCAGTCCGTATCATATTTCGGAGTCCCGTCCGGATTGAACAGGTCATTCTTATGCGTAAACATATTGCTCGGATCCAGATGGGGAGCGATACGTCCCGGTTGAGCCTCATAAGCACGCTTGAATACATCCAAAGCCTCTTCCGCATTTAAGACATCGACTTTACGAGCTAACGTTCCGGCAGACAAAACGGTATTATACGAGATATTCGTTGTATTTTTCTTACCTTCCTTCGTTGTTATCACCACAACACCATTCGCACCTCTCGCACCATAAATAGAAGAGGAAGTAGCGTCTTTCAAGATATCGATAGACTGAACTATATTCGGATCAATCTGGTCCGGATCCACGCCAACCACACCATCGACCACATATAGCGGTGTATTGGAAGAATTCAAAGAACCGATACCACGGATTTTTATCGCAGGGCTACCACCCGGCGCACCAGAATTCAAAGCGATATTAACACCCGCTACCTTTCCGGCCAATCCTTGGAATACGTTCGTGGCATTCGGACGCTCCAATAACTTCTCCGAGTCTACGGAACCCACTGAAGTTGACAAGTTTCGTTTCAACATCGTACCATATCCAACGACAACGACCTCTTCAAGCGCTTTATAATCCTCGGCCAACTTCACGTTAAACAGTGTACGATTCCCGACCTCGATCTCTTGCTCCGCATAGCCGATATAGGAAAATGACAGGATATCGTTATTAGCCGCATCCAAGCTAAACTTTCCATCCAGATCCGTAACGGTACCGACCGTCGTACCCTTAATCACGACATTGGCCCCGATAACCGGTATGCCATCCGGATCCGTAACGGTACCGGAGATCTTTTTCTTTTGTTGCTGTACGGCGTCTTTCTTCAAGATCGTGATGTGCTTACCTGATATGCGGTAGGTCAAGTTCGTGTTTTTCAACAACTCATTCAACACGTCGGTAACTTGGCGATTCTTCACCTGTATATCCACCTGCTTACTATTATCGATATCCTCGCTCTTATAGAAAAACATGAACTCGGTCTGTTTCTCAATCTCCGAGACGACATCATAGAACGTCCCGCTCTTTACTTCTACCGTAACTTGAGCTTTTTGCGCATAGGTATCCGCCGAGACATGCAATATACCCAGTATTAAAAAAAGCAATGTGATCTTCATGATTGATTTAAATTTTTTAGGTAATAGATCATCACTATTCCAAACTTTTTCCATAAATTTGTAAATGTTTTTTTATTAAGGACTTACCTCGATCGCACGGTTTCAGCGGACTGGCGAGAAAGGTGATTCATAAATTAAAAACGAATAAGGATCGGGGGTGAGTGGTGTCAGTCCCGATTCTTTTTTTGTGATCAAGTATTTGTCATAGGCAATTCCAATGTTTAAGGTTATACATCTATTATTTTGTTATTTGCTTCTCGCCGATATCAGAATATCTTTTCCGTCTTTCATGAAAGTGAATTGTTTCTCCGAGTTAATAATATCCAACACCTCTTGTATACCTTGATCCAAAGAGAAGGTTCCCGTGTAGCGGATGTTCCGCAGACTGTCATGCGCCAAGCGGATATTTACCCCATAGTAATTCTCCAGACGTTTTACGATAGAGACTAAGGTCTCATCCTTGAAACGATATTTCCCTCCTACCCAAGCGTTCGAGATCGAGGCATCTGTCTCTGACAAGAAAATAGAGCCGGTCCGGTTATCCGACCGGGCTTGTTGATTCGGCTTTAGCTTCATGCTACTCATTTTCCGTCCTTGAGCGTCAAAAGATTCCAACAGGATACTACCACTTAATAAGGTGGTGACGCTAAAGCGATCATCGTTGAAAGCCTGTATATTGAATGAGGTTCCGAGTACCGTGATTTGTTGGTTCTTTAGTTTTACGATGAAAGGTTTCGAATGATTCTTCGCAACCTCGAAATAGGCCTCACCCTCCAGATGAACCACACGCTCATCTCCATTAAAAGAGGTGGGGTATTTAAAACGGGTGGAGGCATTGAGTATGATCTTACTGCCGTCGGATAGCAATAGCGTGTTCGCACGTCCGCCTTTTTCCACTACGATCTCGTTATATTCCATATCGCCGGCATATAAACGATTGCTTATCCATTGATTCATACCCACACCTACTCCCATAGCGATTACGATAATCGCCGCATATCTCAAGAATGAAAGCCAGAACTGTTTGCCAAGGACCTTGGATTTCACAGATACGCCAGAGATCGCATCCAGCTTTCCAGCCATTCGCTCCCAACTACGCTCCACGGAATAATGGTTCAAGAACGCCACTTCTTTCCGAGTGTCAAAAAGCCCCTTAAGCTCAAAGAAGTGGGCTTTATTAGCGTCACTCTCATGAATCCAAGCATCCAACACCCGAAGTTCATCCTCTTGAATCTCGTTCTGCAAATAGCGTATGATCAGTTCTTCTATCGAATTATTAGATTCCATTTTCTGTTTCATTTATAATATATACGACCGGTTTCCTCTTTTTACTTACGTATTCTACCGTATTTTCATCTAAAAAATAAAACCAGTGCCAGAAGTGCCAACACATTCCGTATGATCTTCAATCCTTTATAGAGTTGCGCCTCTACCGTACGTTGAGAGATATTTAGCATTCCTGCGATCTCCACTGATTTCTTCCCGTCCACATAAGCCAACGTAAAAACCTCTCGGCATCTGTCCGGTAACTTGGCTATTTCCCGGTAAACGGAGTCCAGACGCTCTTTCTCCAGCTCCGCCGCATCCGACTGATTATAATAACCTATCTCCTCTATCTTTAGTCTACGAGCAACCTCATCCGCATAAGTCATTTCTATTGATTTATGCTTTAGGTAATCGAGGCAAGCATTTTGAACGGAACGGAATAGGTATGTCTTCAAGCCTTCTTCCACGGAATAAATCTCTTTCTTTTGCCAGATCTTGATGAATATATCATGCACTAAATCTTCCGCCGTATCGCTATCCACATATTTCGAGGCATAAAAGATCAGTCTGGGGGCATTCTCCAGATATAATAATTTAAATTTATCTAACTCATGGTTCTTAATAATATAGTCTTTCATGCTCAATGTGGACATTTCTTGTATTATATTAGACAATTCAAGGCTTCTCCTTTATCTATATACGATCATAGAAACAGATCTACTTACGCCCACACGAAAAAAATAACACAAAAACAAAAAGCCCTATCCGAACTTAATCAGATAGGGCTTTCAGATTATTCTATCGCTAGATATTATCTCAACGGGATATATTGTACAAACGCCTCGATCGCCTCATAAGAAGCCAAACCTAATTGACGATACAACTCCGCGGTAGCACGGTTGCGATCTTCGGCACGCTGCCAGAACAAACGCTCGTCGTCACCCAGATACGGAGCGCTCTCGGCCTGCGATTGATGCTTCAAGATAGCGTTACGTTTGAAGCGCAACTCCTCCGGACTGATAGGTACGGCCATCTCGATATGGTCCATTTCCCATTCTGCCCATGCGCCGCGATACATCCATACACGGCAGTTCTTCATCCATTCCTCGTCTTTCACCTCGTCGATAGCGGCCAGTACGGCATCCAGACAAACCTTGTGAGTTCCGTGCGGGTCAGCCAAGTCACCGGCGACAAACATTTGATCCGGCTTGATCTCGAGCAACAGCGCCTTTACGATATCCTTGTCGGCCTCACTCAAATCATTCTTTTTCACTAATCCGGTCTCGTAGAACGGAAGATCCAAGAAATGAACATGATCGTCCTTCACGCCCGAGTAGCGGCAACCGTGACGGGCTTCCTCACGACGGATCGTTCCTTTCATAAAGAGGACATCCTTTCTCTCCGGCTCGCCGTTCTCCACCTTCTCGTAACGCAGGTAGTTGATGATCTCGTTCGCTTTATCCTTCACGGCCGAGTCGGGAGAGTATTTCTCACATACATCACGCAAATACTCGCAATAACGGATTACCTCCTCGTCGCCTACGGCAATATTACCGGAAGTCTCGTAAGCCACATGCACATCATGATGTTGGTCGCACAAACGGCGCAAGGTACCGCCCATGGAGATCACGTCATCATCCGGGTGCGGACTGAATACGATCACTTTCTTCGGATACGGGTTAGCACGCTCCGGACGATTGGAATCGTCGGCGTTCGGTTTACCACCCGGCCATCCGGTAATCGTATGCTGGATATCATTGAATATCTTGATATTTACATTATACGCCGAACCATACAGGGCTAACAACTCACCCAATCCGTGCTCGCTATAATCCTTGTTTGTCAATTTCAAGATCGGTTTGTCCGTCAACTGACACAACCAAACGATCGCACGGCGGATCAACTTATTATCCCACTCGCAGCTAGTCACCAACCAAGGATGACTGATACGAGTCAAGTCGTAAGCGGCTGAAAGATCGATCACGACCTTGGCGTTCGGATGATTCTGCAAATAGCTGGAAGGAACGGCATCGCTAACCTTGCCTTCAACGGTCTTAGCGACAATGCTAGCCTTATCCTCGCCCCAAGCCATCAAGATCACGCTGCGGGCGTTCATCATCGTAGAGATACCCATCGTGATGATACCTGCCGGGACATTCTCCTGCGAAGGGAACGTACGGGCAGCCTCCTTGCGGGAAGCGCCTTCCAACAAGACCATACGGGTACGCGAGCTGATCGTCGTTCCACCCACGTTGAACATGATATTGCTGGAGTTACCGATACCTAGCAACATGCAATCGATACCTCCCACGGATTGGATCGTCTCCTCATACTGGCGACAGAAATCTAGGATAGCGTCTTTCGGCATGCTTCCGTCCGGGCAATAGATATTCGCAGGATCGATATCGACCTGATCGAATAACTCCTCTTTTAGGCGAGCCAGATTTCCGGCGCTGGGATTAGCCAATGGATAGAACTCATATTCCACGAAAGCAATCACGTTGCGGAAACTTAAATTCTCCTCTTTATGCATACGGATCAACTCCTTGTAAACGCTTAGCGGAGAACGTCCGCCGGGTAAAGCGATCACGAAGGGCTTACCAATATCTTGTTTTTTACGGATTTGTGTTGCTATCTCTTTAGCGATAGCGAAAGAACCTTCCTCGGCCGATTCGTAAATGTTTGTCGGAATCTTTTCCAAACGAGTTAAAACTGAATGCTCGAAAGCATTTTCCGGGCGATAATACCGCAACGGTATACGCGTCAGAGTAATTTGAGAACTAAGGTTCGTTTTCATGTTTAATTATTGATTTAGTATTACAATCTTACTTGAATCACAAATATATGAAATAAGTACTGATTTCGCCATACGTTGATAGAACAAATTTATTAGCCGAAAGGTTTGATCTATATCGCCTAAAAATAAAAAAGAACCGTCCCGGCCAGCCAAGACAGTCCCTTCCTTATATTATTAACGAGCTTAGACCAATGTATTTGTCTCCGGAACTAAGTTTCCCATGCTCCATACCGCACGCACATTCAACTTACGATCCAAGATCACGATATCCGCGTCCTTCCCTCTTTGCAAGGTTCCGGTGCGATCGCTTACCCCCATCAGGCGGGCCGGAGTCTCGGAAGCCATACGGACAGCGTCGGCCAAAGGAATATCGGCCTTCTGCACCATCGTACGTACCAGTACGTCCATCGTGGCGATACTTCCCACCAATGAGGAATGATCCGCCAACTTGCATACGCCATCCTCAATGATAATGCGGGGATCGGATAACGGCTTACCCTCGTTGGCTGCGCAAGAAAGAGCATCCGTAACCAAGCAAGTACGTTCCACTCCTTTCAGCTTATAGACCAATCGGAGAATCGTAGAGGGTAAATGACGCCCGTCAGCGATCACCTCTACCGTCATATCGTCCATCAAGAAAACACTTTCCACCGTTCCCTCGTACTTATATTCACGACGCTTATGGAAACCGGGCATAGCGTTATAGAAATGAGCCGCATGCGTGAAACCGGCATTGTAAGCGGTCTTAATATCATCAAACTCCGCTTCCGTATGCGAGATAGCGGATAGGATTCCCCTCGACTTCAAGTATTGGGCGAACTCAAGCGCACCCGGTATCTCCGGGCTGGAATCCCAACGCTTGATGCAATCCGTACGTTCCAATATCTCTTTATACTCTTTCGGGTCGGCGGGATTCTCCTTATCGATAAATAAACTCGCCGCCATCTTCGGATTCAAATACGGTCCCTCAATGTGCAATCCTAAGATAGGACCGTCTTTTTTCCTCATCATCTCCTCGCATACAGTTACCGCCTTATCGATCACCCCGATTTCTGGAGCCAACACGGTAGGGAATATCGTCGTGGCCCCATGTTTCTGATGAGCAGCTACCGCACCGTGGAAAGCCTCTTCCGTACATTCGGAGAAGTCGAAGCCCCCACCGCCATGGATATTCATCGCCACGAAACCGGGGACGATAGACATTCCTTTCGCGTCCACCACCTTGGCGCCAATCACCGCTAAATCGCTATTTGTAACCTCTAAGATCTTCCCGTCGCTAATCAATACGGAACCATCCTTCATCCATCCTTGCGGCGTAAGGATATGGCCATTTATAATCTGTGTCAACATAATCGTTCTTGTTTAGAATAGTTTATTCGTACCTTCAACCAACTTACCCATCGCCCAAACCGCACGGACATTCAAGTCACGGTCCAACAAGACGATATCCGCGTCTTTGCCCCGCTGCAACGTTCCCTTGCGATCGGATACGCCCATGATACGGGCGGGAGTCTCCGAGGCCATACGCACGGCATCCTCCAAGGGAATCTCGGCCTTTTGCACCATCGTACGGATCAAGCGGTCCATCGTGGCGACACTACCCGCCAAGGCCGAGCGGTCGGCCAACTTACACACGCCATCCTCGATGATGACACGGGGATCGAAAGCGACTTGGCTATCACTGGCGGCGCAAGCCAAGGCATCCGTGATCAGACAAGTGCGTTCCACACCTTTTATCTTATAGACCAGACGAAGGATCGTAGGCGGCACATGGATACCATCCGCAACGACCTCGACGGTCATATCATCGAGCAAATAGATACTTTCCACCGTTCCCTCATACTTATACTCGCGGCGTTTATGGAAGCCCGGCATGGCGTTATAGAAATGGGTGGCGTGGGTATAACCTACCTCATAAGCGGTCAAGATATCCTCAAACTCGGCTTGGGTATGCCCTACCGAGGCGAGTACGCCTTTCGAGGTGATATATTTACCGAACTGCATCGCTCCCGGAAGTTCCGGAGCGGCGTCCCAGCGCTTGATGCAATGCGTTTCCTCCAACAGAGGGATATATTCCTCGGGATCGGGATTCTTGATGTTCTCCGGGATTTGTCCACCAGCCATTTTCATATTGAAATAATGTCCTTCTAAGTGAAGCCCCAGAACCGGGCTATCTTTCTCAGCCATCAGTTTCTCGGTGGTCTCGGCGGCGGCACGGATCATCGGGATGGTAGAAGAGGATAAGGTGGGGAAGATACTGGTCGTACCGTGTTTCATGTGCGTGGCTACCGCCGCACGGAAAGCTTCCTCGGTACCTTCCATAAAATCACGGCCTCCACCTCCGTGCACGTGAATTTCCACACCCCCGGGGACGATATACATACCTTTGGCGTCTATCAAGGTTGCCCCTACTACCGCTAAGTCGCAGTTTGTTACTTCTAAAATCTTACCGTCGCTTATCAGTACCGAGCCGTCTTTCAGCCAGCCTTGCGGGGTAAGAATCTTTCCATTAATGATCTGTGTTAACATGATATGTGCTTTAAGCTTTCGCGTTTTTTTGGATAGCAAAGTTAAGGACTTTCTTTTTAAAACGGGTAAGCTATTAAAGGTTATTTTCAAGGAATAATCAAAATGACACTTTGTAATCCGAACCTCCGGAGAACCGAATATTCCGGGCCTAAGTACTGCTCGCCTCCAAATCCGAAAGAAAATTTCAGCAAACAACTAATAGCCAACTCTATACCCGAAAATAGCCTTTTATTCTAGCGAAATCAATTCATCCTAATTCATATCAAAGGGAAAGATTGGTATCATTTATAGGGTTACAATAGGGTTCTAGCAGGGTAAGAATGCCTATTCACGAGTAGTCATAACCCTATTCTTGAGTAGTCACGATGCCCAACGGCGGCATACGCATCGGCCGATGGCAGTACTGGCGTAGCCCAACGCAGCCTATCACGCATGAGAAAAGGGATATTCTCCCCTTTAAAAGCCAGCTCTCGTACTCTCCCTTCCGCTATTTTGCGTCATCAACGGCAAGCGCTTGTCACGAAAACAGGAGTATTTGGATCAAAAAGATCAGATAAGCAGCCTTTCACTGACTAGCAGCCTTTTCATGAATCCTGCGTATTCAGCTCTTCCAACTCCATTGTCCGTTCGGTCCATAGATCCATCGCATCGGAAAGTTCTTTTTTTAGGGCAGAATATTCACCGTAGAGAGAAGCGTCGGAGGCACCTTCCGGCGTAGCCAGCTTCGCCTCGATAACGGCAATGCCATTCTCAAGCTCCGAGATACGGGCCTCGGCCTCGGCAACTGCTTTCTCCGCTTTCTTAATCGCTTTACTCAGTTCCTTCCTTGCCTCATAGGAGAGCTTGTTTTGAGATACCTGAGCCTCACCGGTACCGGATGTGGAAGTGCTCGTCCCGGTAGAACGTTCCAATTCACGCAAGCTATCCATTTTCTTATGCTCCAAGAAATTATAGATGCCGCCTAAGTGCTCGACGACTTTCTGGTTACCGAACTCATAGACCTTATCGACTAGGCCATCCAAGAACTCACGGTCGTGGGAAACCAGAATCACCGTGCCGTCGAACTCCCTCAAGGCGTCTTTCAGCACGTCTTTCGAACGCATATCTAAGTGGTTCGTCGGCTCATCGAGAATCAGCAGGTTGACCGGCTCCAATAACAAGCGGATCATCGCCAAACGGGTACGCTCGCCACCCGACAGGACTTTCACCTTCTTATCGGAAGCCTCGCCACCAAACATGAAAGCGCCTAGGATATCCCGTATCTTCAAGCGGATATCTCCTTGCGCTACGTAATCGATCGTATCAAAAACGGTAAGATTCTCGTTCAATAGTTGCGCTTGGTTCTGGGCGAAGTAACCGATCTTCACGTTATGACCTAATTGGAGCTTTCCGGTGAAATCGGCAATCTCTCCCATGATACATTTCACCAAGGTAGATTTACCCTCGCCGTTCTTTCCGACGAAAGCTACTTTATCGCCCCGGTTGATCGTAAGCGTCACATGGTCGAAGATCAGATGATCGCCATAACGCTTCGCCACCTCCTCACAAATCACCGGATAGGAGCCGGAACGGGGAGCAGGCGGGAATTTCAGCCGCAGCATGGCTGTATCCACATCGTCTACCTCGATACGTTCCACCTTCTCCAATTGCTTGATGCGGGATTGTACTTGTACGGACTTCGTGGCTTTATAACGAAAACGCTCGATAAACGCCTCGGTATCGGCCAATTTCTTTTGTTGGTTCTCATAAGCGCGCTGCTGCTGCTCACGGCGTTCTTGGCGAAGTACGACGTACTCCGAATATTTCACTTTATAATCGTAGACCTTGCCTAATTCGATCTCCAAGGTGCGGAAAGTCGTATTATCAATAAAGGCACGGTCGTGCGATACTAAGATCACGGCGTTGGCACGGGTAGCGATAAAGTTCTCCAGCCATTGGATGGATTCTATATCCAGATGATTCGTCGGCTCGTCCAGCAACAACACGTCCGGTTGCCGGAGTAAGAGCTTTGCCAGCTCGATACGCATACGCCAGCCTCCGCTGAACTCAGACGTCGGGCGGTCGAAATCGCTACGGCTAAAGCCTAATCCGACCAATGTACGCTCCAACTCCGCATGGTAGTTGTTTCCTCCCATCATCTGGAAATGCTCGGATAGGTACGTGACACGATCGATCAGCTTTTGATAGCTCTCGGAGTCATAATCCGTACGCTCCGCCAATTGGGTATTCAAGCGGTTGATCTCCTCCTCCATCTCATGGATATGCTCGAAAGCGCATTCCGCCTCCTCCCGCACCGTACGGGTATCAACTAATTGCATGTGCTGGGGCAAATACCCGATCGTAACATCTTTCGGTACGCTAACAGTTCCGGAAGTGGGTGATTGCAAACCGGCGAATATCTTCAACATCGTCGATTTACCCGCACCGTTCTTGCCCACCAAGGCGATACGGTCCTTCTTGTTTACCACAAATGAAATGTCATCAAAAAGCGTAAAACCGCCAAACTCAACTGTTAGTCCTTCAACCGAAATCATACTGTCTCTTTAATTTATGACCGCAAAGATACAACAGTTCAAGGTTTACTCACAAACTTTTCAATTAATATCAGCACATCCTTATGCAACGGAAGGGCGGGATCGGTATAGGTAGCCATTTGCCTCTGCTGGTCCATCGTATCGCAGGTCTTCATCAGATGGTTCATATTTCCAATCAAATGATAATCCGCCGAAGGCTGGGCTTGCTTCAACAGTTCGGCATCTTTTACGGATACTTGCATATCCTTATCCCCTTGTAAAATCAACACCGGCACTTTTAATTTTTTGATGATTTCTTGCGGATTATACGTATACCATGAGATCATATAAGGCTGTACCGACGAACGGAACAAGGATTGTAAGCCGATCGGCACGTCCGGTACGAGCTTCCCTCCCTTCAAGGACGCATTTATCGACTTTACCATGTCCCGGATCACTTCCGGCTGACCCGCCATTTGCTCCTCCACGATCTCATAGGCCGGACGCCCCGCACCCGCCACCGAAATGTATCCTTTCACTTTCGGGTTATCCACCGAAGCCGCCATACCGATCAACGCTCCCTCGCTATGCCCCAACACATAGATTCCGGAAATACGTTTATCCCGGCTCAAATAATCGATCCAGCCTCGTGCGTCCTTGATCCCGTCCTCGAAACGCATGGAATACTCATCCTTTCCCGCTGAGGCGCTGGAGGCGATACCCCGTTTATCATACCGCAAGGAAGCGATACCTTTTCCCGCTAGCCCTTCCGCCAAGTATTTAAGGGAGTTATTCTTACCCGGCAAGGCGGCGGAGTTCCCGTCCATATCCGTAGGGCCGGAGCCGGGGATGATCAATACCACAGGATAACCGGACTCCTGATTGGGAGTTACCATCTTCCCTTTTAATGCCCCGGTAGACGTATTTAGCACCACCGAACGCTCGTTCAACCGTACAGGCAACTGCGGCAAACAAGACAAGGATACGAGAAGAAAGCAGGCAAAAACTATCAGTTTCTTTTTCATAACGGAATCAATTTATATACTTAAGCACATGAGACATACAATCTCAATATTCGCCAAATGTAACTAAAAAAGGGGAGAACCTCTCGGCCTTCCCCCCCTTTTTATCTAACATCTCATAGGAAACTAATACCCCGGATTCTGTTTCAAGTTTGGATTCTTATCCATGCTTGTTTGAGGAATCGGCAAGTAACGGTTACGAGAAGAGAACTGACGAGTCTCAATAACAGCCGTACCCGTGATTTCCGCACGTTTAGTAGGCTCAGACTCCCCATAATTAATCGTTCCTGTAACACGTAACAAATCACCATTCATGACTTTCTCGGCAAGCATCTTTCCATCTTCCTGCCAACGGACGATGTCCGCACGACGCAAGCCTTCGCCGGCCAACTCTACCGTACGCTCACGACGGATCAATTCACGAAGTTTCTCCTTCGTCCCATATTTAGCCTTATCCACTTCCCGCATTCCTACACGCTGACGGATCTGATTCAAATAACCATAGATCTCATCAGAAGGACCGCTCAACTCATTCGCAGCCTCCGCATACGTCAATAGAACCTCCGCATAACGGAATACGATCGGACAAGCTCCCGAGCTCCAAACATCTCCATATTGATCCATTGGATCCAAGTATTTCGCCCAAGTCAAAGCACTCTTGGAAGCATTATCTGTATAAGTCGGGAAGTTCTTGTTGACAGTACCATCTTGAAGTTTCTCATCTAAAGTATTCAAGATATCACCTCTCCAGTCACGTCCCGGATATAAAATGGTCATGGCCATACGAGGGTCGCGATTCGCAAACGGATGCTTTGCGTCATAAGTCTTCGACTCTTCTTTCGTCAATCCATCAGACATTTCATACATATCCACCAAATTCTGGGTCGGGACGATAGAAGACCAACCTTGGTCTACATTATTGTACATTTGCCCGATGGTTCCCAATCCGTCCAACGTCTCAATATTCTGATCCGCTAGGATTATCTCTTTAGAATCCACTCCCGATACCTTAAAAAGATTCGTATAATCCGGATCCAACTCATACTGCTTCAAATCAATGATTGCCTTAGCTGCGTCTTTTGCCTTTTGCCAATCACCATAATACAAAGCCTCACGCATCTTGATAGCTAAAACAGCACCTTTAGCGATATAGCCACGAGCCTCCGGAGCCTCCGCGATCCCAGCTAAGGCCTCGTCTAAATCCTTAGCTATATAATCGCGTACCTCTTGTTCCGTATTGCGTTCCACTTTAGCCTCGTCTGCACTTGAATAAGAACTAATAATAGGCACACCACCATACCACCAATTCATCAAGAAATACTTATAAGCACGGATCGCTTTAGCTTGAGCCACATAATTAGCTTTTACAGCGTCACTAGAAAACGTCACCTTGTCTACATTCTCCAAGAATGTATTCGCCTTACGAATCGACTTGTAATCATAAAGGATCTGCCCAGGATTAGAACTAGACAATGACCCATCCCCCCACGGGCGGAATCCTTCCCAAGGGAAATTATTATAGCCTATATCTGAGCCACAATCCAGATAAAGCAACGTATTTCCATCTAGCAAATCCTTATAACAGCCTACTATGAAGCCCTTCGCATCCGCCTCTGTCTGCCATGTGGTAGAAGGAGCCAACTGATCCTTAGGCACCGTATCCAGAAAATCTGAACACGAAGTAGATAACGCAGCCATACCAGCCGCCAACATATATATTGATAATCGTTTCATAAAATCTTCTATTTAAATGGTCTTAACTAATTAGAATGTCACATTTACGCCAAAAGAATTTGTCATCACTAATGGGTAGCTAGACAAACGGGAACTAACAGTCTCCGGGTCTACGTTCAATGGCATAGAATCTATCGTAAACAAATTCTCCGCAGAATAATAAACACGTACATTCGACAAACCGATAGCGTTCAGCACACTCTTTGGAAGCGTATATCCCAATTGCAATGTCTTCAGACGCAGGTAACTGGTATTAATTACCCAGAAATCAGACATCACGTTAGAAGCCTCACTCGGAGATTTTCTAGACTCCGCTACACGCGGCATACTTGCATTGGTATTTTCCGGTGTCCAGCTATCCAGCCATGCAGTAGAAGGATGTCCGGCACTACCCGAGAACTCACCAAACGCTTCTTTCGTAAACGCACGGCCTACATTAGCCGCACCGGTGAAGTTCAAAGTCAAGTCAAATGCTTTATAGCCTACATTCAAGTTCAAACCAAATGTAACAACTGGATTGATAGTCTTAGACAATACACGGTCATCCGCATCCAGCTTTCCATCTCCATTCGTATCTACATAACGTAAATCACCGGCTTGGAAATCCTGTCCGAACGGGTAGCCGTCTTTTCCTTTATAGGTATCCATCCATTGCTGTGCCTCTGCGTCAGATTGGAAAAAGCCATCAGCCTTATATACATAGTAAGAATCGATTGGCTTTCCAACAAAACGCCACAAATCACCGTCATCAGGATTTGTCATACGGTCTACACCTCCTAAATCCTCGATCTTGTTCTTATTATAGGCCATATTTCCCATCACATTCAATGACCAGTCATTCCACTTATTGTTATAACCTAGCTGTACCTCGACACCTCGGTTACGCATAGAACCCACGTTGTCGAAATAAGGATCCAAGCCAAACTCAGTCGGGACCGGTACCTCCATGATGATATCCGTAGTCTTGCGATCATAGTAATCAAACGTGAAAGTCACATGATTAATAACCGCATCCAAGCCAATACCCCAAGTCGTAGATTTCTCCCATGACAAATCCTCGATACGATAGGCTTTCTGATAATATCCCGTCGTCAAGTTGCCTCCCATAGGATAATTACCATCCAAATTATAAGTCTGCATCCAAGGATAATATTGGTTCTCCCAAGGATTCGATTTATTCAAGGCGTCTTGATTACCTAACATACCCCAAGAAGCACGAATCTTCAAACTGCTCAACCAATCATGCGTACTTTCCATAAACTCCTCCTCGCTGATACGCCAAGCACCGGAGAAAGAAGGGAAATATCCCCAACGATGTCCCGGAGCAAAACGAGAGGAAGCATCCGCACGGAAGTTTGCCTCTAATAAATATTTTCCCGCAAAATCATAATTAATACGCCCAAAATAGGAAAGCATGGCAAGCTCTCGGCTCAAACCATCATTTGTTTGTGTAGAAGCCCCACCGGCATCCATATCATTCAGGCTATTACTCGGGAAATTATTCCTCTGCATCTGATTCTTGCTAACCTCATACTTCTCCGCATGATAACCTACCATCACTTTCAAGCCATGCTGACCAAAGTTCTTGCTGTAATTCAGCAAAGCATCGAAATTATAACGTTTCCAATTCACGAAACGTTCAACCAAGGAAGTGGTACGAGACGCAGATGCCGGATCATCCGGTATGCTCAGGACTCGCTCCGTATGACGTTGGTCCTCGTTCACGTAGGCACCCGTCACAGTAGCCTTCAGCCCATCAATAATATCATAATCAACAGAAAGTGCCCCCGTAAAATTCTGGTTACAATTATCCACCGTCTGCCCGGAATCCAACCATGCGATAGGGTTACCATCGTTAGTTTGTCCGTATTTGCCATCCTTATCCTTGACAGGGATCATCGGGCTAATAATATTCAATTGACGGATAATCTGGTCGGAAGAACCACCATAATAGCTAGCATTCGGATCCGAGAAGTCATTCTTGATAAAAGACATGTTCATCCGAACAGCCAGTTTCTTCGTCAACTGCATATCCAGATTCGTACGTCCGTTAAACTGTTTACGATCTGAGTTAGGAAGGATACCCGTCTGCCCTAAATATCCGGCCGAAGCCATATACTTCACGTTCTCCGCACCTCCTGTAATACTAACATTGTGCTTATGCAACAAACCTGTCCGATAAGCCTCATCATTCCAGTCCGTATTAGGATGTCCGTAAGGATCAGAGCCATCCTCAAACATCCGGATGTCCTCGTCACTATAACGTCCCGGCTCGAAACGATTCCACAAACGTGCGTAATCGGCTGAGCTGACACGATCAATCATGGAAGTAGCTTTCGAGGCACCCACATATCCGTTATAAGAAATACGAGGAGCACCCGTCTTACCACGTTTTGTCGTGATCAAGATAACACCATTAGAAGCCTTCGAACCGTAAATAGCGGCGGAAGAAGCGTCTTTCAATACAGAAATACTCTCAATATCATTCGGATCGATATCATTCATGGAGCCACTCTCGATACCATCGATCAAGATATATGGGCTGGCAGAGTTCAAAGTACCGACACCACGGATACGGATCGTACTACCATCCTGTCCCGGACGGCCTTGACCCGAGGTAACGGTTACACCCGGCATCATACCTTGAAGACCGGAAGACACGTTAGAGATAGGACGGCTTGTCAACTCCTTGCTATCCAATTGGGCTACTGCTCCCGACAAGTTCGCCTTCTGTTGCGTACCATAACCGACAACGATCACCTCATCTAATTTCTGGGTATCTTCCTGCAAGGACACATTGATGGAAGGCTCTCCATTATATTTGAATTCTTGAGTTAGATAACCGATAAAGGATACTTGGATCACATCCCCTTTCTTCACATCCAACACGAAATTACCATTCATGTCGGTTACAGTACCATTCGTAGTACCTTTTACAACTATTGACGCTCCAGCCACAGGGCCAAAACTGTCACTAACCGTTCCCTTCAAACTACCTTCTTGCTGGGAAATACCTACCCTCGGAGTTATCGCCGCACGATCAGAAGCATGAACCACACCCCCGGAACAAAACGCTGCAGACAATAGAACAAAACTGACAGGTCTTACAATTTTCAACATAAGAATCGTTTTTTGTTTATTAAATAGCTGTTACTATTATAAGACTTAAGGCATACTATTTTAGATCTCGTTTCTTATAATATTCACTCTTCTAAATCATTAAATGTATAATTATAAATCCTCGGTTAACTACCATGAAAGCGCTTCTTCATCGTTCTGGCGGAACTTATAATCATTAGACGCAGCAAATATAGCACTATTTTTAATTATAAAACAAAAAAGACTAATTTTTCGCATACGAATCTAAAACAGCACCACCTAGTTATTAAAATATTTAACAAACAATCTTTCCAACCATAATCTTTTTTAGTATGGAGCTATGGACATCAAAGAGGTATATGGTTTGAAATTCAAACATGAAGTTAGTGTATATTAGTAATAAACGGAGTTCCGCCAGAACTACGTACTTAATAGAAGCTTGATTAATATTAAGGCACTTATTCCATTTATTCCTTTATAACCACTATTTATCATGAAAAAGTTGTTATCTTCGTCCCTTGTAATAACTAATTATTAAATTATGAAAAAGAAAAGCTTAACTTTATTACTAGCGACTACGGTGGCAAGTAGTATCCTATTTTCGTCCTGTATAGGATCTTTTGGTTTAACAAACAAACTTTTAACGTGGAATAGAAGCATCGACAGTAAGTTTGTTAATGAGCTAGTGTTCATTGCTTTCTGGATTGTCCCGGTTTACGAGATTTCCGCTTTGGCTGATGTCCTTGTGATCAACTCTATCGAATTTTGGAGCGGAAGTAATCCTGTAGCAGATGTAGGTAACGTTAAAACAATCGATGGTAAAGACGGCGTTTATACCGTAGAAACAAAAGTTGACGGATACCATATCCAAAAGGAAGGCGACGAGAAAGCGCTTGACTTAGTTTTCAACGAAGCAGATCAAAGCTGGAATGTAGAGGCTGACGGTGAAAGCACAAAATTGTTAAAATTCAATGGCAATGACGAAGTTGTCATGTACCTACCGGACGGAAAAGAAATGAATGTCGAGTTAAGCCAATCTGGGGTTTTAGCATTCCAGCAAGTAGCTAACGGATATTCTTACTATGCAGCTAAATAATTGAAAATTGAGAATTGAGAATTGAAAATTAGAAGTGACTCTACGTAATTTTCAATTCTCAATTCTCAATTTTCAATTCCCCAGTGCTAATCTAAATAAAATACGATGAATATGAACTCTATCAAAAAAATGATGCTTTCCGGAGCATTAGGTTGCCTTATTTCCGGAATGGCTTATGCGGACGGTTCTTCACCCCAACCCGTAAAACCTTATTGGCAAGACATTCAAGTCGTAGCCGTAAACAAGGAAAAACCCAGAAGCTCCTTCATGAGTTATGCGGACCGAGAAACCGCCCTCACCTCTCGATTTGAGAAAAGCCCGTACTATTCCCTATTAAACGGTACTTGGAAATTTTTCTTTGTCGACTCTTACAAAGATCTTCCTCAAAATATCACAGATCCTTCCGTTAATACCTCCTCATGGGATGATATAACCGTTCCCGGAAACTGGGAAGTACAAGGACATGGCGTAGCCATTTATACGAATCATGGTTACGAGTTTAAACCAAGAAATCCCCAACCTCCGTTATTGCCGGAAGCGAATCCGGTTGGCGTATACCGCAGGGACATCGAGATACCCGCAAATTGGGATAACCGGGATATTTATTTACACATCGGCGGAGCTAAATCCGGCCTTTACGTATATTTAAACGGGAAAGAAGTGGGTTATAGCGAGGATTCCAAAAATCCCGCCGAGTTCCTGATCAATAAATACCTGCAACCCGGAAAGAATGTGCTTACATTAAAGATATTCCGTTGGAGCACCGGTTCTTATTTGGAATGTCAGGATTTCTGGAGAATGAGCGGTATCGAACGTGACGTATTCCTTTGGTCTCAACCCAAGGCCAGTATTCAAGATTTCCGTGTCGTCTCAACCTTGGACGATACGTATACGAATGGAATCTTCAAACTGGCGGTAGACTTAAAGAATCATACCCAAGAAACGAAAAATTTAAATGTCGGATATGAGCTTTTGGACGCAAAAGGTAATCTTGTGGCCTCCGAGGCTAATGATATATGGGTAAGTCCCGCAAGTCCTCAAACAGCATCTTTCGAGTATGATTTAAAGAACGTAGCCCCTTGGAGCGCCGAGCATCCGAATCTATACAAATTATTGATGACGATAAAAGAAGAGGGTAAGGTAATCGAGGTAGTTCCATTCAACGTTGGTTTCCGCCGGTTCGAGATGAAGCAAATTGACCAAGTAGCGGAAGACGGAAAACCTTATACGGTCTTATTGTTCAATGGGCAACCGGTTAAGTTCAAGGGTGTCAATATCCATGAGCATAACCCAGAAACCGGACATTACGTTACCGAGGAACTCATGCGTAAGGATTTCGAGCTGATGAAGCAAAACAATATCAACGCTGTCCGCCTATGCCACTATCCGCAAGACCATAAATTCTATGAACTCTGCGACGAATACGGATTGTATGTTTACGATGAGGCGAATATCGAGTCTCACGGTATGTATTACAGCCTGAAAAAAGGCGGCACTTTGGGTAATAATCCGGAATGGCTGATCCCGCATATGGACCGTACGATGAATATGTACGAACGAAACAAGAATTATCCGAGCGTTACTTTCTGGTCACTCGGAAACGAAGCTGGAAACGGATACAACTTCTATCAAACTTATTTATATCTGAAAGACAAGGAAATAAATAGCATGAATCGTCCGGTGAACTACGAACGTGCCCTTTGGGAATGGAATACGGATATGTACGTACCTCAATACCCGAGCGCTGAATGGCTAGAGGAAATCGGGCGTAAGGGTAGTGATCGTCCGGTAGCTCCTTCGGAGTATTCACATGCGATGGGAAACTCTTCCGGTAACTTATGGGATCAATGGAAAGCTATCTATAAATACCCGAACCTGCAAGGCGGATTCATCTGGGACTGGGTGGACCAAGGTATCTTGGAAAAAGATAAGAATGGACGTGAATATTATACCTATGGTGGTGACTATGGAGTAAACGCCCCTAGTGACGGAAACTTCCTTTGCAACGGTATAGTAAACCCGGATCGTACCCCGCATCCCGCTATGGCAGAGGTTAAATACGCCCATCAAAATATCGGGTTTGAGGCGATCGATTTAGCGAACGGTTTATTCCGCGTCACGAACCGTTTTTATTTCACGAACCTAAAGAAATATATGGTCCACTATAGCGTAACAGCCAATAATAAAGTTGTACGCTCCGGTAAAGTCTCTTTGGACATAGAACCCCAAGCTTCTAAGGAATTTACGGTTCCCGTAGGCAACTTAAAGCCACAAGCCGGTACGGAATATTTCGTAAACTTCAACGTAACGACCGTAGAAAAAGAGCCGTTAATCCCTATCGGACACGAAATCGCTTGCGATCAATTCCGCTTACCGATCGAAAGCCCCAAGAAGGCGTTTAAGATCAGCGGCCCTAAATTAACGGTTTCGACAAATGGAGATAACTTATCGGCATCCTCCTCAAAGGTAAACTTCATGTTTAACAAGAAGACAGGAATCGTTACTTCTTATAAAGTGGATGGTACGGAATATTTCAGCGAGGGTTTTGGTATCCAACCGAACTTCTGGCGTGCGCCGACCGATAACGATTACGGAAATGGTATGCCAAAACGCTTACAAGTATGGAAGGAAAGCAGCAAGAACTTCAACGTAACAGACGCTACCGTCACTATGGATGGCAATAACGCCGTGGTTAACGTGAACTATTTATTGCCGGCAGGAAATCTATACATTGTTAATTATACGATCTATCCAAGCGGAGCTGTAAATGTGGCCGCCCGTTTCACATCCACGGATATGGATGCCGCCCAAACCGAGGTATCGGAATCTACTCGCACGGCAACTTTCACTCCGGGACGTGACGCCGCCCGTAAAGAGGCTTCCAAATTGAATGTTCCCCGTATCGGTGTTCGCTTCCGCTTACCGGCAAGCATGAATCAAGTGGAATATTTCGGACGAGGACCTGCTGAGAACTACTTGGATAGAAACGCCGGTAGTATGGTCGGCTTATATAAATCTACAGCCGAGGAATTATATTTCCCATATGTACGCCCGCAGGAAAACGGTCATCATACCGACACTCGTTGGGTATCACTTAGTACCGGCAAGAAAGGCTTGTTGATCCAAGCGGATAATACGATTGGATTTAACGCTTTGCGTAATTCCATAGAGGATTTCGATGACGAGGAAGCGACTGGCCTATCCCGTCAATGGAGTAATTTCACACCAGAGCAAGTAGCGAATCATGATGAAGCCGCAGCAAAGAACGTATTACGTCGCCAGCATCATATCAACGATATCACGCCTCGCGACTTCGTTGAGGTTTGCGTCGACTTGAAACAACAAGGTGTAGCAGGTTATGATAGCTGGGGTTCACGTCCGGAACCAGCTTATACATTACCCGCAAACCGGGAATACAACTGGGGCTTTACCCTTATTCCGCTTAAATAAAGAAAAGTCATAACTTATCCATAAAAAAGGGAGTGTATTAGGCTTAATCCAATACACTCCCTTTGTTTATACTACTGCAACGGCTTTGCAGTAACGTATCCTTATTTAATCACTTCCTTCAAGGTATTCTGTAAGTCTTCTCCAGTGATATTCTTGGCGATGATCACCCCATTCGGATCCAATAACACATTTGCCGGAATACCCCGTACCCCATAAAGAGCAGGGATCTCAGAATCCCAATATTTCAAGTCGGAAACGTGAGTCCAAGTCAGATGATCGTCTGCGATCGCTTTCTGCCATTTAGCCTTATCCTTGTCCAAGGATATACCTACGATCGTAAAGTTCTTATCCTTATATTGCTGGAAGGCATTTACCACGTTAGGGTTTTCCTTGCGACACGGGGGACACCAAGAGGCCCAAAAATCCAATAACACATATTTTCCCCTAAAGTCCGACAATGACACAGAAACTCCTGCAGTATCCGGCAAGGAAAACTCCGGAGCGACTTGTCCGATCTGTACGTGTTCTAATTGCTTGATAATACCGTCCAAGTCCTTCACATAAGGACTATTCGCCAATGCCGGGGAAATCTTCGCACGAGTCGCCTTCAAATCATCCAAAGATAATTGGTAGGTAAAATAACGATATAGATAGAACGCCGCCGCCGGAGAATCCGGACATTTCGAGATCAAACTGTCAATATCATACCCTTCCTCAAATACCTTCTCCGCATTTTCTTGAAAGATATCATTCACCGGCGAGTTCCGTACGGTGATGGTCTCCCCGTCATTCCCGATCTTGACATTCATATCCGTATTCTCCAAGAAGAGCTGAACCGGATAGTTCATATTCTCGGTTGCCAAACCAAAAAGTAAAGGCTGATCTACCTCACCCTTAAAGGTGAATTTCCCGTCTTTTACCTCTGCCGTATCCACGTCAAAGAACATTTTATTACGGAATGACTTCAAATAAATTTTACCGTCGGGCATATTCTCTACCTCGCCATTGATAACATATCCTTTTGGAACTTCTTGGCAACCAACCACCAAAAGGCCGGCAAGCGCCATCATACAAAATTGCTTCATTTCTCTATTCTATTTATTGATTACTTAAACTCTGGGTGATGATAACGTCCCTTTTTCAACGAGATCGTCCCATATTCTATCGCACGCACCGGACAACGATGAATACAGGCAACGCACTGAACGCAAGTATCAGCCCATTCCGGTTTTCCGTCACCCGACAGGGAAATCGTACCGGTCGGACAAACCTTCGCACAGATACCGCAAGAGATACAGGTATCCGTAGCATAAAATCGGTTGCTGCCTATCGCAAAGTGAGTAAATAACGGATAGACCATATAACTCTTCAAAAGAGGGACACTTCCCGCACAATACAAAGAGGGATTTTTCTTCTGCCGGATCGCCTCTACGATCTCGTCTACACGTTCCGGTGCTTTTTCCAGTTTTTCAGTCTCTACCTTCTTACTATCCACGTCGAAGCCGGGCATTAAGATATAATTATTCGGCATTTGTATAGAGAATCCTCCAGTTAGTGTAATTCCCCGTCTCGCCAAGGTATTCCTCATGATCCGATCCGTATATCCACAATCATCACCACAAGTACAGACGAAATAAACCTCTTGCCCTTTATAGCCAGATAGGATCAATCGGGAAATAAAACGGGACACCAATACAGCCGGCCCCCAAGAATGGACAGGAAACACAAAAAACACTTTCTCCCTCTCCCTCAATGGATAAACATTCTCATCCTTACCCTCATTCAACGCATCGGCAATGGAAACCAACGGCTCATCGAAAGCCGTTCCTAACGCTTCCGCAACCCAACGGGAGTTTCCTGTCCCTGTAAAGTAGAATATCATGCGCTCATTTTTTAGATGCAAAAATACATAATATCCAAATACATACGCTATCTTTGTCTAGTTTAAGAAACCTAAAAAACAAATCTTATGACAACGATGGAATTAAATTTACGGAAAGAATATCTCTATGACTTGATAAAAGGCATGGATGAGGAAAGATTATCGAAAGTGGAGACCTATATAAAACGTCTATGCCTTGCCAAGCAAAAGGAGGGCCTTTATCCTTGGGCACCAGACGAGGCTGAATTAACTTGTAAGATAGCTGAATCTGAAGTAGATTTCAACAATGGGGATTATTGTACGCAAAAAGCGCTGAAGAAAAAACTACAAAAAAAGTTGGCTTCATGGTAAAATAAATCCAATGGTCTAAACATGCAGAAGAATCATTTACTGAAATATCAGATATTCGATACTAGGCAATTACCGGATAAACTGATGGATTTATTCAGATAAAATAACAAGGGATAGAAATGTAAGCGTCTTACAATTTATCCCTTGTTACTTTTCTGAATTATAGCGCAAATCAAATCTCAATATCCCAAATACCCGCCGAACGTTCTAATTCGACCAAGGCTGAGCTGTAATTAAACAGCGTCTCAATATACTGAGCTTGTACTTCATCGTAAGTACGCTGGGCGTCCAAGACTTCCAACAAAGAGACTTCCCCCCTATTATAGCTGTAAATCTTGCCATCCATCACCTCACGAGCTTGCCTTAAAAGCCCATCCTCATAATGATTAACTTGCTCGGCGAAAGATTGATAATTACGATATGCCTGCATCACCTCCGTCTGTACTTGCAAAAGAGCCTGCTTATATTGCGCTTCCGCCTGTTGCTCCCGATAACGAGCGGCACGAACCGTTCCCTTATTGAAATTAGAGAATTTCAAAGGAACAGTGATACCTGCCGTCACTCCGGTAAAAGGAGGTGCCGGGGCTTCCTCATTATAAACCCGGGCGTTACGGCTTACGGCGATAGACAAATCCACATCCGTATTCCGCTCCCGGCGAGCTACTTTCAAGGCTCTAGCGGCCACTTCCTTGTTTTTTAAGGCGGCTACCAAATCCGTACGCCCCTCGCTTGCCGCCGTGATTAAGTCGGCAAGGATAAAATCCCGAGGCTCCGTACGTAACTCAGCCTCTGGGTGAAATAAAGTATCCGTACTGAAAGTCCCCGTCAAGAAGTTTAAGTTCGAGAAAGCATTCTTTAATTCCGCTCCGGCTTGCAACAACTCGTTTCGTAAGACCCCGGCCTCTACCCGGCTCTGCGTAGCATCCACCTCACGGATTTGCCCCAATGAGAAACGGATACTGTCGCTCTCCGCCAATGTCCGGATATTCTCATAGGCATTCTCCTTTACCTTATACAACTCATGTTGCTTCAAGGCTTCCATATAAGCAATCGTAGCGTCTGCCCGGAGATTCCGGAAATAATCGGCCAACAAAGCCTCGGTCAACTCACTCTCGCTACGTGCCAATGAGATATTCGCACCCCGTTTTCCAAAAGAGAAAGTTTTGCTCAGTTCTACTTCAACACCTTCTCCCATTTGCAAGGAATTATTCTCATTATTGAAATAAGACACGGAAAGGTTCGGATCGTTAAACACCTTTGCCACCGTTACCTCAGCCTTAGCGGCCGGCACATTCAATTTCTCCGACGCATACTCAAGGTTGCCTTCCGCAACCCGCTCCATATATTGCCGATACGTAAGCGGAACCATGGTCTGGGCATTCACGGATAAGCATCCGCAGAGTAACGACAGGATTATATATTTCTTCATATCTTCTAATCTAAACATAGTATATCTTTTTAATTCCACCTCCGGATTAAGCGTGCAGCTCTTTTTCCTCCGATACCGGCGTCAAATCCTTCCCCTCATAATGTTTCTCGATCATATAGTATAAAGCGGGAAGTACATAAAGCGTAATAACCGTAGCAAATAAAAGCCCGTAAACGATTACCGTAGCCAAGGGACGCTGCACGTCCGAACCGATACCTGTACTAACAGAGGCAGGAAGCAATCCCAAGACCGCAACCGTAGCCGTCATCAAGATCGGACGGAAACGGTGCTTAGTTCCCGTTATCACCGCATCTTTCAAATCTCGTTCCCTTGTACGTAAGTTATTGATATGGGAAATCATGATCACGCCATTTTGGATAGCGACACCGACCAAGGCAATAAAACCAACCGCCGAGGAAACATTCAATGTCATTCCCCGCACATTCAACGCCAACATACCACCAAACAAAGCCAAGGGAACGACACTCATCATCAAAGCCGCCTGCCGGAATTTACCGCAAGCCGCAAACAACAGAAGCAGCATCAGTCCCAACGCCAAAGGAACCACAGCCCCCAAACGGGCATACGCACGATGCTGGTTCTCGAACTGTCCGGCCCATTTCAAATGCACGGAATCATGATCGTATTTCACCTCTTTATCAATCAACGCATTCGCCTTATTCAAGAACGCTGTCAAGTCCACGCCACGTAAATTAACCCGTACCGTCAAGTGCCGCTTATTCATCTCACGGGTAATCGTACTGGCACCGGTTGTCATCTTAATCTCCGCTACTTGCGAAAGAGGAATCTTCGTACCGGAACCGGTAGTCAGCAATAGATTACCGATACGTTCGGGAGAATTGCGGCTAGCGTCATCGAAACGACAAATCACGTCATAACTTTTACTTCCGACAAATATCTGGGAAATAGAGGCTCCACCGATCGCTAACTCAATCAAATCAGCCACATCCGACACGTTCAAGCCATACTGGGCGATACGGGCACGATCCGCGATAATCTGCAATTGCGGCAACGGAGGCTCTTGATCTACCGCTACGTCGGCAGCACCCGGTATTTCCTTCAACACATTAGCGACTTGATCTGCGATATGGCGACTTTCCGTAATATCATCGCTATAGATCTTCAACGCCAAATCACTATGAGCCCCGGCGATCTGATCCATCACCATATCGATGATCGGCTGTGAAAAACCGACCGAGTAGCCGGGCATAGTCTCCAACTTAGCTGCCATCTCCTCGATCAAATCCGCTTTCGTCTTACCGAACTCCCATGTACTATAGGGCTTCAATCCCACGCCACACTCCACATGGGAGAGTGAGAACGCTTCCGCCCCCTCATCATCGCGACCTACTTGGGTCATTACATATGAGACTTCCTTAAACTCTTTCAAAGTCTTCCGAAGCTCCGCCCCCATCTCCTTAGATTTCTCAATGGAAATACCCGGAGGAAGCTGTACCTGTATCCAGATCGCCCCCTCATCCAACGGAGGCAAGAAGTCTTTTCCTACGGTATAACTTAAAATCCCCGCTCCCAGCAATATCGCCAGTAACGGTACAATAACCCGTCTTGGCTTCTCCATCAATCGGGCAATTTGTGAATGATAAGCCGTGGAAAGTTTCTCCAACCAACGATTATGGTAAATCTTTCCCGGCTTACGATACGCATAAAAGGCCAATCCCGGAATCAAGAACAAGGCCACGCACAAAGCGCCCAGCAAAGCATACCCTACGGTATAAGCCATCGGCGTAAACAATTTCTTCTCAATATGCTCAAAAGCGAACAAAGGAAGATAGGCCGTTATAATAATTAATGTAGAGAAAAAGATCGGGCGAGCCACCTCAGTCGTACGGCGCAAGATCGAATCTTCCGTCAATACCTCATCCGGATGCCGTTCCCTTTTCTTCAAGACCGTCTCCATCATCACGATCGCTCCGTCTACCAAAATACCGAAGTCTATAGCGCCTAGGGAAAGTAGGTTCGCAGGAATATTCGTAACATGCATCAAGATAAAGGCAATCAATAGAGACAAGGGAATGGTTAAGGCCACCAACAAAGCGCCACGCCAACTCCCCAAGAATAAGATCAGTACTAAGACAACCAGTACCATACCCTCGAACAACGTATGCGATACAGTATGCAAGGTCGTATTAACCAAATCCGTACGATCCATAAACGGATGGATACGGGTTCCCTCGGGAAGTGTCTCGTTATTTAGTTCGTCTACCGCCTTATGCACATCATCCAACACCCGGGACGGATTCTCCCCCCTAAGCATTTGCACGATACCTTCCACGCCATCGGAGTAATCACGGGTATCGTCCGTAAAACCTAAAACGCCCTTACGCTCCAAGTTTCCGTATTTCAGTTTACCGATATCATTCAAGTAGACCGGGACACCATTCACGGTCTTGATCACGATATGTCCCAAGTCTTCCAAGTCCTTAACCAGACCGATTCCACGGATCACATAACTCAAATCCCCCCGGCTTAACATACTACCACCGGCGTTCACGTTATTCTTCTCTATCTTTTCCGTAATATCCCCTAAGGTAATGTCGTATTGCTCCATCTTATAAGGGTTCACCTCGATCTGATATTGGGTAGTGATACCGCCGTAATTACTTACATCCGCTACACCCGTAACCTGTTTCAGTCTCGGAATAATTACCCATTTATGCAAATCGGTCAACTCCCTCAAGTCTAAACGGTCACTTTCCACCACATAACGAAAGATCTCTCCCGTCGGCGAAGTCAAAGGATTTAAGCCGGGAACCGCATTATAAGGAAGCTCCACGTCTACCAACCGCTCTTGTGCACGTTGCCGGGCCCAATAATCCTCAATACCATCATCAAAAACCAATACGACCGTAGATAAACCAAACGTATTCTTGCTACGCATTACGTTTAGTCCCGGCAGACCATTCATAGCCCGCTCGATCGGAATACTGATTTGTTGCTCGATCTCCTCGGCGGCCAATCCGGGAACTTGCGTCACGACTTGCACGGTGGTATCGGCGATATCCGGATAAGCATCTATCGCCAACCGCGTCCAAGAATAATAACCAACGATCGCTAAGAACAGAAATAACACGAACATCAGTCCTCGCCGATGTATCGCCAAGTAAATAATCCTTTTCATAATCCGTTAGCGTGCGTCAAGTAAATAAAACGCTCCCGTAGCTACGATCTCGTCACCTACGTTCAAGCCGGATAAAACCACCGTCTTGCCATCTTCAGTAAGGCCGGTCTCGATCTTTTGTTTCCGATAATCGTTATTCCCCAATTCCACCAATACGTACATATTCTCCTCTTCCTGCAAGATAGCGGAAGTAGGTATACGGATTACCTCCGCCTCACGGTCGCTCAACTTGACCGTGCCGTACATCTCCGGTTTCATCAAACGGGTACTGTTATCGCACTCGATCAAGACCTCCACCGAACGGGTATCGGGGTCCAGCATCTCGCTGATATGATAAATCTTTCCCGATATCGGTTTATCCGGCATGGCTACCAACCGAATTTCCACCTCATCCAAAGCCTGTATTAAACTCAAATCCTTCTCTTTTACATGGGCGACCACCCATACCTTGCTCAAATCGGCGATGACAGCTACTGGCTCGGCGTCCTCTTTCATATATTGCCCGATTACGATCCGATCTTTCACGACCTCACCGGCTATAGGCGAGCGAACGATCAATGGTTGCCCCAAAGCCATTTCATCCGGATTAATCTGAAAGACTTTCAATGCGGCTACCATATTCTCATAGTCTTTTTTCTTTAACTCGTAATTCACCTCGGCCTCTTCCAATTCCTTTTGGACACCAACCTTGTTTTTCATCAAGTCTTTCTCCCGATTCAAGCTTTTCAAGGCCAGTTCCATCTCTTGGCGAGCTTGGTAATAAGATTTCCCCGCCTCATAAACAGCGGGAGCGCTAATCTCGAAGATCGGACTACCCGGGGCCACTTTCTGCCCTAAGCGAACGAACGATTTCGTAATTCGCCCGCTTACCGGTGAAGCCACCTCTGCGTAATTAGAAGGAATCGCCTGTACGACCCCCGAGGTGGTAAACTCCATACGGTAAGGTTCCCGTTTAACCGTTTCCTTTGTCAACTTGGATAAAACAGGAGATTCGGAACCGATATGTATAATATCCCCTTTGAGTGTTACGGCATGCGCAGACTCATCCTCTTGCTTTTGGGTATGGCAAGAGCATAGTACTATCGCTGGAAGCAATAGTAAAAATATAGATTTCATATAAGATGCGTAAAATGTTTAGTATAAAAAGTGATTCTAATGCTTGATTCAAATTACTATACCAAACGAGGGAGGCGCACGGGATTCGCCACGCCGCACAAGACGCAAGACAACCTCTTTCTTTAGAAAGACGAGCACTACCATCAAAAGCGCCCAAGCCATAACCAAAGGTAAGTACGGAATTAACTCCATACACAATTCGGTCAGCTCTTCAATCGTATTAAACGCTACCGTACTATGCTCATGATGAGGCAAGCCATCGGCTCCCGGCAGATAGGGATGAGAGTGAGTGATACTATAGTTTAGGAAATGATGCGTATGGGTAAAGGCCGTGCCACCCACGTAGTAACTCATAAAGAGTACTACCAAGAGGGGTCTTAACCACTTCAAGCTACGCATTGTTTTCATTCACCATCTGTTTACTCCGCAAAGTTATAAAAGAAACTGCCATTTCATTTGCAATAAGTCAAAATTTATTCCTTTATTTGCATACACTGAATAATAAACAGTCATATCAATGAAATAAACACTACTTTATGAGAAAAATCTTACTTGTTTGTGCGGCATTAGCCTGCATGACAGTCTCCCCTGTACCAGCTCAGGACGCTGCCGTAAAAAAAATCATCGAGATGGGTCAGAACGATAATCAAGTGATGCATCAGCTGGATATCCTTACAAACCGCTTTGGCGGACGTTTAATAGGTTCCGACGCTTATGAGAACGCCGCCGAGTGGATGGTGCGTGAGTTTAAGAGTTGGGGACTCGATGTCCAATTAGAAGAGGCCGGTACCGTCCCTGTCGGCTTTAATCGAGGACCTTGGTTCGGACGCTTGTTGAGCGACAACGGAATGATCCTGCATTTCGCCACCCCTTCCTACACTTCCGGAACGAAAGGCGTGCAACGTGGGCATGCGGTGATGGAGCCTCGTAACGACGAGGAGTTCCAGCAAATCAAAGGAAGATTAAATGGTGCTTGGGTTCTTATCTCAGGGAAAAATGTAGGTTGGCCTATCGACCGCTCCGCCTCGGGAGATTCCATCCGTGCGGAGATCAAGAAAGAGAACAACGAGATCATGAAGAAAAACAATGATCTAAGACGCCGCAACTGGGAAAACGGGGAGAAAAACGAGATGTTGCCTTATAAAGAATTCCCCGGATTATATTATAAGGAAATGTGCGAGGCCGGAGCTTTAGGTTTTATCCAATCCTCCACCGTACCTATCCGTGCGTTATACGACCGGAAAATGATGAACGACCCGAATACGAACTTCGACAATCTGCCGGAACTTCCGGATATCAAATTAGACGAGCATCAATTCGCGATCATCGAACAAATGGTGAAAGAGAGACGTACATTCGAACTAGAGTTCGATATTCGTAATCATTTTAAATTAGGCCCGGTTAAATACCATAATGTCGTAGCGTCTATCAAAGGCAGCAAATACCCGGACGAATATGTTATTATCAGCGGTCACCTAGATGCTTTCGACGTGGCTACCGGAGGCATCGATTGCGGTACTGGAATCGGACCGATGATGGAAGCCGCTCGCATGATCGCCAAATCCGGAGCCAAGCCTAAGCGCACGATCTTATTTATCGGATTCGCCGGTGAGGAATTTGGCTTATTAGGAGCACAAGCTTGGGTGAAAGCGCATAAGGATAAATTACCCAAAATCGCTAATTTGTTCAATCGTGACGGTGGCCCGGAACCTCCTGTCGGTATCTCCGTCCCTCAAGCCATGTATGATGATTTCGTGAAGATCAGCGAACCCATCCAAAAAATCCGTCCGGACTATCCTTTCGAGGTAAAAGTTCGTGAACCCCGTAAACGCCCGACACGCATGGGGGGAACAGACGCATCAGTTTTCGCCATCGAAGGTGTCCCCACATTAGGTTTCACCACAGAGGATTTCAAAGGATATGATTTTGATTACGGCGAAATCTGGCATACGGAACGGGATTTATACACAAAGAACATCCCCGAATACCAAGAACATACGGCTACTGTTACCGCTATCATAGCCCTCGGTGTAGCGAATCTGGATAAGCAATTATCAAGAGAAGGTTTATATACCGAAGAGTAGGTCAGCACGATCGCTATTATAAGGAGTTTACAATGCCTATTGTAAGCTCCTTATGATGGGCATCATAAAAGACTTACAATGCCCATTATAAGAAATAGAAAAAGGATATGCCCTAATAGACATATCCTTTTCTCATTCTAGGGTGAAAGATGGGGCTCGAACCCACGACCCTCGGAACCACAATCCGATGCTCTAACCAACTGAGCTACTCTCACCATATAAAAAAACCTTTCATTCTTCACAGACGCCTTGGTTCATAAAACCTTGTTTTATTCATAACAAGATTTTTATCTAAAAAACCACAATGGGTGAAAGATGGGGCTCGAACCCACGACCCTCGGAACCACAATCCGATGCTCTAACCAACTGAGCTACTCTCACCATATCCGCCTTTCAAAGGATTCTCCCTTTAAGACGGCGCAAAGATAGGTATAAATTCTGATTACACAAACCTTTTGCGAACTTTTTTATCCATCCACTTACTTATAGATCGCTTTCTTTCCCGCTAACAATGTGTTACGCATCAAAGAAATGATTGTCATAGGCCCTACGCCACCCGGAACCGGAGTGATATAGGAACATTTAGGAGCGACCTCGTTAAACAAGACATCTCCCGTTAACTTAAATCCGCTCTTGGTTACGCTGCTTGGCATACGGGTTGTTCCCACGTCAACGATCACGGCGCCTTCCTTCACCATATCCCCTTTCAAGAATTCAGGAACACCTAAAGCCACGATAATAATATCAGCAGACAAGCACATCTCCTTCAAGTTCTTAGAACGGCTATGGCATACGGTCACCGTACAATCGCCCGGATAAGATTTCTGCATCATCAAGGTAGCCATCGGCTTGCCGACAATATTGCTGCGTCCCAAAACCACGCAATGCTTTCCTTGCGTCTCGATATGATAACGCTTCAATAATTCCAAGATACCGGCAGGCGTAGCCGATACGAAACAAGGCAAACCGATAGACATACGTCCCACGTTAATCGGATGGAAACCGTCCACGTCTTTACGATAATCGATCGCCTCAATCACCTTCTGCTCGGATATATGTTTCGGAAGCGGAAGCTGTACGATAAAGCCATCCACATCCGGATCATTATTTAACTCATCGACCTTACGAAGCAATTCTTCCTCCGTAACATCCTCCTCAAAGCGAATTAAGGTAGACTTAAAACCAATCTCCTGACAAGTCTTGACTTTACTAGCCACATAAGTCTCGCTACCACCGTCATGGCCCACCAAAATAGCAGCCAAGTGAGGGATCTTACCTCCGGCAGCCTTGATCTGGGCTACCTCCTCAGCCATCTCCTTCTTCATCTGAGCGGAAACGGCCTTACCATCCAGCAATTGATAATGTTGTTCTTCCATATTATTGATTGTCTCCTGTTAATTAACGTCTGAACGAAGGCTTCATCGAAGGTAGCTTCATCTTCCCCGACTTTGCGGAAGTAAGCATACGCATCATCTTACGGGTCTCATCAAATTGCTTGATCAGCTTGTTCACCTCCTGGATGCTCGTACCGCTACCTTTAGCGATACGCTGACGGCGTGAGCCATTCAAGATAGCCGGGTTGCTGCGCTCATCCGGAGTCATCGAATAAATGATAGCCTCGATACTCTTGAACGCGTTATCATCGATATCCACATCTTTCAATGCCTTTCCTACACCCGGGATCATGGATGCCAACTCTTTCAAGTTACCCATCTTCTTGATCTGTTGGATCTGGGAGATAAAGTCGTTAAAATCGAACTGGTTCTTAGCGATCTTCTTCTGCAAACGTTTCGCTTCTTCCTCGTCATATTGCTCTTGCGCACGTTCCACCAAAGACACGATATCACCCATGCCTAAGATTCGATCCGCCATACGTTCAGGGTGGAAAATATCCAAGGCATCCATCTTCTCGCCCGTACCGACAAACTTAATCGGCTTATCAACAACCGTACGGATCGACAAAGCGGCACCACCACGGGTATCACCATCCAACTTCGTAAGTACGACGCCGTCGAAGTTCAGCCGCTCATTAAATTCCCTTGCGGTATTCACGGCATCCTGACCCGTCATGGCATCTACCACGAACAAGGTCTCATCCGGCTGGATAGCGCTCTTGATAGCGGCGATCTCGTTCATCATCTGCTCATCGATAGCCAAACGACCGGCGGTATCCACGATCACGACGTCATTGCCTTTAGCCCGTGCCTCGCGGATAGCGTTCATAGCGATCTCCACCGGATTCTTATTCTCCAATTCCATGTATACCGGAACACCTACCTGCTCTCCGACTACACGCAACTGCTCGATAGCTGCCGGACGATACACGTCGCAAGCGGCTAATAATGGTTTCTTATTTTTCTTGGTCTTTAATAAAGACGCTAGTTTACCAGTGAAAGTAGTCTTACCCGAACCTTGCAAACCGGACATCAATATAATGGCGGGATTTCCCTGCAAATTCACGTCGACTGCCGTACCTCCCATCAAGCTGGCCAACTCATCGTGAACAATCTTAACCATCAACTGACTAGGCTTAACCGATGTAAGCACGTTCTGTCCTAAAGCCTTCTCTTTTACCGTATCCGTAAAACTCTTGGCAACCTTATAATTGACGTCGGCATCCAACAACGCTTTACGCACATCCTTCAATGTTTCCGCCACATTGATCTCGGTAATCTTGCCTTCGCCCTTCAACAGTTTAAACGATCTGTCTAACCTTTCGCTTAAGTTCTCAAACATAATTCGTATGTGTATTTATATTATTTTCTACTGGATTAAGGGGCAAAGGTACGAAAAAGAGATGAGTATGCGATGAAAGCGATCTCGAAATTCTTCACTTCTCAACGTTTTAGTATACGGATCGAATTAAGAACCGCCAGCAAAGATACGCCTACATCCGCGAAAACAGCTTCCCAAAGCGTGGCAAAACCGAAGGCTCCCGCCACAAGGACTATCACCTTCACGCCAATAGATCCCACGATATTCTGACGGACGATATTCCGGGTAGCACGTCCGATAGAAATAGCTTCCGCTACTTTAGAGGGCTGGTCCGTTTGGATAACCACGTCCGCGCTCTCGATGGCCGCATCCGATCCCAATCCACCCATCGCAATACCGACATCACTTAAAGCCAGTACCGGCGCATCGTTCATCCCATCGCCCACAAAGGCAACCGACTTATCCGGCTCCGCCGTTAATCGCTCTATATAAGCGGCTTTATCCTCCGGCAGCAGATTACCATACGCTTTATCGACACCCAAACGCTCAGCGAATTGATTCACGATCTCTTGCTTATCCCCGGACAACAAGCAAATATCTTTAACATCCAAATCCTTTAACCGACGAATCGCATCCACGGCATCCTTCTTCAAGGTATCCGAAAGGAGAAGATGCCCCGCATATTTCCCATCGATCGCACAAACCACCACGGTAGAAACACTATCGGATAATTCCTTCGGGACAGGAATATCACGTTCGGCCAATAAACGAATGTTACCGACAAGCACCTGCCGACCGTTCACGATAGCCTCGACACCATGCCCTGCCAATTCCCGCATGTCAGTGATTTCCATCGGCACGCTATCTTGTTTTTCCGCATAGCGAACTACAGCCTGCGCTACCGGATGGGTACTTTTCCGCTCTACTGATAACAAAATACTCAAAAGATCAGAAACCGGGATCTCCGTGCTTTCCACCGTTGTGACCTCAAAACGCCCGGTAGTCAATGTACCGGTCTTATCGAACGCTACCGTATTTACCCGTGTGATCGCATCTAAATAATTACCGCCCTTAAATAATATCCCGGCACGAGAAGCGGCGCCTATACCACCGAAATACCCGAGCGGAACACTTATAACCAAGGCACAAGGACAAGAAATAACCAAGAAAACCAATCCCCTATATAACCAATCCGAGAAAACATACTGGAAAGAAGGCGTCACCATCCCTACCAAAGCAGGAACCGACACGATTAGAAACGACAGAAGAATCACGATTGGGGTATAAATCCGTGCGAAACGCCGAATAAACAATTCCGCCGGCGCTTTCCGCTCCGAGGCATCTTTCACCAAAGCCAAAATACGGGCCAAGGCACTTTGCTCGTACGGCCGATTCACTTGTATACGTACCGCCTGCCCCTGCACGATCATTCCGGCAAGCACCTCCTCACCCTCACGGATAGAACGAGGCATACTTTCCCCGGTTAATGCCGAGGTATCGAACTGTGCCTCGGCTTCCAATAAAACGCCATCCAAAGGCACACGTCCGCCGGGCTTCACCTCGATCCGCTCGCCTACTTTCACATCCTTCGGAGATACATTCATATATGTACCCGTCCGCCATACATCCGTTCGTTCCGGCCGGACATCTAATAAGTCACTGATATTCTTCGAGGCTTTATTCACGGCTAGAAGTTGCAACCTCTCTCCTACCGTATAGAAAAGCATCACGGCTACGGCCTCGGGATACTCCCCAATACAAAACGCCCCGATCGAGGCGATCGCCATTAACGAGAACTCACTAAAAAAGTCTTTCCGCAAAGCCGCTTCCCAAGCTTCTCGCATAACAGGAAGTCCTACCGGCAAAAAAGCGACCAGAAACCAAATGGCCTCTATCCAAGACTCAGCAAACCAACTTATCCCCGAGTACTTCCCGATAAGTCCTATAACCAACAAAACGAAAGAAACCGTCGGCATCCATAAACCGGAACTTCCGTGCGAATGGCAATGTTCGCATCCACATGTTGTACTCATAATCTTGTCTATTTTAATTATTTACTTCTTGATTACGGTACAAAGGTAAGAGAAGGGAGTTGCAACTTGATTGCAAATTATCAGGGTTTCTGAGAACGTCGCTTATTACACAATGGGCAAACACCCTTTACCGTATAATTAATGGTATCCATTATATATCCTTCCGGCAATTGAGCGACCGGGATCTTGATATTATTCAAACAAGAGGTTTTACGGCATACCTCGCAGAAAAAATGAATATGCCTATCACCCACTGGGCATGTCTCCGAACGGCTCTGGCATATCTCATATTTTATAGAGCCACTACCATCTTCGAAAGAATGGATCGCATGATGTTCCAATAACAAGGCCAATGAACGGGAAATGGTCGATTTATCCAACGTCTCCAACTCCGCCTCCAATTCGAACAGGGAAGCCGGGCTGGTTCGTTCTGATAATTTTTGCAAGACAAGGATCCGTGCGGCAGTAGGCCGTACTCCTTTTCCTACCAACATATCTTCACATTGCTTCGTGGACATGAGTTACCTTTCTTATTTGATTACAATACAAAAATACGAACAATTTCCCAATATTCACAGTTCAAAAAAACACGTACATGTTTTTCAGAATTCACGTACGTGTTTTCGAAAAAAGACGTACGTGTTTTTTTCCCCTCATATACTTATATTCTCTTATTTTGCCAAGAGGCTTTCTTTAAATAGATTACGCTAGCGACGAGCAATCCACTATAGTAAATAGCCTCTGTCAAGAAGCATACGGCTACCGGCAAACGCAAACGCATCCCCGCGACATATACAAAAAGCACATACAGAATCAATACCGCCGCTTCCATAAAAAGCGCAGAACGTGTATTTCCCGTACCCGACACCCCGTTGAACGCCACATTAGCTACCGATCCGATCAATAAAGAACCGACAATCACGTAAACGGATGGAACCGAGGCCGCCACTAATGAAGCGTCATTCGTATAAACAGACACGACCCATCCCGGCATCAAACTGACAATAGCGGCAAACACGACCATAATGCCCAACGATAACTTACAGATCTTCCTGATAGTCGGCATAACTTGATTGATCGCTCCCGCCCCGATACTATTACTCACGAACGTGTTTGTCGTGGTCGCTAAGGAATTAACGGGAATCAACATCACGACGTAAATACTACGTACGATATTCGCCACCGCCAACTCCCGTTGCCCCAAATGCTCCACAGCGATAAAGAACATAAACCAAGTAGCGATAGACAAGAAATATTGCAGCATCGTGAACACGGAAATATCCAGCACCCGTTTCAACAAGCCAAAATCGAAAGAACGAATCTGGTTAAGCGCATATTTACGTATATCTACGGTAAGTCTCGTGTAAACCACGAAAAAGAGAATCGATACCGCCTCGGCTATGACGGAAGCGATAGCCGCCCCTTGAATGCCCATCTTTGGGAATCCGGCATGTCCGAAAATCAAAAGATAATCCAGTAAGACATTCGTCATTGCCATCAAGACAGCGTTCAATGTCAACACCTTTGTACGGGTAATACCAATAAAAAGAGCCCGGAACATCACGTTCACGAAAGAGAAGAAGAAGCCAAACACACGCCAATCCAAAAATTCCTCCGTGGCATTCAAGATAGCGTCCGAAGAAATCAATACACGCATCACATCTCCCGCGAAAAAACGAGAAAACAAGAACAATATAGCAGCCAGCGACAATAGGAAGAAAACGCCTTGTATCATGACAGGCCCTATCTGGTCATAACGTCCCTCTCCGTTTCTACGGCCAATCACGATTTGAGATCCCGTACTAAAACCGAAGGCGATCGTAAAAGCGCAGATATAATAAAGTCCTCCCATAGCGGAAGCCCCCAACTCGACTTCACCAACCCTACCTAGAAAAGCCGTATCAGTCACGTTTATCACGTTTTGCGCCAACAAGCTCAAAAAGATCGGGTAGCTAACATTCCATATATTCCTGTTCGTGTACATAACTCGCTCATTACTTAAATTTATGAAGATAAAAAAAGCCCGCCGCATCCCGACGAGCTTTTCTTATGATTAGAGATCTCTACAAAGCCTAGCGTCTGCTATATCAACTTATTTGTCGCCGTATCGGGAAATACCACGGAAGGCTTGAATGTTTTCGCCTCCTCGAAATCCATCATGGCATACGACATAACGATAATAATATCTCCGGGTTGAGCCTTACGGGCAGCCGCTCCGTTCAAGCAAACCACTCCCGAGCCACGTTCGCCCTTGATAATATACGTCTCAAAACGTTCTCCGTTATTATTATTCACGATCGAGACCTTCTCGTTCGCAATCAAATTAGCGGCGTCCAACAAATCCTCGTCGATAGTGATGCTACCGATATAGTTTAAGTTAGCTTCCGTTACCGTTACCCGGTGAATTTTTGACTTTACTACCTCTATAAACATGTATGACTTATAATTAGTATTTGATATTGTCGATCAAACGTACCTCTCCGCAATATACCGTGATGCAACCTACCGGATAATCGGTATCCGACCAGTTCTTGATAGACTCTAACGTATTGCCATCTACGATCTCGTAGTACTCAACTTCCATGACAGGATCGCTATTAATCGTATTGACAACATAGTCAATCACTTCTTCTACGCTTTTTCCGGGCACAAAGGTAGTACTTTCTTTTAACGTACGAGCAATTAACGGAGCTTTTTGACGTTGTTCCGGTGTCAAACGGGTATTCCGGCTACTCAAGGCCAAGCCATCGCCTTCACGAACGATCGGACAAGCATTGATCGTTACAGGGATATTCAATTGTCTCACCATCGCCCGGATCACAGCGATCTGCTGGAAATCCTTTTCCCCGAAATAAGCGTTATCCGGCTCTACGATATAGAACAACTTACTTACTACCTGCGCTACACCGTTAAAATGCCCCGGACGCTTAGCGCCTTCCATTACCTCAGATACCGTTCCCAAATCAAACGTACGGGTATCTGGCTCCGGATACATCTCTTCTACAGAGGGAGCGAATACATAGTCACAACCGGCAGATTCTAATAACGCACAATCAGCCTCCAACGTACGGGGATACGTTTCCAAGTCGTGTTTGTCATTAAATTGGGTTGGATTTACAAAAACACTGACTACACATACATCATTGTTTTTCACGCAATGTTGTACCAAGCTAAGATGTCCATTATGCAGTGCTCCCATGGTAGGAACAAAGCCAATTTTCTTATTATCCTGCTTTGCCTCAGCAAGATAAGCCTTCAAATCTTTAATACTATTTACTATTTTCATCAGATAGATGCTTAATTGACGGTGCAAAGCAACTAAATAATTACCGTAAATAAAAGATTTTTCGTATCTTTGTAGCGTCTTTATAAAACTAGTTTACAGAATGGATGCAAAAAAAATCTTGTTTATAGCCCAAGAAATCACTCCCTACCTTCCCGAATCCGAGATCGCGACAATATGTAGAAATTTGCCGCAAGGAATTCAGGAGCGTGGTCGCGAAATCAGGACATTCATGCCAAAATTCGGAAATATCAACGAGCGCCGCAATCAGTTGCACGAGGTTATCCGTCTGTCTGGTATGAATCTTATTATTGACGACACGGACCATCCTCTGATCATTAAGGTAGCATCCATTCAATCGGCCCGGATGCAGGTTTACTTTATTGACAACGAGGATTTCTTCCAACGGAAATCCACGGTCAGCGATGAGAATGGAAATGAGTATGAAGATAATGACGATCGTTCGATCTTCTATGTACGCGGAGTATTGGAAACCGTAAAAAAATTGCGTTGGATTCCTGATGTAATCCATTGCCATGGCTGGATGTCAGCGTTAACGGCTCTTTACATCAAGAGAATGTATGCCGATGACCCGTGCCTGCGTAACGCGAAAATCGTTTATTCGATCTACAACGATGACTTCAAGAACCCGCTAAACAAAGATTTCGCGACAAAACTGAAGGCGGACGGAGCCAAAGAAGCTGACTTGAAGTTAATCAAGGCAGATACAAGTTTTGTGGGCCTAACCAAATTAGCGATTGATTTCGCTGATGGTGTAATCCAAGGTAGCGAGACGATCAATCAAGAAGTCCTTGATTATATCTCTGCCAAGAAAGATACTCCTTTCCTTCCCTATCAGTCACCGGAAACTTATATGGACGAGTTCAATAAGTTCTACGACGTGGTATTGGATTCTAACACGAAATAATAAATGTAGTAATGAAAATCAAGCTTTTAATACTTGGACTTGGCCTTGGTGCTAGCATTTTGGCCGGGTGTAATGATGATTTTAGTTCGATAGGAACAAGTATTCAGCCAGGCGACGATACAATTGCGGTATATATGGACACGTTCCAGATACAAGCCACTACGGTGCAATTAGATTCTATTTACGCAAGGTCTACTAGCGCCCAGTTGGGTGAACTCTACGATCCGCTGTATGGTAACCTTGTATCGGATTATATGTGCCAATTCTATTGTCCGAGTGATTTTCAATTTGCGCATACACCTTATGAGGGAAAAATTGATTCGGTGGAATTCAATATATATTATAATGGTTCCAATAAAAACGGTGTATGGGTAGGAGACTCCTTGGCGCCTATGCGTGCGGAGATCTTTAAAATTACAAGTCCATTACAAAAGAATTTTTATACAAATATTGACCCTAAGCAATATTGCAATATGCAAGAGTCAATGGGTGCTCAAGCTTATACTGCTTATAACACAAGTATATCCGACTCCCTTAGAAACTCTGATGGTTACAGCCCTCATGTAAGCATTAAAATGCCTACTGAGTTCGGACAAAAATTTTATGATGAAACGATTAATAATCCGGGTACATTCAAGAATCAAGAAACTTTCAATGAGTTTTTCCCGGGGCTTTATGTAACAACTACCTTCGGTAGTGGTAATATATTGTCCGTGGCTAGCTCTGTCCTTAAGATATATTATAATTATGCGGTTAAAAGCACAGCAGGAAAAGACTCTTTAATAACCACGTGGGAAGCTTTCTCCGTCACTAAAGAGATCATTCAGCTAAGTCGTTTCAAAAATACGGATATGAGTCAATTGCTACAACCGAACGACAGCTATGCATTCTTTAAGACTCCTGCCGGCGTTTGTACACGCATTGTTCTTCCGACAAAGGAAATCACTCCGATCATGAAAGAGCGTATCGTGAATAATTTACCACTAGAGTTAAAAGCGATGCCGCAAGAAGATTGGCAATATGCATTGGCTCCTCCTCCTTATCTATTAATATTGCCAGAGGATTCGGTAAAAAGTTTCTTTGAGGGTAGTCAGATTGACAATAATGTAACCTCGTTTCTATCCAATGCTTACGATGCGACTACTCGTACGTACTCATTCCCGAATCTTGCCAATTTATTAAAATATCAGATGGAGAATAATCCGGACAAAGATTTGAGCCTACTTCTTATCCCTGTTCAACGAACAACTACCACAAACAACAGTTACGGTCAAAGTACAGTTGTTACAACAGCCATCACGAATTATCTAGCTCCTTCAGGAGTAAAGATACGAAAGGATGAAGAGGTGATGAAAATTGGTATTACATCATGTAAATATGTCAGATAGCAAAGAATCTATATAATAAAAAAGCGAGATGAAAAACATCTCGCTTTTTTTATATCCGTATCTCTAAGGCAAAAAATAACGGGTCCCTAAAAGGACCCGTCACTCTCCAAAAATAGTCTAGTCAAATCAATTAACGACTTATTTCTTCGCCGCCTTCTTTTTTAATTTATCTAATTCTTTCTGTAGACTCTCGATTTCCTCTCCTTGATTCTTAATCGTAGAAAGCAATGAATTCAATTCCTCATTCTCTATGTTTTCCGGGAATTCCGCATTCACACGAACAATGAAATCGGAAAGAACATTCATATAGTTATTAAATGCGTCATACGGATTATCGTAAGGGCTAAAGCCTCCCTGTCCCATATGCTTTGTACTCATATAATAGAAATGGTCACTGCTCTGCAGATAGTACCAGTCCTGACGGATACGACGAGTCTGAGACAAACGAACACGTTCACCGATCTCGTTAATCTTACGGAACGCTTCCTGCTGCAATACATTTCCTAACCAAGAACTACAATCTCTCTCTTCATCTACCCAAGAGATCGGATAAGGAACGGAGATAGAGTCTACCGGCTTGATCAATGTAAATACTTCCGATGGAGTAGAGAAACTAATACCCTTATCCGCGGCAAAACGAGGCAAAGCCTTGAAGAACTCAAAAATACCGGTTGAAGCTGGATGCAAAGATCCCAGCACCTCATAATTCATAAACAAATTAATGATTTGCTCAGAATCCGGAGTAGCAGCAATCCATGACATATACTTATCGGCTGTCAAAGGATACTCATTCCAACTATAATCACTGAAACGGTTCGATAAATCCTCGCTGAAACGGTCATTCTTCAATAATAAACTCAACTTCGGAGCTACGCAAGAAGAATACATATAGTTCGGACTCTTCCAACCTAAGATATGCTTAGCACCCTCCGTCAACATTCCTTTATAGCCCATCTCAGAAACCATAGCGGAAATATCATCCGAGTAAATCAACTCCGTATTACGGAACACTTTCGGTTTAACCCCGAATAAAGTCTTGATCTTATCTTCTTGTTTCTTTACTTGATGCTTGAACTCCTCCGGATCTCCCAAGGAAGAAAGAGAATGAGCATAAGTCTCAGACAAGAATTCCACATTCCCCGTAGCCGCCAATTCCTTAAAGCTATCGATCACTTCCGGAGTATAAATCTCCATCTGCTCCAACGCTACGCCGGAAATAGAGAACGCTACCTTAAACTTACCACCACTGGTCTTAATCATCTCCAAAATAGTCCGGTTAGCCGGCAAGTAACATTGTTCAGCTATACGATGGATAATCTCCTCATTCTGGAAATCATCGTAATAGTAATGGTCGTTACCTATATCGAAGAAGCGATATCTTTTTAAACGGAACGGCTGATGTATTTGAAAATAAAAGCAGATCGTTTTCATAATATTGTTTGTTTTATTTTTGTCTTGTCGTTAATTTATTTGTTACCTATCACATTGTCGTAAATACGACGAACCTTTTGTCCGGCATACTCCCATTTGATATTATCCACCTCTTTCTTACCTTCCACTTTCAAGAACTCATGCATGGCAGGATAAGTAATAATAGAATACATGGCATCCGCTAACGCCTCAATATCCCAATAATCCACCTTAATCGCATAATCCAAGATCTCGGCGCAACCGGATTGTTTAGAAATGATAGAGGGTACACCACATTGCATTGCTTCCAACGGAGAGATACCAAAAGGCTCGGAAACCGAAGGCATCACATATACATCACTGGCTTTCAAAACCTCGTATACCTGCTTACCCTTCATAAATCCGGTAAAGTGGAAACGATCTGAAATATTACGTGCTGCGGCCAAACGAATCATTTGATCCATCATATCACCACTACCAGCCATAACGAAACGTGCGTAAGGAGCCTTAGCCAAAACCTTTGCGGCAGCCTCAACAAAATACTCCGGCCCTTTCTGCATCGTGATACGGCCTAAGAACGTAATGACCTTATCCTTTACACCCTTTTTATCCGGAATCGCAAGAATCTCAGGACTTAAAGGCTCTACGGCGTTATGTACGGTCGTTACCTTAGCGGGATCTTGATGATATTTCTCAATCACCGTCTGACGAGTCAAATTACTCACCGTTATGATATGGTCTGCATTGTCCATACCATTCTTCTCAATCGCATAGACATCCGGATTCACATTACCGCGACTACGATCGTAATCCGTAGCATGAACATGGAGGACCAAAGGCTTACCACTCACATTTTTAGCGTGAATACCCGCCGGATAAGTTAACCAGTCGTGCGCATGGATGATATCATACTCTTCCGTACGAGCGATCACGCCTGCCACGATCGAATAGTTATTAATCTCTTCCAGCAAGTTATCCGGATAACGTCCGGAGAACTCAAGGCACCCTAAATCAGTCACATGACGATAACTGAAATCCGCATAAATATGATCCCTGTACTTATAATACTGGTCAGCGTTCATTCCCGCTTTGGAAACCCGTTGCTGCACATATTCACGGTCAACATCCTTCCAAACAATCGGAACTTGGTTGACACCCACTATCTTTAGAAAGCTCTGGTCTTCATCGCCCCAGGGCTTCGGTATACAAAAAGTAATATCCATATCGGGCTGCATTGCCATGCCTCGTGTCAAACCGAAACTGGCCGTTCCTAAACCGCCCAAGATATGAGGAGGAAATTCCCATCCAAACATTAATGCTTTCATAATGGTACTTAGTTTTATTCGGCGTTATACTTCTTCAACAAATCCACAACACGGAGGATAGCCGCAACATTCATCGCAAAAGAGACAGCTCCACGTCCGGTAAACGGTGGGTTACCATCAAACAATTCCGGGATCGTCCCGATACAGTGTAATGACATCTCCTCCTCCAAGCTTATCAACATACGTTCAGCAAAAGCAACGCCACTCTTTCCGAATACACGCAAATAAGCTTCCAAATAGGCGCCTAACAACCACGGCCAAGCAGTACCTTGGTGATAAGCCAAATCTCGTTCATATTGCGGCCCCACATAATACGGGCGATATCCTTCGCTCTTCGGACTCAAGGAACGCAAGCCCTTCGGGGTAAGCAACTCTTTCGTCACGATATCCACTACGGCACGTTTCTGCATCCTCGTCAATGGGGAATAAGGCAATGCCACAGCGAAAATCATATTAGGCCGTACGCTCCAATCTACCGTAGAACCATTCACGGAATCGAACAAATAATTATACCCGTTCACAAAGGTTTCCGGGAACGATTTATCCATCGACTTGATAATCGGATCAATACCCTCGACAGGTACTCCCCCCATCAATTCCGTATAGAAACAAAGAGCATTATACCAAAGAGCGTTAAATTCCACTATATAACCGGAACGAGTTACGACAGGTTTTCCGTTTACGGTAGAATTCATCCAAGTAATCGCCTTATCTTTTCCATTAGCGAAAAGTAAACCATTCTCCATCAATTTCATATCGGGATGTTTCTGGTCCCGTATATAATCGATAACTTCTTTCACGAAATCGCCGTATAGCTCACGTGCCTTTTCAACGCCCTCATGTTTAGCATACTGTTGGATCGCCCAGATCGCCCATAAAAAGACATCCGGATGCTCGATCTCACGAATCACCGCATCGAAACGCCCATTCTCCATATACGCCCGCATCGCCGGCATCGCCGTATGCATGATCTTCTCAAAACGAACCGGATCATCGATAGACAACGTACTACCCGGAAGAGCTACGAACAAATCTCTCGCACGTACTTTAAACCATGGATAGCCCGCTAATAGATAAGCGTCGTCTTCCTTGGGACGAAAATAAAATTGCTGAGCGGAATTCTTCAAGCAATTGAAGAAGCTAGTACGAGGCGTACGAGCTACGACCTCATTCTCATACAGTGCCTTCAAGCGGGTAGTTGCCACTGCACTATCGCCAGCGCTGAAAATAATAGTCTCCCCTTTTTTGATAGGGACCTCGAAATATCCGGGAACATACAAATCCTCCTGATAAGGATATCCCCTCTCTTGTTCTTTCGGATACTCGATGCCATTGTACCAATACGGCTCATACACAAATTTAACTTTCTTGTTAAATTGCATATACAGTTCCGGATAACCGGGATACATACATGTCTTGATTCCGTTTGTGACTTCCTCGTAAGATTGGTTCACGTTACCATTGGCTTGCGTTAAGTTCTTCACACTACGGAAAGCGAGGAAAGGACGGAAACGTAAGGTCGTAGCGGAATGAGCATCTTCCAACGTGTACTTAATCATGATACGATTCTCGTACATGGAAAACACTTTCTCTTTCGAGAAGATCACACCTCCTACGCGGTAAAGCGTACGAGGTACTGTCTCTGAGCTATACTCGCGGATGTACTTATGTCCCTTGGGGCTGAAATTATCGCCTGCATATTTATGCAACCCAAGATTAAATTCGGCACCATGTTGAATTACCGTCTCATCAAAAGAAGACAGTAACACATGGTTGTCATCATCAATCGCAGGCACAGGCATAACGAGTAGTCCGTGGTATTTCCTGGTATTACAATCAACAACAGTAGTGCAGTGATAGGCTCCCAAACGGTTGGTTCGAAGCACCTCACGAGTCAGCGACTCTTCCAGGTTTATCATTACTGTTTTGTCAAATTTAAGATAACTCATATGTGTATTTGGGTTTTAAGTTACTTTCTTTAATATCAAAATGAAATTATTTTCGTTTCTGAGAATCAAAAGTATTATTTAATAACTAAAAAAACAAACTGTCTTTTATATTTATTTAGGAAAAAAGGCATCCTTCTTCTACGATAAACTTATAGATCAAGGCTTTAAAAAGAAAGGTGCTCTAAAGGAGTGTTTTCAAACATATAAATTTTTGTTAAATCAATCCTATCATCATATCCATCAAAGCTCAAAATCAAGGTACAGCCCCCCGAAAACAAGCCTCGGTTTAGTCATAGGAAATGTTCTATTTTTCATTTTAAATCAATCTGAATATAAAAACAGATGCCTATAACGTTCCTGTGATTAAAATGCCTACCTTTGCGGAAATTTTCAAACAATTTTTAATATGAGGAAGTTATTATATAATGTAATAATTTTATTAAGCGCAATTCAAATGACACACGCAGCAAATAACCCTTTCTTCGGGAAGTTTAAAACACCGTTCGAGACCCCTCCTTTCGATAAGATCAAGATCGAGCATTATGAGCCCGCTTTCGACGAAGGAATCAAGCAAATGGAAAAAGAGGTGCAAGAGATCGCCAATAACCCGCAACCGGCTACTTTCGAGAATACGGTAGTAGCTCTGGAACGTAGCGGCAAATTATTGGAAACAGTCTCTTCTGTTTTTTTTAATGTATTAGGGGCAGAGGCTAACGACGAGATGATGGAAATCTCGCAACGTGTCTCCCCGAAGTTATCCCAAACCTCCAATAACATCTTCTTAAATGAGAAGCTACTTGCTCGGGTCAAATCAATCTATGATAAAAAAGAACAATTGAACCTTTCTACCGAGGATGCCAAATTGCTGGAAGACCTTTACGAGTCGTTTAAAGCGAATGGGGCTACGTTAAATAAAGATGACAAGGAAAAATACCGCAAGCTAAGTATGGACCTAAGCATGTTAACCTTGCAGTTCGATCAAAACGCCTTGAAAGATAAAAACCGGTTCGAATTACTAATAACGGACGAGAACGAACTATCCGGCTTACCCGAAAGTGCTCGTGACGCAGCGGCCATGTTAGCCAAAAGTAAAGATAAAAACGGATGGTTATTCAATCTCTCGGCTCCGAGTTACATTCCATTCATGCGTTATTCCGACAAGCGTGATTTGCGAGAAAAAATGTATCGTGAATACATGAGCGTAGGAAATAAAGGGGATGAGTTCGACAATAAGGAGATTATCAAAAAGATCGTTAATATCCGCCTAGAGATCGCCCAGTTGATGGGATTCAAGAATTACGCCGAATATGCGCTAGAACACACAATGGCTAAAAACTCAGCGAACGTATACAAATTATTGAATCAGTTACTCGAAGCTTATAAACCGATAGCGATCAACGAATACAATGCGGTAGAAGGATTTGCGTTAGGTACAGAGAAAGAGAATATCACCGTTATGCCTTGGGACTGGAGTTATTATTCCGAGAAGTTACGGGATATCCGCTTCAAGGTAAACGACGAGATGACTCGCCCTTATTTCGAGTTAAGCAACGTAAAGAAAGGCGTATTCAGATTAGCTACCCAGCTCTACGGTATCACCTTTAAGGAAAACAAGAAAATCCCGGTTTATCATCCGGAAGTAGACGCTTACGAGGTATACGATGCCGATGGTAAGTTCCTTGCTATCCTTTATACGGACTTCTTCCCTCGTGACGGAAAACAATCCGGCGCTTGGATGAACAATATCAAGGCTCAATACAAAGATAAAGACGGAAAAGATAGCCGTCCTCAGATCGTTATCGTGATGAACTTTACCCGTCCGACAGACACGAAGCCCTCTTTGTTAAGTTTCGACGAGGTGAACACACTCTTGCATGAGTTCGGGCACTCCTTGCACGGCATGCTAGCGCAAGGAACATATTCCAGCCTTTCGGGAACCAGCGTTTATCGTGATTTCGTAGAATTACCTTCCCAGATCATGGAGAACTGGTTGACTGAAAAAGAGTTCTTAGATCAGATCGCCGTTCATTACCAGACCGGAGAGAAAATCCCGCAAGAGATGATACAAAGCTTGGTAAACGCCTCAAACTTCAACGCTGGCTACCTTTGCTGCCGCCAATTAAGCTTTGGCTTGCTGGATATGGCATGGCATACGTTGGAGCAACCTTTCGACGGTGACGTAGCGGCATTCGAGAAAAAAGCTTGGGCTCCGACCGTAATCATGCCGGAAGTACCGGAAGCCTTGATGGGCACAAGCTTCGGACATATCTTCTCCGGAGGATACGCGGCTGGCTATTACGGATATAAATGGGCCGAGGTATTAGACGCCGACGCTTTCTCCGTTTTCAAATCGAAAGGAATCTTCAACAAGGAGGTCGCGAAATCTTTCCGTGACAATATCTTATCCAAAGGTGGAACAGAAGATCCTGCCGTGTTATACAAGCGTTTCCGTGGACAAGAGCCTACGATAGACGCCTTATTAATCCGTAATGGTATTAAGAAGTAATAATTTACCGGGCGATAAGCCCGGTAAATCTAAATAATCACTACCTTTGTGTCTGGATTAAAAGACAAAAGAGTAAACAAATGTGCGAGAAAACAGAAAAACAGCACGAATTAGATAAACGTTACCTGCGAATGGCCGCTATCTGGGCCGAGAATTCGTACTGTAAACGACGCCAAGTGGGCGCATTATTAGTAAAAGATAAAATGATCATATCCGACGGATACAATGGAACACCCGCCGGTTTTGAAAATGTTTGCGAAGACGAGAACAATGTCACCAAGCCTTATGTTCTACATGCGGAGGCTAACGCCATCACAAAAGTGGCAGCCTCATCGAACAGCAGTAAAGGAGCGACCATTTATGTGACCTCCTCCCCTTGCATTGAATGCGCGAAATTAATCATACAATCCGGGATCAAGCGAGTGGTCTATTCCGAGAATTATCGAATAGCGGACGGCTGCGAATTATTGAAGCGTGCCGGTATCATAGTAGATTATATAGATTTGAACGAATAAATAAAACGTTTTTATGGATAAAAACAAAAGACTGACCGTATGGCTCCCGGTTATCATCGCAGCTAGTATCGCTTTAGGTATCTTTATTGGGAACCATTATTTATCTATCAGTCAAGGAAAAAAACGGTCCTACTCCAGCGGCAACAAGATAAATGCCATCTTGGACATTATCGACGAGCAATATGTTGACACGGTTAGCATGTCTAAGTTGGTAGAGAGTACGATCCCGAAAATATTCAGTGAATTAGACCCTCACTCCGTATATATCCCTGCAGAAGACGCTTCCGTGGTGAATGAGGAGCTGGAAGGTTCTTTCAGTGGTATTGGCGTATCATTTAATATGCAAACCGATACGATCCTAGTGATTAGCGTAATTAGCGGTGGTCCCGCAGAGAAAGCAGGTTTACTGCCCTTCGACCGGATCATCTCGATCAATGATTCTATTTTTTCCGGAAAGAAAAAGAACCAAGGAGAGATCATGAAGACACTTCGGGGCGCAAAGAACAGTACGGTGAAACTAGGCGTACAGCGAGGGAATTCTCCTGAGTTGCTCTATTTTGACGTAACCCGTGGAGATGTCCCAGTTAATTCGGTCGATGTTTCTTATGAGGCGGCTAAAGGTATAGGTTACATCAAGGTTAGCAAATTTGCCCGGAATACTTATAATGAGTTCATCACGGCGATCGCCAAGTTAAAACAAGCGGGCTGTACCTCTTTCGTGATCGACTTACGGGGTAATACCGGCGGATATATGGATGCCGCTATCAATATGATTAACGAGTTTATGCCGGAAGGACGCTTGATCGTCTACACGGAAGGTAAGTCGTTCCCCCGTTCCGACGTATACGCGAACGGAACCGGAACTTGTAAAGACGCCCCGATCGTAGTATTGACCGATGAGATCTCGGCTTCCGCCAGTGAGATATTCTCCGGAGCGATCCAAGATAACGACCGTGGTACGATTATCGGACGAAGAACGTATGGCAAGGGTCTGGTACAAACTCAAATGTCATTGAGCGACGGTTCAGAGATGCGATTGACCATCGCCCGTTATTACACGCCGTCCGGTCGCTGCATCCAGAAGAAATATGAGATGGGTAATACGGACGCTTACGACCAAGATATCTATAACCGATATATGCACGGCGAGTTCGACTCGGCTGATAGCATCAAGATGGATGATTCCTTGAAATACCAGACCGTAGGCGGACGTACCGTATACGGCGGGGGCGGTATCATGCCGGATATCTTTATCCCTCGCGACACGAGTGGCGTTACCTCTTACTACTCAAATGTGGTAAATAGCGGCGTGCTTTACCTGTATGCGCTCGAGTACTCAGACCGACATCGGGAGAAACTAGGCTCATTCAAGACTTGGGAGGAATTATATAATTACTTGCAGCAACAACCGCTCCTTTCCGACTTCGTGAACTTCGCCGCTACCAAGGGCATCAAGAGACGTCCCACATTAATTAATATATCCGGCAAGTTAATCGAGAACCAATTGCAAGCGTATATCGTAAGGAATTTCTTCGACGAGGCGGGCTTCTACCCCATTTTCCTAAAAGATGACGTTACCTTATTACGTGCGATCAATATCTTGCAAGAGGGAAAATCCGTGCCGAATGCGGAACTATTAAAACAATCAGCGAATGGAGACTTACACAGCCAAGCAGGCCCTACGAAAAGATATGGCCTCTCGAAAGAAAGAATATTCGAGGATTACCTTGTGCGAGCTATCGGATAAGATCATGGACCGCTTGGAGCAGACAGAACTGTTCCAAGCAGCTTCTTGTATCGCCCTTTATCACGCCATACCGGGAGAAGTACAGACCGCCGGCTTTATCGAGAAATGGTACCGGAAGAAAAAGCTTCTGTTGCCCTTGATCGTCGGTGATGATTTGAGATTGCTTCTTTACGAAGGGCCGGAATCCCTAAAACCCGGACCTTTCGGGATATTAGAGCCCAAGGCGGACGGCATAGAAGTTCCAAAGAATGAGATCGACTTGATTATCGTGCCCGGAGTCGCCTTTGACAAAGACAAGAACCGCATGGGACGAGGGAGGGGATTCTATGACCGCCTTCTTTCCACGCTCAACGCTCCCAAGGTCGGGATATGCTTTGGCTTCCAGCTGATACCACAGGTTCCGGTAGAGCCGTTCGACAAGAAAATGGATTACGTAATAACAGAAGACACCATCTATTGATCTCTCCGCAGAATATATACTTACTGGGTCAAGCCATATATACTTACCGGGGCTGGGCAGTATATGTTACTTGCCCCAGTAAGTAATATTGCGAATGGTAAAGCCACACTCAATGAAAAACGATATTGGTAATGACCGAGGCACCCGCGTAATCATTCAAGCTTTTCACCAACCGTTCCCGGCAAAGCGTCAACTCGCTACGAAGTACGGAGGAAGTCAATGAGACATGAAGCACCTTATCACGTACATATATATTACGTGTGTACTGCATGATCGTAGGCCCTAAAACTTCTCCCCACGCACGCTGAACCCGGATCTCCATCATTTTCTCGTACAACTCGGTATTATCCTCGAAAAAGTCACGAAGCACCTCACCCAATGTCTGTGTATTTCTTCTCTGCATCCTTATTCCTCCATAGGTTGTACCTCGCCACGTTCCACACGGAAGAGGGCATAGTCATGATTCATAGCCAATAAGATCTCATCCAGATACTTCCGGTTCGTATCCGTAATAAAAATCTGCCCGAAGCCATTCTCGCTGACCAGTTTGATGATCTGCTCCACACGGCTAGCGTCCAGCTTATCGAAAATATCATCCAACAGCAAGATAGGTGTAGTCCGTCCCCGTTTATTTAGGAAAGCGAACTGAGCGAGTTTCAAGGCGATCAGATACGTCTTATTCTGTCCTTGCGAACCAACCCGGCGAATCAGGTACCCGCCCAACGTCATTTCCAGCTCATCCTTATGGATACCGGAAGAGGTATAGCCCAATATACGATCCCGTTCCCGGCTCATCGCCAATTTACCGGCAAGCTCCGTTTCCTCCAATTGCGAGATATAATGTAGCCCTACCTCCTCGGCAGAGCCGCAGATCGTCTGGTAGTACTCATTAAAGATCGGGGTAAAATCCTCCACCAGTTTTTTCCGCTTCTCGTAAACGATTTGGCCGTACATACCCAGCTGCATCTCCAATACCTCATAAAGAGAGGCATCCATGCTCTGATCTTTCAGCAACGTATTCCGTTGGAGCAACGCTTTATTATATTGGATAAGCGCATGCAGATAAGGCTTGTCCTGCTGCGAGATGATTAAGTCCAAAAAACGGCGTCGCTCATCGCTCCCCCCCCGGATCAAGTCGGCATCAGCCGGAGAGACCATGACCAACGGTAATAGGCCGATATGCTCGGACAGCTTGTCGTACTCCTTCTTATTCCGTTTGAACTGTTTGCGTTGCCTACGCCGCATGGCACAGAAAATCTCCTCCTCACGTCCTTCATAATCATAGTTACCCTGCACCACGCAAAGATCTTGATCACTGTTTATTATCTGGCTATCAGGCGTATTGACATGACTCTTGCAAAACGAGAGATAATGAATGGCATCCAATAGATTCGTCTTCCCCATCCCGTTATTGCCGAAAAAGCAATTCATCTTGGGCGAGAAAATAACCTCGGACTGAAGTATATTTTTGTAATTGAGAACAGAAAGCTTCTTTAGTATCATCTAAACCGTATTAATCGTACAAAATTAAAAAATATACTTCTAAGTATAGATTATATCAGCAAAAAAAACTACTTTTGCGCTTTGAATCGCCAACCGTATGGTATGGCTTAAAATCAGCGATAAAATTAATAAATAACTATAACACATTATGGCTACTAAAGAAAAGGACACCAACAAGGAGTTAGAAGTAGAAGAGATTGTCTCCAAATCGGAGCAATTCATTGAAAACAATTCAAAGAAGATTATTTACGGTATAATAGCTGTCGCACTCGTTGTTGGAGCTGTTTTGGGAATCAAGCATGGTTATTTAGTTCCTCAGGAGAAAAAAGCCGCCGCCGCCATGTTCAAGGGCGAGCAATACTTCGCCAGAGATTCTTTCGCCTTGGCTTTAAACGGCAATGGAGCTGACTATGAAGGTTTCGAGGCTATCATCGACCAATATGGAAGCACGGACGCCGGAAACTTGGCAAAGGCTTACGCAGGTATCTGTTACTACAAGATGGGCGATACACAGAAGGCGCTCGATTTATTGAAATCTTTCAGCGGAAAGGACCAAATGGTATCTCCGGCGGTTACAGGCTTGATCGGTGATTGCTACGTGAACATGGGTAATACGAAAGAAGGAATCAGCTATTTCGAGAAAGCCGCTAAGGAGGCCGACAACGAGGTAATCAGCCCGATTTACTTGAAGAAGGCCGGTATCGCTTACGAGAACTTGAAAGAGTATGACAAGGCTGTAAAGGCTTACACGACTATCAAGGACAAGTATTACACTTCCATGGAGGCATCCGATATCGATAAGTATATCACCCGTGCTTCGGCAGGAAAATAAATAAACAGTATATTATATAGTATAACAGAGGATGTCTCGGTCAAACAAGGCATCCTCTTCTTTTAAAGAGACAAGTATGGCTACAGCTTATCAGAATTTATCCGAGTACGACTTCAACAGCGTACCTGATGCTTCAGAGATGAACATCGGCATCGTAGTTGCGGAATGGAACAAGAACATTACCGAGAAGTTATTGGAAGGTGCTTGCAACACGCTTGAAAAGCACGGGGTGAAACCGGAGAACATCGTAGTTAAACGAGTTCCGGGTAGTTTTGAACTGACTTTTGGAGCCAAAAGATTGGCCGAGACTAAAGAATTAGACGCTGTGATCGTTCTGGGATGCGTCGTAAGAGGCGATACGCCACATTTTGATTACGTTTGTTCCGGCGTTACGCAAGGCATTACAGAATTGAATTTAATGTACGATATTCCTTTCATTTTCGGCCTGTTAACTACCGACACCATGCAGCAATCCGAGGATCGTGCGGGAGGTAGATATGGCAATAAAGGGGACGAGGCAGCGGTTACCGCAATAAAAATGGTAAATTTTTCTGCCTAAACGCTTGCAGGTTTCAAAATAAATCGTACCTTTGCACTGCAATTAAGAACAAGGGGGCAGTTACCAGAGTGGCCAAATGGGGCTGACTGTAACTCAGCTGGCTTTCGCCTTCGGTGGTTCGAATCCATCACTGCCCACCTTTTTAATTCGCAACATATTATTGCGGAAGTAGCTCAGTTGATAGAGCATTAGCCTTCCAAGCTGAGGGTCGCGGGTTTGAGCCCCGTCTTCCGCTCTAGGAAAAGAGGAAAATCGAAAGGTTTTCCTCTTTTTTTATATCCTCGTATTACTATATATCCGGGATAATGTCTACTTTAGCCCCCAATACAACAAATAACAAAAAGAGAGATGAAGATGGTGAAAGGGATATACGTGTTGCTGACAATGTTCCTATTGATGGGATGCGCTACGGTAATGAATCCTTATAAAATGGACAACCGAATGCATAAGATAGAGCTAGGGATGACCAAGCAAAAGGTTATATCGATACTAGGAAAGGATTTTGAGTCGGCTGGCGCACGGATAACCCCCGACGGCCCGATAGAGAGTATCAGTTATAAGACGGTAACCATGACGATAGCCGACTACTCTGAAGGCTACTACATCCTAAGCTTCAAGAATGGGATACTAGTGGAGTGGTTCAAGGAAAAGACACCGATCAATAACAATACAGCGAACTAAGGTCTCCTTTTAGGCCACTAAAAACAAATAAGGCAGATGCCTCTGGGCATCTGCCTTCATTCTTTTACGATTATAAACTTTCTTCGATACATGAATCCGGTTATGACTGACCGGCCTGCCGTGGTTTTCTAACTCGGCCTCACGACTGCCTTTCCGGTTAGCCTTTATGTACTCGACTAACGGATCTTGCTTTTTTCTCTTTGTCTTCATAGCTTTATTGCTTTTATATCGCTTTCACGAGCGCAAAGATACGAAAAGAATTCATTTCACCTCACTATCGTCCCAAGGGTATTTTCTTTTCGGATTTCTAGGGAACCAACCTTTCTGCACACGCTCCTCCTGCTCGAAAATCTCCTTGATCGTCCAGAACGATGAGAAGGCGAATACGCCGCAAATAGCGGACACAAACACGCTGTCTATAAACAGGGAGGCTATCACTCCTAAAATCCCCAAGACAAGGAATATCCACCAGCATTTCGTCCCCCAATAATACTCGGCCTTCACGACTACCGGATGAAACAGACCGATAATCAAAAATGTAACGATACCGATCAACAACCCATCAAAATTTATCATATCCATATCTGAGTATTTATACTTATTACTATTATATGTAACAAATATACGAACAATATTCCACTTAACTGATCATTTCTTTCTATGAAGAGATAGAAGCCCCTATTCGCAATAATCGTCTCACAAAGATGAAACGATCTTTTCATATACGTGATACGATCTTTTCACCCTTGTGATACGATCTTTTCACATAAGTGAAAAGATCAAGACCTAAAGAAGCTTCCACTTAAAGTAGCACAAAAAAAGCCACATCCATTGTTAGTGGATATGGCTTCTATATTATTCTCAAATACAATCTTATTTGTTGCTTTCCTCCGCAGGTGTAGTAGCGGGAGTTTCCTCTGCCGGAACTGCCGGTTGTTGCGCTGTACCAAAGTCCGGAGCGATCGTGTTAGGATCGATAGAGACAGCGTCGTTCACTTGTTGCTTGATCTCTGATTGAGCGGCATGCTCAGTTCTGGGGATAAATGCGGTAATCACGATACTCAGTACGATTACGGCACCCGCCAAACTCCAAGTAGCTTTCTCCAAAAAGTCTGTGGTCTTACGTACACCCATGATTTGGTTAGAAGAAGAGAATCCTGAAGCCAAACCTCCACCTTTTGAGTTCTGGATCAACACGATCAAGATTAATAGTATAGAGGCAATCAGGATTAAGATAGAAATAAATACGTACATCTTAGTTTTATTTTTTAGTGTTAATAATCAACTTTTCCAAAAATCTGATTTGGTCTGCAAAGTAAACATTTTTTTCTGGATATTTCAAGCTTAAGTTTTTAATAATTTGCAAAGCCTTATCATATCGCTTCTGTTTTATATAAATCCGGGCTAAAGTTTCCGTAAGGCACGAGTCTTCCAGCGATTTGGACTGCTCATCATCCAAATCTTTCACCGACTCTGGAGTCTCCGCACGGCTGGTTTCCTCACGGATTTCCAGCCCACTACCCGGCATACGCTGTTGGTCATTTTTAATGAACGAATCGATCAAGTCGTGATGTCGAAGCCTATTCTCCGTATCCTCTCCAGATGGCTTCTCTTCTTCCTCTTTCGATAATGACCAAAACATATAATCTGACGATACCGATGGCTGGAACAGGAACGGGGCTTCTTTCTTAGGCTCCGGTTCCTCGTTACGGTTAGAGAGGAATGCGTCTATCAAGGAGAAAGTATCCTCTTTTCGCATATCCGGCTCATGCTCCACACGGGAGTTCAAGCCATATTTATCTCCCTCTATCAGTTGGAACAGCATTTTCCGGTCCGGCAAGAATATCGCCATCTTCTCCAGCTCCGAGGTAAAACTCATATCATTTAATACGGCCAGATTCTTTAGATACAACATCCGTGCCACTTGAAAATACGGGTAATCCTCCACGATTCGTCGCAACTCAAGAAGAGTCCCCTCGGTCAATTCCGAAGGCTCCTCCATCAAACGATATAAATCCTCCGCCCTCATTCTACCAATTGGCAACCGTAGCGTTATAGATTTGGTCTACTATTTCCTCTATGATTTCCTCGCATAATGTTCCCTCTACCTGCTGCGGCATCAAGTTACTGTCGAACTCGCGGTAAGCGGAGAACGACTGCTCGAAATCCTCATCCGGGTTAACCCGGTTGGAGTAACGAACCCGCACCGTGATCGTCAACCTCGTCTGCGAGGCGATAGCATCCTCCTTCACGGCCATTGGAGCGAAGTCGTAACCAGTGATCTCACCCTCCAACTCAAGGTCGCCATTGCTCGGAACCAGTTGCAGACGAGTCTGACGGATGTAAATATCCTTCAAATCCTCCGTAAACTGCGGCGCAAGGGTCGGATTCACGTAGGGAGCTTGGTTCGTGAAGTCACGAATCGTAATGGTCTTCACCTTCGTATAATCGATAGAGGCTCCATTAAACTTATAGGAAATAGAGCAAGCCGTAGCCAATACCGTCAAAAATGAGAGTATAAGCCAATTGGCTGCCGACAAACGTATGTTGACAATCTTCTTTAGCATATTTTTATTCCAAATTGTATTCCTTGATTTTTCGATATAACGTACGCTCCGATATCTTCAAGTCGGCCGCCGCGTTCTTCCGTCGCCCGTTATGCTTCTCCAAAGCCTTACGGATCATCTCCTTCTCCACCTCTTCCAAGGATAAAGTCTCCTCTTCCACATCCTCGGCATCTTGGATCGTCGGGTGCATGGCATGAACCGCCGCCGGATGGATCGGATGCGCATAAGGGGTATCGTCTGCCACCGTTGGCATCGGGATATTCCCTCCCATGATATCATGCACTAATTTCTTTAGCTCGTTCACGTCCTTTTTCATATCGAACAAGACTTGATAAAGGATCTCCCGCTCGCTGTTAAATATCTTTTGATCCGGATCTTGCTTCACCAATACCGGATATTTCTCAACATTCACGTTCGGCAGATAAAGGCGCAGGACATCCGCCGTTATATCCCGTGTCTCCTCGATTACGGAGATACGTTCCGTGATATTTTTCAACTCACGCACGTTACCCGGCCAACGGTAAGAAACCAATAATTGACGGGCCTCATCATCCAAGCGGATCGGCGGCATCCGGTATTTCTCGGCGCAATCACTGGCGAACTTACGAAATAATAAGACGATATCTTCCGGACGCTCCCGCAAGGGAGGCACTTGAATAGGCACCGTATTCAAACGATAGTACAAATCCTCCCGGAATTTACCTTCCGAAACCGCCTGCACTAAATTCACGTTCGTAGCGGCAACGATACGCACGTTCGTCTTCTGTACCTTGGAGGAACCGACCTTGATAAACTCACCCGTCTCCAACACACGAAGCAAGCGTGCTTGCGTAGGAGTTGGCAGCTCTCCGACCTCATCCAAGAAGATCGTTCCACCGTCCGCTACCTCGAAATACCCTTTACGGTCGGCCAACGCCCCGGTAAAAGAACCTTTCTCGTGCCCGAAGAGCTCCGAATCTATCGTCCCTTCCGGAATGGCGCCACAGTTTACGGCTATATATTGTCCATGCTTACGCTGACTGTTCTGATGAATAATTTGCGGGAAAGTCTCCTTTCCGACACCACTTTCTCCTGTAATAAGAACAGATAAGTCGGTTGGCGCTACCTGGAGCGCAACATCGATCGCACGATTTAATCCGGGGTTATTACCAATAATCCCAAAACGCTGTTTTATCTGTTGTACATCAACCTTCATCACTCTTTCACTTTTAAAATCTGTAATTATTTCAGTTACTCTGCCAAAATTACAAATCTTAATTCAAACTACCACTATTGATAACAGATTCTATCGGTCGTTTCTTATTTTTTAGCACCATATGTACGTTTATACAAGAACTCGGCAAGATCCTTGTCTTCCGGGATGGCGGCGATCTCTTCCGGCGAGATAGGCTCACCGATATATACATCCGCTTTCTTTCCACGCTTATTGAAAGCCTCTGTAGGAATACGCAAGGTACGTATTTGCCAGCTGATATTCCCTAGCCAATAGAAAAAATGGGTATTTTGGAAATCAAAATAAACAGGGTATACCGGTGCTTTCGCCTTACGAACTAAGCGGATCACGCTATGCGCCCACGATAAATCCCGTACCTGTTTCTCTTTTTTATTATAAAATGAGATCGCTCCAGCAGGGAAGAAACCCATCGGATGACCTTCTTTCAGGCGTTGCAGGGATAGTCGCACGCCATTGACATTCGCCGGATTCGCCCCTCGCTTGTGGGAATCGGGCACCACGGATATGAAATTATCCTCCATCGCCCCGATCTTGGTCAAGATGCCGTTCACCATCACCTTAAAGTCCGGACGGCGGGAAGCGAAAATATCAATCAGCATGATTCCATCCAACGACCCGATCGGATGGTTGGAAACGGTAACAAAAGCCCCTTCCGGCAGATGATCTAAAATCTCTTTATTATGAACCTCATAGCTGAGATCGATAATGGGGTCATGCAATAAAGCGGAAGTAAACTCAGCGCCCCGTAAATGACAATTCCGGGCATGTACCTTATTAACCAGATCCACACGTAAGCACTTTATCAGCAACTTACCCAACCATGTCCCCACTCGCCCCTTGAAGAACGGGGCCATCTCTTGCAAATCGTAAATGTCAACAACACTCTTCTTCATACTTTATCCTAAAAACGAGGCACACATCTTCTCGTGTTTCCTCATCACTATCGCTAGTACGATGTTCAACACGATGATCTCGTATAGGTAATAAGCCCAGACCTGTCCCGTTAGTACGATCACAAACATAACCATCGTCCGGCCATTAAAGGTCAACAAGTCTATGTAACGCATTAAATGACGACTCTGTTTACGAAAGTCCACACGGATATTCTCCGGAATATTATCCCCATACTTCGCGTGCAAATTTTGTAACATACTCTGTAAGGTAGGCGTAGCCTTCACTTGCAACATCGTATACCAACGATATAAGAAGTAGAAAAACTTGTTAATGCCATACTTCATCTCCTTATGTTTCGCCTCCACCTGTTCCAAAGACTGAAACTCCGATCCTTTATCCTTACTGATAAAATAAAGGTGAAGCGTCTTATAATAATCCGTGATATTCGCTTGGACTAAATGAGACAGACCGGATAAGACCGCCAAGGCAAAGAACCAATCCGTACCGTAATCATGAGACAGACGAAGAGCGAATCCGATATAGATCGAAGCGAACCAGATATCCCCGGCGAATCCGTCCAAGATACGCCCGATAGCGGACTTGATCCCTGTAAGACGTGCCAGCTGCCCATCCACGCAGTCGAGGATATTGGCAAATACCAACAATAATATACCGCAGATATTATATGTCAAATTATCGTGATAAAACATAAATCCGACCGCCGCACCCACGAAGATCGAGATAACCGTAATCATATTCGGGGTAATCCCCGTGCCTCGCAACATACGAGCAATACGAAATCCTATCGGACGATAAAAAATTCGGTCTATCTTATTTTCTGTTTCTATCGACTTTAACGATGCTTCGTATTCCTTATCCAACTCGCTCATTTGTTTCTTATTTATACGAGTAACCGCCATCCACAACGACTACCTCGCCATTAAAATAACTATTCTCTATCAACATTTTATAAACTTCCGCCAATTCATCCGGGTCGCAGAACCGTCCCAAAGAGACCTTGTTCTCTATATTCCGACGGATCTCGGCAGGCTTTGTTTTCTGCCATTCCGTATCGACAAAACCGGGAGCCACGGCATTCACACGCAGTTCATAGGGAACTAAGAACTTCACCATGTTTTTGACCAGCGCATGAACAGCACTTTTCGTCACCCCATATGCCAAGGATACCGAATGAGGCTGTATTCCCATCAAGGAACCCGTAAACACGATACTTCCCCCCTTATTAATCCGTCCAACAATCTTCTGTAAAAGAAAGACCGGGAAATGGATATTAGCAAAGAAAACCCGTTCCCAATCCTCGAATGAAAGTTCCTCAAAAGGATCCCGACAGGTCATTCCCGCATTGAACACAAGGCCGTCCAAACGTAGCCTATTCTCCTCCAAGAAAGAATCGATAACCCCGATCGTATTCCGATCCGAGATATCGGCCCGCAGAATAGAAACCTGTATATCGAAACGCCCCACCAACTCGCTACGTACCTCCTCGGCCGCCGCTTGGTCGGAAGCATAAGTCAGTATAAGGTTATATCCGGCCTTTCCTAAACAGGACGCTACCGCCTTTCCTATCCCTTTTGTCCCACCGGTAATTAAAATAAATTTATCCATGAAACTGATCGTTATTTAGCGGCAGATCCTTTCACTGTTTCCGGCTTCGCCTGACGTTGGGTTGTCAGATTCGCCTCATAAGAATCATGTATCGTTTTTTTCAGATTCGAGGAGGAAACCCCCGTTCCGTAAGGGAAATAAAATACCTGAACGCCTAAATCCTTCAGATAGTCGTACTTTCCGAACCAGTCATCACCTACCACGAAAGCGTCGATATTCAGCTTCTTCACGATTTCCGTATGATCTAAGGAATGTTGTGGAATAACGATATCGGGAGTCTTCAACGCCTCGATGATCTGCAAACGTTCATGGAACGGAATGATCGGCTTCGCTTTATAAGAAGAGACCAACTCATCTGTACTAACCCCGACGATCAATATATCCGCCAAACTACGGGCGTAATTGATCATCCTAAGATGATTATAATGGAACATATCAAACGTCCCGGATGTATATACTATCGTTTTGTCTTTAAACATAATCGTAATTTTCGTTTTAAACCGCAAACTTACGCAAACTTTTCCTATCTTAAAAGTTTAAAACCAAAAAGCGTCCCACGCCCCATACAAAAATGTCATGTCAATAACATCCATTCGTTATTAACATGACATTTTATGTATTTATTGAAACTTGTCAGGAAAGATCTACTATAATCCGTCCGTATCGTCCTCTTTCGTCAAGTCCAGTTTCTCATTATCTCCCCCCCTATCGAAATATTGCTTACGCAACGGATTGGCGGTAGCCTCTTGATAACGCAACCGGTTCCGGAAGATATCCAACGCCGCATATAAGGCTTGGCGGAACGACTCTTCCGAAGCCACGTTCTGCCCGGCTATGTCATAAGCTGTTCCGTGTGCCGGAGAAGTCCGTACGATCGGCAATCCTGCCGTATAGTTCACCCCGTCATCCATCGCCAACGTCTTGAAAGGAGCGAGCCCTTGATCATGATACATCGCTAAGACACCATCAAATTTATCATACATCTGCGAACCAAAGAAACCGTCAGCCGCATAAGGGCCAAATGACATTACGCCTTTTTTCTCCGCCTCTTGCATTGCCGGTATGATAATCGTCTCCTCTTCCGTACCCAGCAATCCGGCATCACCGGCATGAGGGTTTAAGGAAAGAACCGCGATACGTGGCTTCACAATACCGAAGTCTTGCTTTAACGACTGATTGAAAATACGCAGCTTATTCACGATATCGCCCACGTTGATGGAAGACGCAACTTGCGACAATGGAATATGCCCCGTCACCAAAGCGACACGAAGATCATCTTTCATCAAGATCATCAAGGCTTTTTTATCCAAACCACCGAAGCATTTCTCCAAATACTCAGTATGCCCGGGAAAATGAAAATCCTCGTTCTGGATATTATGTTTATTGATCGGGGCGGTAAGCAGTACATCCACTACTCCCCGCTTCATATCCGTAACTGCCGCTTCCAACGCCTTGAAAGCCGACTCACCGGCAACCGGCGTAGATTTCGACAACTCCACCTTGGTCTCGTCCTCCACGCAGTTAATAATGTTCACCCGGTTTACTCCTGCATCCTCCGCATGTGAAATAATATTCATATTGATAGGAGGAAGCTCCAATGCCTTCCGGTGATAAGCGGCTATCTTGGACGAGCCATAGATAATCGGCGTGCAAAGCTCCGCCATGCGGGTATCGGAAAAGGTCTTTAATATTACCTCATAGCCGATACCATTTATATCTCCGTGGGTGATCCCCACTTTAATCAGTCGTTCTTCCATATATTTTGTTTGTTTATTACTTTTTCTCTTTTGGGATATCTAATGTCTCAGTTACCGGTTCATCAAATTCACCCGGCAAACGTAACGTAAATAAGGCAGCTTCTATTCTACGCATGAAATTACGCTTGTCTGTCTCCGGAGCATACACAAATCCCTCGGCTACAACCACACGATGATTCTTTTCATCCAAGCGGGTGTGGCTTACGAACGGGCCTCCCATCATATCGCCTTGCATTCTCCACAAACCGCGCATCACGCCACAATATTTACCATTTAAGGTTATTGGCGTATACTCCACTCCCGCACGCGTTTCTGTTTGCATATAGGAACCCGGGAACGAACCCGGCAGATTCGCCTTCAATACAGAATCTCGTTTAGCGACCAGATATTCCTCCGTAAACGTATTCGGATCAGTATAAGGGAAAGTATATACGATTAAGTCCATACGGCCTGTGTTAGCGTTATTGGAAGACCAGAAGAAATCTGTCGTATCCTTATAGTACGTGAAGTTTGCCGGAGCGTTTAACATCACGTTCAGGTCGCTTTTCAGGTTATCCATAACCACCATACTATATTCCTTTTGTAATTGCTCTATCGCACGATTCATCTCCACCTTTACGAAGAAATCGACCAACGCCTTCTCATGGGTCTTTGAATACTCGACGATCGACTCCGTATTAGGAGCTTTCAGCGAAACAACCACCTGCCCTCTAGCCCAGACATTATTCTCGTAGCCTACAGAAACTTTCGTATAAGCGGTGGGGTCTATCGTAACCACTAATATATTCCTTACATACCGTAACAGACCTGTAAAATCCTTTGGTTGTACGTAGGTAATCTTCAAAGAAGGCTCGGCTTGCGGAAGTCCGGGCACCGAAGAGGCCAACTCAGACTTTATGGCTTCTCCCGCAGGGCCTTTCCAATCCTTTTGATCCATAACCACGACAACCTCATATGCGAAGCCCGTAGCTTGAGTCATCACAGAACCTGAATTACATGCTCCCATCAAAACAAGAAGCAGCAACATACCGATGAATAAAGAACGTGTTTTCATACCTGTGTGTTTTATATTATACAAATGTAACATTTTTCGCGGTAGAAAGCATTCCACAAGCGGCGAAAATATCCTCCCCACGTGATGCCCTTATCGTGCATACAACTCCTTTGGCGTTTAAGAAATCCCGAAACGCCTCCATTTTAACGATATCGGAAGTCTCTAAAGACACATTCGGTATCGCATGAAAACGGATCAAGTTTACCCGACAAGGAATTCCACCTAATAAACAACTCAAAGCTTCGGCATGTTTCAAGCTATCGTTCAAATTTTTAAAAACAATGTACTCAAAAGAGACACGTCGTTGATGCGAAAAATCATATTGTTCGATTAAATCGATCACCTCCCTCGCTGGGAATGCCTTTTCAACCGGCATCAAGGAAAGACGTTCCATAGGATAGGGCGAGTGCAGACTTACGGCCAGATGACATTCGCTCTCCTCTAAAAAGCGTTTCAAGCCTTTCGTCACACCAATGGTTGAAACCGTGATACGCTTCGGGCTCCACGCATATCCATACGGGGCCGTGAGTATTTCCAAAACCTTGAAAAGCTCGTCTACGTTATCCAGTGGCTCCCCCATTCCCATGAAAACGATATTCGTCAATGAATCGTTTTCCGGCAAGGACTGGATCTGGTTCAATATCTGGTTCGCTGTCAGGTTTGCCGTGAAACCTTGTTTTCCCGTCATACAAAACAAGCAATTCATTTTGCATCCGACTTGAGAAGAGACGCAAAGAGTCGCCCGATCATCCGTAGGAATATAAACAGACTCAACAAAACGCCCCGGTCCGGCAGCATATAGATATTTGATCGTACCGTCTTTCGACTTTTGATACTCAGATGGCGGATAAGCCCCGATCTCGAATGAATCCTCCAATAAAGCACGTTTGGCTACCGCTATATTTGTCATCTCCGAAATCCGGGTTATTTTCTTCTTATAAATCCAATCGGCCATTTGCTTAGCCGCATATGCGGGAAGACCCACCTCAGACGCTACACCTTTCAGTTCCTCCAAGGTCATCCCTAATAATTGTCTTTTGTCAACCATGCTATCGATATTTTCTTATTCGCGAAAGTACGAGAAATATTCCACAAAATAAAGATCCCCTGTTTTGCCGTCAAAATAAATATATCTTGACGACAAAACAGGGGATCTTTTTTATCTTAAGTATAAATACTCTTTATTAATAGAAACGGATACGGTTGTCTTCCACCTTAGCGTTGTTGACCATAGATTGGATAGCTTGGAATCCTACACGATACGCGTTCGAAGCATCCAACGCACGGATTTCCTCAGCCTCGTTGAACTCCTTACCATCTTTATTTCTTGCGTATACCTTGAACACATATACACCGTTGTTACCTTTAACCGGAGCACTTACTTGGTCAACTTGAGCCATAGAAACCATAGCGTTCAAGTTCGGTTCGATACCGATACCAGCGATACGGCGAGTACCAAAGTTCACGAACTTTACAGAGTCTACAGAAGAACCCATCGTTTCAGCATATGCCTCAACTGAAGTTAAATTCTTAGCAGCCAATTCCTGAGCGATCTTATCGCCTTTTTTCTGGGCAGCCAATTCAGCTCTCAAAGCCGGAGCGACCATATCAACCGGACGATACCCCTCGGAAATACTTCCTTCTACAGCAGCCACGACAAATTTATCACTACACTCGAAGATCTCAGAGATAGAACCTTTATCGTTCTGGAACGCCCAACGAATTACCGGACGTGAATTCTTGATAGAACCTAACAACTGATCATCCGTAGTAACCGTTGCACCTGAAATCAAGTTATAACCGGCTTCCTTCGCATTCTCCTCCAATTTAGCCATAGAGTTGTTCTTCGATACGAATTGATTCAACTCATTGTAGATGTTGCTATAGGTCTTAGAGCTAGGAGATACAGTCATGTCGATATCTGCGATCTTATATTTTTCAACATTTCCTGTTTTCTCTGTTACTTTTACAAGGTGAGTACCATATAAAGATTTCACAACCGCTACCTCATTCAATGGAGTTGAGAAGACAGCCTTCTTAAAATCATCATTCACACCTCTCAAAGCGGTAACCTCTGTAAACCAACCTAGTTCACCACCATTCTCGGCGGCTTGGTCTGCTGAGTATTTCTTAGCTAATTCAGCGAAATTAGCGCCACCTTTCAACGCCCCCATCAAGCTATCAGCCAAAGCAGTTGTCTCAGCCTCAGATTTACCGGCCAACATGATGTGGCTAACTTTTACTGAGTCCGGAGCAACCGTCTTATCGACTAACTTAAACATTCTGTATTTGTCATTCTCGAATACAGGACCATAAACAGCGCCAACCTCAGAAGTCGTAGCGAATTGTTTCATCTCCGGATCCAAAGCCTTCTCCGTGAAGAAAGCGTCAACATAAGGAACCTCAGAGTTCTCGTTTACTACATCAGCCACTCTTTCAGACGTAGCCAGCTCCTCTTTCAAGCTCTCGATCTCGGCCTGTGCCTTATCATAATCCTCTTTACTCGGACGGATATCTACGGCGATATATTTAATTACCTTAGATTCTTTTTGTTTATAAAGCTCCTTGCGTTGGTTATACAATTTCTCGATCTCGCTCTTGCTTACCTCAATCGTTGAATCCGGAATCGTAGCATATGATTGCATAGCGTAAATGATATCCGAATTCTCGGCATTATCATTATAAGCTTCCTTAGCGTCCAATGAATTCGCGGAAATAGCCTTGCTCAATAATGTCGTATATTTTTGCTCCAAACGTTGACGTTTGATGTTCTTCTCCCAGAACAACCAGAAGTTCTTAGCTTGAATCAGCTGTGCCTGTTGATCTGCCGGATAGCTAGCGATATTATCGGAATCGATTTGTTTCAAGAAATTCAACAAAGCGGCCTTATCAAAAGCACCAGTCTGAGGATTCGTAAACATTTGCATTTGTTGGATCAACGGAGAGATATTCTCACCTTGAACCATATCAAACAATTCTTCCGGACTTACTCCCATACCTAATTTAGCAGTAGCCTCGTCCAACACGACCTCTTGTACCATCGCATCGAATACGGACTGGCGAATCTGTGTCATATATTCCTCGGGCAGGCTGGCTGAACCGGATTGCATCTTATACATCTCGGCCATCTCATCAACGCGACCTTGATAATCTTGAATTTTTACAACCTCTCCATCAATCTCGGCGATCCGTTCCTGTGATTGCCTAAAATAAGTAGAACCAGAGTTTAAAAAGTCTCCAATGATAAAAGCGAACAATGCCAAACCCACCACGAGTACCAGCAGTCCTGCTTTGCTTCTAATTTTTTCCAGCGTAGCCATTTATCTTTATTATTTTTTAAAGTTTATTATTTCACATTTTAAGGGCACAAAGATATGAAAAAAAGGAAATTCCACAGCATATAATCCTTTTTTTTATCAAATCCCTACTTTCATACGTACAAGTTCGATCTTCGTAGCCGTTACTTTGATTATCTTAAACGAATATTTATCGATCTGGACAGTCTCGTTCAATTTCGGGAATTTTTGATAGAAGTGCAAGATAAAACCGGCGATGGTGACATAATCATCCGACTCCGGAAGATCCAACCCGAACATTTCGTTCAAGGTATCAATCTCCATCCTACCCGACAGCAAATACTCATTGTCCGATACTTTTTTAGCCACATGCGACTTCATATCGTGCTCGTCCTCAATCTCTCCGAAAATCTCCTCCACCAAATCCTCAAGTGTCACGATACCCGACGTACCGCCAAACTCATCCACGACAACAGCCAAGCTCTTCTTCTCTTGCATCAGCAGTTTCATCAGTTTATTCGCCGCCATCGTCTCCGGAACGATCGATACGCTACGGATATGCTGGGTCCAATCCTCCGGATTCTTGAAAAGCTCGGAAGAATGGATATACCCGATAATATCGTCAATATTCTCGTTATACACCAATATCTTCGAAAGTCCTGTCTCGATAAACTTAGAACGCAATTCCTCTATCGTAGCCGACGTATCACAGGCTACAATCTCCGTCCGGGGCACGATACAATCCCTCAAACGGACATTCGAGAAGTCTAAGGCGTTTTGGAAAATCTTAACCTCCGTATCCATATCCGAATTTTGCGGAGCATCTTCCAGACTTTGCTGTATAAAATAATCCAAGTCTACCTTGCCTAATGCCTGAGGTGAACTTTTCAAGTTCTTCACGCCCCCTAACTTCAAAATCAAAAAAGATAGCAGGGATGAGAACTTGGAGACCGGATACAGGATGATATATATGATAAATAATGGTATCGCAAATATATTGAGTGATAAATTAGGATTCAACTTAAATATGGTCTTGGGAATAAACTCCCCGGCAAACAAGATCAAGATCGTAGATATCACGGATTGGATAAAAACGATCAATGCCTCATTCGCAACCACCTTGGCTATAAACGGCTCCAATACGATTGCCATCTGAAGACCATAAACGACCAACGCAATATTATTTCCTACCAACATGGTAGAGATAAACAAATTTGGATTACGATAGAAAATACCCAGTATCTTACTGGATAGACTACGTTCCTTCTTATCCAGCTCGAAACGAAGCTTATTGGAGGAGATAAAAGCGATCTCCATCCCGGAAAAGAATGCGGAAAATGCGAGGGAAATTAAAATATAAGTCAGCGTCCCCACCTTAATTACTTTTTATTGAATCTATTTGTGACACATCTACCCGGGCACTATCCCCCTGAGCTGTCCGTGTCGTATCGGCCGGAGCATCGCTCACCGGGAAAATACCTTGTGAGTTAAATATCTTATACTGAGTCATATCTTGGTTCGACTCAAAACCTATACCTGTTATGATCTTATCTTCTTGCTCGATACGCATAAACTTATCAGAATAAACCTTCTCTTGCTTCTGGTCCCAGAACAATTGGGAAGTCTCAAAATGCTCCCCTTGCAGACTTTCCACCTCTACATTACCGATCAGCTCCCAAAGCCCCTTTTTATCATAATAATAGGCTGTATCCGCCTTAATACTCGCTTCTGTCTGGAATAAGGTATCGAACTTCTCCACGTAGATCCCCTCGGGGAAATACCAATGGGGTTCCGCCGCCTTCCCATAAATCTGCCACTCTTTCGCTTTCAAGCGATATCTCGTGATACCAGAATCGGAGATCAAGGATGACACATCCGTAGCCTTCATCGTATAAGTCTTGTCCGGGTCAAACTCAACATCAACCACCTCCTTATGCTCCTTACTGCAAGAGGCAGAAAACAAAAGAAGCATAACAACCACCACGAAGGTAGTTGTTATGCCCATATTTTCCGTTTTACAATGAAAACGATTTCCTATCATAATTACCGAATCGTTGTACGCTCTCCGATCCAACCACCGACAGTGAAAGGTTTGCCCTTCTCCAAATCCGGGTGCATGAAGATCTCCTCCGTAGAAGGAAGGTGAGCACGATAAGATGATATCAAAGTATTAGCCTCTTCAGCAACACTCGGATCTACCTGTTTCGCTTTCTCAAATTTATCGATAGCGGCATTATAAGCAGCTCTTGCCAATACTCCATCATTCGGGAAGACAGATTTAGAAGTAGCGGCATACATCTTGCCGATCAATAAATAAGCATTGCCATAGTTAGGATTTACCTCCAAAGCTTTCTGGCAATATTGTCTAGCCTTTGAATAAGCATTTTGCTCAAACAGCAACAATGCGATCATATAATAATCATCAGCTTTTGAAGTCGCGTCCGTTTCTAAATTCGCGGCCTCATCAAAGTATTTAATAGCCGTATCATAATCCTTTATCTTAACGGCTTTCTTTCCTAGCCCAACAGCAGCCTCGGCACTAGGTTCTTGACGATAAGCATAGTCTGATGCCAAAAAGTAAGCCTCGATTTCTTGGCAACCTGTTCTTCTCAACAAGGATATAGTCTCTTTCAAATAAGGTAAGTTGTCCTTATTCTCCTCGATCTTAGCAGCATACAAATTCTGCAAAGTCTCGCAATCGGCAGCACCACTATTCGCAAAGGCATTATCAACACCACTCTTATATGCGGTCAAGGCATTCACTTCTTTTTGATTGTTTGCAGCCTGCGCAGCTTTTAACTGAGCATCCAAGCCACCAGAAACCTTCAAATAATCTTGAATATACTGCTCTTTGAAGTTCGGATCGTTAACCATTTTCTTCATAGAAGAGAAACTAAACAAGGAGAGACCTAGAGCCTCCGTATCAGCACCTTTCTCATCAACGATCTCTTTCAACCAAGTATAGGCCTGATTATAGTCGGCATTATCGCCAGTTTGCGCTAAATAATCTTGCACTTTTCGAGCAACGATCCAGTCTTTTCCATACCGGCGATCATTTCCAAAATATTTCACACGCTTGTCGTAAACTCCCATCAAATCATCAATAAGAGCTTTCTTCTTAGCGGGATCTTTCTCTTGGGCGATCTTCCAGCCCATAATTTTCACACCGTACAAATAGATATCTTTTGTAGCGGCAGGACACTCATCGTACACGATCTTCCAGAAATCAAAGGCGTCTTTGAAGTTTCCGGCTTTCGCGTAAGGAACGAACAAGCTGATATTGGTAATACAACGCACGCTATCCTCACCGGAACCGAACTGTGTACCATTATCTACTCCTTTCTGCGCATAAGCGCCTAACGTACCCATAGTACATCCAAGCGCTAGTAATAAAACTTTGATCTTCATATCTCTTTCTATTAAAGTTAGCTATAATATTTATATTCCTTCAAAAAAGTATCATACTCATTAGACCCTTTCGGCCATTCCCGGTTTAATCCACTTTTCGTTTAAAAAACCATAATTCGTTAAATGTATAGTTCACCGTAAACCGGAAATACTGCTCATCAATCATTGTACGTAATTCCGGACGGATCTTCACGTATTCAAATGACAGGTTCACTAATGAACGGTTATCGATCAATGGAAGCCCAAAACCGACACTCGCCCCATATTCATTATAACCATGTCCTTTATAACCATTCTCCTCGGAGCGACTGACTCTTAAGTACGAATTGCTATAATGAAAACCGGCACGGTATCTGATACGTCCCAGATAATTACGATTATCATAACGAGGAATAAATTCGGCACCAGCCGCTACACGTGTACGATTCTTGAATTGACCTTTCTCGTTATCAAAATAAGCGTTCGCCCAGTCCTCATATAAGAAGTCTGCGGCTAATGTCAACCGATTCTCTTTCACATAGGAGATACCCGCTCCGTAAGAGTTCGGCATATCAAACCGATAATTCTTAATTGTATCGTTCCTTGTATATCCGGATGTAGCCGAAGAACCGACAAGCTGAGTATCATACACAGTCGTATTCAACTTTTTTCCGGGAGAGTAAACGAAACCTACCGTGACATGCTCCGTCTTACTCAAAGGATGCGTATATTGAATACCAAAATCTAACTTTAAATCACGAATCTCATAACGTTGGTTTCTATACACATCGTCCGCCCCTGTCGAGCTCGGGAAAATCAAGTTGCGGGAATGTGTTATATTTCCAAATAAAAATCCGGCGTTCACACCAATGGAAAGACGCTTCTTCCAAATATCATAGGAGAGCCCTAAATAGGCATCGCTTAAGCCACCTTCGCCACTAAAGCTTTCTCCCCAACTTAAACCGCCCTCGGTACGGCTCTCGCCGAAATCATATCCTACATATGAATAAGGTAATAAACCAATACTCATCGCTAAACGCCGGGTGATCGGAAATTGCATGGCGATATACTCCACGTTTCCATTCATCTGTCGTTGCTTGTTCGTACCGTCATAGAACCAAGACACCTGACCGGACGCACCAAAATCAAAAAGGAATGTCAACGAATCCATGCAACTATAAGATGCTGGATTTAATGGATTTATCTGTTTAGAGGACCTTAATCCATAACCGACTCCACCCATCGCCCTTCCGGCACCAAAAGATCGATCCGCCAACTCTCCATATCCAAATCGCGTATAAGGCGAGTTCGTGTTATTTTGAGCCCACAATGGCAATTGTGTAAAGATAAGAAAACTTATTATTACTACCTTATTAATTTTCAACATTATACTCTAAGATTCTGTTTAATCCTGTCAACACTAAATTAATGTCTGCAAAGATGGAGTTTTTTAGCCGTCTTTCAAAATAAAACGAATGACCGCCTGTTAAAAAAACCAAAAGATCCGGATATTTTACTTTCAGCTCGTCAATATATCCGTCCATCTCGTAAACAATCCCATTCACCACACCCGCTTGGATAGCCGTTTCCGTACTTCTCCCGATAAGCGGTATATCATCCTCTTCCGTTACCAAAGGCAGCTTCTTCGTAAAATGGTTCAACGCTCGAAAACGGGTTGTCATCCCCGGAGAGATATTCCCCCCCAGAAAGATACCCGGCGCTTCTATCACCTCATACGTGATAGCGGTACCGGCATCGATAACCAGCAGATTTTTTCCCGGCCGCAAATAATTTGCCCCCACGACAGCGGCCAAACGGTCCTTGCCTAGCGTTTTCGGCGTCCCATATTCCACCTTGATCGGTAAAGCTACATGTTCATCCAGAAAGACAAAACGCTGAAGCTTATTTTTTAGATAAGCGATCAACTCATCGTCCGTATCTATCACCGTCGATAAAATGCCTTGCGTAAAAGCGTACTTCTCAAAAAGAGCAGCGACCACAGATACACCGAATTGCTTGTATACAAAAGAAGCCTCTATATGCCCATTTTTATACACAGCGACCTTTGATGACGTGTTACCTTGTTCTATAATAAGATTCACTTCTCTGATATTTTCCGCAAAGAAAAACAAAAATGATGAAATAACACGCAAAAACATCGTATAACCTCTAAAATTCTTCTTGAACAAAAAGGATCGCATCTCTGTTTGAAGAAAAATCTAAATAAAAAACAAGTTATGAATTACGGGATTAGTGTCTTATTCAGGGCGATTCCATTGCTAATGGCCCTCTTTTGTTTCGGTTATGGATTTTTTGTCTTTAACTATGGAGTGGACTCCAGCAGATTCGTCGCCGGACCTGTCGTATTCTCTCTTGGCTTTATTTGTATAGCCTTGTTCGCTACGGCAGCGACCATTATTCGTCAAATTATCCATACATATAATAATGTGGCCAGATTCGCCTTGCCTATCCTTGGATATCTCTCGGCAACCATCACTTTTCTGGCGGGCTTTATCTTACTCATGTCCTCACCGGCGCCAGCAGACTTTGTCGCGGGCCATGTCATTTGCGGGGTGGGCCTTATAACCGCATGCGTAGCGACAACGGCTACCGCCTCTACCCGATTCACCTTAATACAAATGAACGCCAAAAGCGACGATCCCAGAATACCAGACAAAGCGTTCAACTTTTGGCAAGGGATATTCTTGATCCTTGTAGCATCATTTATATCCATAGTCGCATGGATTTGGGCTTACCGGTTGCTAGCGCATAGCGACGAGCATTCCCAATACTTTGTCGCCGGGCACGTGATGGCCGGACTAGCATGTATTTGCAGCAGCTTAATCGCTTTAGTCGCCACGATCGCCCGACAAATAAGAAACACATATTCCCGATTGGAAAAAAGGCTATGGCACCGTTTTGTCATCCTGATGGGATCTATCAGTCTGATATGGGGTCTCTTCGTATTAGGAGATAGCGACCCGGCTAATGCCTCAACCGGATATATCATGATCGGCCTTGGATTAGTTTGCTATAGTATCTCCAGCAAGGTGATCTTGCTGTCTAAAATATGGAGGGAAGAATTCAAGCTTGCCAACCGGATTCCATTAATTCCTATATTCACGGCTTTATTCTGCCTTTTCCTCTCCGCTTTCCTTTTCGAGATGGCGGCCGAGCATAGTTATTATGCCATTCCCGCACGGGTATTGGCCGGACTGGGAGCGATCTGCTTTACGTTGTTCTCCATCGTCAGCATATTGGAAAGCGGAACCTCTTCCAAGTAAACTGTTTTTTCATCGTGATGAAAATACTTTTTCTTCACGGTGAAAATACTTTTTCTTCATGATGAAAATGTTTTTTCCTCACAATGAAAAAATCAACATTCTTTGATAAACCATCGGCCACAACACATAAAACATTCTTTAACACTACCAAAAGCATAAGGTTTTCAATTCTTTATAAACAATTATCATCCCAAGAGTAAGAAAACGCTTGCAAAGTAAAAAATAATATCTACTTTTGCACCCGGGTAAGTCCTACACGGCATGCTCCCTCGGAATCCCCCAGGGCTTGACCGCAGCAAGGGTACTTGGTTGTAGCGGCGCGATGTAGTAAGCTTACCCACCTGCCTCTTTAGCTCAGTTGGCCAGAGCACGTGATTTGTAATCTCGGGGTCGTTGGTTCGAATCCGACAAGAGGCTCAGATAAAACACAACTTAAAAGGAAGCTTATACGTAGGCTTCCTTTTTTCTATTTTAGACATAATATAGTTGCGCATTTGCATTAATATATTAACTTTGCTGATAAGAATTCAAAACAGCAACATCATGGAAGAGAATAAGAATTTACTTTTAAAAGGCGCTATGACTTATGGTTTGGCCATGGGTATATATTGGGTAGTGAAATACATCTTTTTCATCTTCAGCGTTTCCGTCCCCTCCTTGAGTCTTGTCTATTGGCTATTGACGCTCGCCGTCCCTTTCATCGCCTACTACATGACGAAAAGATATCGGCACGACATCGGTGGAAGGATCAGTTTCTTTCATGCATGGAGATTCGGCACGATGTTGTATTTTTTCGCCGCATTGATCGTCTCGCTTGAATACTTTGTCTTTTATCAGTTCATCGCCCCACCTGATTTCGTGGCAAATGCGATCGGGCAATTAACGACTGCATTAAAAGATAGCCAAGTTAGCTCGGATATGCTCGACTCGCTCAGCAATATTCGCATCTCGCCAATCCATATGGCCATACAAGGAATATTTAATAACGTATTTTACGGCATCATACTTTCTATACCGGTAGCGGCTCTCTTGTGCAGGAACAATTCGACTGGTTCCATCACTGAAAACCGCTAAAAAGTTAATTACAGACAAATAATGGACATATCAGTTGTTATCCCGTTGTATAACGAAGCCGAGTCTTTACCCGAGTTATTCTCGTGGATAGAGCGGGTGATGAAAGAACACAATTATACCTACGAAGTCATTTTCGTGAATGACGGTAGTACAGATAATTCTTGGGAAGTGATCGAGGAGTTGAAACAACGTTCTCCACATATCCGGGGAATCAAGTTCCGTCGCAACTACGGCAAGTCGCCGGGATTGCACTGCGGATTCCAGCGGGCTAAAGGTGACGTAGTCATTACCATGGACGCCGATCTACAGGACAGCCCGGATGAGATACCCGAACTTTACCGGATGATCACCGAAGACGGGTACGATCTGGTATCCGGTTGGAAAAAGAAAAGATATGACCCGTTGTCTAAGACGATCCCCACGAAATTATTCAACGCAACAGCTCGTAAATTCTCGGGAATAAAGAACTTACACGATTTCAATTGCGGATTGAAAGCGTATAAGAATGTTGTCATTAAAAATATAGAGGTGTATAACGATATGCACCGTTACATACCTTATTTAGCTAAGATTGCCGGATTTCACAAGATTGGCGAGAAAGTAGTGAAACATCAAGCCCGCAAGTACGGAACTACTAAATTCGGGTTGGATCGCTTCGTGAACGGTTATCTTGATTTGATCACGCTTTGGTTTACTTCCAAATTCGGAAAGAAACCGATGCACTTCTTCGGTTTATGGGGAAGCGCTATGTTCTTCATTGGTTTTATCGCTCTAGTAATCGTACTCAGCATGAAATTGATCTCGATGTACTCTGGAGATCTAAGACCTTTGGTTACAAGTTCCCCTTATTTCTATATTTCATTGACAGCGATGATTCTGGGAACCCAGATGTTCCTAGCGGGCTTTATCGGGGAGTTGATTTCCCGCAATTCTCCGAATCGCAATAACTATAAAATAGAGGATGAGATATGAGTTTCCTAGAATTAGCGAGAAAACGTTGCTCTATCCGAAAGTATGCCCCCAAAAACGTAGAGCAAGAAAAGATTGATTATATCCTAGAAGCAGCTCGTTTGGCCCCTTCGGCGGTAAATTATCAACCTTGGTATTTTGTATGGGTTCAAAGTGCGGAAGGAAAAGCTAAATTACAAGAATGCTATCCCCGGGAATGGTTCAAGCAAGCGCCTTATTACTTGATCGTTTGCGGAGATCATCAGCAATCTTGGAAACGGGGCGATCATAAGGATCATATGGATATCGATACGGCTATCGCCACGGAACACATTTGTTTAGCCGCTGCCGAACAAGGATTGGGTACTTGTTGGGTTTGCAATTTCGACACGGAGCTTTGCCGTAAACATTTTAAAATTCCGGAAACGATCGAGCCTGTTGTACTGATACCGTTCGGCTATCCTTCCGACCCGGCATTATTCGATGAGACTCCAAAGAAACGTAAGCCCATAGAAGAAATTATTAAACGGGAATCATTCTAGTATGTTATACATTGAAGTTCTGCTACTAGCGATCGGCTTATCCATGGATAGCCTAGCAGTATCAGTTACCGGCGGCGCAGTTCTTAAGAACAACTGCACCGCCGGTAATATTATTAAGATAGCGAGCGTGCTCGGTATATTCCAAGCCGGAATGACCGTGATTGGTTATACGATGGGATTAGGATTCGAAAAATACATTTGCGCCTTCGATCATTGGATCGCATTTACCCTCTTGCTTTACTTAGGTGGAAAAATGATATACGATAGCGCGAAGGAAGAGGAGGAAGACGGGAAATTCGATCCTCTATGTAACCGGACATTATGCGGATTGGGAATAGCGACAAGTATCGATGCCCTCGCCGTAGGAATCTCTCTGGCGATCTTAAAATCACCGCTCTTGCTGCAAGCCTCGACTATCGGTGTTGTCACCTTCGCTATCTCTGCCTTCGGCGTCTATTTCGGTAACCGATTCGGCAAGAGAATCGACTTGAAGCTGGACCTCATCGGAGGTTTAATCTTAATCGGTATCGGTACAAAGATTTTGATAGAGCATGTATTCTTTAGCTAGGGATACCTTATTGAATAAATAACCTTATACATTAATTAATAGACATGAAAAGCCAGCAATTACGAAAACTAGCGCCGGAGCTGGATTCACTCCGGCTAGGCAGCGGTTGGAAAATCGACGAATTGAGTAAACCGCAAATCATTGTAGAAAGCAGTTACGGACATAGCCATCCGGGAAGCGCCCATCTGGATAAATTGGTGGACGAGGCCGGAATCGGTATAAAGGAAAAGGGGGGACGTGCCGCAAACTACTTCGTCACTGATATTTGTGATGGAGAGGCGCAGGGACACGATGGTATGAACTACTCATTAGTCTCCCGTGATATCATGGCCGCCATGATGGAGATTCATGTAAAAGCGACTCCTTTCGACGCTGGTGTCTTTATAGCCAGTTGCGACAAATCCGTCCCTGCGCATTTGATGGCGATAGCCCGGCTAGATATGCCTGCTATATTCATGCCTGGTGGTATAATGAAAGCCGGTCCCAACCTACTCACGTTAGAACAAATCGGTACCTATAGCGCCCAGTACGAGCGAAAAGAAATAACGGAAGAACAATTCATGGTTTATAAGCGTGACGCATGTCCGGATTGTGGAGCTTGCTCTTTCATGGGTACCGCCTCTACAATGCAAGTAATGGCAGAAGCGCTTGGCATCGCTTTACCGGGCTCCGCCTTGATCCCCGCCCATTTACCCGAGTTAAAAGAAACCGCCCGTAAAGCCGGAGAACATGCACTCGGACTGGCGAAAGAAGAGTTAAAACCCTCCGATATCATGACGATACAAGCGTTTGAAAATGCGATCATGGTACATGCCGCCATAGCGGGTTCCAGCAACAGCCTGCTTCATCTTCCAGCTATCGCCCATGAACTGGGAATCCAGTTATCACCGGATTTGTTCGACAAGATACATCGTAAGATCCCCTACCTTTTAAATATACGTCCCAGCGGTTTTTGGCCCGGCGAATATTTCTGGTATGCGGGAGGCGTACCGGCGATCATGGAAGAAATCAAAGAATTCCTCCATCTCGACGTCATGACTGTTACCGGCAAAACATTGGAAGAAAACTTAAAAGATTTACAACTCAACGGCTTCTATGAGAATTGCCATAAATATCTTCCTGCCCTAGGAGTAAAGGTTGGCGATATTATCAAACCTTTTCATACACCGATCAAGGCACAAGGAGCCATCGCTATATTGAAAGGAAATTTAGCGCCCGAAGGGGCAGTCGTAAAACATTCGGCGATTTCACCCCGCTTGATGCAAGTCACCCTGAAAGCGAGGGTATTCGATTGTGAGGAGAACGCTATTGAGGCGGTATTACAAAAGAAAATCCATCCGGGAGAAGCGGTATTTATCCGTTATGAAGGACCGAAAGGAAGTGGAATGCCAGAAATGTTTTATACGACAGAAGCGATCGCCTCCGATCCTGAGTTGGTAGAGACCATCGCATTGATCACCGACGGTCGTTTCTCCGGAGCGACCCGAGGCCCGGCGATCGGACATGTATCCCCGGAGGCTTCCGAGGGGGGACCAATCGCCTTGGTTGAAAACGATGACTTGATCCGTATCGATATTCCAGCGAGAACATTGGATATAATCGGTACCGACAGTATTGAGAGAAGCGTGGAAGAGATAGAAAAGATCCTATCCGAAAGGCGTGCACATTGGATAAAACCAGAGTCACAATATAAAAAAGGAATCCTTGATATTTATACACACAATAGCGTCTCCCCCATGAAAGGGGCATATATGGAATTTTTTATGTAAGTTCGCGACATAAAATTTCATAATGATGCGCAAGAATATTACCATATTAGTCAGCCTGTTGATCTTATCGCATACGGCTTGCTCGGACAAGGGCCAATATTTCGAAGAGAGTGGTTCTGTTTTTCATACAAGTTACCACATCAAATACAAGGCCAAGCAAATCCTAACCGATAAGATCGACAGCGAGCTGCAACGTTTTAACCTCTCCTTAAATCCTTTCAACCCCAACTCCACGATCGCGAAAGTCAATAATAACGAGGATGTGGAGGTAGACGAATGGTTTACCGAAGTATTCAATAAGGCGGAAGAAATCTCCCAAAAATCAGGAGGAGCTTTTGATATTACTTGTGCTCCATTAATTAATCTATGGGGATTCGGATTCAGTAAGATGGATAGCGTAACCCCGCAGATGATCGATAGCATAAAGGCTTTCGTCGGTTATCAAAAAGTGAGATTGGAAGGAAAGAAAATCATCAAAGAAGATCCCCGGATTCTATTGAATTGTTCGTCCATCGCAAAAGGTTATGCTTGCGATGTCATCGCCCGCCTGCTGGAAAAGGAAGGCGTAAAGAACTACATGGTAGAAATAGGTGGTGAGGTCACCATGAAAGGCGTAAATCAACAAGGTGACTGTTGGCGAGTCGGCATCAACAAGCCGGAAATAGGGACAAGTGGCGTAACAAATGATGTTGAAGAGATCGTACAATTATGCCAAAAAGGGGGTGTGGCTACTTCTGGTGACTACCGAAACTTCTACATCAAGGATGGTAAGAAATATGCCCATACGATCAATCCGGCGACCGGTTATCCCGCTGGACAAAATATTCTTAGCGCGACCATCGTGGCGGAAGATTGTATGACAGCAGACGCTTACGCTACGACTTTCATGGTTTTGGGAGTCGAGAAAGCGAAGCTACTGGCACAATCCATCCCCCAAATAGAGTATTTTATTATTTATGCGGACAACAACGGACAACAGAAAGTCACCTACTCAAAAGGTATGTTGGAATACCTTCCTAACAGAAAAACATTGGCTATCCTCGAAAATCCTTAAGTTCCTACATGAAGCGTTATCTAAATCAACTTGAATGCAAAATACTGAGAGCCGGAGATTCCCTGTTTAATACCACAACCACGGATAATCTATTAATCTTCGTATTTTCGGGAAAACTTATTATTTACAGCCAAGAAGGGACACATATAGCGGAAGTGGCAAAAGATCATTTCATGCTACTTGCGCAAAACACCAATCATAAGGTTATAGCCTCAGCCCCTACCCGCCTTATCTTAATACATGCGGGCAGCCTATCCGACATGATCATAAATGACCCGGAATGGAATGTGGAGAAACCGGTCGTCTTACCGATTCCCCCAGCCTTAGCGCACACATTAAATCAGATAGAATATTATATGAAGGATAAATACTTTACCTTGAATTGAGATTAAAAATGTTTCAATTCCTGATAAAGCTTTTGCACAGGTAATCCCATCACGTTATAAAAGCTACCATTGATAGCCTCTACCCCGATATAACCGATCCACTCCTGAATGCCATACCCTCCCGCTTTATCATAAGGTTTATATTTATCCAAATAATAATTAATCTCTTCATCACCCAATTTTGCGAAACAAACCGCAGATTCGACGGAAAAGCCTACATTTTTGTCCTTCGTCATGATACAAACGCCGGTTATTACCTGATGTACATGATCCGACAAAGCATGAAGCATAGCATAAGCTTCCTCCCGGTTCGCAGGCTTCCCCATAACCCCGTCAAACGTCCAAACGATCGTATCTGCCGTGATTAGCAATTCATCATCCGCCATAGTCGATTTATAGGCCTCCGCTTTCGAACGGGCAATATATAAAGGGATCTCCATGGAGTCAATAGAATCCGGGTAAGACTCGTCAATATCCGGAATTATCCTCACCTCGAAGTCGATATCCAGACCAGATAACAAATTCCGTCGTCTCGGAGAATTAGAGGCTAAGACGATCTTGTACTTTTTTAAATTCTCTAACATAACCTATTCGATTAAGCGTTACACATTCACCAAAATTTTACCACCCAAAAGCCTCCTCGCCGAACCAGTGTCCTTGCGCCCGCATCGTTTGCTCGATCACGTCCCTAGCTACGCCTTCGCCACCTCGCCGGGAGGATATATATTTCGCTATCTCCTTGATCTCCGGAGCCGCATCCGCAGGTGCCACCGGCAATCCGACTCGCGTCATTACCTCATAATCAGGAATATCATCACCCGCATACATGATTTGCTCAGGAGACAAGCCCGTTTTTTCCATAAAATCCTTAAAGTCATGCACCTTTACAGCGCTACGCATATAAATATGTTGTATTCCTAAACGAGAAAAGCGAATCTGTACGGCTTCCGTATATCCGCCCGTAATTATAGCGACCTCATAACCTTTCTTCACGGCCAATTGCAAGGCATAGCCATCCTTGATATTGACCGTACGCATCGGATCGCCATTCGGGTGAAGCGGAATCACATCGCAGGATAGCACCCCGTCTACATCAAAGACAAAAGCCTTTATTTTTCTCAAATCATAGTTTATACTACTCATGTCGAGCCTCCTTATGTATACTTCGGCTAATCAGCTCATATAGATTTCGCATATCCGGATCTTTAAGCATAGCCATATGTTTGTTTATCACATTCTCGTCATATCGTATAGCTGGTCCCGTTTGGGCTCGCGCCGGCGACATTACATGTACCTTAGCGGCTGTCTCGTCTATCAAAGGTAGCAAGACCTCTCCCGGTATTTGCTGTTCTTCCAAGATCTTTTCAGCTAGCGCATACATATGATTCGTAAAATTACAAGCGAAAACCGCCGCTAAATGTAAGTTCTTTCGCTTCTCGGAGGAGAGGAAACGGACATCACTGGAGAGCGCCCTAGCCACCTCTCCCAGCACCTTCTCATCTTCAGACGAGTTCGCCTCTAAAAAGAACGGTATTTTCTTGAAATCCACCTCCCTACTCTTACTAAACGTTTGTAACGCATAAACCACCCCATATCTAGCCGTAAGACCTTCAAATACAGAGATTGGCATACTCCCTGCCGTATGCACCCACAAACCGTTATTCGGTTTTACACGGGCGATAACATCTTGGAGCACGGCATCTTTCAAAGAGAAAACATACAAGTCGGCATCTTCCACAATATCTTCCGGGACAACAGTCCACCCACATCCCAATTCATCGGCTAAAATCTTAGCATGCTCACTTGTGTGACTATACACTTGCCCGATACTCATTCCGGACTTACGCATTTCCAACGAAAGCCGGGTAGCTAAGTTTCCAGCACCAACAAATACGACTCTCATTCTTCCGCCTCTTTATTTTCTTCCGGAAGAGAGAACTTTCCTATATGTATCTTCTCCCATTGTAAATGGGATTCATCAAAAGGCTTACGAACCTGATCCTTATAACCGATACCAATGATAGACAAGACATCCAATTGATAAGGGATATCCAGCAACGAACGAACATAATTATTCGAATCCGCCTCGTCCTCTGTTACCCGGTTCCGGATCTGACACCAGCAACTGCCCAATCCCAAATCCTCCGCCTGCAATTGCATATAAATAGAAGCGACCGAAGCGTCCTCGATCCAAACATCGCTTTCCATCACATTCGCCAAGACAACCACGGCCAAGGCACAACCCTCCAGAAAAGCGGAACCATTTTTCTTACACCCGGCAAGTTTCTTCAACATTTCCTTATCTTCCACGACCACGAACTGCCAAGGATTACTACGTTTTGAGGCCGGAGCCATCAACGCCGCTTTCAAGATCAGTTCTACCTGCTCGGGTGAAAGTAGTTGTTCGGTAAACTTACGTGTACTTCTTCTATTTTGTATAAGTGTTGCAAAACTCTCCATTTTTTTCGTTCTTTGTACTCTTTTAATATTAAGATTCGCAAATATAAATATAATTTTTTGCACCCATATATACGTATCGTTCTTTTTTCTCGTTAGTATTTTTATAATTGAACAATAGATTATGAAGATTCGTGCGATAGCCGCGCTGCTATTTATACTTATTTCCGTGAGTGCCTTTGGCGAAGGCCGCATAAAAATCACTGGTTATGTCCGTGACGCCGACGGTAACCCTCTGGAATTAGTGAATGTCCGGGTTAAGAACACGTTGATCGGCTCCATGACCAACGAGAAGGGATATTATTCCTTTTCCATATCGCCGGGGGATTCTATCTCCGTTATTTACTCTTGTCTGGGATATAATAAAGCTGAACGTATCATTCCTTCGGCACAAGCCGATATGCGCCTGAACGTACAGATGAACAATACCTCATTTGATTTAGGGGAAGTATCCGTTACTGCCATCCGCAAGCAGACCACGACCATGGAGTCCCTAAATGCGGACAAAATTAAGTTATTGCCCGATCCCTCCGGAGGTAGTATAGAGAGCTTGGTCGTTACGTTTGCCGGAGTATCGTCCAATAACGAGTTAAGTTCCCAGTACTCCGTACGTGGAGGTAGTTATGATGAAAATATCGTTTATGTGAATGGGATCGAGGTATTCCGTCCGCTTCTGATTCGCTCGGGACAACAAGAGGGCCTTAGCTTTATCAATCCGGACCTGACGGAGGCGGTCAATTTCGCCGCCGGTGGCTTCGAGGCTCGTTACGGAGACAAGATGAGTTCCGTGCTGGATATTACCTATAAAAAGCCTAAGATGTTCGAAGGCTCGGCTTCTGCGAGCTTGTTGGGCGCAAATGCTTATGTAGGCAGTTCTATCGGTAAATTTACCCAAGTAACGGGTTTCCGCTTTAAAAGCGGTCGGTCTATCTTGGGTACCATGGATACAGACGCTGAATACGACCCTAAATTTATCGATCTGCAAACTTACATCACGTACCAATTGGCCCCTAAATGGGAAATCAATTTCTTGGGAAACCTCGCTAACAATAATTATAAATTCACCCCTTATAGCCGGGAAACCTCTTTCGGTACAGCCGAGCATCCCAAGAACTTCAAAGTCTATTTCGACGGAAGGGAAAGAGACCGTTTCCAAACCTTATTCGGTGCGCTTACATTGAAACACAACCCCAATGAGAACACAGAGTTGGGACTTCAAGCCTCCGCTTTCAAAAGCAAGGAAGAAGAGGGATACGATATCGCCGGAGAATATTGGCTGAGCGAGAACGGAGCGGAAAATCCGGATGACGACGCGTCAGCCGCCATGTCCGTAGGCCGTTATCACGAGCACGCACGAAACCGTTTGAACTCCACCGTCATGAATGTCGGGCATTATGGGATGGCCCGCCTTTTAAACAATACGTTGAAATGGGGAGCCACGGTACAAATGGAGAAAATCAATGATAAGATCAGTGAATGGGAAAAAAGGGATTCCTCAGGTTATTCTTTGCCCCAAACCGGTAATAACGTAAGTGTATATTCGAACCTCTTTTCTGATAATCAGATAGAAAGCACACGCTTTTCCGCTTATGCGCAAGACGCGTTCAAATTCAGGACCAAGCAAGGTCTGTTCACGTTAGTCGCAGGGGTTAGAGGTAGTTATTGGACTTATAATAAGGAGTTCCTTTTCAGTCCCCGTGCCTCATTGGGCTTTATCCCGAACTTCGACCAAGACTTGACGCTCCGTTTCGCCACCGGACTGTATTATCAATCGCCCTTCTACAAGGAATTACGTAGAGTAGACAAAGATAAGAACGGCAATAATATCACGGTATTGAACAAAGATCTAAAGTCACAACGCTCCATCCATTTCATATTGGGAGGAGATTATACGTTCCGTGCCGTAGACCGGAATTTCAAGGTGACCGCCGAGATGTACTATAAAAAGCTGGACAATCTGAATCCCTACACCGTAGATAACGTCAAGATCCGCTATTACGGCGAGAACTGCGCCAAAGGTTACGCCATGGGACTCGATGTCAAATTCTTCGGAGAATTCGTACCGGGTACCGACTCATGGATCAGCTTCTCCTTGATGAAAGCCCAGCAAACCATCCGGGAAACAACGACCGTTCCTATGGCCAATAGCCAAGGCTACAACATCTCACTCTTCTTTCAAGATTATTTCCCGGGCTATAAACGAGTCAAGCTAAATCTGAAAGGAGTTCTATCCGGAGGACTTCCCCAGACAATCCCGGGCAAAGGATACGAAGCCGGCTATTTCCGTACGCCCGCCTACAAACGTGTGGATATCGGCCTCTCCTATCAATTGGCAGGAGGCACGGACGCTATCATGGACAGGGGCTTCTTCCGCCATTTGAAAAACATTTGGCTAGGTCTGGATGTGTTTAACATATTAGACATCAAAAATGTTAGTTCCTACTATTGGATAACAGATGTATATAATGTCCAATACGCAGTTCCAAACTATCTGACCGGACGTCAATTGAACGTTCGTCTGATTGTCGATTTTTAATAAAATGTATCTTTAAACACATTTACTGGGAGATAAAAACAAAAAATTATTTCCTCATTCATAAAAAGTAGTGTACATTTGCACACAATAGAAACAAACATTTACTAAATCTTTAAATTATTATTGACATGGAACTTACACATATCGAACATTTAGGTATCGCAGTGAAGAGTATCGAGGCTTGTTTACCCTATTATGAAGGCGTTCTTGGATTAAAATGCTACAATATCGAAGTAGTAGCAGACCAAAAAGTAAAAACCGCATTTTTCAAGGTAGGACAGACTAAGATTGAATTACTAGAGCCGACCAGCGAAGATAGCACGATTGCGAAATTTATCGAGAAAAAAGGTGAAGGTATCCACCATATCGCATTTGCGGTACCTGATGTACAGGCAGCTTTGAACGAGGCTGAGGAAAAAGGCGTTAAATTAATCGATAAAGCTCCCCGTGGTGGCGCGGAAGGCTTGAACATCGCTTTCCTTCACCCGAAATCAACTTGCAGCGTATTGACAGAACTTTGCATGCCGGGCAACAAATAATTAATCCGTTCATTTCTAACAACAAATCAAAATACAATGAGTAACCAGCTTGAAAAAGTAAAAGAGCTCATCGCACTTCGTGAGCAAGCTCGTTTGGGTGGAGGAGAGAAAAGAATCGAATCACAGCACAAAAAAGGCAAATATACCGCTCGTGAGCGTATCGCCATGTTGCTTGACGAAGGTAGTTTCGAGGAATTCGACATGTTTGTTCAACACCGTTGTACAAACTTCGGTATCGAGAAAACTAAATATTTAGGCGATGGTATCGTAACAGGTTATGGTACGATCGACGGACGTTTGGTATATATCTTCGCTCAAGATTTCACCGTATTCGGTGGAGCCTTGTCTGAGGCTTTGGCTATGAAGATCTGTAAAGTAATGGATCAAGCCATGAAGATGGGCGCTCCCGTTATCGGTTTGAACGACTCCGGTGGAGCTCGTATCCAAGAAGGTGTAAACGCCTTGGCAGGATACGCAGAGATTTTCCAACGTAACATCTTGGCATCTGGTGTTGTTCCCCAGATTTCCGGTATCTTCGGCCCTTGCGCCGGTGGAGCCGTTTATTCTCCGGCTTTGACAGACTTCAACATCATGACACGTGGTACCAGCTACATGTTCTTGACAGGTCCGAAAGTAGTAAAAACCGTAACAGGTGAGGATGTAACCCAAGAGCAGTTGGGTGGAGCCAGCGTACACACCACGAAATCGGGTGTAGCCCATTTCGCTGTCGATACAGAAGAGGATGGTTTGCAATTGATCCGTAAATTGCTCAGTTTCTTACCACAGAACAACTTGGAAGAAACTCCGTTAGTTGAGTGCAAAGACCCGATCGATCGTCTGGATGATGTATTGAACGATATCATTCCCGATAACGCCAACCAATCTTACGATATGTATGAGGTTATCGGTACAATCGTCGATAACAACGAGTTCCTAGAGGTCCATGCGGACTACGCTAAGAATATCATCGTAGGTTTCGCTCGTTTCAACGGACAATCCGTCGGTATCGTAGCCAACCAGCCGAAGGTTATGGCAGGATGCTTGGATAGCAACGCATCTCGTAAAGCAGGTCGCTTCGTTCGTTTCTGCGACGCTTTCAATATTCCTTTGGTAACATTGGTTGACGTTCCGGGATTCCTTCCGGGTACAGGTCAGGAATACAACGGTGTAATCCTTCACGGCGCTAAATTGCTTTACGCTTATGGTGAGGCTACCGTTCCTAAGATTACCGTTACATTGCGTAAGTCTTACGGTGGAGCTTATTGCGTGATGAGTTCTAAACATTTACGTGGTGATATGAATTACGCATGGCCGACAGCCGAGATCGCCGTTATGGGCCCGAGCGGTGCCGTAGAGGTTATCTTCGCCAAGGAAGTAGCAGCCGCTGAAGATCCGAAAGCATGCGCAGCAGAGAAAGAAGCTGAATATAAGAAAGCATTCGCTAATCCTTATAACGCAGCTCAATACGGTTATATCGACGATGTTATCGAACCGCGTAACACTCGTTTCCGTATTATTCGTGCTTTGCAGCAATTGCAGACTAAGAAGTTAAGCAATCCTGCTAAGAAACATGATAACCTGCCTCTATAATCCGTAAAACAGGAGATGAATATGATAAATAAGAAAATAGGGGTATTGCTACTGTTCGCTTTGCTCATTTCATTCGGGGCAAAGGCACAGCGCGCAACCTCCATGCGTATTAATGAAGTATTGGTTATCAACGAGGATAACTTCGTTGATGACTATGGCAAACGTCATGGCTGGATTGAGTTGTTCAACACTTCGGCCGGAACGGTAAATATCGCGGGATGTTATTTGACAGACGACAAAAACAATCCCATGAAATATCCGATCCCGAAGGGAGACGTATTAACTCAGATCCAACCCCGCCAGCACTCATTGTTCTGGGCGGACGGAGAACCGAGTCGGGGTACTTTCCACGTAAACTTCGTATTAGACCCGTTTAAAGAGAATTATATAGCTCTGTATGATGCAGATGGTAAAACATTGATCGACGAAGTTACGATCCCTGCCGGACAAATGGCTGATATCAGTTACGGTAGAGTGATCGATGGTAAAGATGAATGGGCACAGCTGAAGAAAGTTACTCCCAGTACGAATAACCTAACATTGGATTCTAATGAGAAAATCGATAATTTCAAACAGAATGACTCTTTAGGTATCGGTATGACCATTACCGCTATGGCTGTAGTGTTCTTGGGATTATTTTTGTTATACATCATCTTTAAACAGATCGGTAGATTGTCTATATCCGCGAGCAAACGTAACGCTCAGAAAGCTGCGGGAACAACAAGTGTATCGGTTGACGCCGGACAAGAGTCTGGTGAGATCTTCGCCGCTATCGCTACCGCTTTGTACGAGATGAGTGATGACAATCATGACATCGAGCACACGGTTCTTACGATCCACAAGGTACAAAGGACTTATTCTCCTTGGAGTTCAAAACTCTACGGTTTGCGTCAAACCCCACATAAGTAATTATCTAAAAACGAACAAAGAATGAAAAGTTTTAAATATACCATTAACGGTAACGTATATAAAGTACACATCAATTCTGTAGTGGATGACATCGCAGATGTTGAAGTAAATGGTACACCTTATCAAGTAAAATTAGAGAAACCGGCGAAGAAACAAATGGTTACATTGAAACGTCCGGCTCAAGCGCCGACAACAGCAAGTGGCGACCCTGTAGTTACTCGTCCGGCAGCCTCTACTACACAAGGCGCTGTTAAGACTCCGCTACCAGGTGTTATCTTGCAGGTTAAGTGCAACGTAGGTGATACCGTGAAGAGAGGTCAAACATTGATTATCCTTGAGGCTATGAAGATGGAGAACAACATCAACGCAGACCGTGACGGTAAGATTATAGAAATTAAAGTACACAAGGGAGACTCTGTGCTAGAAGGTGCTGATCTCGTAGTAATCGGATAAGACTATGCAAGAGAGCTTTTTAACATTCTTAGGTGAGAACTTACAACTGTTCCTTACCTATACAGGTGTATACAACGCTACTCCGGGACATCTCATCATGATTATGGTAGGTCTGTTGTTTATATTCCTGGCGATTAAATATGAGTTTGAACCGATGCTTTTGATCCCTATCGGATTTGGTATCTTGATCGGTAATATCCCTTTCAAGGACGCAGGTCTTCAGGTAGGTATTTATGAGCAAGGGTCTGTACTGAACATCCTCTATCAGGGTGTGACCTCTGGATGGTATCCGCCATTGATCTTCCTCGGTATCGGGGCCATGACCGACTTCTCCGCATTGATCTCCAATCCTAAGTTGATGTTGATCGGTGCAGCGGCTCAGTTCGGTATCTTTGGTGCTTATACGATTGCTCTTCAAATGGGATTTGAGCCGAACCAAGCAGGTGCTATCGGTATTATCGGTGGTGCTGACGGTCCGACGGCTATCTTCCTGTCTTCTAAGTTAGCGCCAAACTTAATGGGTGCGATCGCGGTATCCGCTTACTCATACATGGCGTTGGTTCCTATTATCCAACCGCCGTTCATGAGATTGCTTACGACTAAGAAAGAGCGTTTGATCCGTATGAAACCGCCGAGAGCCGTTTCTTCCACGGAAAAAATTATCTTCCCGATCGTTGGTTTGTTGCTTACTTGCTTCTTGGTTCCGTCCGGTTTACCATTGTTAGGTATGCTATTCTTCGGAAACTTATTGAAAGAAAGTGGCGTGACTCGTCGTTTGGCAGAGACTGCTCGTGGTCCGCTGATCGATACAATCACGATCTTATTGGGTATCACGGTAGGTGCTTCTACCCAAGCTACACAGTTCTTGACATTGAACTCTATCAAGATCTTCGGTCTAGGTGCGTTATCATTCGTGATCGCTACTTGCGCCGGTGTATTGTTCGTTAAGTTATTCAATTTAATATTGAAAGACGGCAATAAGATCAATCCGCTTATCGGTAACGCCGGTGTATCCGCCGTTCCTGACTCAGCTCGTATCTCACAAGTTGTAGGTTTGGAATATGACCCGACCAACTACTTGTTGATGCACGCTATGGGTCCGAACGTAGCAGGTGTAATCGGTTCCGCTGTAGCTGCCGGTATCTTGCTAGGATTCCTTGGTTAATAAAAACAACTATCTATATTAAAAAAGGCGAGGTCCGAAAGGATCCCGCCTTTTTATGTTATTGTTCTCAGTTAGCTTGCTCTATAGGAACCGGACTAATCTCCGTACTCGTATCCTCCACCAACGTTGTCCCGAGGAACAACCAGATCATCAAAAGGATTATAGCGACAACCACACCAAATACCAATAGCGTATTCACACTTTTCTTTCTCATGTCTTTAACTGATTTATTCATTTTAGAATAAACAGCCGGAACATGAATTTGGTTGTGTACCCTTACTCTTATTTGTTTTTCCCTAACGCCTCGTTCAGCACTTTGTTCTTAGCGATCGTTGCTTGGAATTCTTTCAAATAGAAAGGCTCAAAATAAGCCACATTCTCAAAACGGCCATCATCATATGCTTGCTGCGACAAGGATGCCATATTTACAGCTAATGGATAGATACCATCTATAAAACAGGCGTTCGAAGAAGTGATTACCGTCTCACATTTAGCGGCACCGTCTCCAAAGAAACAAACCTTACCGTTCTCTAAAAAAGAAGCATACGAATCAGCATCTACGATATCAACAGTCGTGGCACGTATCGTGTTGAGATGGGAATCATAAATCGAAGAGTAGACTTCCATACGACGGGCATCCAACATAGCGCAATACAAGCAATCGGCCTCCTCCTTATTTTTCCGGATAGCGGCAGACGCTAAAATATCCAGCGTATGAATACCGATCAAAGGAATACCATACCCAAAGCATAATCCTTTAGCCACAGACACCCCGATGCGTAACCCCGTATAAGATCCGGGTCCGCTACTTACCGCCACGGCATCCAGTTTTATCCCTTTCGACTTCGCGGCTTCTAATGCCTCTTCCATATAAACGCCCAATAACGCCGCATGAGACGGCCCCTCAAAGGAAGCCTTCTCAAAGACCACCTCCTCCCCTTCCGACAGGGCTACTGAACATACGGAAGTGGATGTCTCGATATTTAAGATCAATGACATAATAATAGACTATTAACAGTTGATAGTTAGCATCTCTTCTATAGGAATACCAACATTATAATTAGATTATGTCGCAAAGGTATACAAAAAATCACTTTCTATCTTTATCACGTTCGGAGATTATCTTCGAAAAGGTTTCCGGTGTCATATTTAAGAAAGAAGCGATGCTATACTGTGGAACATGCTTCATTAAATAATAGATATCATGATTATCTTTATAATATTGCACCCGTCCTCGGGCGGATCGGCTACGCAGTACATAGCTCCTCTCTTCACCTACTTGGATTATATTTGACAAGACCCTACAAATGACATAAGCGAATTCCGGACATTCCCTTAATATAAAGTCATAATGCTCATATGAGATTACCACGGCAGCCGTATCCACTACCGCTTTTATCGCCATAAAAGATTTTCTTTTACTTTGGAAACTATACCAAGAGGTGCAGAATTGCCCCTCTTCGAAAAAGCCTAATATACACTCCTTCGTTACCGTACTATAATAAGAAGCACAAAAACCTCCAGCAATAAAAAAAAGTGAATTACAGAGCTTTCCCTCCTCTTGTAATAATTCCTCTTTGGCAAAAGAGACCATATAGCTCCTCTCATAAATCAATTCACGGAAACGATCCGAGACTGGTACATATTCACTGACCAAAGTAAACAATCTCTCATAAGCCCGGTCTGGAAAAAGATCTATTCTTTGTTTCACAATAGTTTACGTTTAGTATCATTTAACAATAAATTTAGTCCTATCGGAACTATTTCAAATAGCGGAATTACAATATGCTCAAATTGAAAAAGATATAAGAAAGGCACACTTGCGGAAATATAGTAGGACTATCAAATCGTATTTTTATTAAAATTTCAACAAAAAGTAATAGGCTCTACATTATATATATTGTATTTTTGCGAAAATATTATTGTATTAGTTCCGATAGGACTAAGGCATCAGTATCTACAAATCCCCTCTTAACCCATTATACCCTAGAACAAATCTTAATATCGGATAAGATTTATCTTATATCTAATCTTTATATTTGGCCAACAAAAACAACTTATGATTATGGAAAACACAACAATCAAACAAAACAAGCTATTAATTATCATATACTTGATCATAACAGCAGGAGTTTGTATTTGGAGTATTTACTCAATCTACCAAGGAGCTTTATCAATCTCCGACAACCCTATCGACTCGAATGTTTTTGAAGGAGGCAGTTGGTTTGGAGGGCTATTCATCATAGGCCTTATCATCTCTTTTGGTACAGGCTGGGATGATTATAAAGCGGTGGACACATACGCCGATGGTCACAAGGAAGAGAACGCTACGGATGGTTGTATAGCTACATTATTAAGTAATTTCATTATCAAGCCTGCGATAGTCACGCTTATTATCTACTATGCCTTATATTTTTTGATAGAGATAGCGATATTCCTGCTACCATACGTTGCGGGAATCGTAATTGTGGGAGGTTTATTCGCATCATTTCGCTTACTTCTAAAAATGGCAAATGAGGAAAAACGTATTCCTTTAATCATAACGCTTGTTTGTAGTACAGCTCTATATATAGGTATTGGGTACTTTTTATCCAAGCATGTCGACTCTGTGACAGACCCTAGTCCGGAAGAAATGATCCGGGCAGAATCAAGCAATAAACTAACCCCAGACAATCTCAAAGGAACTTGGCGATTGGTTTCCGAGAAAAAAGAGGGCCAATCCGTTCCATTAGCCCAATGTAAACTCATCTTTACCGAAACATCCAATGGAGGAAACGCATATAAATTGACCGAGGTATACACATCTAAAAAAAATCAATCTAATTATTCCCTAATGAGTAACACGATTGTCATGCGACTAAAAATAACAGGCGATAATATGGAGAACCAATATACAGTTGTTGAACTAAACAATAAGAAGATGATTCTTACCTTCGTCTATTTTCCAGAAGAAACCTCATCCGGAGAATTGATATTCGAAAAAGAATAACTCAGTATCTCGACAGAAACGGTCTTTGATCAAGGATTCACACAAAATTAATGTCTTTATATTCGGCTAGACCTATTACTATGTGACATTAATGATCATACAATCGAAAAGTTAATCTAAGACAAGATTTTTATCCTTTTTACCTTATAATTTTGTAAAAAATTATATAGCCGACTCTTGAGTCATGGGGTATTACGAAGATAACAAACATTATTACCAAAATAACATTAAACAAAAAAATGATTATGAATCGAATCGCACTTCTACTTCTCTTATTGATCGGAGCGTTCAGTATGAGAGCACAAACAACAGAAACAACCGGCAAAGAAATCGTTTTTGTAAATGAGTTTAAAGGCAGCGGCAATTTAGAGGGCTCTACCATCGCCGCCATCCGCAACAACATAATAGAAGGATTGATAGACGCTAAAAGGCTCATCGTAAAAGATTTAAAGTCGGATGCCCAATTCCAAGCTGAAATGACTAAAAGAGCAGCCGATGCCTCCGTATCCGAGGAGGAATATGGCTTCACAGTCTTAAGGAATATGAACGCTCGTTGGGTAATTGCAGGAACTATCACTCATGTAGAAGCTGTCCGAAAAAAATATAGTGATGGTAGTTATTACTACGACGCAGCCATCAATGTTTCTGCCAACATTATCGATGTAGCGAGTGGAACCATTACAGAGACAAAGACAATCACAACTGAAGGAAACGCCCTTATAGATTTAACAGGCATTGGCAAAGAAACAACAATAGGAAACACCGAAGAAGAAGCTATTGCCAACGCTAGTAAAGTTCTTAAGAATAAGGCCAAATCGTTTGCAGAAGGATGTTTTCCATTAAAAGGAACGATCCTTGAAGTCGCATCCGAGAAAAAAGGAAAAGCAGAAGAAGTATACATTAGCCTTGGAGAAACAAGTGGCGTGAAAAAGGGAGATATCTTCGATGTATTTGAGCAACGAGTAATCGCTGGAAGAAATAGCCGAAAAAAAATAGGAGAGCTGAAAGTGAAAGCTGTTGAAGGTGATGATATTTCATTATGTAATGTAACCAAAGAAGGAAAGGTGATCCTTGAGAAAATACAAGCCCTAGAGGAAAACCAGTCATTATCCATCGAATCTCGTTCTAAATCTAACGGCAGTATTATTAGTTTATAAATTCAGTCATGGGCCGCATTTCTGCAGCCCATGGCCTTTTCAATAACGACATTGGATATGCGAAACAAATTTATCATTTACTTGTATGCCTATATTCTAGGAATTTGCTTAATAATCCCAAATACGGTCTCTGCTCAATCCAGTGAAAATTTCACGAACGACGCTACCTTGGTATCTGACCAAGGGAGAACCGCTATCATCCTTTCGTCCGGTATCCACGAGAAGAAAAAAGAGGCTGTAGCCATGGCTATACTATCAGCCTTCGACACTTATTTCTTTTCCGGCATTGCAGGACTAAATGATGATATGCCCCTCATTGGAGAGTTAGAGACCCAAGAACAGAAAGATTATGTAAAACGCATATTTAAGGAAAACCGATACACTCAATTTATCGGTCTAGTAACAGAAGTCAACGGCTCCCCTGAAAAAATGCCCACAAGACAATTTAAGGCAACCATACAATTCGAATTAAAAACAGATGCCTTATATAAAGACATGCTTCGTTCCAAAGTCATAAAAAAGGACTTGGAAAGAATGAACACGACTGAGATCCGCCAAGAGATACCTCAATTCACGTTGACCGTCGTTCCTTTCAAACCGGAAGGAACCACCTATAGCGGCATATTAAAAAATGATTATGAAATACGAAATGCGATCACACGTATCGAGGCGATGCTAAAAACCAAGAAATATGAGGTTAAAGATTTCCTAGCGGTAGTGGCTGCCGCAGAAAGAGACCTGCAATTCGAGATGGACAAGACAGTCATGTCAAACGATAAACAGCTTATCAATCAAACCCAAGCTGACGTATATATCACGGTCGACCTAGCGAATAACAGGAGGCCGGATGGCGGTATGGGGGTCGTAAACCTAAAAGCTTATGAGGTATCAACCGGCAACTTGCTCAGCTCTGCCGAAGGGAAATCAAAACGTTACAGAGATTACATAATCGCGAATCTTTACGACAGAGCCCTAGAGAATTGCTTAGATGGTTTCATCCAGCAGCTTACCAGCAATTGGGCAAGCAAGATCACGGATGGGAACCAATATGCCATCAATTTCGCCATCGCCCCGGAATCGGCCATCGATATGAGCACCGAAGTAGGTAGCATGGGTTTTCCACTAGCCGACGTATTAACCCTATGGATAAAAAAACATGCCTTTAACGGAAAATACCATCTGGCTGGAAGCGTAGATGAATATATCAAGTTTGACCAAGTTCAAATACAGCAAGGGCAAGAGCAAGAATTCATCTTGAGTTTGTATACCTATTTGCGTGATGAGTTAGGCATTAGTTGCAATCGTAGGCAAAGCGGTAAAACCTATTATATAACGATACAATAAACATATGAGATACATTATAGCACTGATCAGTTGGCTACTTATAAGCAGCCTGTCAATCACTATACATGCGGAGAAAAAGCCGGACTGGTTGACAGAACGCCCCAACGGGACTTTCTTTTATATTGGTATAGGAAGCGCCTCGAAGTCTTCTCCCAACTACCAACAAGTAGCGAAACAAAACGCGATAGCCGAACTTGTCTCCGAGATCGAGATCAAGGTAGAGGCTAGCTCCTTAATGACGACCTTGGAAAAGGAGGACGAATCTGTATCCTCCTACTTCTCGGAGATCATCCAAACATCCGTGAAACAACATATCAAGGATTTCGAACAAGTAGACAACTGGCAAGACGAACAAAATTATTGGGTCTATTACCGCCTCGACAAAGAGACATACGCCGAGCAAGTACAGAAGCGCAGGGAACTAGCAATCCGGCAAGGATTCGATTTTTGGTATAACGGGGAGAACGCCTTGCGGCAAGGTGATCTATTGACCGCTATAGACTTATTCATGCAGGGTTTGACCGCTATCGAACCCTGCGTTAACGAGGATCTAAGCTGCTCTTATGAAGGACAGACCATTTTAGTAGGCAACGCCCTATATACCTCACTGCAAAGCGTGTTCGATGGTATCCAGCTAAAACCGTCCAATTCGGAAATCCAAGCGAGCGCATTTCAAGCCTCCCGTACCCCGATCATACTAACCATACACAAAAACAATATTCCATTAAGAAATTTACCCATCAAAGGAGAATTCAACTCCGGCGGAGGCTCATTATCAGAGATCATCCCAACGGATGACAATGGGGAAACAACTGTTTATCTACAGAATATCACTTCAAAGAACACGAACCAAGAGATTCTTTTTACGCTGGACATACACCCATTCACGCAGATCAAGAACCCTCTGTTCAACACCCTAAAGCGACAGTTATCAGCCAATACGCCCAGATGCCAAGTGTTGGTAAGTAGCGATTCGGAGAAGAACATCCGTGCGTATATCCAATCCAAGCAACAAGGAAATGAAGGTCTAGTCAGAGGAATACATAATCTACTGACGAATAATTACTTTGACATCACTGACTCTCAGAACAAAGCGGATGTCCTTATACTCATCCAAAGTGATTTTTCACAAGGGAATATCGTGGAAGGAGATATATACAACATGAAAGAATATTTCACCACGATAAGTATACAAATCAAAAATAACCGCAGTGGCGCTATCCTGTTAAATTACCTATTGGAAAAAAAGAGGACTTTATCTCCCGCAAATACATCAATAGCGAACGCACGTAATTCTGCTATTCGAGAAGCCATGAAAATAATCAACAGAGAACTTGGCAAACAATTGAAAGAGGTAAAAATAGATACGAACGGGGAAATCCCTCAAGTAAATGATACACCACCGGCACCTAAGCGACCGAGCCATGTAAGCACCCCACCCAGCCAACCTGTCATTGTGATACATCCTAAACCCACAAGCCAGACACCGGTGGAGAAACCTCAATCTACGGTCTCTCCTACTCTTGCCAAGAAAAAAACAGAAGCGGAGTTGGAGCCGGGGATATTCATAAGTTATAATGGGAAAAAAGATATGAGCGACCGTACGTTTCTTAGATTCAACATAGAGAACAAGAATCAAGAAGATTACAAGCTAGGCCTGTATAACCGTGAGCTGCTCATCGTCAATGGAAATGGGGAGGAAATGAAATGTATCACCGTGAAAATTGGTTCCAAATCAGACAGCTATGGCATACAAGCTACCATTGTACCCAATACCCCTACTTTATTGGAAGTAGAGATAATGAAGACGGGAAAGATCGCTCTTTTCCAGCTCACGAATACGAATCATCGAACGATCAAACTCAGGAACTTAGAATAGCAATAAGGGGGGAGGCCGAAAAACCCAATGATAGAGTAGGCTTTTAATTAAAAAAGAATAAAAATGAAACGATTAAATTATGTAATGGGAATGGCGATGGGGATCGTCTTTTTATTAACCGCATGTGGAGGTCCTAAAAGCGTAGCGCAACAAGATGTCGCCGTGATCGTACCTTGCTCCGGTCCTGAATACATGACCAATAGCCAATATATACGGGCTAGCGCCATGGGGTTATCTACGGATATGACTATCGCCAAAAAGAAAGCGCAGTCATCTGCCCGTACGGAAATAGCTACCGCTATCGAGGCTAAAGTAAAAGCTATGGTGGAAGACTATACGTCTTCTTATCAAAATGGTGAAAATGACGAGAGTAAAAGACGTTTTCAAGACATCGCACGAACTACCGTACAACAGAAGCTAAACGGGTTGCGAACGATTTGCGAACAAACAATGAGAACTCCGGATAATAAATATAAGGTGTATATCGCACTAGAACTAGCCGGCAACGAACTTTTGGAAGGAATCAGCAATTCCATCAAGAATGATGATAAACTTCGAATTGACTTCGAGTACGAGAAATTCAAAAAAGTATTCGAGGAAGAGATGAGCAAGGAAAATTAAAGTTACTATGTTTAACTAACTGTTCCACCCGTCCCCTCTCACTTCTTCACCGAAGTAAGGGGGACGGCCAAACGGTTTACCAATCACCTAAAGACGAAGAATGAGCAAACGGCTTATACATTTAGTCCTTTTCCTATCAGGGTTCTCAGCCCTATTTGCCCAAGATAATGAGAACTATACGCAATCATATCATTGGGCTAGTGGGTATTTGGAAAATATCCCACATGATTTTCCATTGGCTTTACGAGATGAGGAAACCATGGGTACTTCAGATCCCGGACTATGCCCGGAAATCGCCCGGGAACAAGCCATACAACGGGCCTTATTCCTGTATTCGCTAAAGCGAGGCACACATATGAGTATGCTGACGGACTATTTCATCATAAATCAAGTCGCCACCAATATGAATGATTACAAACACGAGAAAATGATGGTCATGGCGACACTACATTCCGAGCCTCAGACCTATTCTTTTTCCGTCATCCGAGAACACACCTCAATATATGGGGAACAGTTCGTCTGGCTCACCGTAAATAGCCAAGGCAAGGAGCAACGTACGCTCTCTTCTTTTTATGAATTCATGCTAAGTACCAGCCAAGAATCCCATGAACGACAAGAGGAAAGACTATCTCTTTCGATACGCTGCGACAATGACTCGATCCTCAAAAATCATTCATTCACGCTCAAAGGGAACAAAGAAAAGCTAATCATCTCCACACAAATCAATGACATTTCGCTTCCTCTTCCGACCGATCTATATCTATACAAGGATAAAGGAACGCTGCTGGCACAAGAAAAAAAAGAATATCCTCTTTCAAGCGGATATTGGAGTACCCTGCTGGAATCACTAAACGATGCCCTCACAAACTTTGACTTTCCGGGAGTAACCATCCAAGAAGTTTTTGAGAGCTATCAAGATACGAACCAACAGTTATACAGAGAAAAAAACTGTTGCTCCTTATCTGCCAGACCGGTCATCTTGAGCATACAGAACAACCATATTTTCTTGGATTGGTCGATTCAGACGATCCAATAAACTTAAATCTCCTATACCATGAGAAAAGCTCTATTGATACTAATTTGCATTCATACCTTTATTCCTATAGGAAAACTGTATGCACAAGATCCATATACGGAATATAAGGAATTCATAAAGAAACAAAAGCAAGAATATAATGATTTCCGCAGAAAGGAAAATCAAGAATTCGCCTCCTTCCTAAAAAACTATTGGAAACCCTATACTAAGGAGGAAGCTATCAAGGCTCCTACCCAGCCTGAACCTGTAAATCCGGTAGTCTATACCGACCCTTTGCGGGAACCCGACCGAATACCAAACGTACCAACTGTTCCTCCCCTAAAAATCAATCCGGAAGACAAGCCCCGTCCCCTACGGCCAATTCCTCATGAGAATCCGCAACCTCAAGAGGATGATGAGCATTTTATACTCACCTTTTACGGAGCATCCTTACGCCTATCAAAAATACTGGATGCACCATTCCGCTTGACCGGCATCACGGAAAACGAGATATCCCAAGCATGGAGCAGACTAAGCGAAACCCCTTACAAAACGCTAATAGACGATTGCTTGCATATCCGGAAAAAATCACATCTTTGTGATTGGGCCTACTTCCTACTAACCCAAAAGATCGCTCAACATTTTTGCGGGGAAAACGCAAAGAACGAGATAGCGTTCATGCAGATGTTCTTACTTTGTCAATCCGGCTATAAAGTGAAAAACGGCCGGACCGAGGACCAACTACTCCTTATGATCTCCACGGATTGTATTGTTTACGGCTTTCCTTATCTCACAATAGATAAGGAAAGATACTTTATTATCAATACTCCCAAACTCAGCCAACAAGAGATTTATACCTATAAGAAAGATTTCTCCGCTTCCACGCAGACTATTCACATGCATATTCAAGATAAGCAAACAGGGAGTTCAACCCTCTTCAGCCGTACATTGGAAGCCAAAAGATATCCGGTAAAAGTAACCGTTAATCTAAATCAAGATCTTATTGACTTCTATAAGGAATATCCTCAATGTGAATTCACAGTCTATGCCTGCGCTCCCGTAAGCGATGAGGTAACAAGCTCTATATTACCTCCATTACAAGAAGCTATTCAAGGGAAAAGCGAGACAGACGCAGCAAACATCTTACTGAATTTTGTCCAAACGGCATTCCTCTATCAAACCGATCATGAACAGTTCGGATACGAAAAACCATTCTTCGTGGAAGAGACATTCTATTATCCCTATTGCGATTGTGAAGACCGTGCTGTTCTTTACGCCTATTTGGTAAGAGAGCTATTAGGACTAGATGTCGTACTGCTCAATTACCCGCAGCACTTGGCCACAGCGGTCCTTTTCAACGGACCGATAAATGGTGACTTCGTGAACGTTTCCGGAAAAAGATATACGGTTTGCGACCCCACCTATATCAATGCGCCAATCGGAAAGGCGATGCCACAATTGAAAGACGCAAAAGTAAAAGTAATATCGAATATAATCACTCATTAATTAACAACTTAAAAATTAAACACCATGTCAGCAGAATCTTTTATTCTATTAATCATCGGATTAACTTTAGTTTTTTTTATGTTTCGCAAGTCCGAATGGTATCAAGCCAAAGTGCGGAAACTCTTATCGGTTGAAGTCACTCCAAGCACTCTTCTCGTACATAAAATCACATTGATTATCGGCTGTATATTAGGAGTTATCCTAGCTTTCATCAGTTCAGTTCTAAAACCATATGAAGATCTTACCCTCTACATAATGGGAGCGCTGGCGATCGGCACCATCCTCTATTTCACTTTTACCGCAACAGATAAGAAGAAAGGCGCACTAAAAGGAGTTTACTATGTTATCACTACATTCCTACTACTTTGCACTTCTATATTTGGCGTTATCCTAGTTATCATTTTGGTCTTTCTTTATTTGATGCTTAAGTTCATTTTCGGAGCCTTATTAGGCAATTCAGGTAGCAGTGGAAAGAAAGGTGGCTTTATCGATTTCTTATTCGACAACAGCAGTTCAGACCAGTCCAACAAAGAGCCTGAAGATGATAACTTTGAAATCACAGACGAAAATGGTTATACCAGAGAACTGAAAAAAAAATGGGGTAGTACATATACAGATGATAAAGGTGATGATTGGGAGGAAGTCATAGGAGGTTTCCGTAGAAAAGAAAAATAAGAATTATGACTGGAAAAACACAGTATCTCTATTTTTCCAGCACATTGATTCTTCGCAAGATTAAGAAATCAACAAAATAATTAGCTAAACAATGGATATAACTCAGATTTTCGAGTCCAGAAAGAATAATTCTAAGTGGAATACGTCCTACCCATTATCACCGAATGACTGGGTAAAGTATCGAACGGACACCTCCTTGATCTTTAACGAAAAAGATGGCATTTCATATTATATCCATATTCCTTTCTGTAAAAAACTATGTTCATTCTGTGAATATACTAGAATGGAATGTCCTAGCATAGAGTTACAATATAATTATCTAGTTAATCTTGAAAAGGATGTTCTGCATTTTGTCCATACCCACGCAAATATGCCTTTACGTGGATTTGATATTGGTGGAGGTACACCGACCACATTGAGTGAAGAAAATTTTCAATTTCTTTTGAATATATTCCGAAAGGTTATTGATCGCCTTAGTAGGAATGATGATTTTGAACCAAGTATAGAAACCACGTTCGATACGATTACCCTCAACAAAGCAAGAATGATTACAGAAGCAGGAATCCGACGAGTATCCCTTGGTATTCAATCCACCGACCCCAACGTATTAAAAGACAATCACCGTGTGACAGTCAATCTTACTTCAATGTTAGAAACCATCGAAATGCTACATCATGCAGGTATCGAGAAAGTTAATCTGGATTTGATGTATGGATTGAAGGGACAAACCACAAAAAGTATAGCCAAAGATTTGAAAGCTATTGAGATTCTAAATCCCGAACAAGTTACGCTCTATGAATTGCGAACGAACATGATACGTGAACCATCCTATTTGTCAAAAGATGAGCTTTATTATGCCTATAGGTGTTTATATGAAGGGTTAATAGCATTAGGATATCATGCCCGATTTGGTCAAAATACATTTTCAAAGTATATTGCAGATCATGGTGTATCCTCATATCTTCGTAGCCGTATGCTTGACGGGGTGGCATATAAAGGTTTTGGTTTATCTGCCCAAAGTATGAACAATGAAGGCATATCATATAATATTGGCAAAAACTCCTGCCAATTAAAAAAACTTCTGTCATCAAGTTCATTCCTTGATGAATATATCTATAAATTGCCGCCAGCAGAACTTGCATCAAAGTATATAGCCATCGGCGCTTATAATGGATCTTTTTCATTGAATCATGTGACTAAGCTTATCGGACAAAGCGCGATTGATTATTTCAAAAAACAACTAGACTTTTGTTTGGCTAATGATTTGGTTTCTGTTGAAAATGAACGTGTATATATTACCGCCAATGGATTCCGCCATTATGGTGCAGTATTTTCATTATTTTATTCTAATTCATTATAAACATGAGAAAAATTGATAACAATTACAAATATCCTTGCACACGCAACATCAACATAGATGGCTTTGGCACATATCTTGAAAAAGAAATTGGTGAACCACGTCGAAATCTTCGACTTTTTGCAAATGAATTCGGGAATCTTATCTCTGCCCAAGGAGACAATATCGCAGATCATTTAGTGCTAGTGAATAGCGGATCTTCAGCAAACCTTGTGGCAGCTCTTACTATAGCAGAGAAATGCAAAAAGGCTAATAAACCCTTAACTGCTGTTGCCTCTGCTTTCACTTTTCCTACAACGGTAAGTTCCTTACTGCTTGCCGGATTCAAGATAAAGCTAATAGATGTGGATAAATCGGGATTCAATATGTCTATTGACAGACTTACTGCCGAGAAAGAAATCCCATCTTTAGTAGTCGTAACACACTTCCTAGGCTTTCCCGCCGACATGGAGGCCCTAAAAAAATATCAGTCACTAACAAAATGTTTCATTCTTCAAGATGCTTGTGAAACACTTGACACCTACCTTGGTAACAAACCTTTATACAAATATGGAGATATAATCACTTGGTCATTTTATCACCCACATCATCTTTCCTCTTATGGAGGAGGGGCTATATTTTCAATTTCGGGAGAAGATTATTCACTTTTAGACAGTATTGCCCATTGGGGTCGTGCTTGTAAATGCCATATAGATGAGAAACTCTGTTTCGTTCCATCTGGTCCCGCCCATCAGTTTACTTATGAGAATATCAGTGTTAATATAGAGATGTCGGAACTCAATGCTTGCTTTGGACGTTGGCAGTTGAAAAATTGGAAAGAGATAGAGAACCAAAGACAACGTAATTATCAGACTTTATATGATATAGTGTCAGCTAATACCAATTTGCATGTATACCCATTTCATAATGCAAGGCATGATTCTCCATTTGTATTTCCTGTATTTTGTAAAAATAAGTCCGTGAATGATATTTATGAGTTTCTCAAAAAAAAGAATATTGAGATACGAACACTCATGGGAGGAGCTACTTGTCAACAACCAGCCTTTACTAATAAAATATCATATGATAATTGCTCTAATGCCATTTACATGTCGCAACATGCTTTTTTTGTAGGGTGTCACCATACATTGTCAGATGACGATGTAAAGTATATAGGAAATAGCCTCTTATGTTTATAATTCATGCGAAATGCTCTCATGGTAATACTATTTAATCTACAAGGTAAGCAACTGGGACAAATCACAGTACAAAGATCTTACCCTTACTAGTGAATTAACCCTTCGCAAAGCGATAGTAGCGTGTAGTGTCTCTACATTACTTAATCTATGTCAAGCTTTTTATCATTTCCTATATATACATTTGCAAAAAAGACAGTATAATAGCATTTAAATCATAATACACCATGAAACTATCAAACATTTTCATTTTCATACTAATCTTTATCGGTATGACAGGATGTTCAGGGAGTAACTCCCCCGAATCAGTGGCTAAAACATTCACTGAGGCTTTTTACACGGCAGACTTCAAGAAGGCGAAAAGTCTTTGCAGTAATGATTCTAAAGAAGTTTTCGACCAATTAAAAGAAATGCTATCCGACGAAACGACAGAAGCCATAAAATCTGCCGACGTTAAAGCCACCGTAGTGAGCTGTGAGCTTTCCGATGACCAGAAAACTGCCATCGTAAAACTCTCAGTGATAAATACAGTAGACATAACAGGAAGAATACAGAAAAAGCCCAAACTGCAAGATGTCCAGCTAAAGAAAAAAGATGGTAAATGGGAAGTTATTTTCAAGATAAAATAATCATACTTTTCTTTTATATCGCATTAATATGTCTGTCTTTAGGATCTTGCCATGATCCTAAAACAGACATTCCTTATATACTTGACGACCAGATCAAGGCAAGTATAAAAAATGGAGATATCATTCTAAGAATGGGAAAAGGCATTATAAGTGAAACCATTAAAAATGTATTGGCCGACAGCATCGAGATTTCACATTGCGGTATACTCATAAAAGAAAAAGACTCCATATCTATCATTCACTCCTTATCTAAAGAGATTTCCGGTATAGATGGTTTGCAGGAATGTACAATAGACCAATTCTGCTCCGAAAGCATTGAAAATTCCATCATTATCGTACGATTCAGAAACGATTCCAATCAAGTATTAAGTCAAAAGGCACAATATTATCTATCCATACATAAACCATTCGACAATGCATTCAATATCAGAGACACCTCGGCGTTTTTCTGCTCCGAACTGCCATTGCATATCATTAAATATGAACTAGAAACCAATTTATATGACCCGTATTCTAAAATTCCCAAGTTTTCGGTATTCTTGGACTCCATTCATTTTGAGAAAATCTATCCAGTCTCACAGGAGATAGAATAAATAAGAGGAATTTAGCACTCCTCTTATTCATTAAACTAATTCCATCAAAAATTTCATTCATCCCATTGTAACAAATTCGTATAGCCATATGGCTGTTGATCTTCTTCGTACCAATAAGAACGTTGGAAGTTTAGCGATTTAAAAACAATAAGTTTCCATTCCCCTTCAATTTTCTTAAATACGACCTCACAATCCAAGCCATCTTTAAGCTGTGCCTTATAAGGACTCCGGGGGCTATTGTCTTCCAAGATCTTCCCTGCCTTGGTTAAATTATCAGGTAGTAAATAAACGATACAAACCGCTTGGTAATCATCTTTTCTAAATTTTTCTATTCGATCCACCTCATAATTATATGCCTTATAATAATAGGTAGGTTCCGAATTTTTCCAAAGCCCATCTTTCTTTCCCAAATAATCCTCATCACAACCTTCTAATTTCTTTTCGCTATAACCGGGCGCATATAAAGTAACCGCAGGAGATTGGGATAAATAATCTTTTACTACCTGTTCATCCATTGGAGCCGAACATGAGATCATGCAACTTAGCAATAAGCCAGCACATAACTTTTTTAGATTTTCCATACATTTAACTTTTAATTGTTCAATGCACAAAAGAAAAGAAAAAAAGAGAATTTAATCTTAATCTGTAATAAGATACTAAATGATTAAGTAACAAGTCTAGTTCAACTTAAAATATCCATAGGGGTGCACACATAAGCCCCCCATAGTAAAGCGCATATAAATATTTGAATTATTATTGATCTGTCACTTATCCTAATAAATTATCTCAGTTCGTCTCTTACTTCCATAAGCGCAAAGCCTAAAAGGTTCTTACCTCTCCAAGAAAAAGGATCTTGAGCATCCAAATCAGATTCTTTTAACCCAATTCCCCATATGCGATCATAAGGACTAGCTTCAACTATTACGGCATCTTCTGTTTTCAAAAGGAAATCCCTCATATTCTTATTCTGAGAGAATTTGTGATAATTACCTTTAATTACAACCGCATATTTGAGTTTATCCCAAATGGCCTCATCGAAATTCCTCACTTTCCTTCCCAACCCCTTAATCGTTTTTTGATCCGTCTCTTGAAGAATTGCTTGGAGAATTTTCATATCCCCAAAGATCCGAGCCTTTTCTGCCATCATATATTGCTCAGCACAATTATAGATACGCCCATCAACCTCAAAACCGCAACGCCACCATTGACTAAAACAAACTTTTGTCAATCGAGGCGCATTATTTGTATGTCCCCAGAAAAACAAATAATTTAAATCCTTTCCATCAGAAACACATGCCTTAGCCCAATCCAAAGAATATTTTGGGACAAGTTGATGATCTGAAATCTCTATAGTCTTAAACATAATAAATAATTTAATGATTCATTCTAAAATTCTAATCTCAATCCTTTTTGTTTCAATTTCTCATATTGTTCCGCATTAAAGCTATACCTAATCGGTTGTTTTAACGAAACCTTTCCCGAACGTTCTTCCACGACTGTCAGTAATCCCAATTTTATCATCTTCTTATAAAAATTCCGGCGATCGAATTTCACCTCAAGTATCGCCTCATATAAATTTTGCAACTCTGTCATCGTAAACACTTCCGGTAATAGCTCAAAACCGATCGGTTCAAAATGAATTCTTTCCTTCAATTTACTCATCGCTACACGAAGTATCAAATCGTGATCAAAGGCTAATTGCGGGATCTCATTCAACCCAAACCATCGTGCCTTAACCGCATCATCCCCACCTTTAACTTCTGCAATTTTAACCAATGCATAAAAAGCAATTGTAACAACACGCTCTCTTGGATCACGGTTAACATCAGAAAAAGCTTGCAACTGCTCCATAAAACCACTTTTAAAACCGGTTTCTTCTTCTAACTCTCTCCTAGCACATGCCTCAGCCGTCTCATCTATCCGCATAAACCCTCCGGGAAAAGCCCAATGTCCTTTATACGGATCAAGACCTCTCTCAATTAATAACACCTTAAGATTCACACCATCAAAGCCGAACATCACACAATCCGTTGTTATGGATGGATGAGGATATTTATACCTATAATTTAATTCTTCCATGCTATTTATTTCTTGCAGCACACATATATTGCGTAATTATTACGCAAAGATATGAAGATTAATTCAACCCACAAGTATTTATGCGTATTTTTTACGCAATAGATATTCTAAACCTTTTACCGACAACTATATTAAAGGATAACAGAGCACCTTTCAGTTTTTATCTCTATCTTTGCGCAAACTTTTGAGAAAAATGATACAATCAATGACTGGGTTCGGTAAGGTTACTGCCGAGCTCCCTTCAAAAAAAGTAACCGTAGAGATAAAGGCTTTAAACAGTAAGCAATTGGATTTGTCCACCCGTATCCCTTCCATATACAAGGATAAGGAAATGGAGCTTCGGAGCCTGTTACTTCAATCTTTGGAGCGGGGAAAAGTTGAGTTCAATATCTTTATAGAATATATAGGCAAAGATACTCCTACACAGATCAATCTTGCCGCCGTAGAGAATTATTACAACCAAATCAAGGAGATCGCAGAGAAACTGAATATCAGCGTTCCGAACGATTGGTTCCAGACCTTGCTCCGAATGCCGGACGCAATCAAGTCCGAGACCGTAGAACCGGACGAATCCGAATGGGAGGTGGTTTTAGAAACGGTAAAGGACGCTATCAAGCACCTGTGTGATTTCCGTATCCAAGAAGGAGCCATGCTTCAAAAGCTTTTCGAGCAAAAGATAGCCAATATCGCCACTCTGTTGAAAGAAGTGGAGAAATACGAGGGGGAACGTATCGAGAAGATCAAGGCTCGTATCATGGATAACCTGCAAAAGATAGCCGAGAAGGACTACGACAAGAATCGTTTCGAGCAGGAGATGATCTATTACATAGAGAAGCTGGATGTCAACGAGGAAAAGAACCGTTTGGACAACCACTTGAAATATTTTATCTCAACCATGGAATCCGGTCACGGCCAAGGCAAGAAGCTCGGTTTTATCGCTCAGGAAATGGGGCGTGAGATCAATACGCTCGGATCAAAGAGCAACCACGCCGAGATGCAGAAGATCGTGGTCCAGATGAAAGACGAGTTGGAACAAATCAAGGAACAGGTACTAAACGTATTATAATAAGATTAACGAGAATGGCTGGCAAATTAATTATCTTCTCCGCACCCTCGGGTTCCGGAAAATCAACCATTATTAATTATCTTTTGAAACAAGATTTACACCTTCGTTTCTCCATCTCGGCTACCAGCCGGGCTCCGCGGGGAACCGAGAAGAATGGTGTGGAATATTATTTCCTTACGCCGGAAGAGTTCCGCAGTCGTATCGCTAATGGAGACTTCTTGGAATATGAGGAGGTGTATACCGATAAATATTACGGTACGTTAAAGAGCGAGGTAGAGCGTATCTTGAATGAAGGGGACAACGTGATTTTCGATGTGGATGTGGTAGGCGGATGCAATATCAAGAAATTCTATGGAGACCGTGCCCTGTCTGTCTTTATCCAACCTCCTTGCATCGATGACCTGCGGAAGCGATTGGAAGGACGGGGAACAGACAGCCCGGAAGTTATCGAAAGCCGTATCGCCAAGGCTGAGTATGAATTAGGGTTCACGGGACAGTTTGATAAGGTTGTCGTAAACGATGATCTGGAGACTGCCCAAAAAGACGCGTTGAAGATCATTCGTGAGTTCTTAAACAAATAGTCTATGCCTAATATATTCAAGAATACCCGTTTTATGATGGGGCTTTCTATCGTTTGTGGGATAGCGAGCCTCGTATTAGGTGGTATCAGCCTGTATTATAAGGAGTATATCATCGGGGGTGCCCTGATATTTAATATATTCATTTGTTTTATCAACTATAAGGGTTGGCAAAAGAAGGGTTAAGTAAAAATCGTATGGGACTCAAGACCGGGATTTACAGTGGATCATTCAATCCCATTCACATAGGCCATCTCGCCTTGGCGAACTGGCTATGTGAGTTCGAGGGATTGGATGAGGTGTGGTTCGTAGTCACGCCTCACAATCCGCTGAAGAAAAAGGATGACTTGCTAGATGACTCACTACGGTTGGAAATGGCCCAAGCCGCCATTGACGGATATCCGAAATTCAAGGTCTGCGATATTGAGTTCCACCTGCCGAAACCTTCTTATTCCATTGATACCTTGCGAGCCTTATCCAGCAACTATCCGGATAGGGACTTTTATTTTATCATGGGAGCCGATAACTGGCTGCTTTTTCCCCGATGGAAAGAATATGAAAAAATACTCCAAAACTACAAACTGCTGATTTATCCCCGCCTAGGATTCGATATCTCGATCCCAACCATTTATCCGAACGTGAAAAAGGTAGACGCTCCCTTGATGGAAATCTCCTCCACATTTATCCGTAACGCTTACCAAACCGGCAAGGATATCCGTTTCTTCCTGCCGGAAGGAGTGCGGCCTTATTTCGGGTCAGTAGCAAATCAGTGACATACCTGCGATAGAAGATATACTTACTTGGGCTATGAAGTATATATCCTATGCCACTTGAAGTATATATTCTTCGAGAAGGGAAGTTATACCGTGATTATTTACAGCTTTGCCATCTTAGGGCAATCTGCCAAAATTCCCATTAAAACATGTTTTACAGCACAGCCGTTAAAGATGATCCCCGTAACATCAAAACAGGCTCACTCGATAATCTTTTTGGAGTATCCAAATATATAATTTGAGCCTTGTCAAGTGAATAACTAACGGTTACACCGAGGATTACTGAATGGTTTCCCCGGTGTGATATTGGCATTGTTGAACATTAAGCAAAGATATTTATGCGAATAGACTTGACAAGATCTAAGACATACGAGGTAGCTTATCCATACGATGGGAATGCTTTGGACACTTCAAATATATTGAGGGAACACTACTGGACACATAGAGACATTGACTTCCTAAAAAAACACCAAAGAAAAATGAACTCTTTGTATATGGTGGAAGGAGTAATTGGGGCAGTCGGAGGAGCGATTTTTGTCCAAACGAACAAATACCTGCAAGCGGGTATGGAAAATGAGGATTTCTATGGCTGGGGCTTGGAGGACGGAGAAAGACATTACCGTTGGTTGAGTTTTGGCTACCGGATTTATCGGAGTGAGGGCTGTTTATTCCATTTGTCTCATCCCCGGGATCAAAACAGGATGTAAAGATAAAATTATTGGGTCTTAAGTTCATTGGCCTACAAACCTAAGATACTTCACCAAGGATCCTAAGATACTTTACCGATGAACCTAAGATACTTTATCCATGAACAAACAAGATCGGTGACCTCAACCTTTTACCACATAAGTCAGCATAAATCAGAAATATTTTGTACTTTTGCGCCGTATTATACAAAATAATAGCATAATGAATCTATTAGAACTGAGTGAACAGGAAATAATAAGACGTAATAGCATGGAGCAGTTGCGTCAGATGGGGATAGAGCCTTATCCCGCAGCTGAGTATGTAACGAACGCATTTTCCAAAGAAATAAAAGAGACATTCAAAGACGACGCTGAGCCACGCCCGGTAAGTATCGCCGGCCGTATCATGAGCCGTCGTATCATGGGTAAGGCTTCCTTCATGGAATTGCAGGATTCCGAGGGCAGAATACAGGTCTATATCTCCCGTGACGATATTTGTCCGGATGAGAATAAGGACACCTACAATGTCGTTTTCAAGAAATTACTGGATATCGGTGATTTCGTCGGGATCAAGGGATTCGTTTTCCGTACTCAGATGGGAGAAATTTCCGTTCATGCTCAAGAATTGACAGTTCTGTCTAAATCACTTCGTCCGCTACCGGTCGTTAAATATAAGGACGGTGTCGCTTACGACGGTTTTAATGACCCGGAGCTTCGCTACCGTCAACGTTACGTGGATTTGGTAGTAAACGATGGCGTAAAAGATATTTTCATGAAACGTGCGGCTATCATCAAGACCATGCGTACCGCTTTGGATGAGGCCGGATATACGGAGGTAGAGACTCCGATCCTGCAATCTATCGCCGGAGGAGCTAGCGCACGTCCGTTCACGACACATCATAACTCCTTGGACATCGATTTATATTTACGTATCGCTACCGAGTTGTATTTGAAACGATTGATCGTCGGTGGATTCGAGGGTGTATACGAGATCGGTAAGAATTTCCGTAACGAGGGTATGGACCGTACGCACAACCCGGAGTTCACTTGTATGGAACTTTATGTCCAATACAAAGACTATAACTGGATGATGAGCTTCACTGAGAAGCTGTTGGAGCGTATCTGTATCGCCGTGAACGGTACGAGCGAGAGCACGATCGACGGTAAGACAATCAGCTTCAAGGCTCCTTTCCGCCGTTTGCCGATCTTGGAGGCGATCAAGGAAAAGACGGGTTACGACTTGGAAGGTAAGAGCGAGGACGAGATCCGTACGATCTGCAAGGAATTGAAGATGGAGATCGACGATACGATGGGTAAAGGTAAATTGATCGACGAGATCTTCGGGGAGTTCTGCGAGGGTACGTTTATCCAGCCGACCTTCATCATCGACTATCCGGTTGAGATGAGCCCGCTGACTAAAATGCACCGTAGCAAACCGGGATTGACCGAACGCTTCGAGTTGATGGTAAACGGGAAGGAATTGGCGAACGCTTATAGCGAGCTGAACGATCCGATCGACCAAGAAGAACGTTTCAAGGAGCAATTACGCTTGAGCGAGAAAGGGGACGACGAGGCGATGTTCATCGATCAAGATTTCTTACGCGCCCTTCAATTCGGTATGCCTCCTACGTCGGGTATCGGTATCGGTATCGACCGACTGGTTATGTTGATGACCGGACAGACAACGATCCAAGAGGTATTGCTTTTCCCGCAAATGCGTCCGGAGAAAACCGCAAAGAAAGATAACGCCGACAAATACGTAGCCTTGGGTATTTCCGAGGAGTGGGTTCCCGCTTTGCAGAAAGCCGGCTACCTGACGGTTGACACGCTGAAAGAAGCGAACGCCAACAAATTAAGACAAGAGCTTTGTGAGCTTAATAAAAAATATAAGTTAGAACTGCAAAATCCTACGATCCAAGAAATAGAAGCTTGGATAGCCAATGTAGGAGAATAAAAGCGTGATACGATGGATTTGCCCGGAAAAATCGCGATAATGGGAGGTGGTAGCTGGGCTACCGCCTTAGCCAAGATCGTACTTTCAACTCAAGATAGTATCAACTGGTACATGCGTAGGCCCGATCGTATCGAGGAGTTCAAGCAGTTGGGACACAACCCGTGTTACCTCACCGCCGTGAAATTCGACACGAACAAGATAAACTTCTATTCCAATATCAACCAAGCGATCAAGGACTCGGATACCTTGATCTTCGCTACGCCTTCCCCTTTCTTGAAACAACATTTGAAGAAGGTGAAGACCTCTTTGAAAGATAAGTTTATCATCTCGGCGATCAAGGGTATCGTACCGGATGAGAATATGTTGATTACGGATTACTTCGCAGAGTATTACAAGGTTCCGACAGAAAATATAGCAGTTATCGGTGGTCCCTGTCATGCGGAAGAGATCGCTCTGGAGCGGCTCTCGTACATTACGTTGGCTTGTTCCGACATCGAGAAGGTCCGTACGATATCCCCCGTTTTCAAGAATCAATACTTAAAGAATTCCTTCTGTAAGGATGTCACCGGTATCGAATACGCCGCCGTACTGAAGAACGTGTACGCTATCGCCGCCGGTATTTGCCATGGGATGAAATATGGCGATAACTTCCAAGCCGTATTTATCTCGAACGCTATTGAGGAGATGCGTAATTTCGTGGACGCCGTACACGGGCTGGAGCGGGATATCACCGACTCCGTCTACCTTGGCGATTTGCTGGTTACCGCTTATTCCCGGTTCAGCCGTAACCGTACTTTCGGAACCATGATCGGTAAAGGATATTCCGTGAAGACAGCGCAGCTGGAGATGGAAATGATAGCCGAGGGATATTATGGAACCAAGTGTATGCGTGAGATCAACGAGAAATATAAAGTGAACATGCCGATACTGGACGCTGTTTATGATATATTGTACGAGAAGAAATCGCCGACAACGGTCATTCGTCAATTAACGGAAACGTTTAAATAAAATAGCATATGAAAAACATCAGTTTAAACATCGACAAGGCTCTGGGCACTGTCTCCAAGGAACAGGTTTACGCTCAAGAGGCCAAGGCAATGGAATGTATTGCCACATTACATAACGGTAACGGAGCAGGTAACGACTTTTTGGGTTGGTTGCATCTCCCCTCTTCTATTACGGACGCAGAGTTGGCCGACATCGAGAATACGGCGAACGTGCTTCGTTCTAAATGTGAAGTGGTCGTAGCCATTGGTATCGGTGGTAGCTATTTGGGTACCAAAGCGGTAGTAGAAGCGTTAAACAACAGCTTCGACTGGTTGCAAAACGACCGTAAAAACCCGGTTATGTTATACGCCGGACACAATATCGGAGAGGATTATCTTTATGAATTAAGCGAAGTTTTGAAAGGTAAGCAATTCGGTATTATCAATATCTCCAAGTCTGGTACGACTACAGAGCCGGCTTTGGCTTTCCGTATCTTGAAGAAACAATTGGAAGATGCTGTTGGCAAGGAAGAGGCTAAACATCGTATCGTAGCTATCACGGACGCTAAGAGAGGCGCTTTGCGTACCTTGGCGGATCAAGAAGGTTACAAGACTTTCATCATCCCTGATAACGTAGGTGGACGTTTCTCTGTTTTGACTCCGGTAGGTTTGCTTCCGATCGCCGTGGCAGGTATCAGCATCCGCGACTTGGTTGCTGGAGCTGTTTCCATGGAAAAAGCTACAGACGCGAGCGTTCCTTTCGCTGATAATATGGCCGCTATCTATGCCGCTACTCGTAACGAGTTGTATAAGAGCGGTAAAAAGATTGAGATCTTGGCTAACTTCCATCCGAAATTGCATTATATCGCAGAATGGTGGAAACAACTTTATGGAGAGAGCGAAGGTAAAGACGGTAAAGGTATTTTCCCCGCATCTGTAGATTTGACAACCGATTTGCATTCCATGGGTCAATGGATTCAAGACGGTGAGCGTACGATTTTCGAAACGGTTATCTCCGTGGAAGCTACAGATCATAGCGTATTGGTTCCTACAGACGAGGCTGATTTGGATGGATTGAACTTCTTGGCAGGCAAGCATGTAGACGAGGTAAACAAGATGGCTGAGTTAGGTACTCAGTTAGCTCACGTAGATGGTGGCGTTCCTAATATCAAGGTAACTATGCCGGAAGTAAGTGCGTTCTATATTGGTCAGTTGTTCTATTTCTTCGAGAAAGCTTGTGGCATCAGTGGTTATATGTTGGGCGTTAACCCATTCAATCAACCGGGTGTCGAGGCTTATAAGAAGAATATGTTCGCCCTGTTGAATAAGCCGGGATACGAGAAAGAAAGCGAAGCTATCAAAGCACGTTTATAATACGATTTATCCCATAAAAAAACGGTTTTCTCATCACGAGGAAACCGTTTTTTCGTTTGAATAGTTTTTTATTACTCATTTAATTCTTTAAGTAAATCGCTCCCGGCCTTGAATTTGACCGAGACACGTGGAGTAATCATTACTTCCTCCCCTGTTTTCGGATTACGTGCCAATCGCTCGGATTGTTGCCAAGGTACAAAAGATCCAAATCCTTTCATGGAAATAGATTCTCCTTCCCGTATTCCTTTCGCCACAACAGTCGGTAACGCATTCACTACGGTTCTAACAACATTTTTCGGCAATCCTGTTTCTTCCACAAGAGATTGTACTAATTCTCCTCTATTCATACTAGATAATAAATATACCATTCTTCACCAGAAAAGAGTCCGGTGAGAACTCTAGTAAGCGTATTAATAACGAATTTTCAAAGGCTATAACTTGCTATGAATAAGTGATATCATAATACTGTATACTATTTCTTATTAATTATATTTCTACCAAAGTCTCACTTGTCTATCTGAAAGGGGTTCAATTATACCTACATTTAGGTATATAATATTTCTGTATGCATTGATTTTTAATATATGATATTTTGATATTCCCCAAATATTCATATATTTGCAATGATTAAACAACTAAGTTCTCACCGAACTACGTCATAATTTATTGATTAATTATCTCAACGAAATAAATTTATATCCCTTATTTTTCAATACATCTATCAACTCATCCAGATAATTATAGAATTTATCAATCCGGTTAGGGTGTACATGTAGGTGGATCAAAAGTAAGCACCCATTTAAACCATTTTTGTTTCATAAAATGAAATTCCATTATATATCATATTTATTTAATTTCAAGAAGCTTTCCTCCCATTTCTGTTAATTCCGATTTATTACGTACCTTTGTATTGGTTTTTAAGAAGGTAATAACATGATTCAAGAAGCGATTATCCGATATCTGCGTAAACACAGGCAGGAATCCCTTTCTCCCAAAGCTGTTCTTTTCGATATGGATGGTGTATTATATGACTCTATGCGTTTTCATGCACGGGCATGGCATGAGGTAGCGACCCTCCATCAGCTAACTTCTCGGCCGGAAGACTTTTATATGTTCGAAGGACGTACTGGGGAAAGCACGATCAACGAGCTATACCAACGCACTTTCCAACGAGACGCTACCGCCGAGGAGAAGCAAACGATCTATAAAGAGAAAGCGGATCTATTCAATACCTATAATGACGGTGCCCCCATGACCGGCGCCGCAGAGGTTCTAAAAGAAGTGGAAGCATCCGGACTGCAACGATTGGTTGTCACCGGTTCCGGCCAACATAGCTTGATCGATAAGCTAAACCATACCTATCCGGGACATTTCAACCGAGAGAAAATGGTTACGGCTTTCGACGTGAAATATGGCAAGCCACACCCCGAACCTTATTTAATGGGACTTCAAAAAGCGCATGCGAAGCCTAATGAAACTTTTGTGGTAGAGAACGCTCCCATGGGAGTAGAAGCTGCCGTGGCAGCCAATATCTTTACGATAGCCGTAAACACCGGACCTCTCCCCGATCAAGTTTTATTAGATGCCGGAGCGGATTTACTATATCCGGATATGGAAAACTTAGCTAAAGATTGGAAACAAATCATCGAGCTTGCGAAATCCACCCGATTGAACGAGTATTCCAAATAAGCAAACATAAAAAAAGAGGCTACCCGATAATGAAGTAGCCTCTTCTTTTTTATCATCGAACGGATTATTTCACATAATCAGCCTTATTCAAGAAATCATAGCTTTGCTGAACGCTGGCAACCGGATCATTGTTAGTATATTGTTCCACTTCAACATACCAATCCTTTACGTTATTAGCGTACATTTGATCGAAGATAGGCTTGAAATCCATCTTACCGCTTGCGCCGATCTCTTTCTCATCCTTGATATGGATAGCCTTGAACTGGCTCGGACGGTTCTTCAAGTAAGCGACAGGATCACCGCCACCCATCATTACCCAGTATACATCCATTTCGAAGAATACGTGGTTCGGGCTTACGTTATCCAGCAAGAAATCATAGATCAATTGATCGTCGATCTTACGGAACTCGAAGTCGTGGTTGTGATAACCGAACGCAATGCTAGCGGCAGCGGTCTTATAACCAACCGTATTGAAATAATCGCAGTACATCTTCAAGTCATCCAATGTAGTCTTATCGTTAACCGGCATCCACGGTTGAACCATATATTTAACGCCTAACTCATTATGAGCATCGATCGCTTGATCCCACCAACTCATAACCTCGGCTTCTTTTTCTTTCGTAAAGGCCTGTCCAAGGTGAGCGCTCGTACACTTCATACCTAGGTCATTCACCATTTTCTTAAATTCAGCGGGAGCTAAACCGTAAATCTTACCGTTATCATAGCTTGCTGTCTCCAGATTCTTATAACCCATCTTAGCGGCGGTTTCCAATACTTTCTGGATACCTTCTTCTTTTACAAGGTCTCTTAAAGAATACAATTGAAGCCCTATATATTTAGAAGACTCCGATGCTGTAGCGGCAGCTTGTCCTGATTTACCGCCACAAGAAGATAATAACTGCGGGGCTACCAACCCACCCGCAAGCATCAAAGAGGCTTGCTTCAAAAAATTACGTCTGTTCTGCATAGTACTATTAATTAAGTTTGATTGAGAATTTTTACAAAAGTAAGACTATATTCTTAGGTTTATATCTTTATAGAAGTTAAAATCTTCAAAAAGGACATTGTATTTTAATTTTCGTTATCTTTGGAGGATATATTATTACTTAAATCATTTATATCATGAAAAAATTATCAATTCTAGCGATGGGCCTTCTCTTTGTCCTGACCACAGCCTGTAGTGTTTCCGGCAGTGGTACCTTATTCGATGGCAAAGATAGTAACAAATGGAAAATGACAGGCGATGTCTCCGTTCAAGACGACATAATGACCTTGAAAGGTACGGATGCGCTGGCCATACTGAAAAACGGCAAATACAAAAACTTCGATCTAACCCTTGATTTACGTACTACCCCGGGAGGCAAAGGCGCCGTCTGGTTCCATACGGACCCTACATTGAAAAAAGGATATCGTATCGCTATCAATAATGACAGGGCTGATAAGGTTTGGTGGAAAATGACAGGAAGTCTTGTTTCCGTGAGGAATTTGACCAAAAGCTTCGTAAAAGAAGATCAATGGTTCAAGATGGATATCCGGGTAGCCGGACAAGAGATCGATGTAAATATAAACGGCGAACCGGTTGTAGAGTATATCCAACCGACCGCACCGTATCGTACGGACGCTAACGCCTATGCCTTATTATCGGAAGGGACATTTGGCATAGAGAGTGATGGTAGCGGTGAGATCCAGATCAAGAACATCACCGTGAACGTAATTGATGAATCCACGATCGATATCAACGCACAATTGGCGGAAGCTAACGATGAGCAAAATGACGAGATCATAAAATTACATCAATCGGATTTCCCTGTATTGGATTATCACGTGCATTTAAAAGGTGGATTAACCAAGGAAGTTGCCGCTAAGCAATCCCGCAAGACCGGTATCAATTATACGATCGCACCGAACTGCGGCATCGGTTTCCCGATCACGAACGACCAACAAGTCATGGATTACCTAAATGAGATGCGCTCACAGCCTTTCATCCTTGGTATGCAAGCGGAAGGACGCGAATGGATAACCACATTCTCTCCCGAGACTCTTAAAGAATTCGACTATGTGTTTACGGACGCTTTGACGTTCAAGGACAATAAAGGTCGCCGTACCCGCCTATGGATTCCGGAAGAGACTTGGATCGAGAATGAGGAGCAATATATGGACATGATCGTAGATCGTATCTGCTCCGTATTGGAAGAGCCGGTAGATATCTATGTAAATCCTTGTTTCTTGCCATCTCCGATGGATAAGCGTTTTGACGAATTCTGGACGGAGGCCCGCATGAACCGTTTCGTCGAGGCATTGGCAAAAAGCGGAAAAGCTTTAGAGATCAACGAACTATACAATATTCCAAATAAAGCGATCATTATGAAGGCGAAAGCCGCCGGCGTTAAATTCACGTTTGGAAGTAACAACGTGACACCAAACGTCAGCGATCTGTCTTACAGTATCCGCATGATGAAAGAATGTGGCCTGACGGCTGAGGATATGTATAAACCGAAAGTTAAAATCTAATCACACATTTACCCTCACCCTAATCCCCCGTTTAGGGACACCCTAAATGAGCGATTAGGGTAGACCTAAACGAGGGATTATTCTCTTTCTCGCAACATCCGTCGCATCTTCATATACCGATATTGCTTTATAATCATCTTGCGGCTACGTATGATCTGATAACGGTAAATGATACAAGACAAGATGAAATATACACCTGCCTGAATCCATAATACCCGATATTCATGCGCCACCTCATGCAAGGAAGCGCCAGCCGTATTGATACGGATAAATCCCTGGATACCCGGAGTAGAAGGAAACAAATAACCCACCACTTTCCAAAACGGAGGAATAGCCGCCTCCGGCCAAGAGACACCCGAGATAAATAACAAGATGACAGACGTGAAAACGAATACCAACATAGGCGATTCGCGACTCGTCATAAATCCCGATAGCGTCATAGACATAAAAATACAGGCAAACAGGTAAGGCAGTAAAAACAACAAAATAGTCAGTGGCTCACCAACCTGAGGTAAGGAGAATAACTTTGGGACAATAGCCAATACCCAGATGCAAACCACCACATACAGCAAAAGATAAGTCAGCGACTTGCCGAACACGATACGCAAAGTCCCGTTAAAATGCCTGCAAATAGGTACCAGACTATGAAAGCGGTTCTTTTCCCGTGCCGTTCCTCCCAACATTCCGATGCCCAATATCAAGGTCTGTTGCAATACCAAGATCAAGATTACCGGTACCAAAAAACTGGCAAAACCATTCTGGGAATTAAACAACGCTACCGATTCATACGGGATCGGGTCTACCGTGATCTGGTCCATCTTATCCGTAGACGACGGATTATTATGCATCCGAAGTTCCTTACCCATATCCAACGATACCTCTGTCGCCGCCAAAAGGAAAGCCTTATAAAACAATAAGGCGCTCATATCGCAATACAACGAGACGGTTGTCTGTCGCCCTTCATGCAGGTCCTTACTATAATCCGGGGGAAAAAGCAAAATTCCATAGGCCTTCTTCTCATCTAACATCTTCTTGGCTTCCGCCATATCCGGACAAACACCCACTACTTCCACATCCGGCGTGGCGTTAACCCGTCTGGTAAACTCACGACTCAAATAGGAATCACTTTGGTCTACCACCACCATCTTCGCCTCGTGTACTACCTCGTTATTATATATAAATGAATAAAGCAGCGGATATACGAAAGGCACCAAGAAAAAGAAAATCATGACCCCCGCATCTTTAAACACGTTTCTCAATTCATCCTTCCAAATATAAAACGTATCCAGAAGACCTTCCTTTATGATATATCGTAAACGATGTTCTCTTTTCATCACATACAGTTTTTACGGTAGATATTTGAAATCCAACAACGCCCTCTTCAAGTTCCGCCCGATAAGGAACGGCAAGATCAGAAATCCCAACAACCAAGCGTACTCGCCCAACGTATAGAATAGTGCCCGCCCGTTCAAGGCTTGATCGACATAAATCAAGAAATAATGCCGCAGAGGAAACAAACGTGCCAACGCTTGCAACGTAGGGTCCATACCTTGTACCGGAAACGAGAATCCGACAATGGAGAACGAGATCATTCCGAACAGACTGGCGAAACTAAGCCCTAAACGGGGAGTCGGTAATACGCCGATCATAAATACGCCTACCGCCTGAGAGGATATAATCAGCAAAAACATCGCCAAAAGCATCGGAAACCAACCGCTATTTAACGGGAAAGAATTAATTCCATACAACACCGCACAATACATAAAGCCTACGACCGTGAAAATAGCTGTCTGCGGCAATAACTTTCCCAACAAACTAACTGCGATGGAATTCCCTCCCAGATCCAACCATTTACGGGATGTGGAATATTTAATTTCCGTACCGATACTGAATACTGTCACCAGAAATACCATCAACTGAATGATACCCGGCAAAACCGTATTATTCAAATATACCGAATAATTCAACCACGGATTGCCGATCGGATGCGTATCGATCACGATCGGTTGTAGCTGTCCCATGATCTGCGCTTCGGTATATCCTTTAGCTTGTCCGGTTTGTAAACCCACAGCGGCCCCCGCCAATACTGACATCGTTTTCATATCCCGAAACAGCAAGGAAGCGGCGATCAAATAGGTACCATTCGTATAGAAAGACAACCGGGGCTGCTTTCCAGATGTGGCGTCCACGGCGAAACCGGATGGAATGTAAAAAATTCCATATACATTCCCTTTCTGCATTTCCTGACGAGCCTCGGTAAACGACATGGTTTTCATATACACCTCTGTCTGCTCAAAGGCATCCAACTGGCGAATCAAATTGCGCGAGGTAGCAGAGTTATCCATATCCACCACTGCTATCGGCAGATCGGTCGGCAATCCCTCATGCATCAACGATACAAAGAAAATGACACAGATAGCCGGAGCGATCAGCATACAAAAGAAGTAAATCGGTTGAGCCACCAGCCGATGCACCTCACGCTTCGCGATAAGCCAGATTCTATGCAAACTTTCTTTATAGGTCATACGATCTCTTTCCCTTTTTTCTTTAAGATCACGGACATTCCCGGACGAAGATCAGCGACTTTCTCCAACGGACGGGCACGCACCTCGAAAGTCTTCGAGTCATATTGTCCATTCGTCTTTGTCGCTTTCCATGCGGCATACGAGCCCATATCCTTCATATAATAGACTTTCAACTTCACCGGTAGGTCCCCCAACGCCGGTATAAAAGCATTTACTTCCGAGCCAATCTTGATATCTTTCAACAGATCCTCACGAATACTGAAAGTTACCCATACATCATTTAAATCAGAGATATTCATGATCGGAGCGCCTGTACCAACCAACTCACCGACTTCCGGGAACCGTTCTGAAACCTCCCCGTCAATCGGAGCCACCAAAGCGCTCTCGCCCACATACGACTCCACTTCGGCGATAGCACCTTCCGCACGTTGGACCATAGCGGCAGCGGCAGCCTTATCTTCCTTACGGGCACCTTCTTTTGCCATCTCATATTGAGAACGGGCAGCCTTCTCTGTCGCTACCATAGCGTTATAATTAGCCTCCACCTCGTCTCTTTTTTGAGCGGACATCACCCCTTTCTCGTATAAATTCTGAATACGATCGAAAGATTTCTTAGCGATAGTTAATCCAGCTTGCGCCTTTTGCCACATCTCATAAGCGGCCGTGATTTCCTGTTCACGGGCTCCTTTAATCGCTTTAGCGTTCTGCGCCTCCGCTGCCGCACGAGCCGCCTCCGCTTGTTTCAGCTTCGCCATAACCTCGGGCGTATCTAAAAAGACCAAAGTATCTCCGGCTTTTACCTGATCGCCTTCGCCAAAACGATAAGAAGCGATACGTCCGGGAACCTTACCGGAGATACGAACTTGGGTGGCCTCGGCCTGCCCCATTATAATATCGTCAGGCGGTGTAAGCAGGAAGAAACCTGCCAAGGCTACCAATCCGATCACGACCAATACCGTGATAAAAGCTAACATCATGTTACTGATAGAAAACTTCTTGTTCTCATTCATCTCTGTGTATATTTTTATTTGTTATTACTCTTATTCATTTGCGGACAGTTTACCCAAAGCCTTGCTTAGATAAACTTCTGTTAATTTCACCTCGATTTGAGCATCAATCAAACTAGAGCGAGCAGAAACCCATGCTGTCTGCGCCTCCATTAAGTTCAAAGCCGGGATAACCCCTTCCTCAAAACCGAAATTCGCACACCGCAAATTCTCTTCCGCATTTTCCATATTACGGGAAGAAGCGATCAACTTTTTGCCCGCTTCATTCACTTTATAAACGGATTGATTTACCTGCAACTCGATCTTTTCACGAGCATCCTGCCATTCCAGTGTTTTTATGCGCGTTTCCGCTTTCGCCGAGTTACGCCTATAAGTGCCTTCCCACCAACCGGACAAGGGTACCTTTACCATAACTCCGACATTAAACATACCGGCGAAATCATTTTTAAAACCATTAAAAACATTCGGATTCGTGACGAAGTAATTCGCCGCTAAAGCGACATTAGGCAACATCTCTGCCAAAGCAATACGTTCTTTTCGCTTATAGATTTTCGTTGCCAGATCCAAACTTCTCAGTTCATTACGATTCATGAAAGCCTCATTCAGATCGGCCGAGGCTTGTGTTGTCTCTACCGGAAAATTATCCAGCTTCTCGTCTGCAAGCGATAAATCCTCCTCTAAAGACAGACCACAAATTTGCGCTAAAAGCATTCGGGTTAAAGCCAGACCATTCTCAACCTTAGTCTGAGCCATCTCCGCCTCATTCAGTTTCACCTTGACAGAAAGACCATCGGCCTCGGTAGCGACTCCCTCATAGATCATAGCGGTCACATCACTATCCATCTTACGGAGCAAATCCACATAAGCGTCCGCCAATTTCTTCTTATTCACCAAAGATATGACCTGCCAATAGGTCTCGTCAGTCTTATAAATCAAGTCCTGCAACTGTAAATTATTCATTGACTCCGCTAATTGCTTGGCAAACTTAGTGATTTGGTTATAATTAACGATCTTCCCGCCCATGAATACAGGCTGCACCAACGATACATTACCCACCCAGATATTCTGCACATCCAAATGTTGCATATCGTTCACCCCACTCATCAAATGTTGGATCATCGGTAATTGGGCCAAGCCACCTAAAGAAGAGCTCAAGGATGAGGACAAAGCGCCCATGTCCAGTAAGTTTATATCCTTCTGGTTCCACATATAGGCACCGTTTGCCGATAATTGAGGAAAATACTTGGTAAAAGCGGCTTTCTTCTCGTTATCCGCCATCTTGATCTTTTCGCCAGAGATTTGTAGCTCCTTATTGTTCTGGATCGCCAGATTCCGGCACTCTTCCAATGTCAACATTCGCTGAGCGTGCATACAGCTCACCGTGACTACAAATGTTAATAGTAAGATAGTTCGTTTCATCTTTATATCGTTTTAACCTACCTATATAATGCCATCATATTCCCTATGTGACAAAAATATAAAAACCCGCACAAAAGTATAGGTTTAAAGCGAATATAAAATTGAACTAATTCAATAAAGGATACGTTTCTTCAACTTACAATACCAAGAATCACTAACCCCCATATATTGAGCTATATATTTATCAGGTACCCGGCTTACGATCCATTGGTGGTTCGTATAAAGATATTTCAGGAATTCTTCCGCCTTACAGGTTTGACGGACAGCGAACATTGAATAGAGCTTGGAAATAATCATCAGCATCACATTCTGATAACAGGTAGCGAAAGCTGGATATCCCAACGTCAAACGTTCGATATCCGTCCGGGAGAAACAAAGTAATTCACCATCCTCGATAGCTTTCACTTCAAACTCGGAAGGGACTTGTGTAAAATAACCGATTGTAGAAACAAAAGGGTACATACTGTCCGAGGAGAAACCGGTTACGCATTCATTCCCATTCTCATTAATATATTGATTGATAAAAAGCCCTTTATTAATAAAATAGGCATCTTGGCACAACTCGCCCGTACGAATCAAATAATCCCCTTTCCGGATTGTCACACCTCGAGTACAACTTTCCAAATCCCTTAGGAAAGATTCATCTCGAGACAGAATCTCCGGAATAAAACTTAGGAACTTCTCAAAGTCAGGAGATAATTTCATAGTTAATCATCCAAGGTAAATCTCTTCTGTCCGATCAAATTACCGTCAGAGAAAATATCCACACGGTAAGTACCCGGAGATAAGAATTCCTCGATATTCCAATACATGGTCACAGCCACCTCCTCACCTTCATATTCTATCATTTTCTTCATAGAATAATTGATTTCCTTTCCTTCAAAAGCGAATACGTCCGCACGGCTTTTCACCAATATATCGTCATCCGGTTTCATGATCCGTACATATACCATCTTTTCGCCGACAGGAGCGGTAATGTTCTTCGCTATCTTGAAAGTCACGACAAATTGCTGCATCTTTTTAATACGCTTAGCTAGTTTACCTCGAGAGTTCACAGGAGTCACGTTAATATCCGTCGCATCCAAACGACTAGCTAACGTTACTCTTTCCGTCAATTTCTCTTTTTCCTTTTTCAAGGTAGCAGCTTGTGAAGTAGCCCTCTGATATTTCTGAACAGCCTCTTTCTTCTCAACCTTCAATTGCTCATTCTCACGATTCAAGGAATCGATTTGGACAACATAGTTACGCATGATTTTACGTAAGGTATCCAATTCCTTTTTCAAGCGAGCTATTTCCTTCGCATTCGTAGCCTTCACCGTACGCAATTCTTCCAATAAACGTTGTACCTTTGCTTGCTCCGTAGATAATAGGGCAACAAGGGAATCATTGCCTACGCTAAACTTATAACCTTCATATTGAAGAGACAATTCATTATATTCATCCTCCAAAGATTCTTTCTCAAGATCAAAGGTTTCCACCAAATCAGTCATTTGCTGCTTTTGATGATAAATATAATAACCGGCACCAGCAATAATCAGTACCAATACTATAACTGCTACGATAAGTAGCGAAAGTTTATTTACTTCTTTATTCTCTTTCTTTTCAGTATCCATATGAGGTTCTTAGCTATTACAAAAGCACAAAATTACAATTTCTTATCCATCCGAACAACAAAGTACACCTAAAAATAGAAAAAGACAGAGAGGATATATACCAAAAAAAGGAGCCAATCTTTCGACTGACTCCTTTCACCTAAGACGGCGGCTACCTACTCTTCCACTGTTACGCAGTACCATCGGCGTGACGAGGCTTAACTTCTCTGTTCGGAATGGGAAGAGGTGGATCCCTCGTGCTATAGCCACCTTAATTTCATTATCAAGATTTTGACCGGACATCAATCCGAAGAGACCAGCTTCGCCTTATCGTCTTAAAATATATCAACCTTCACGTGAGGAAAGTCCCGGGCTATTAGTACCACTCGGCTCGGACGTCGCCGCCCTTACACCTGTGGCCTATCAAGGTCATCGTCTATAACCACCCTTGAGGGAGATCTAATCTTGAGGCCGGCTTCGTACTTAGATGCTTTCAGCACTT
>OIER01000036.1_pt1 | contig 171190 bp, 130 predicted proteins | sample 1581801 | NCBI WGS metagenome assembly OIER01 (sample SAMN03281006, study PRJEB24777) | human gut metagenome | isolation source: fecal sample PR165 from 1 month old male Malay infant, vaginally delivered... | reverse complement strand
CGCCTGGGGAGTACGGCCGCAAGGCTAAAACTCAAAGAAATTGACGGGGGCCCGCACAAGCGGCGGAGCATGCGGATTAATTCGATGCAACGCGAAGAACCTTACCTGGGCTTGACATGTTCCCGACAGCCGTAGAGATACGGTCTCCCTTCGGGGCGGGTTCACAGGTGGTGCATGGTCGTCGTCAGCTCGTGTCGTGAGATGTTGGGTTAAGTCCCGCAACGAGCGCAACCCTCGCCCTGTGTTGCCAGCACGTCGTGGTGGGAACTCACGGGGGACCGCCGGGGTCAACTCGGAGGAAGGTGGGGATGACGTCAGATCATCATGCCCCTTACGTCCAGGGCTTCACGCATGCTACAATGGCCGGTACAACGGGATGCGACACCGCGAGGTGGAGCGGATCCCTTAAAACCGGTCTCAGTTCGGATTGGAGTCTGCAACCCGACTCCATGAAGGCGGAGTCGCTAGTAATCGCGGATCAGCAACGCCGCGGTGAATGCGTTCCCGGGCCTTGTACACACCGCCCGTCAAGTCATGAAAGTGGGTAGCACCCGAAGCCGGTGGCCCAACCTTTTTGGGGGGAGCCGTCTAAGGTGAGACTCGTGATTGGGACTAAGTCGTAACAAGGTAGCCGTACCGGAAGGTGCGGCTGGATCACCTCCTTTCTACGGAGAATTTCAGGACACGGTTCCGTGTCCGGTGTGAGCCCCGTGCTCGTGGAATGGTTCCACGGTCTCGCATGGGGATGCTGGTGTGGAAGAGATCAATGGCTTGGATGGGATTCGTCCCGTCCGGGAGTGGTATGGGTATGCTTTTGGGCTCCCGGACCGCCACCCCACGGGTTTTCTGTGGTGCGGTTCGATGCCCATCATCGTCAGCCTGGTTTCCTTTGTTGGTTTCGGGTGAGGGTGGTGGCGCGTGGTGGTTTGAGAACTGGATAGTGGACGCGAGCAAGGGAAACTTCGGTTTCTTTTTGCTTATCGCGATTTCGCCAAACTCTTCAATTGAGTTTGGTTTCGAGATCGATCGTTTTGTGATCATTTTAGTGTTAAGATTTGTCGTCTGGCGATCTTGCTATCAGGAAACCCGCGGGTGGGGCAATGACAATTTGTTTTGCTGTTGTGCCGCTTGCGAGGGCGTATGGTGGATGCCTTGGCAGACAGTACCGATGAAGGACGTTTGAGGATGCGATAATCCTAGGGGAGCCTCCAACATGGCTTTGATCCTAGGGTCTCCGAATGGGGGAACCCGCCGGCCGTCATGGGCCGGCACCGCCTATGGGCGGGGGGTACGCAGGGAAGTGAAACATCTCAGTACCTGCAGGAAGGGATACTCCGTGAGTAGTGGCGAGCGAAAGCGGATCAGACCAAACCGGTTGCGCGTGATACCCGTCGGGGGTTGCGTTGCCGGTGTTGTGGGATCACGTGTCCCGGTTCCGACGGGCCGGGCGGGAGTCATAAAACGGCTTGCCAGGGGAACAGGCTTGAAGGCCTGGCCGTAGAGGGTGCCAGCCCCGTACCTGGACGTGAGCCGTCTTCCGATCGTGTTGTCCCAAGTAGCGCGGGCCTCGTGGAATCCCGCGTGAATCAGCCCAGACCGTTGGGTAAGTCTAAGCATACCTGTCTGACCGATAGCGTACCAGTACCGTGAGGGAAAGGTGAAAAGCACCCCGGGAGGGGAGTGAAACAGTTCCTGAAACCGTGCGCCCACAAACCGTCGGAGCCTCCTTGTGGGGTGACGGCGTGCCTATCGAAAAATGAGTCTGCGAGTCAGTGGCGGGTGGCGAGCATAAGCCGTGTGGCGTATGCGTAGCGAAAGCGAGTCTTAAAAGGCGTTTTTTAGTCGCTTGTCCTGGACCCGAAGCGGGATGATCTAGCCCTGGGCAGGTTGAAGCGCGGGTAAGACCGCGTGGAGGACCGAACCCACCTGGGTTGAAAACCGGGGGGATGACCTGGGGCTAGGGGTGAAAGGCCAATCAAATTCCGTGATAGCTGGTTCTCTCCGAAATGCATTTAGGTGCAGCGTCGGTCGATTGCGTCGCGGGGGTAGAGCTACCGGATGCTTGCGGGCCCTTGTTGGGTACCAACAGCAGCCGAACTCCGAATACCGTTGACGTGTATTCCGGCAGTGAGTCGGCGGGGGATAAGCTCCGTCGTCGAGAGGGAGACAGCCCAGACCGTCGTCTAAGGTCCCGAAGCGTGTGCTAAGTGGGAAAGGATGTGGAGTCGCATAGACAGCCAGGAGGTTGGCTCAGAAGCAGCCATCCTTGAAAGAGTGCGTAACAGCTCACTGGTCTAGTGGTTCCGCGCCGACAATGTAGCGGGGCTCAAGCACACCACCGAAGACGCGGCAGCAATCTTCATGGTTGCTGGGTAGGAGAGCGTCCTGCATGGGGCGAAGCGGCGGTGGAAACCGGCCGTGGACCGTGTGGGAGTGAGAATGCAGACATGAGTAGCGAGAGACGGGTGAGGATCCCGTCCGCTGGATGACCAAGGGTTCCGGGGCCACGTTCGTCGTCCCCGGGTGAGTCGGGTCCTAAGGCGAGGCCGACAGGCGTAGTCGAATGGATGAACGGGTGGATATTCCCGTACCGACCATGGACCGGCAAAACCGAGACGGTGAGTACTAACCTCCGCCTCGTGGTGGTTCCTTCCTTCGGGTTGGTATCGCCGCGTGGTGTTGGGACTGTAGCCGCAGTAGGTCAGCGCAGGGGTGACACGGAATGGGAGCCGGCCGCGGAGGTGGTTTTCCGTGGTCAAGCACGCAGCCAGTCATGTAGGCAAATCCGCATGGCGCGCATGGCGAGGTGTGATGATGGGAGCCGTTATGGCTCGATATCCGGTTGTCCAGGCCGTCGAGAAAAGCCTCGGCGTGAGGGCCATGGCCGCCCGTACCCCAAACCGACACTGGTGGTCAGGTAGAGAATACCAAGGCGATCGAGCGAATCCTGGTCAAGGAACTCGGCAAATCACTCCCGTGCCTTCGGTATAAGGGAGACCCGCTGGGGTGAACCGGCTAGCCCGGGGAGCTTTGGTGGGTGGCACAGACCAGGGGGTAGCGACTGTTTACCAAAAACACAGGTGCATGCGAAGGCGAAAGCCGCTGTATATGCACTGACGCCTGCCCGGTGCCGGAAGGTTAAGAGGATCCGTCAATCCCTTCGGGGACGAAGCGGTGAATTCAAGCCCCGGTAAACGGCGGTGGTAACTATAACCATCCTAAGGTAGCGAAATTCCTTGTCGGGTAAGTTCCGACCTGCACGAATGGCGTAACGACTTCCCCACTGTCTCGACCAGGAGCTCGGCGAAATTGCAGTACGAGTAAAGATGCTCGTTAAGCGCAGAAGGACGAAAAGACCCCGGGACCTTTACTATACCTTGGTATTGGCGTTAGGCGCGGATTGTGTAGCATAGGCGGGAGGCTTCGAAGCGGGTGCGCCAGCATTCGTGGAGCCGCAAGGTGAAATACCGCTCTGTTCTCGTTTGACGTCTAACCTCGACAAGTCATCCTTGTCAGGGACAGTGCCTGGCGGGTAGTTCAACTGGGGCGGTTGCCTCCCAAAGAGTAACGGAGGCGCTCAAAGGTCCGCTCAGCCCGGTTGGCAATCGGGTGTCGAGTGTAATCGCACAAGCGGGCTTGACTGCGAGGACGACGGTCCGAGCAGGGACGAAAGTCGGAGATAGTGATCCGGTGCCGGCGCACGGGCGCGGCATCGCTCAACGGATAAAAGGTACCCCGGGGATAACAGGCTGATCATTCCCAAGAGTCCATATCGACGGGATGGTTTGGCACCTCGATGTCGGCTCGTCGCATCCTGGGGCTGGAGCAGGTCCCAAGGGTTCGGCTGTTCGCCGATTAAAGCGGCACGCGAGCTGGGTTCAGAACGTCGTGAGACAGTTTGGTCTCTATCCTCTGCGCTCGTTGGAATCCTGAGGAGGCCTGCCCATAGTACGAGAGGACCTGGGTGGACGAACCTCTGGTATGCCGGTTGTCGCGCCAGCGGCACGGCCGGTTGGCTACGTTCGGGAGGGATAACCGCTGAAAGCATCTAAGCGGGAAGCCTGCTCCAAGATTAGGATTCCGTACGGTCTTGAACCGTTGTAGCCCGCATGTTGAACACGTGTTTGATAGGCCGGAGGTGGAAGCCCCGTGAGGGGTGGAGCCGACCGGTACTAACGGGCGATGGCGACATAACATTCCAACCGTTTTTTGTGGTTGGTTCCGCGTCTTTCCTGTGCTTCGATCCCAGGCGACAATGAGTGCTTGGTGGTCACGAATACGATTTAAACGGTAGGTGTTTGCCTCGCGTCCGCTAGCCGGTTCCCAGACCGCCACCGGTGACATGCCGGCTTGGATTCCTTTGGTTTCCTTGCCGTGGCCATTAGATTTGCGGTGGTCATAGCCCTGGTGAGACGCCCGGTCCCATTCCGAACCCGGTAGCTAAGGCCAGGCGCGGCGATGGTACTGCACTCGAGAGGGTGTGGGAGAGTAGCACGCCGCCGCTTCACACGTATCGGGCCTCCCGGTCGAGCCTTTGGCTCCCGGGAGGTCCCTTTTTTCATGCTCTCTTTCCGGGCTTCCCGGCGGGCGTCGCTCCAGGAACCCTTTTTTCGTATCTTTTCCCATGCTTACCGAATCCCGTTGCCTATTGGATTCCATCGGCGGCAATATAGCATCTACAGTGTGCGAAATAAGAAGTATCCGTAGTAAAGGCAGCCGATCGCTCATACCTGTTGCACAACCTTGACACGTATGCCCAACTCTGCAAACTAGCAGTGCGACACGCCGATTTGGTCTTCTGCCAGTCCTGTTGTATTCTAGTCAAGTTGCGCTTAACGGATAGACACTGGAAAGCGTTGCATAATTGGAGAATTCGCCTAGTGGTCTATGGCGCACGCTTGGAAAGCGTGTTGGTGTAACAGCCTCACGAGTTCGAATCTCGTATTCTCCGCCCGGATTGGAACCCCGGAAACCGTTGGAATCATTCGGTTTCTGGGGTTCCTTTTTTCCACTCCGTTTTCCGGTTCCTTCCAGATTCCCTCCGAATGCTTCTTTCGTTGGCCTCGGTTTTTTGAATCGTCCCGTATCGCAAGTCTCGCGTGTACGGGCCGGCATCCAGGAAAGTCCCTGATTGTCATGCTGCGGCTTATTGGTGCCAGTCTGTGGTCTCAATAATGGGATTGTTTGCCCTCATATGTCGATATTTGATTGCGATTCGGTGGGGGAGTTGCGTACATCGTCGTTTTACGCGCACTTTTGCGCTGCGCTACGTTACGCTCGAAATCGTGACGTTGAGAGAAAGAAGCACGACGATGGTTGACAAGACGGCTGCCGGCAGCCAGCAGACTGACCAACGCGATGCTGATACTCGTGACTCTCTGGCGGCGCTTGCCCGACGCCGTTCGAATTCATCGCCAATCGTATTGCAGAGTGATGTGCAGGCCGCTCCGCAGGAAAAGCAGGAAAAACAAGAAAAGCAGAGCGAAGCTGGGTCTGCCTTGCAAACGGGCGAGGATGCGAATGATGACGCGAATCGTGCGGAAGAATCGCAAACCGTGAAAGAAAAAGACGCTGCGGATGGTCCTGATAATACGCAGCAGCCGCAGATGGCATCCATAAGCGCCATCACAACGCAGGTTTTGCCGCCAAGCTTTATTCCGACCGCAACCGGTCGTATTCGTCCTGTAACGGGCGCTTTTCCCGCAGTTCAGTCCGCTTCGCAGACGGAACAGGCGCAGCGCAGGCGATCCATCCGCTCGTTGGCCGCGGGGTCGTTGCGTAGAACCAACATCGGCAATGCTGAAAAGGCCGGCGATGCGGGGAGCGCGGGTAGTACCGGACGGACGGCGGGGAATGGCGATACGCCGTCGCCGCGAATCGCCAGCAGTGCTCCCCATTATGCGAATTGACCAGTGGACTGATCGGAACGGCCAACGTAACAAATCAGTGGAAATACTGGACATACGCACGGTACGCGCGCTTCGCGCTGCATTGTGCGTCGCTGTACTACGTCATTCCAATTGAATCGCAACAATGCGTATAGCAGATAAAAGCACATACGAAAAACGCGCATGAAAAAACGGTCCCGATATATTCGAGACCGTTTTTCATGAGTCGATGAAGCAAACGCTGTCCGGCAGCGAGCCGGCTCAGTCTTCGCTGGTTTCGCGCTTATACTGCACGAACGTCTTCATGGCGTAGGCAAGGCCGGCAAGCAGCAGAATGGCTGCGCAGGCAAGGGAAATGCCGATGCCGGTTTGTGCAAGCTGTCCATATTCCGACTTGGTCAGCGCGCCGGTGGACGCGGCGGTTTGATCGCCGGAAGCTGCGACGGATCCAGTTGCAGCACCATTCGCGCCAGTGCCGGCAGCCGTGCGCACAGTGCCAGTGGTGCCGTTGACTCCAGTAACGGTCGTACCGGCATTCGTTCCAGCCGTGATGCCATGCGTGCCGGTAGCAACGGATGAGCCGCCCTGCTGACCCGTCTTGGAGTTCGCGTCCTTCAACGCCGCGATGAACGACTGATGCCACTGGTGGCTGCTTGCCGCGAACGCATCATGCTTGGTTTTAAGCTCGTCGTGAGTCTCTTTCATGTCGGCATGCATCTGGTTGAGGTGGGCCTGCGTGTCCTGCATATCCTGATGCAGAGCGTCGTGACGCTCCTGACCGCGCTTGACCGCGCCATCGATCGCATTCTTTATATCCTCGCGGTCCTCCTGGTAGTTCTTCCAGGCCTGCTCGCCGTACTGGCGAAGCGCGTCGGCGTCCTCGTGCGCGTTCTGATGCAGCTGCTCGGCGTGCTGCTTGGCGGTATCGATGTCCGACTTGATCTGCTGGTTGGTTTTGCGCACATGCTGTACGGCATCGCACGTTTTGTCGGTGCACACGGCCATATCCTGGTCGATCTGCCCGCTGATGGTGGTGCTGCCGGCCAGTCCGTCCGTAGACGGTGCGACTTCACTGGCCGAAGCTGCGGAAGGCAAGGCGGCCATGCCGATGGTTAATATTCCCGCCGCTGCAGCTGCTGCAATACGATTCCTCATGGTGGTTCCTCTCCTGCGCACGTTTGCATTCGATCTGTGATTGTGCGCTCGCGTTCGTTCCGTATGCCATAGTAGGAGGGGAATGTGCCTAAATAAACCGGTGGAAAAATGACATTTGTCTAGTTTCTGCGATGCTGCAGCAGTCTTCATAGTTTAAGCGGGAAACCAGAATCCAAACCAGAAGCCGGAACAGCCTGCTCAAGACATGGCCAAGCAGGCCCAGCAACGGCTCAGACCGCCCGTACTTATCCCGCCCGTATTGGTTTATCTAGCGGCGGCCCCCAACGAAGATCACTCGACAATAGTGATGAATGGGCTAGCCGGCAGATTAAAGCCGTTGTACAGCATGCTCGCGCACTTCGGATTGCCACTGAACAGGTAACGTACCTGGCTCATGGCGTTGAGATCGTTCAGTGTTGAACCATCGGCTGCGGTGAGCAACACCTGATTGCCCCTGATGGTGGCATTGACCGCCTGCCATTGACCGGAATAATTGGCGACCTCAAACCCCTGCAATGCCGTAGTGGTGGGAGCGGTGATATTGCTGATACCGCTTAACGGGGTCGCTTTCGGAGCGCTCTTATAGTTTGGTGCGATTGCGCTCGCGGTTTTCGAATAGTTCGGCTGCATGGCTTTCAGCCCGCTTGCGGTGCCGTTCCGGAAAGACAAAGCGATTGCGCCGTTCGCAGTGTGCCGGGCATGTTCGATAAGCGGTCCGTTGGGTACGGTGGTGCCGTCTTCCATGGCGAGATATTGCGCGGCCATGCGTGCCCCGAGAATATCCTTGCCGAGCGGATGGATTAGCGCGGATGTGCCCTTGTCTGTGTCAAGGGAAACCGTCATCGCCACGTTTGACGAATCGTGCAGGTTGGTGTTGCCGAGCGTAGTCCGTTGCGCTTCTCGCACGTTTTGCGTGTACTGGTAGTTTGGCCAGCGCGCGAGCTGTACGTACAGGAACGGCAGGTCCTTGCGTCCGAACACGTTACGGTACTGGTTGATGAGCGTGGTCATTTGCGATTCGTATTGCAAAGCAGTTCCGTAATTATTGGCGTCATCGCAACCTTGATACCACAGCACGCCCGCCACATGGAATCCCTTCAACGGCGCGATATGGTTCGCATAAATATCGCCGCCTTGTACATGCCGGCGAATAGGCGTGCCACCCCACGCGGTCTGGATGATGCCAATCGGCACATTGGGGTGCTTGGCGCGCAACTGCATGGCGAATTGCTGAGCCAGATAGCTGAGGTGCAGTGAATTCGTGGAATCTGCAGTCAGCCATGCATCGGCGCTCTGATTAACAGCGGACAGTGGAAAATCAGTGTCTTCAACATCATGATTTGCGATGACAAATTTCACGTTGTCATCTACGAGCGGTTTCGGCAAATCGCCTGTCGTGATTAGTCCATTGCCAAAATTGTAAGTAGCGTTTTCGTAATACTGCACATAGTTGAGTTCCATATTCGACTGGCCAGCGGCTACGAAGACGTCTCCCACATACACTTTGGCCAGTTTCAGCACGGTTTTGCCGGCGTACTGCACTTGCAGCGAATACGGATTGAGACTTGCCTTTTGCGCGCTCAGCGTGCAGGTGAAACTGCCGTTTTTCGCTGCCTTTGCCTTGACGCTCTCGGAGGTTTTGCCTTGCGTAAGTGTCGCTGACAGTTTCGAAACGTCGATGGGGTTGCTTTCCGTGGAGCTGACGTTGCCTTTGACTACGATTGGCTGATCGCGCTGGAACACCATATTGTCCATGTAGTATGAGGGCAGCTGCACATCAACAGTGGCCGCAGTATGGGCGGTGGCGGTGGATTGCGATCCGGTTTTACCGGTTGCCGTTCCGTTGCCCCATTTGGGGCCGCACCCGACGATGATGGCAACGACTATTCCTACGGTTACGATAACGGCAAGTGCCGTTCTTGCCAATCGTTTCGTATTCAATTCTGATTTGCCTCGTTCTTTGTCAACGCCCGCTCGAAGGTTCTGGCCTGTTTGTCATATGCGGCTCGTTCGGTGTTGGCTTTGCTGGTGGTCCCGGACGGGTCGGCTTTGCAGTCAAGCGCCTTCGGCGATTTGACTTCTTCCTGATACAAGGTGCTGAGCTTTTCCAGATCATATGAGGAATCCATGCTGGAAAATGCGTCGACAATCTTTCCCTTGAGCTGGAAATCCTTGGAATATGAAGCGTTCATGGCGGCAACCGCGTCTCTGCAGTCGTTAATGGCATTCAGTTCGCGCATTTTCTGCGATGTTCTCACGCCCATGACGCCGAAGACCACAATGCATACCGCAACGACGATAACGGCTACGATGATGGAACGGCGAATCAAGTTCTTGACATGGTTGTGCACCCAAGTGTCGCCATCTTGCACGCCTTGCGATATGGCGATTTGGAACGGATCTTCGGTGTTTGTTTGATAGGAAACCCCTGATGCGTCTGTTTCAGGCTTTCCGTTACGATTGGTGATGTTAACGGAATTGTCGGGTTTGCTGGTCCCGACGGTCGCGGTACTGCTGAAAGTCCGGGGCTTGCGGACGTTACTTGCTTGACTGTCAGCTTTATTTGGCTGCCTTTCGTGCCGTGCCATGCTTCCCTCCAGGAGTCCGTGATACCGTTTTGATGTTGTCTATTGGAGGTGGTCCGACAAGGTCCTCTGTTCCCAAATGACAATACATAAGGTATGTTACCCGTTCCACTTCCGAATGCCAGCACTTCATGTTGTGGCATATTCGGTAAATGTGAAGTTTGGTCTGGAATCCATCTGCTTTATTTTGAGTGGGGACATCTCAGAATACACTTAAGTTTTGCGTGTGCAATTGCGTCAACGAGTGAAAATGCGTTTTGTGAGAGAGGCTGACGATGATATCGCCGAAAAGCTTAATGAAGATTGCGACCACCGCTTCCGTGGTTGCAATGACGGTTTCCGTTGCCGTGGTGCCGGCTTACGCCATGCAGGATATTGCGATTGAGGATACGCCAAGTTCTTTTGCCGCAACTGTGGATGATGCGCAGGATTTGTCGAACAGCATGCCGGACAATCCGAACGCGACGCTGCCGGAAACGGTAAGCGAAAACATTTCGGACGATTCCACTGTGGTTTCGGAGAACCTTGCGGTTACGCCGGAAGGTGATGTACAGAACATTGAGACCGGCGAAACCGTGACGGACGCTCAGCTGGTCGGCACGCAATCGCAGCAACCTGATCCACTGGCCAAAACGGATGGCGAATCATTCATTCCGGTGAGTGCCTCGGATGTGAAAGATGCTGTGGAACAACCTGTGAAACAGTCTGCGGAGCAGTCGTCCTTGAAGGGTGGCTCGACTGTCCGGCTCACTAAATTCGAGAGCAACGAATACGGAGCACACTGGGGAACCTACAACGGAACAAAGGCGTTTTTCGATTATAGGAACAACCTGTTCGTTCAACAAGCCAAGGGCGTGATTGATGTTTCCTCATGGCAGGGTGACGTCGATTGGGCCAAGGCGAAAGCCGACGGCGTGGAAGGCGCAATTATTCGTTTGGGCTATGGCTGGGGCAACTATGCCGATGCCAAAGCGCAACGTAACATCAACGAATGCAAACGTCTTGGTATTCCTTTTGGCATCTACTGGTATTCGTATGCATACGATGCGAACTGCGCACGTGCGGAAGGCAATGATGTGGCTGCCAAACTCCGCCAGATGGGCGTGAGCCCGAACGATCTGAAATACCCTGTGTATTACGACCTTGAAAAGTGGACGTGGGCTGGTCATACCCCGCCGACCAATCCGAATGTTTATAGCGGTATGGCCGACGCCTGGTATGGCGCACTGCAGTCCGCCGGATACAAGAATCTCGGTGTGTATTCGTATACGAGCTACCTGCAAGGCCCGTTGAACAATTCGAACATCTACGCAAAGACCCGTTGGGTGGCCCAGTATGGTGCTCAAATGGGATACAACGCCTTCGATACCAACGACCGCGGCTGGCAATACACCAGTTCCGGCCATATCAACGGCATCAGCGGTTCCGTGGACATGAATGCTTTTGGCAGCAAGAATTATGCCCAGGACTCGTCCGTCATTGATGTGCGCAAGATGCCTGTGGTGAGTGTTCCTGATGGTAATTATTTCATCAATGTACGTTTCAAGGTGGCTTCTAGCGTGGATATTTCAGGCGCCAGCACGTCTGATTCCACGACTATTCAGCTCTACTCCGGCAATGGGCCCAAAGCGCAACAATTTAAATTCTCTAAACAATCAGATGGCAGCTATGTGATTACCAATGTGAATTCCGATAAAGCCTTGGATGTTCGAAGAGCGGCAGCGGGTAATAATTCTGTGGTGCAACAGTATGCAATTAATGGAACGAATGCACAGCGGTGGTTCATTCGTGATTCCGGTGCGGGATATTATCTGCAGTCGGCTTTGGGTAATTGGGTGCTTGATTTGAGCGGTGGCAACACCTCTAACGGTACTGCGATTCGTCTTTATGCGCCAAACGGTACTCAGGCTCAACGATTCGTTGTTTCCTCTAGCGAAGTTAGTGTACCGGTAAATGCTGCGGTGAACATCAAATCCGCAGGGAAATCCAATCTTGTATTTGATGTGCCAGGAGCTTCTACCGCAAACAGCGCTAGAATTCAGCTGTATGCGGCTAATGGAACGAACGCACAGAAATTCCGTTTCCAGCAGATTGGCAATGGAACCTACAACATTGTCAATGTGAATTCCGGCAAGGTACTGGATGTTTATGGCGCTTCTGCGTCCAATGGTGCGGTTCTACAGCAATATGACAGTAACGGTACGGTTGCTCAACAATGGACTGTTCGCAACTATGGCGATGGGAAAATCTCATTGATGTCAGTGAACGCGAATAAAGCTATTGATGTACCGGGCGCGAATTATTCGTCCAACGTCGCATTGCAGCTGTATTCGCCAAATGATACCGCTGCCCAGCAATGGATCATCGAGAAGCCTAAAACCATGCGCGACCGTTTGAATGAGCAGGCGGCAAAGCATAGGCAGGATTTGCCTGATGGCACATATTCTTTCGGTTCAAAGCTAAAGACGAACATGAAGATGGACGTATATGGTGCGTCCCGTTCGGACTGCGCCAATGTGCAACTTTGGACTGGGAATGGCACGAATGCTCAAAGATGGAGAGTATCGCACGATGACAACGGTTATGTGACACTAACCAGTGCGAATTCAGACAAAGCTCTGGACGTTTATGGTGCGAGCACTGCCAACGGTGCCAACGCGCAGCAATATGCCTCGAACGGCACATACGCCCAGAAGTGGATCGCCATCAAAAACTCCGATGGCTCATACACTTTCCAGTCAGCGCTCGCGGAAAACAAAGTCCTTGATGTTTCGGGTGCTTCTACCTCGAATGGTGCCAATGTGCAGCTATATGCCGCAAATGGCACGAATGCCCAAAAGTGGGTGAAATAGCAGACAAATTAACCAATAAAATATGGCTGAGGACAAGTATCTTTCTGCTCTCAGCCATATTTGGAATCTGTGCTATTTCTGGCGCCGCATCATGGCGAATTGATTGGCGTCAATGATGAATGCTTTGCGGTCGTTCTTGGCCATGACATCGAGGATGATGCCAGTGATGAACAATAGCAGTCCGGCAATGACGAGCATGACCGCGCCGATAAGCGTGGGGAATCGCGCCACCATGCCAGTGTGCCAGAAGTCCACGGTCACGCTGCCGCACAGCACTATACCGATGATGCCGAGGATGGCGCCAAGTCCGCCGAAGAACGGCAGCGGCTTGTACTCGCGGATCATGCGGAAGATGGTGCTCATCACCTTGATGCCGTCACCCACGGTGTCAAGTTTGCTGACGGAGCCTTCCGGGCGGTCACGGTATTGAATCGGCATCTCGAACAGGCGTAGATTGTTGTTCAACGAATGGATGGTCATTTCGGTCTCAACTTCGAAGCCACGCGAAAGCACTGGGTAAGTCTTGACGAATGTGAACGAAAACGCTCGGTAACCGGTCATGATGTCGGTGACGTCCGCATGGAACAGGCCGTTGATGGAACCGCGTACCAAGCGGTTGCCAAAGTTGTGGAATGGTCTCTTGTTCTCTTGGAAATATGTGGAGCTCAGGCGGTCACCGATTACCATGTCATAGCCTTCAAGCACTTTATCAACCATGGCTGGCGCCGTATCAGCAGGGTAAGTATCATCGCCGTCTGCCATGACATATACGTCGGCGTCAATGTCTTCGAACATGGCGCGAATCACGTTGCCTTTGCCTTGGCGCGGTTCCTTTCGTACAATCGCACCTTCGGCCATAGCGATTTCGGCAGTGCGATCGGTGGAGTTGTTGTCATACACATAGATGTCGGCATGCGGCAGTGCTGCTTTGAAGTCGCGTACCACCTTGCCGATGGTGACTTCCTCGTTATAGCAAGGAAGCAGCACCGCAACGGAAACGTTTGAATTCTCAGGCATACGTTCTACTATAGCTTTTGTACTGGCCGTTTTTCGATTTTGCACGAGTTCATCATGCTACAGGTTTCTGCGTGGGATACAGCACGAGGAATGGGATTGTGCGGATGTTTTATAAATATAATTGCTAGGGAAACGATATAAGCGAATGAAAAAACGCGTGGTTGGGTATGACATTATCAAATCGATGGCGATGTTCTTTGTAGTGATGCTCCACTACTCATTTTACACGAGATTCTATTCCAGCGGGCTTGCTGGAACGGCGGTCACCGTATTGTGCGTGGTGTGCGTGCCATTGTTCTTCGCTGTGAACGGCGCGCTGCTTCTTCCTCGGAAGATGGATGAGGCGAAGCATTATCGGAAGACGCTGAACATCGTCATTGTGGTCACCATCTGGAGGCTGCTTGCCGCGGCGTTCTTCGTTTTCGTGGACGGTTCCCATCCGGTGACGTTGAAGGATCTTGTGCTGTTCCTGCTTGGCGGTGGCTTTGGAGATTATCCGACCGGTTATTTTTGGTTCATGAACGCCTTGATCGCAGTGTACTTTGTTTTGCCTGTGATGAAAATGGCGTTCGATTCGGAACGAAAGCTTGCATTCAACGCGCTGCTGGCTGTTTTGGCTGGTTTTACTGTGGGCAAGGATTCCCTGAAACTTGTTCTGCAGATGCTGGGAACCGCAACGAACCATGATTTCGCCTCGATTCTGAATGCACTTGATGAATTCTACATTTTCGGCTCGTACGGATACGTTTTGTTGTATTTCCTGATTGGAGGGATGATTGGGCGCTATCTAAAGCAGAAGCAGACCGGGGAACTCGATGCCGACGTCCATCATCCCCTGTTCGATATCTCTTGGGGTGAAGCCAGCGCTGGCATCGTTGTCTGCTATGCGTTGACGTTACTGATCCAGCGATACCAGCATGCCACCCACGGCACTAATTTGACTGTGGAGAACGGCTATTGGCTGCTACCGTCATTCGTTGCAACGATACTGATTCTGTTGGTATTGGGGCGGGTGAATATCCAAGGCATTTGGGCCAAAGTATTCCAGGTGATCGGCATGAACACGTTCGGCGTGTACATGCTGCATTTGGTCGGATTGGTGCTGTTGAGCAGATTACAGGCTCTACCATGGCTCCAGTTCATGGGAAACTTGAATTCCGTTGCAGTGACTTTGCTGAATGTGGTGTTGTGCGGTTGCGTGTTCGCCATATGTCTTGCAGTATCCGTGCTGTTCCGAAAGATCCCGTATATTAATCGTTTGTTCGCGTTGTAAGCATTATGAATTAGTCGAACCGATAAAGAAGAAATGAAAATGAACGGATTGAATATGCTAAAGAAAATTGAACCACGAATTGTGGTTCCGCTGGTTCTTGGCATGATGTTCGCTTTGGGAGATGAGGCTTCCAATCCTGAAGGTCATATCATGCAAATTAAAAGCGCGTTATGCGTGAAGGTGCTGCTTTTCTGTGTGCTTTTCTGTGTATTTTTTCGCTTCGCTGATTGGCTGATTGCCGAAGTGCAGGGAGCGAAGAGGGAAGACCAAGTAGAGCATTATGGCTTTTTCGAATATGGGTATGCGATAAAACCGTGGTTGAAGAACGCGGCGGTGATTGCCGTGTGCTGGCTTCCGTATGAATTTTGGTTGTTCCCTGGCGTGTATTGGTCGGATACCTCCAAACAGTTGCTCATTCATTATGGTGTGGAACGATTCACGGACCATCATCCTTTTGCTTTAACGTATTTGTTTGGTTGGTTCGCTGATTTTGGACAATGGGCTTTCCATAATTCCATTTATGGTTTGTATCTGCTGATTGTCGTGCAACTTATTGCAGCGCCGCTGCTTTTCTCTTGGATGCTTTTGTACACGAGGAAGATGGGCGTTCCGCAATGGTTGTGTCATGTGGAATTGGCATTTTTGGCATTGTTCCCGCTTTTTCCGGTGATGTTTTCTTCGTTAGCGAAGGATACGATTTCCGTTCTGTTTTTCATCCCTTTCTGCATATTGTTCGTTGACGGTATTCGCACCAAAGGTTCATCACTGTCTAAACCAGGAATCATTATTACATTATTGCTGTGTGGCTTACTGACGTGCCTGACGAAGAAAGCGGGCGTGTATGTGGTGGTGCCCTCATTGCTGCTGATGTTTCTGATTGTCGGATTGTCGAAAAAAGCGAAAGCTACCGCGTTTGCCATCGGCGCAGTAATTGCCATTGTCATGATGGTCATCATTCCGAAAGCCGTTATGCCGGCGCTTGGCGTTGCCCCTGGTGGTAAGCAGGAAAGCATCCCGTTTGCCATTCAGCAGGTTGCCCATGACGTCAAATACAACAGTGAGGACATGACTCAGCAGGAGAAGAAACTGATTTCTGACTTCCTGACCATTGACTATAAAAAGATTCCCAAAGCTTACGACCCGCAGATCGCAGATCCGGTAAAAGGGACCAGTTTGAAAGACCCTGATCTGTTCAGCGATTTTATGAAGCTGTGGCTCAAGAAGACAGTGGAGCACCCGATCGGTCATTTGGAATCGTGGATGGGATTGGTTCGCGGCTGGTTCAGCTTTTCTAACAACGATGGTTCTCCAAGCGATATGGTGGTTTGCACTGAATCTGCATGGTATTATGATCCGATTTTAGAATATGTTCCGCAGTGGCCGTTGAAGGCAAGCAGAAGTGATACTGCACGTTCTGTATATGACATGGAACAGAGCGTGCCCGTATTGAATGCACTGTTTTCAAGGGCATTGTGGTCATCCATCCTGCCCTGCTTCATGCTGTACTTGGCTTTGCGTCCCGGCAAAGGCAAATGGAGTCGCGTGGCTTCGATGCTTCCGGTGGATATGTCGTTTGTGTATCTGTTGCTGGTACCAGTGTCCGGCATGGGTGGAGAGCCAACCCGATATGTGTTGCAACTGATTTGCATCGCGCCATTGTTCTTAGCGTTCATGAGTGAATCGATTGGTAAAACGAAAGAACCTCTGATTAAAACGATGGCATAAATAATACAGAAATGGGTGTCGTAAAATACAACACCCATTTCTGTCAGTGACGACCGCGAACTGCTCGGCCGATCGCCTTCACCGCATCACGGCGACGGGAACCGATTGGCATTAGCGGATCGACAATCTTGCGAATCGGGTTGTCCTCCCCGACTGCGCGCTCGTGCTTCGGACGGAGCACGCCGGCTGGAATCTCTGATTCGTTTGCCTTTACTACACGTTTAAGCAGACGCTCATAGAACGGGGTCTCGCGTGCGTACTTCCAGTACATGGAAGCGAAATCGCAATCCGGGTCGGTCCATGGCTTCTGGAAGCCGGCATAGTGGACAATCTGTGGATCGTTGCGCGACTTCATATACGCGTCGTAAATGTCGTTCGGCGCCTGCACGAAGAGGTTGCCGACACGACCGCCGCAGTCATGCACCACGTTCCATTCCCACGGCAGGTAAAGCACATTGCCTTCGCAGTGCGCGTTGAGCACGTCCTGATCGTTGTAGATGAAATCGGGATTCGAGGCGTAGGTAAGCCATTGTTTGATGGTGTAATGCTCACGCATCGCCTTGGTGTTGAGCACCAGCACGCCAGCCTGGAAGTAATCGTATGGATTCTTCATCTTCAGTACGGTTTTCGCATAGTTCATGCGTTTGCCGTGCTTCACATTGAGATTGGCAAGGAAGTCGATGTCTCGAATCGCACCGAGCATCTTGCCCTGCAAGTCGATGTTGTAAAGCTTCGCGATATCGCCGTTGATGATGATGTCGGAATCAAGGTACAGCACCTTGTCGTAGAACGGCAGAACTTTCTGAATCAGGAAGCGGTAGTATGTCTCCACGCTGATATGGGCGTTGTTGGTGGAAAGGTCGTAACCGGCAAGTTCGCGGTCCACGTTGGTGAACCTCAGATTCATATTCGGGAACTGCTTGAAGAAGCCGCGCAGACGTTCCTGCTTGTCCCAGGCGATATTGCGCTGTAGCACCGTCACATCATAGAAGTAGTGCGGATCGACGTTCTTCATGGCCGAATACACGGTGGTGGTCAATTGAGGAACATAATTGTCATCCGCTGCGAACACCACCGGAACGATTGGCTTGTCGGTAATGTCAAGCGGCTTGAGCTGCTCCGCTGGCTCCGGATTGGTGAAGTGGACGCACTGTAGTTCCTTGAACTTCCAGTTGGAACCGATACGCTTGTGATGCAGCAGGTAGATGTTGAGCAGACGTTCGGACAGATGACCCGGCGTACGCAGGGCCTCCTTGCTGTACGTGCTGTAGTCGGTGTTTTTATCGAACTCCTCAAGAATGGGGAACATCCATTCGCAATAGTCGAAGAAGATCTCCTTCTTCATGATGAACATGTTGCAGAAGCAGGCTTTGTCGCCGTTGAAGAACGCCTGTGCATCCTGCTTGTAGTCGGGATACATGCTGCACAGGATCTGGTAGCAACGCTTCAGATCATCGTCATGCAGCAGGGGAGCGGCTTCCCACAGCGCGCGTGGAGTGCCGTGCTTATCGATGATTTTTTCGAGATTGCCGAATGGCGTGGTGATGACGTCATACTGCTTCACCACGTTGGCGATGTTTTCGTCATCCAGGCCATACTTCTTTGCCGCGGCGGCATCGATGTAGTCGTCCATGATTTCGCCGTAGGGATTTTCCTCATGCGGAGTGTCCGAGAAGTCGAAGTAACGGCGGTAATGGCAGAAACCGTAGTAGTCGGCGTCGATGTTTTTCCAAGCCCAATATTGCGTGGTCAGTTCGCAGTAACGTGGGTTGAGATCGGCGATATTCTCGCCTTCATCATCGTGGAATGCCCAGGGGAAGCGATAGTTCTTCGGTCCGACCTGCACCGGCTGCATGATGGCGCTGTCGAAGGTGTCAACGTTTTTGTGAGTGGTGACGAAGATGCGGATGCGCTGTTTATTGTATTCGTTGATAGTTTTCGCTGCTTCGATTCGTTCGTTGAGATCATGCATGTGGATGGATGCGAGTTGCTTCATCTCATGGAAACGAGTGACATCAGGTCCTTCCGCATTCTGCGGCAGCTTGCAATTGTTTGCGATATTGAACCATGTTTGCAGCTTGGAGATGCCGGGAGTGAAGTTTTCTTTGACGATTCGGTCATAGGCATCATCGCGCACGAAACGGTACAGTTCACGTCCCGTGATGGCCGGACCGAACACAGCCTCCATTTGCTTGGCGGCTTCCGCCTTTTCCTCTTCCGGAACCCTGACCTTCCAATCATTGGCAAGGATTTCGGTTGCCTTGCGTTGGAAGCCTTGTGCGCAATCACGAAGCATGTCGGAATGCTGTGCATCGGCAAATTCGTAGGCTGCATCGAAATCCGCCTTGAAATGGCCGCAATAACGGGCATACTTCGCTGCATCGATCATATTGGTGCCACTGATCCCGCGGCCATAGTAATACACGTATCCACGACATTCCTTGAAGGAATGGTAGCTGTTGGCAAATGCTGAAACCACGAAGCACTCGTAGCCGTCCTGAGAACGGCCTAGACGGTCGCGAGTCATGGCATTAAAAGCTTCCTTAAGCATGGAGGTCTTGTACAGACGCTGGGTCACACGCCAATCGACCTTGTAGCCGCGAGTCTCATCGAAAATATCGCGGACAATGTCTTCTCCGGTGGAATCAGGCGTAGGAGTGTTGTTGAAGGTTTCGAAGGCCTGGCGCTCGTTTTCCAGTAGCTCGTTGGCGGCGACAACAGTAAGGCCATAATGCAGCACGTCTACGGGGTGTTTGTCGATTTCCGCGGCAAGCTGTTCGCACATGTCCGGCTTGAGAGCATCATCGCCGTCCAGGAAGAACGTATATTCCCCCGAAGCGTTTTCTACACCGGCCATACGAGTGCGGTGTGTGCCCATATTCGGGTTGTTGGTCACTACTCGAATGCGTGGATCCTGTTCGGCCGCCTGCACTGCGATTTCTCCGACATTGTCTGGGCTTGCATCGTTCACGACAATCGCCTCGATGTCGGAGAAAGTCTGATTCCGTACCGAATCAAGACATTCCTGCAAGTAATCGCCGACATTGTATGCGGGAATGACGATTGAAATCTTAGGCATTGACTCTTCCTTACTGGCCGCGGTCCTATTCGCTCGCTGGTAACAGTGTACTGTCTAACTTCGAAAAGCATACGTCAGGCTACTATGTGACAAGTGCGGAACAAACGTGAGGAGAGGATTGTGCTGTCTGCGGACTGGTTTCGGGTCAAGAAGAACAAGTTGCGTCGTGCGGGTACGCATGTTTTGCGCATGGTGAAGCCTCGGCACCCCCGGATTATCGTCTCCATGACCTCATATCCTGCACGCATCAATACCGTGCATCTGGCGATTCGTTCATTGCTTGCGCAAAAAGTATTGCCAGACAAAATCGTGTTGTGGCTCTGCAAATCGGATTTCCCGAATCGTGAGGCCGATTTGCCGCAGAGTTTGCGCGATATACTGTGGCACGACGTTGAAGTGCGCTGGGTTGATGATGATCTGAAACCGCATAAGAAATATTTCTGGGCTTTGCAGGAATTCCCTGATGATTACGTCATCACTACCGATGATGATTTGCTGTACCGCAATACGATGATTGGCGATCTGCTTGCAGCGCATGAAGCTCATCCTCATGCGATTGCCGCCGTGCGTACGCATTTGATTATGTTCAACGAGGACGGCTCCCGTACTAATTATGAGGATTGGATCTATGAGGCACCTCATTACCATCTTGCGCTTGTAGGTGTGCCGTCCATGCGGATTTTCGCCACGAATGGGGCAGGTACGCTGTATCCGCCCCATGTGATGCCGCAAGAAACGTTTGATGCCGAGGAAATCAGGAAAACTTGCCTGACTGCGGATGATTTGTGGCTGAAAGTAATGCAAGTGAAAGCTGGTATTCCTGTAGTGGCTGCAACATCTGATCAGCTGCTTGATTATGTACCTGGCACGCAGGGCGAGGAAGCGTTGTGCCACCAGAATACCGAAAGTGGCGTCAACAACATTGTGCTGAAAGCGATTCTGGAAGAGCTGCAAGCCAAAGGCGTGTTTGACGACGACTTCGACAAGCTTGTTGCCGATTCCAGCTTGGATGCCCTGGTTGTTTGAGCATTAGGCAGAATTTGCCGCAATATTTTGCTGTGACTTGTTTGACACAAGTACCTGTTATGTTGGGTTTAAATAACCGCAGCTTAGTCTGTTTTTGACTTCTTAATCCGCAGCGATTGGCACTTCTTGCGTGTTTTGTAATAGCCGCGACCATATAATGAGGTTTGTTGGTATTGCAGCACTTTAGGGAGAAAAGATGAGAAGGAATCACGGATTTTCTCGTGTGCTAGGGGCAATCACTGCAAGTTGCCTTTTAGTCTCAGGGTTTATAACATCACCGGCAAATGCTGTGGAAGATTCTAAAAAGGCGGGACAAACGCAGAAAGTTATGGACGAACGGCCTGCTGTGCTTGACGAAAACTCCCCATCAACGTTTTCCAATCGTTCGAATGAGCCGGTTTCATCGGTGACAGGCGTTACTTTGGGAGACGGGTACAAGGCACGTACCGACTATATAAGTATCAACCAGCGTAATGCCAAGCAGGATGCATTGAGGGCTGTTATCAAGTGGCGCAAGGATGCGCTCAATGATGCGCGTATTAAATTCAGATATGACGGTTCTTGGAAAACGGTTCCGGAATATTTGAAGTCTATCGGTCTCAGCCAACAGGAATATCTTTCTCCGAAGTGGTCGAATGCTTTGGAACGTATCGCTATTCAGCGTGCGCTTGAGGCATATACATGGGACGATGGGCATACGCGCCCTGATGATGATTTGTGTTTTGGAGCTAGCTACAAAGGTTTGACGTCCAATGCTGAAGTACTTGCTTGGGGTACATGGAGCATATCGGATGCGATTGATTTATGGGCGAGCGAGAAATCTGATTACATTAATGAGGTGAATGGTCACAGCTCCGGTGTGACTGGTCATTATACGACGCTGATTGATCCTGATTATGGTTCATATGGCTTTGCTGGTGGATTCAGCGATAGCAGTACATATTCCGGCGAAGCCGTTCCCAGAGAGTATGTGTCGGAATATTTAGATGAATCGCCAACTAATTTAAATGGCTACGGACGATTTGAGATTTCGGTCAGCCAAAGGCACATTAATGAGGGCATGACGTGGAAGGGATTGCGCTGGAACGGCTCATCCGCACTCGAACCTGGCAAGAACGATGAAGCGGTGGTGCAGCTTTCCTATGATGATAGTCGGTACAACCTGCTTGGTGGTACCTGGTCATCATCAAACACGACCGTGGCAACGGTGGATGAAGGCAGTATCAAAGCGTTCAAACGTGGCAATACACTCATTAAAGTGAATGCTGGTGGGCAATCAGCACAAGGCAACGTGCGTGTAGCGCCAGCGATGCGAAGAATTTCCGGTGATACTCGATACGACACTATGTCTCAAATTGTACAAAAAGAGGGACTTGAACAAGGACAGACGGTAATAGTCGCATCTGGCGCGAATTACCCGGATGCCCTGGCTTCTTCCAGTTTGGCTGGTGCCTTGGATGCGACGATCGTGCTGACTGATCCGCAGTCGTTGTCCACTCAAGCTTCGGAACGGATCACAGCCATTAATCCGAGCCTGATTATCATTGCTGGAGGTCCTGCCGCTGTTTCGCAGAATGTTGAGCAGCAGCTGAAGCAATATAGTTCCAATGTGAAACGATATTATGGTGAGACCCGTTATGACACTTCGCTGGCGTTGTACAAAGCAGGCGAACAACTTGGAGTGAAGTGGGGAATGGTCTCTTTATTGGCGACAGGTGATAATTATGCCGATGCCTTGTCAATATCGTCGTATGCGTATATGTCGCATATGCCTATGTTCCTATGCAGTTCAACGAAGGGCTTCACCAATGGCGAACTGCAGGAGATCAAGAAGATAAAACAGATGTTGATTATTGGCGGTGAGCAGGCTGTTCCCCAGCGGATTGTTAAAGAGCAGCTATATTTCGAGGGTGCTTTAGGGAACCGTATTTCAGGATCGACACGGTATGAGACCAGTATCAATGTGGCAAAGCGATTCGCCGGAGATTATGACGGCTTCCTCCACATGAACAATGCGGTGTTTGCAACTGGTGCGAATTTCCCGGATGCACTTGTGGCTGGTCCTTTTGCCGGGCGCAATAGTGCGGTTCTGCTGCTTGCAGATCCGAATGGGAGTACCGCCAATTTCGTCAAGCAGTATGTGAAGCAGCATGGCGATGTCGACAATGCTTATATCGTTGGCGGAGAGAATGCCGTCTCCCGTAACACCGCGAATGGCCTTGCTGACGCCCTGGATATGTTGCGACCATAAAAACAGGCAAGGTAATCATTAAGAGGGGTGACCATGCACAATGAACTGCGCCCCGATTGTTGGACGTTGTTAATTAGGATACATCCCTAGACCGCGAGGGACATGCTCCGGAACTCCTCCGGGGTGCGTCCCTCGAGTCGTATCTGGCGCCGTCTGGTGTTCCAATGCACGATGTACGCGTCCAGCTCGCGTTTGAACCGCTCGTACGAGTCGAACTCGCGGCCGCGGTAGAACTCGTCCTTCAAGTGGCCGAACACCTGCTCGGTCGCGGCGTCGTCCAGACAGTTGCCCTTGCGGCTCATGGACTGGCGGATGCCGAGGCGTCCGAGCTCGTCCCTCCACCATTGGTGCTGGTACTGCCATCCCATGTCCGAGTGCAGGATCGGCTCCGCGCCGGCGGGCAGTCGTTCCGCGAGCATGGCGGGCAGGCGCTTCTGCTGGTCCATGTCGGGATGCCGGCTCACGTCCCAGGCCACGATCTCCTTGCTGGCCATGTCGTACACGGGAGCGAGGTAGGCCTTGCCGCCCGCGACCTTGAACTCGGTGACGTCGGTGCCGAGCTTGGAGAAGGATGGATTGGCAACGGTGTGTTGGACGGTTTCTTAGAGGACGAGTCCCCGTTCGGTGAATTCCTTCGGACTCCGGTATCCAAGGGTGGAGTGGAGCCGCTGGTTGTCGGACCACCACACGTAGTCGTTGAGGTCGCGCCTCAGCTGCTCGATCGTGGCGTAGCTGTTCCGGTACACGAGCTCCTTCTTCAGCAGCCTGTTCGTCGATTCGACCACGGCGTTGTCATAGGGGTTGCCCTTGCGCGACAGCGATCTTTTGATGCCGAACACGTCGAGCAGCTCGTCGATCCTCGTGTTGCCGAACTCGCCGCCCCGGTCGGTGTGGAACACCTGGACGTCCGTCAGCGGGAAGCCGAGCGTGGCGAACGCGCCCAGCACCAGGCTTGCGTCCCGGGTCCGCCCGGCGGAATGGCCGACGATGCCCCTGTCCGCCAGGCCGGCCAGCGGACACACGTACGCCCACCCGTTGCCGACCCTCACGTGGGTAAGATCGCCCGCCGGATGCGTGTGCGGGGCGTAGCCGTCGGACCCGCGGTCCGGCAGGTTCGCGAGCCCGGCCTCGTCGGCCCGCGTCCTGTGCGGTTCGGACCGTCCGCGCGCGTACGCGCCCGTCATGCCCTGTTCGCGCATGATGCCACCGATGCGTCTCCTGGACGCGGTGACGCCCCTCCTTTCCAGGGCGGCCTTGATCTTCCCGGCGCCGTGGCGTTCGCGGCCGTCGCGCCGGACCGCGCGCACGTCGCCGGCGATCGGATCCGCACGCTCGGCTTCGGGATGCCCGGCCATCCAGTAACAGGTGGAGCGGGGAACGCCCGGTATCCCGCATCGCGCCGATATCGGGTAGCGGGCGGCGTTGGCCCGTATCACGCCTGCCTTCGTGCGAATACCGGCGCCGCTTGTTCTGAAACGTCCACCTCCATCTCCAACTGTCGGTTGCGCCTCCCCGGCTCGATCGGCTCGTTCCGCCCGGGCGTGCGGTTGTCCGCGGCCCGGGTGGAGCCGCTGTCGCGGATGCCCCGGACCCGGCGCCGCGGGGTCGATCGCGCGATGTCGTACTCGGCCCTGATCTCCCGGGATGGCTTGCCGCTCTCGTGCAACTGCACGATCTGATATGAACTGATTTTTGTTCCGCATTTCCCCTAACTCGATGGGAGATGATGGAACCATGGCAAAAGGAACGAGATACACGCCGGAGTTCAAGGCGAAGGCCGTCAGGCTGTTGACCGAGTCGCGCGGCTCGTATTCGTCGGAGACCAAGGCGATCGAACAGGTCGCCAAGGATCTGGGGGTCGCGCCGGAGACGCTGCGCCGTTGGCGCGACAAGACGGACGCCACGGTCGCGGCGGAGACCAAGCAGTCGGCCGAAGACGCGATGGCGGAGTTGAGGAGTTTGCGGGCCGAGGTCGCGCGATTGAGGCGGGCGAACGAGATATTGACGACGGCGTCGGCTTTTTTCGCGGCACGGCTCGACCCGACACGGCGTTGATGGTCGCTTACATCGACGAATTCAAGGACCGTTTCAGGGTCGGGCTGATCTGCAGGGTGCTGGCCGCTTCGCTGGACTGCGGGTTCATCACGCCGCGCGGCTACCGCATGTTCAGATCCAGGCCCGTCAGCCGCATGGCCGCCAGGCACGAGGCGCTGGCCCGCGACATCCTCGAGATCCATGCCGATTCCTTCATGGCCGTGTACGGGTACCGCAAGACGCGCGCCCGGTTGTTGGCGCGGGGCCGGGATCCGGCCGAGATCGGCCGCGACCAGGTGATGAACGTCATGCGGGAATCGGGAATCCGCGGCGTGCGCCGCGGCAGGACGCCCGTCACCACCAGACCGGCGAAGGGCGCGGGCGGCAGGCCCGACCTCGTGGAACGCGGGTTCGGGGCGGAGGCGCCGAACCGGCCGCACGTGGCCGGCATCACCTACGTGCGCATGGCCAACGGCTCGTTCGGCTGCACGGCGTTCGCCGCCGACGTGTTCGCCCGCAGGATCGTCGGATGGGCGTGCGCCACCACCATGGACACCGGGGAGCTGCCGCTGCAGGCGCTGGAACAGGCGATGTCATGGGCCGCCCCGCATGGCGGCACGGACGGTCTCGTGCACCATTCCGACCATGGCGCGCGGTACATCGGCCTCGTGTGCACCACCGGGGTCGGGGAGTTCGGCATGCTTCCCTCGGCCGGCACGGTCGGCGACTCGTACGGCAACGCCATGGCCGAGAGCGCCGACGGCGCGTACAAGACCGGGCTCGTCTGGCGACGCAAGCCCTTCCGGGATTTGAGGGACCTGGAATTGGCGACGTTCCGGTGGGTCTCGTGGTGGAACTCGAAGCGTCTGCACCAGTCCTTGGGCTACAGGACACCGGAACGGACCGAAACCGAGTATTATGCAAACCAAGCGGCGCAAGCCGCCCCACTATAAGGGCGGAACAAAAATCAGGCCATATCAGTCTCAGACATAGTGCCAACGAGGTTGCTTATCGCCATTGGCTACTTTGCAAACGATTAGCTTGCCATTCCTAGTATCGTGGTCTGTCTTGTTCAGATCAGCTTTTTTGCAGAATTGGCCTGCTTTATGAGTGCCGTAAACCGGATTGTTCGGGTTGGGCTGCGGCTTGTCTGGTTCAGGCTGTGGATTAGGCGTTGGCTGCGGAACGTATTCTCTGTCGCTCAGACCGAAGCTGCTGGAAATTGCATTGAACGTTGCCGGGCCGATGGCATTCTGCCCGCCGAGCACATACACGGATTCAACACTCGGCAGCATGGATGATGCACTGATTGTTGGGGAGGAATCGTTTTGTGCAAGCAACAGCACTGTCTTATTGATACCAGCAAGGGCGCTTCCTGAAAGTGCGTCCGGGAAATTGGCTCCAGTGGCGTATACGACGCTAGAGGGATCAAGCGAGAGATTATTCAGTGTGAACTTGCCGATTTCCAAGCTGGTTTCATAACGAGTCGTTCCTTGAATTCTTACTGTTGAGACGCCGATGGATTTAAGCTGCTGTTCGACAGATGTTGGGACTGCTTGTTCGCCGCCAACGATGATTGCAGTTTGGAAGTTTCTGAGCGTATTGAGGGATGCTTCGTCAAGCCCTGACTGAGAACTTAGGAAAAATGGCGCGGATTGCATATATGAATATGGGGATATGGAAAGCGCGTCGGCGAAGTTGAAACCAGTGGAAATAATTGCAGTTTGGGGCTTCGCTCCAAGTGTGGCAAGCTCATTGTAAATGCTGTGTGCGGTATCGAAACGTGTGTTTCCCGCGAGACGTGTGATGGTAGCAGACGGATGGGTTGCTCGAATCTCGTTCTCAACATTATGCGAGACGGCTTTGTTGCCGCCGATGACGAAAATCGCATTGGCATCCAGTCGATTAAGCTCGTTGGCCGTTTCGTTGGAAAGCGATTTGGGATCAGTGAGTAAAATCGGTGCATTGAGATGCCCTGCGAGGGAAGAGGCCGCAAGCGCATCGGGGAAATCGGTGCCAGATGCTACCACTGCAGCTTTGGATGGGGGTGCAGAGGGGAATGCAGATCTCGACACCATCCCCATAGTTTCGTATCTGGTGTTGCCAGAGATTCTGGTAATTGATGTTGCGGCTGCATTGGCTGTCAGACTGGTTCCCGCGAATGTGACGGAAGCTATGAAAATGCATGATAATGCGGCTGCGATTTTTCTGAGTGAGTAGTGATGTTTCATGCCCATAGGTTCCCTTCCTCATTGATTGGTGGTTATCTAAAAGTATATAGAAGGGTGACTCCTTAGGAAGGGTTATTCTTTACTATAAGTGAGGGGATGGTGTGGAATGATGCGCATTGCAAAACATGCGACATGTATTGCTGGAATGTTGATAGCTGCCGTTTTTGCCGTGCAAGGTGTGCCTTTGGCAAGCGCGAATGAAGGGGAAAATGCGCAATCCGCGCTACAGTCACTATCTGTAGCAGGACAGACAGCCGATTATCATTCTGCGGATCGCGCGGAATTGTTTGGCGCATGGCTTCATAGCGAGACTCTTGGCGGCAACGCCACTACCAGAGATGATATTTTGAGCCGAGATTTGAAGAATGTCACTTATACCAGCGATCGACATGTTGCCACGGGCGTTCTGGACGATCCCTATACCGGCGAGATGATTGCGTTCCATCGTGGACAAGGCACCTCGAACGCGGTGCAGATTGACCATGTTGTTGCCGTAGGAGAAGCATATGAGAGCGGTGCTGATCATTGGACCAAGGATCAACGTGTCGCCTATGCGAATGATTCTTATGTGCTGCTCGCGGTAAAAGGCTCCGCGAATGCTTCCAAATCGGATAAAGACGCCGCTCACTGGTTGCCTGGTCATGGTTATGATTGCGCATACGTCAGCAGGCAGATTGGTATTAAGCAGCATTACCATCTGGCGGTAGATTCCTCAGAGAAAAATGCGATGGAAACTTCCCTTGCACAGTGTCCGTCTGGTCAAACAGTTCCGCTCTATGATGGTAATAATACGATTCCGAACACTCCGGCATCTCCATCCGAGCCATCAAATCCCGATACACCCGTTACACCGGACAAGCCCATGTCCGGTGAATTGACTCGGTTGTCGGGGATAACACGCTATGACACGATGTCGCGGATTGTGGACACTGCCTTTCCGGATACCGCGTCTACGGTTGTGATTGCGTCTGGAGAGAATTATCCGGATGCTTTGGCTGCGTCGGGTTTCGCGGGAGTGAAGGACTCTCCGATTCTTATGACGGATCCGCTTTACCTTAGCAATCAGACGAAAAGTCAGATTGCACGTTTGAAGCCAGAAAGGATTATCATCGTCGGCGGTCGGAACGCGGTATCCGAGAATGTGGAACAATCATTGCATGAGTACGCTCCAGTACAAAGAATCGGAGGAGCCACTCGAGGCGATACGGCTTTGAGACTATATCACAGCACCGCCTTAGGTGAGAACGAGTGGGGAAGAACGGCACTTGTCGTCACCGGCGGAAGCGGTTCAGATGGGTTTGCGGATGCTCTGTCTATTTCATCGTACGCGTACTCGTCAAAGAGCCCCATTTTTCTTTCTGATGTTAACTTTGGTCTGTCTTTCGAACAGTTGGAGGCATTATCCAGCGGAAAGTTCGACACAATTCTTATCGTGGGTGGACAGCATGCTGTTCCGGATTCGGTGATGAATCAGATTAGGTGTTCCTCTAAAGCTGTTGTATCCCGCATCTCAGGAAGCACTCGTTATGAAACGAGTGTCGTATTCGCCCAGTGGGCTTCCGAGCGAGGGAGTCTTCACATGGGCGATGCGGTGTTCGCAACTGGTTCAAATTTTCCGGACGCGCTTGCGGCTGGTCCTTTTGCCGGTCGTAATAAGGCGTTCCTGCTGCTTGCCGAACCTAATGGGAACACGACCACTGGGTTTGCCAGGCAGTATATGAACCAGTATGGCAATGTTAATGGCGCCTATGTCGTTGGTGGCGAGAGCGCGGTGTCCCGTGGTACGGCAAATAGTCTTGCAGATGCGTTGAACATGTACCGTCCGTAATTGGGACTCATTCCTCATACGGCATGGCCTCCGCCGGCGTGAATGTCAGCGGAGGCCATGCCATATGGGAGCGTTCCCTTATTATATGGAGTGCAATTCGAGCGAGACCGGCGTTACCGCTTGCCCTGCACCTTGCGCGCCATCACCTTCATCAGTTCGCGCTGCTTGGAGCCGGTCGGAGCCAGCACATCCACATACTTGCGGATGGGGCTGTCCTCGGCAATCGCGCGCTCGTGATGCTCCTGCGGAGCGGGACGCTCCACACCGCTCATCGCGGCGACCATCTGCGCCACGAACGGCGTCTCCTGCGCATAGCTCCAGTATAACGGAGCGAAATCGCACCACGGATTCTTCCACGGCTTGTCAAAACCGGCGTAATGCACGATCTTCGGCGCTTTACGCGAAGCCATGTATGCCTGATACACGTTCGCCGGAGCGAAATCGAACACGCCATTGACACGACCGGCGCAATTGTGCATCACATTCCACGAGTAATCCAGATACGTGACCTGTCCCTCGCATTCCACGTTGAGAATATCCTGGTCATTGTAGATATATGCCGGCTTGGAGGCGATTTCCAACCATTCGTGCACCGTATGGATCTCGCGCATACGCTCAAGGTTCATCACCAGCACACCAGCCTGGAAGTAGCCGTATGCGTCGCGCATATGCAGCTGCTTACGCACGTATTGCGCGCGCTCGCCGTTCTTCATATTGAGATTGCCGATGAAATCGATATCCGGCACTGCGCCGATCGCATGGTCGCCGAGTTCGGTGTCGAACAATTCGGCGATGTCGCCGTTGACCACCAGATCGCAATCCAGATACAGCAGCTTCGAATAGAACGGCAGCGCTTCCTGGATGATGAAGCGGTAGTAGGTTTCGATGCTGATATGAGCATTGCTGGTGGTGAGGTTGAAACCGGCCAGATAACGGCTCACGTCGAAGAAACGCAGCACGGCATTCGGGAACTTCGCAAAGAACTGCCGCATGTAACGCTTGTTCTCGTCGGTGATGTCGCGTTCCAACACGATCACGTCATACGTGCGACTCGTGGAAGCGTTCTTCAGCATTGAATAAATGGTGGTGGCGAGCATCGGCACATAGTTGTTGTCCGAGGCGAACACCACCGGCACCACGTTCGTGTACTTGCCATCAAGCGGCTCGAGCGTAGCAACCGGCTCCGGATGCAGGAAGTGGACGCACTGCAATCGCTTGATCTTCCAATGCGCGCCGGTGCGCTGCTTGTGCGCGATGAAAATATTGAGCAGTCGTTCCGAAAGATGTCCCACCGTACGGGTGGTCTGCACATCCATTTTGCTGAAATCAGTGGCGGCTGCGAATTCGTCAAGCAGCGGGAACAGCCATTCGTTGTATTCGAAGAAGATTTCCTTCCTCATGATGAACATATTGCAGAACGCCGCGGTACGCCCACCGAGCACGGCGTCGGCATCCACTTTGTAATCGGGATGACGTGCGCACAGAATGTCATACATGTGGCGCAGATCCTTCAATCGCAGATGCCCATCGGCGTCCCAATGCTGCTTGAGATTCGAGAATCCGCCGATTCGTCGAACGTCGTTCAAAGGCGTGGTGATGACGTCCCAGCCGTCCACTGCGCGCGCGATCGCATCGTCGTTGATACCGTATTCGGCGAGCGCGTGGTCGTCGATATACGAGTCGATGATTTCGCCGTAATCGTTTTCCTTATGCGGGGTGTCGGTGAAATCGAAATACCGGCGGTAATGGCAGAAGCCGTAATAGTCGGCGTCTGCGTTCTTCCAAGCCCAGTATTGCGCGGTCAGCTCGCAATAACGCGGGTTTTCCACGGAGATGTTCTCGCCTTCGTCATCATGCAGCGTGTTCGTGAAACGGGTCGTGGCCTGCGCCGCACCCACCTGCACCGGAAGAATGCTTTCCCCTTCGGGGAATGTGGCCTGCTTGTGTGCCGACACGAAGATCTTGATGTTCGGATGATGCTGTTCCGCTGTGAGAACCATGTGAGATATTCCGCCTTACTAAGACAAACGTCCTTTCCTCAATAGAATATATGAGAGTACTGCCGAAGAAGGGCGCGGCATCTGCATCGTCATATGCGTTTTGCGCTTGAACGCTTCGCACGAGTAAGATTGGACGTTTGTGAAAGACTTTTTCGAAAGCCTCAAGAAGAGGTACCACTATGCGATGGTGGTGTTCAAGGAACTGGTAAAGACCGATTTCCAGCTACGCTACCAAGGATCGTTCCTGGGCATGGTGTGGTCCGTGCTGAAACCGTTGATGTTGTTCGCTGTAATGTACGTGGTGTTCGTGAAGTTCCTGAAGTTCTCGGATGGTACTCCGACTTTCCCGATTTCGTTGCTGTGCGGTACCTGCCTGTGGAGCTTCTTCTCCGAGTCGACCAGCATGGGCATGCGCGCCATCGTTGATCGTGGCGATCTGCTGCGCAAGATCCATTTCCCGAATTACATCATTGTGGCGTCCACCACGATGGGTTCCATGATTTCCCTGGGCATCAACCTTGTGGTGGTCATCCTCTTCGGTTTCTTCGCCCACGCGCATTACACCTGGCGCATCCTGCTGGTTCCGCTCAGCATCATCCAGCTGTATTGCCTTGGTCTCGGCGTTGCTCTGCTTCTTGGCTCGCTGTATGTGTATTTCCGTGATGTGGCCCATATCTGGGAAGTGGTGCTGCAGGCCATGTTCTATGCCACGCCTATCATCTACCCGATTTCCATGGTGGCGCAGAACAAGGAGTTCTCCTGGGCTGCCGACATTCTGATGCTTAACCCGACCACGCAGACCATCATGGATATCCGCCATAACCTACTGTCTCCGGAATACGTGCCGACCGTGTGGACCATGGTGGATAACAAGCTGCTGTGTCTGCTGCCGTATGTGCTGTCCGCTTTGATTCTGTGGCTGGGCATCCATGTGTTCCGCAAGTACAGCGCCAAGTTCGCGGAGGTGCTCTAAAGCCATGAGCGAGGTTTCGATGACTGATAACAACACTGTTGATGAACGTCCGGTCGTACTCAAGGTCGACCATGTGGCCAAGTCCTTCCGTCTGCCCACCGAACAGGCCACCGGTCTGAAGATGGCTTTCCTGAACTGGACGAAGGGCATCAAGGGCTACACCGAGCAGCATGTGCTGCGCGACATCAATTTCGAAGTGCATCAGGGCGATTTCTTCGGCATCGTCGGCCGTAACGGTTCCGGCAAATCCACGTTGCTGAAGATCATTTCGCAGATTTACGTGCCGGAACAAGGTTCCGTGATGGTGAAGGGCAAGCTGGTGCCGTTCATCGAGCTGGGCGTCGGATTCAATCCGGAGTTGACCGGACGTGAGAACGTGTATCTGAACGGCGCATTGTTGGGATTCACGCACGAGGAAATCGACGCGATGTATGACGACATCGTGGAGTTCGCCGAGCTTGAGGATTTCATGGACCAGAAGCTCAAGAACTATTCCTCTGGCATGCAGGTGCGTCTCGCCTTCTCCGTGGCCATCAAGGCGCAGGGCGACATTCTGGTGCTCGACGAAGTGCTCGCCGTCGGCGACGAGGCGTTCCAGCGCAAGTGCGACAATTTCTTCGCCGAAATCAAGAAGGATCCGACCAAGACGGTCATTCTCGTTACCCACTCCATGGACGCGGTGAAGAAGTACTGCAACAACGCCATCCTCATCAAAGATGGCGAAATCATCGCCAGTGGCGACAAGAATGACGTCGCGGATCGCTACACGCTTGAGAATCTGAAAGTTGAGCATAGGGAACGCGAGCAGAAGGACAAAAAGCAGGAAGACGAATGCCCGCTTGGCCTGAGCAAGCGCGTTCCCACGTTCCGTGTGGTGCCCGTTTCCGAACCGATGCTGACCTGCAACGACACATTCAAATTCGATGTCGAATATGATCTGCGCGATGAGAAGGATATCGAATTCTATATTCCGATGTCGGTGCTCGATGTCAAGCGCGGCGGTGTGCCTTATGACTGTGGCGTGTCCTTCAAAGCGCATAAAACCGGGCATAACAAGGTGCATTTCGAGTTGCCTTTGCGCCTGTTCAATGATGGCGATTTCAAGATCATCGCCACCATGCGCATCATTCCCGATACCAAGGATTTGAAGCAGTTCGAGCAGTTGGCATTCACCAGCGACGAGAATTCGTGCTACTTCTCCGTACGCAATCCGGGAACGGTGAATTTCGCGGGTCTTCTGAACGATGATGCGCTTCAGATCACCAGAACCGGTGAAAGCGTGTGCGATTAGTTTTTAGACGCTCCCTCGGCGAGCCGTCCGCTTGGGAAACGAGATTGGCAAGGCATGCTACCGCAGCCCCATGCATCCGCGAGTCGGGGACCGCGGAGTTGCATACGGGTCTTTTCTAGGGGAATCCGGTGACATCTATGCGTTTTTCCTGGCATAGTGTCGAAGGAAATGCCGTTGCTTTGCGTAAGGAAAAGAATTTTTCCTCGCGTACTGCCGCCTGGTTCTTCTAGGGGTATTCTTGAGAATACCCCTAGAGAAGAAAGGACTTCGCCATGGGCAATAGATTTTCATTAAAAACGATAAAAAAGATTTGCTGCGCCACGACCGCCGCTGTCGCTCTGCTGCTTCAGATGACAGGAACGGCTTATGCCGCTGGTGACGTGAATATGCCTTCGGAACCGAATGACACCTTTGAACAGGCAAATCCAATCACGGTCAATACCGATGTCACCGACACTTTCGAATCGGAGAACGATGTCGATTGCTATGGGTTTTCGATTAGCAAGCCCGGATCGGTGACTTTGCGGTATTCGACGTATGTATACAAATACAATCCAAGTTGGTCCGTCAGCATGAATGTTTACAGGGGACCGGCAAAATCAGCGTCATATGTCTTTGACTATTCCCATCAGGAAATTTATTCAGGTTCGGGAATCTCTATCTCAACCAGTGGAAACGATTCGGGCCACCTCGACTATCCTGGCGATTATTACGTGTGCTTGACGGGCTCTCCGACGGCTCCTCTTACGCACACGCTGAACGTTCAGTATTCCGAAGACGTCTACAACGTGGAATATTCCCCCAATAATGGAGAATCTTCAAACTCCCAGAGATTGTTCTACGGAGACTTGGCCACCGCCCCCGCGAATCCGTCACGTCCCGGTTACACGTTCCAAGGCTGGTACACCGCCCCGGACGGTGGGGAGAAATGGGATTTCAACAAGCCCGTCACCGGTTCCATGACCCTGTACGCGCATTGGAAGGCGAATGCCTATACGGTCTCGTTCGATGCGAACGGCGGCAAGGCGTCCGCATCGTCCAAGATGGTCGTCTATGATGCGGCCTACGGCGAGTTGCCTTCGGCAAGCCGCGAGGGCTATTCCTTCGCCGGATGGTTCACCGACAGGAGCGGCGGGGAGCGGATCGCCGGGGATTCCGTCTATTCAACCCCGGGTGATTCGACCTTGTACGCGCATTGGGCCGTGAACATGGTCATGGTCACCTACCACATGAATGACGGTTCGGGTGCGTCCGGCGGCCATGAGGTGGCGTATGGGAGTGTTGAGACGGAGGCGCCCGGCCCATTGCGGGAGGGTTATTCGTTCCAGGGCTGGTATACCGCGGCCCAGGGGGGTTCGAAATATGATTTCAGCCGGCCGGTGACCGGTGACCTGGACCTGTACGCGCATTGGAAGGCTCTGCCACAGCTGACACGTCTTGCGGGTGACACGCGTTACGACACCATGTCTCGGATCGTGCAGGCCGGCGGTTGGAAGACGGGCGGCACGGTGGTCGTGGCGTCGGGCTCGAACTATCCGGACGCGTTGGCCGCGTCGGGACTGTCGGGCGTGCTGAACGCGCCGGTCGTGCTGACGGACGGGAAGGTGCTGTCCGAGCAGGCCGCGGATCGAATCCGCGAGTTGGCGCCGTCGAAGATCGTCGTGGCGGGCGGTCCTGCCGCCTTGTCCTACGGGGTGGAGACTGCGCTTGCGAGCCTGTGCCCGAAGGTGGATCGCGTGTATGGCGACACTCGCGTGGACACGTCCCTGGAGCTGTACCGGGCCGGTGGGTCTGGGTGGGGCGACACGGCCATCGTGGCAACGGGAGCGAACTATGCGGACGCGTTGTCAGTGAGCTCGTATGCGTACCATGCGAAGGCTCCCGTGTTCCTATGCGATCCGTTCACCGGCCTGACCGCCGCGCAGCGGACCGCGCTGAACGGGTTCAAGCATGTGCTGGTCGTTGGCGGCGAGGCCGCCGTCCCGTCCTCGTATGTGGCCGGCCTTTCGGATGTGGCGCGGCTGCAGGGCGTCACGCGTTACGAGACGAGCGTGGAGATCGCCAGATGGGCGTCCTCCAACGGCCTCCATATGGATGGCGCGGTGTTCGCGACGGGCGCGAACTTCCCGGACGCTTTGGCCGCAGGCCCGCTCGCGGGCGTGAACGGTGGCGTGGTGCTGCTGGTGGATGGTCCGTCCTCCCCGGCGGTGTCATATGCGACCGCATATAAGGGCAAAGTCGATAGTGCGTACGTGGTGGGTGGCGAGGCCGCCGTGTCACGTGCGACTGCGGATTCGATCGCCGACAGACTCGGTCTCAGACGAGCGCAGTGATAACTGCTACGTGAGAGGCCGCAAGCGGTAAAAACATGGGGTTTGTCCGAATGGATTCCATTCGGACAAACCCCATAATCGTTATAGTGGGAAATCAGTCCCTGCGGAATAGGTCGCGGGTGTAGACCTTGGCGTCCGCGTCGGCAAGGTCGTTGTTCCAGCGGTTGGCGACGATCACGGATGCGTGGGCCTTGAAATCGGCAAGGTCGTGGGTGACTTTGCTGCCTTGGAAGTCGGGCTTGTCCAGCGTGGGTTCGTAGATGAGCACGGGGATGCCATTGGCTTTGAACTGCTTCATCACGTCCTGGATGGCGGACTGACGGAAATTGTCGGAGCCAGATTTCATGGTCAGCCGGTAAATGCCAATGACAGGATTTTGAACGTCTTTGATACGTTCCATCACCTCAGAGGCAACGAACTCCTTGCGGGTGCGGTTTGCATCCACAATAGCTTCGATAAGGTTCTGTGGCACCTGATTATAGTTGGCCAGCAGTTGCTTAGTGTCCTTCGGCAGGCAGTATCCGCCATAGCCAAAGCTGGGGTTGTTATAACCGTCACCGATGCGCGGATCGAGGCATACGCCATCGATGATTTCGCGGGTGTTCAGACCTCGACTTTCCGCATAGGTATCAAGTTCATTGAAATATGCCACTCGTAGAGCCAAATACGTATTAGCGAATAGCTTGATGGCTTCGGCCTCGGTGGTGCCAACCACCAGTGTGGGGATACCGGTGCTGCCGTCGCTATTCGTACGGTTGTTTTCTGAGGGGTCTGCACCTTCGGCAAGCAATGTGGCGAATTGCCGTGCTGCCTGAACGGATTCAGCATTGTTTTGCGGAGCGCCCACTACGATGCGGCTTGGATGCAGATTGTCGTATAGTGCGTGCCCTTCGCGCAAGAATTCCGGGGAGAAAAGAATGCGATCGTCATCTAGATTCTCGCGAAGTTGTTGCGTATATCCAACTGGAATAGTGGACTTAATGATAATCCAAGCGTGCGGTGAGTACTGACGCACTGCGGTAATTGCGGCTTCAACACTAGAAGTGTCGAAGTAATTCTTCTTCTCATCGTAATTTGTTGGTGTCGCAATTATTGCGAAATCGACGTCTGCGTATGCCTCTTGTGCGTTAACCGTAGCGTGGAAGTTAAGTGGACGCTCGCCGGAAGCATTTTTTTCCAGAAAATCGGTGATCACCGGGTCGACAATCGGGCTTTTGCCATTGTTGAGCAGCTCGACTTTCTTGGGGACGATATCGAGCGCGTGGACTTCGTTATGCTGAGAAAGCAGTAATGCGATAGATAACCCTACGTAGCCAGTACCAGCAACCGCAATCTTCATAAGAGTAACCTGCCTTTTGTTTTTACTACCATCTCAGGCTATTGTAGACAAATCATTGAGGTAAATCGACAAAGCCGGTATCCTTCAGATAATTCTTGCCGACGCTCATATCGTACTGAATGAGTTGATAATCATGAAGCATTGTCTTGGCTTCTTTGGAAAGCTGTTTGTTATTAATGCGATTACCTGCTGCATCAAGATAAACCGGTTCATCAGCATTGCCTCCGGCCGACGAGGGGATAGAGATTGCCGTGATGGTTTCGTGCATCTTCGTCAGGAAAGCCAGATAGGGGCTGACTTTTGCATTGAGATGTGAGGCTAGCTGTGCGGAGAAGTAATTTGATGATGTGTAAGCGCTGGAGACATCATCTAGTTTGGTGCCTGCCGATTTCGAAGCATCGTTAGACCAGATGAAATAATCAGTTTCATGCAGTCCGAGAATATTATCTTTGCTGGAATATGCCGTGGAGTAAATCCCAGGTAGATGATCTCCATAGAATACGACGGTGATTGGCCTATCGATATGGTTGAGCTGATTCAAGAATTCAGTTGTTGCTTGATCCGTATAGCTTAGACCCTTTGTATAGGTTTCAATATTTTGTTTCTCATCATCCTGCAAATTTGAAGAAGTATCTTCATCCTTAAATTGATTATCAGGATAAAAATCTTCATAAGGCATATGGTTCTGCATGGTGACAACTTGATAGAACTTCTTCTGGTCAGAAGATGAAATCTTTTTGAGTACTTCTGAGTAGAAGGACTCATCCGAGGCATACCAAGCAGAGCCAAGTGGTCGTAGGCCTTTCAATTGCGGTGTGCCATCTGTGGCATAAAACTTCGAGAAGCCAAATTTTTTGTAATTCAAATCACGGAAGTACATGTTGCGGTTGTAAGCGTGGAATGCGATGGATGAGCCCTTTCCGTTGGCTTTGTTCCAAGCTTGATTGAGCGTAGGCGCCCATTTGAGGGATGGTACCAGCTGCTGATAGGCAATGGATAATGCGGAACTGTAATTTGCCATGGACAAGCCGGACAAAGCTTGATACTCAATATTTGCGGTGCCGCCTCCGTAGCCCGGGGAAAGCATCAGACCGGAAGTTGTTTGGGCTTTGACATGACGAATATTTGGCATTGGATCTTCGGAGAAGCTGACGCCAGGCACTCGAGTTGGATCCGAGAACGTTTCGGAAAGTACCATGATGACAGTGTTGTCGGTCATGTTTTCGGTTCGGGTTTGATTAAGCTGTTTTGCCTGTTCCGTGTATTTCCGAGAGATTTTTTCCATAGCTTCTTGCGAATATCCATTGGGTTTATCCATGGTCTTTGTGTGCGCGAGACGCAGGAAATTCACAACAGGACCATTGTTCGTGGAATCTGCGAGGCCATTCCAGATCTGTGGACTATCTCCAAGATTTTTTGCGAAATCTGTTGACCAGTATCCTTCGTTGCCAAATCCCCATACGAAGGAAAAACACAGTGCGAAACTGCAGCATGCGGCTACAATGCGAGTGAGCGTGCCGGCAAGGTTCTTAATCCCGGTAAAAGGGTGACGCCAGGAACAGTAGATAACGGCATTGCGTCCATCGATAAACTGCATGATAATGCAAATGACGACAAGCCATATGACACCGCTAACTGCTGTATTGACAAGTCCTTGACTGCTTTGAGGGATGAAGGATGCTAGCTGTCCAGTGTTGCCTCCGGTGATGAAATTAAGATCAGCCGGAAGCACGGGTTCATTGCGAGATTCAATTTTGATGTGGTTCGCCACGGCGTAAACGGTCATGACTGTGCCAAAAATCGCTGTTGCTATCCAAAAACGATTAATTATGAATATGAGCGTGAGGTAGACGACTGCGAGAATAATGAGATTAAGTAAGAAAATGTAATTCTTGTCGGACCAGATTTGACTAATAAAATGTGACAACTGTCCAACGATGCTGGATGCCTGTCTTACGGCTTCGCTGATATCCTCGCCTTTTTTGTACTCGGGTTCGGAATACATGCCCCATTGGATAAACAATGTTTCGAATGTGGTGAGGGTTATAAGAATGATTGCATAGAAAGAAAAAGAAAAACGATGGCGCTTCTTCCACAAGGCATGCGCACCCCGGAAGAACTTGATGATGAGCTGGATGGCTTTGAAACTCGTGAAGGTATGCCATGCGTTACGTACCGTGGTTGCAGCGGCGCATGCGGTGCATGCAGTGGTGCGGGTCGCGCTGGCAATAGCGTAACCCGTTCGTTTTAAGCTATGTTCAGCAGTCGTCAGTGCTGTCCGAACCGTTTGAAGAGTGCACGGCATCGCCTGTAATGCGTGATTGCCGTTAACTTGTTCCTCTGCGGCAAAAGAGGAAGTATGCTGCTCGTCCGTAATCGCAAGAATATCTGTATCGCAAGTTGCGGGGGATGCTTCCGTTGCTGGTATGTAGATGCTTCGGTGCGCGGGTTCCGCATGAAGAGGGGCTTTATGCGTGTACAGTTCCGCGCGGTGGCGCACATCGAAACAAGAGGGGGTGTCTATCATGCTCTCGTCAGCCAGTGTCCGGTAAGTTCCGCCTATAAACGATTGTTTGGAATGCCTGACGTATGAAGGCTCGAAGGCATGAACGGCAGACTGGATATAAGGCATCGTCGCTTCCTTCACGGCAAATAACCCCTTGTATAAACGGGGGTTTATGAGCATGTAAAACCGAGCTATATATTAGCCAGTGTGTCTGGACGAGTAGGTGTCTTGATGGTAGCTGGTGGGTATCTGAATGATGAATGAAACCAAGGCATGTTCTTAAGCGCAGTCAAATAGTTATGCGATAGTGGCGGTATGAAGGGGAAGAAGATTTTTCGATGCATGCCAGTGTTGGTGGCGTTGTGCGTGTTGCTTGAAGGCATGTTTTTCATGACTATTACCAAGCCTGGTCATGTGCCGGATATTTGGACGCATGTTTATCGAATTGACTCCATACTCAACGGGGATGTAATTGCGCGGCCAGTTACTTCAAGAAGTATGTTGCATAATACTGAGACGGGGGTGGTCGGTGGTGCGGTCGATCGCAGTTGGATGCAGTATTCCTTGGATCAATATGACGGATATGACCCGGGAGTTGTGATTGCGGAGTCTATTGCTAATAACAAGGCGTCCGCAACGGTTGACCTGCCGTTCAACAATACGGCAACAAATTCACCGATTGTATATGCTCCGCAATTGCTGGGGTTTGCTGTAGGTCGATTATTTAATCTGAGATCTGGAACAACATATCGATTGGCAGAAATATGCATGATAGCTGTCTATGCATTACTCATGTACTGCGCGGTTATGACATTGCCAAAATGGCGGATCCCAGTTGGACTCTTGCTGTGCGTCCCTCAAATGCTTCGACTTGCCTCATTTTCCATCTCTGCGGATTCGCTGACACAAGCTGTGATGATTCTGTTCTCCTGTTTGCTGTTCCGGGGAATTATTGGTAAACGATCACAACGTGGAGCAGTGGCGCTTGCGGTAACGAGCGTGCTATTGGCAATGTGCAAGTTTGTGTACATGCCATTGGTTTTGCTGGTTATTCCGTTGATGTTTGATAGAGTTTCCGGTCGCTGGCGTGTGAATCGTGGTCGGGCTGTGCCATTGTTGATAGGCGTGGTTGCGTCTGGTATATGGACCATATTCTGGTTGGGCGTCAATGCTTGGTATACGAATTGTCCGATGCTGGTTTCGTACAAACAAATGAGCGAGCGCAAGCATGCGTTGCTAACGGATCCTGTCGCCATGTTGGATGCTGTGAAGAACATTGCATGGGCGATAATGCATGCTCAATCGAATATGAATAACAGGACGGACAGCATCATGATTGCCGCGTGTTGGTTGGCAATTGTGGTTTCCGTAGTCGTGTTGGCTGTGACCAGTGTGGTGAATGCTTGTGTCAAAAGCCGCCGAAAGAATCCGGTTAGGACTGCCAATGGTTCTATAAATGCATGCGGTGTGCCCTTACCATACGCATGGTTGATCGCGGTGGTCTGTATCGGAGATATCCTACTGATTTACCTTGCCTTGTGGCTGCAATACGATGCGGATGGGCTAATCGGAGTCGACGGTATGCAATTCAGGTATTTCCTTCCTTATGCGCCTTTGTTTGCATTCGTAATGTTGGAATCGGGAAGGCGGTTGCTGAAACAGTGAGCGAACAGGGATTCAAACCGAAACATATTCTGGTAACAGGCGGATGCGGGTTCATCGGCGCGAATTTCGTGCGGTACGTGGCGCGCAATCATCCGGACGTGCACATCACCGTGCTTGACAAGCTGACGTATGCGGGCAATCCGGCGAACATCGACGGGCTGCCGCAATCGCAGGTCGAACTTGTCATCGGTGATATCTGCGATGTGTCGCTGCTGGAACGCATCGTGCCCGGCTGCGACGCCATCGTGCATTTCGCGGCGGAATCACATAACGACAATTCCATCTTCGACCCGGAACCGTTTATCCGCACGAACGTGGAGGGCACGATGCGGCTGTTGGAGGCCGCGCGTAAATACGACGTGCGATTCCACCACATCAGTACCGACGAAGTGTACGGAGACCTGGCGTTGGACGATCCGGCGCGATTCGGCGAAAACTCGCCGTACCGCCCGTCAAGCCCGTACAGCGCGTCGAAAGCCGCGTCCGACCATCTGGTGCGCGCGTGGACGCGCACATACGGCCTGCGCGCCACCATTTCCAACTGTTCCAACAATTACGGGCCATACCAGCATGTGGAAAAATTCATTCCACGACAGATCACATCCATTCTGGAAGGCGCGCGGCCGAAACTGTACGGCACCGGCGAGAACGTGCGCGACTGGATTCATACGGAAGACCACTCTTCGGCGGTATGGGCGATTCTGACGCGCGGTCGCATCGGCGAAACGTATCTGATCGGCGCGGACGGCGAGAAAAGCAACATCGCCGTGCTGCGCATGATAATGCGGTTGATGGGGCAGCCGGAAGACGCGTTCGATTGGGTGCGCGACCGGCCGGGGCACGACCGCCGGTATGCGATCGACTCGTCCAAGCTGCGTGCCGAATTGGGTTGGAAGCCGGCGCATACGGATTTCGAAAACGGCTTGCACGACGTGGTCGACTGGTATGCGACGCACCGCGATTGGTGGGAGCCGGCCAAAGCCTCCACCGAAGCACGCTACCGGGCACAAGGGCTGTGATCGTTGTGGACGCGGGCGCGCGATAGGTGTGGCGGGCGCGACAGGAAGAGGGGTGGTGGCGAGTGCGAGCTGAAGGGCTTATGCTGGTAGGAGAAACGTTTTACAGGGGGTAGCTGATGGCGCGAAGGGCAACGCTGAAGGATGTGGCTGCGGCGGCGGGAGTGTCCGTGACCACGGTGTCGCTGGTGCTGAATGATCGGCCGGCGCGTGTTTCCACGGAGAAACGCGAGGCGATCGCGCGGGCGGTGAAACAGTTGAACTACGTGCCCAATCAGAACGCGAGGAGCCTCGTCACCAAACAATCCAAGCTCGTGGCGCTCATCGTGCCCGACATCGAAAACCTGTTCTTCGCGGCGCTCGCCAAATGCGTGGAGGATGAGTGTGCGGCGCAGGGGTATTCGCTGATTGTGGCCAATTCGGATGATTCGCGTGAGTCGGAACAGGCTTTGCTGCGCAGGCTGACGTCACGTGGGGTGGATGGCGTGCTGCTGATTCCCGCGCGCGAATCCTGCGCGGCCGGTGCCGGCGCCGCGTTGCGTGAGGATGTGGAACGCGTCACCTGCCCGGTGGTGCTCATCGACCGACTGACGCAATGCGGTTGGTGTGACGCGGTCGGCTTCGACAACTATCTCGGCGGTCGGCTTGCGGCGCAGTACCTGCTGGAAGGCGGGCATAAGCGCATCGGCATCGTGACCGGCGATGTGGCGGAGTCGAGCGCGGCAGACCGCCGTCGTGGATTCGCGGACGCGCTCGAACAGGCGGGGGAGCGGCTCGATCCCTCGTTGTGCGTCGCTGGCGACTATCGTTTCGCCAGCGGTTACCGCGCGGCCGACCGGATCATCGACGGTGGTGCCACCGCGGTGTTCTGCTGCAACGACGTGATGGCGCTCGGCTTCCGCCAGCGCATGGCGGAGCGTGGGCTGCACGTCACCGAGGACATGCAGGTGATTGGATACGACAATATTCTGAAGCGATTCGGCTTGGGCTGGCGTATGACCACCGTAGAGCAGAGCGTGGGCGATCTCGCCGCGGCCTGCTGGGGCATGCTGGGCGGGCGGATTGACGGCGTGGTCAATGGGGGTGGCGCTGGAGCGGACGCGGGCCGGCCGTGGCTTGCCGAACCGCAAGTTAAGGTGTTGACGCCGAAACTGGTGCAGGCGGCCTGCGCGTAAGTGTTTATAAGCGTTTACGGGTATTTGCGGATGTTTTGACGGTTGGTGGCTTCGCTGAGCCGGGGGTATACGACACGCGAGGATTGGTTTGGTTTGCGTTTTTGGTAAAGCGCTTTATCATGGATGATGTGAGCGAAATATCGAGAACGTGCTCGAATTCGCGAAAAACAACCGACGATAATGGGCCGTGTGGTGGCGGACCCCCGTCGGATCCGTCAACGAGGAAAGGTGCAACCATGAAGAAGCTCATTCTCGATCTTGATACCGGCGTCGACGACGCGCTCGCCATCTCCTACGCGCTGGGCAGCCCGGAAGTCGAACTCATCGGCATCACCGGCACCTACGGCAACGTGCTCGTGGAACAGGGCGTACGCAACGCGCTCGCCGTCACCGACCTGCTCGGCCACCCGGAAGTCAAGGTCTACCAAGGCCTGTCGCACTCCAGCACCACCGACCACTTCGAAGTGCTGCCCGTCTCCGCGTTCATCCACGGCGACAACGGCATCGGCGACGTGGACATCCCCGACTCCGACCGTTCCGTCGAAACCGAATCCGCGGTCGACTTCATCATCGACGCCGTCAAGACCTACGGCAAGGACCTCATCTACGTGCCGACCGGCCCGATGACCAACATCGAAGCCGCACTGAAGAAAGCACCGGAAATCAAAGACGAAATCGGTCAAATCGTGCTCATGGGCGGCGCACTGACCGTACCTGGCAACTGCAACGCCTGCATGGAAGCCAACATCTCGCAGGATCCGGAAGCCGCCGACTACCTGTTCCGCTCCGGCACCCCGACCACCATGATCGGCCTCGACGTGACCCTGCAGACCCTGCTCACCTACAAGGAAACCCAACAGTGGCGCGACCTTGGCACCAAGGCCGGCAAGTTCCTCGCCGACATGACCGACTTCTACATCAAGGCCTACGAGACCACCTCGCCGCACCTCGGCGGCTGCGGCCTGCACGATCCGCTCGCCGTCGGCGTCGCCGTCGACCCGACGCTCGTCACCACGCTCGACATCAACATGAAGGTCGACGTGAAAGGCCCGACCCGCGGCCGCACCATCGGCGACGAAACCCGCCTCAACGACCCGGTCAAGACCATGAAGGTCGCCGTCGGCGTGGACGTGCCGAGGTTCCTCAACGAATTCATGACCCGCATCTCCGGCCTCGCCGCCAAAGCCGGGTGACCGACTGAGTGGCCGGCCAAGTGACCGACGGCAATCGCAATAATCGCAAAAAAGGAAAGCAATCATGAGCGCAACCGAAATTCTCTCCGCATTGGATCGTATCCACGGCACTGTGTCCGTGATCGGTTCCATGAACGCGGACTACACCGTCACCGCACAGCGACTGCCCGGGCCGGGCGAGACCATCACCGGCGGCCCGTTACAGCTGCTGCCCGGCGGCAAATCCGGCAACCAGGCCGCGGCGGCCGCACGCATCGGCGCCACCGTGCAGATGTTCGGCGCGGTCGGCTCCGACAACAACGCCGACTTCCTGCTCGGAGCGCTCGGCGAAGCGGGCGTCAACACCACGCACGTGCGCCGCGTGCTCGGCCCGTCCGGCACCACCGTCATCACCGTGGACGCGCACGGCGAGAACACCATCGTGTACTCGCCCGGCTCCAACGCGCAGGTGACCGTCGACTACGTCGAATCCGTGCGTGACGCGCTGACCCACTCCACAGTGCTCGGCCTGTGCCTGGAAAGCCCCATCGAAACCGTCACCGCGGCCGCACGCATGTGCCACGAAGCAGGCGTGAAGGTGCTGCTCAACGACTCGCCGTTCACCCCGTCCCTGCCGGCGGAACTGATCGAAGCATCCGACATCCTGCTCGTCAACGAGCATGAAATGGCGCAACTGCTCGGCATCGACGAGCCGGAGAACGACGATTGGGATTCGTTCGGCTGGTGGCACGCGCTTGACGAACTGCGCGGATTCGGCTTCGAACAGGCGATCGTGACGCTTGGCGGCGACGGTTCCGTGGTACTCGACGGCACCGCGGACGATCCGGAACACCGTGTCCAGCGCATCGCCCCGGTACGCGTCAAGGCCGTCGACACCACCGGCTGCGGCGATTCCTTCATGGGCACCGTGCTGGCCGGCCTGGCGTCCGGACTGGCGCTGTCCGAAGCCGCCGAACTCGCCTCGTACGTTTCGGCGTACGCGGCCACCGGCTACGGCGCGCAGGCGTCCTACGGCAACGCAGCGCAGATCCGCGAAGCGTTCGCGTCCGCCGAATAGTCCGGTAATCCGGTTTTCCCCCAAAACCATCGACGTTGAGATGTGCCTTCTGCGTCGATGGCTTGGGGATTTTTTGATGTTGCCGACGGCAGTTTGGAGCGGTATGGTGAAACGCTTCCGCAACGGCCGCGTGCCGTGGGCACCCGCATTGTTATATTGGAGTTTGGCTTATTTTCACATATCGAACAATTGGGAAGGCAAGCATGTCGGCGATTCTCGAAGGCACTCCGGATAAGAAACTGGCTCTGGTGACGGGTCGCGCGTACCCCGAGCAGGCTCAGGAAACCGCAAAATACCTGGGAACCGACGTACTTGAGACCACCGCATACGATTTCGCCAACGGCGAGATGTACGTGCGCTACACCGAGCCCGTCCGTGGCGCCGACGCCTTCGTGATGCAGGCCCACACCGAGCCGATCAACAAGTGGATCATGGAGCAGCTCATCATGGTGGACGCCATGAAGCGCGCCTCCGCACGTTCCATCACCGTGGTCGCGCCGTTCCTCGGCTACTCCCGCCAGGACAAGAAGCATCAGGGCCGCGAGCCCATCACCGCACGCCTCATGTTCGACCTGTTCCGTTCCGCCGGCGCCGACCGCATCATGACGGTCGACCTGCACGCAGCCCAGGAGCAGGGCTTCTTCGACGGCCCGGTCGACCATCTCACCGCCATGCCGATCCTGCTTGACTACGTGCGCAACAGCATGCCGCTGGAGAACACCACCATCGTGTCCCCGGACGCCGGCCGCATCAAGGTTTCCGAACAGTGGGCCGCCAAGCTCGGCGGACTGCCGCTCGCCTTCATCCACAAGACCCGTGACACCACGCGCCCGAACCATGCCGAGGCGCACGGCATCATCGGTGACGTGAAGGGACGCGACTGCGTGGTCGTCGACGACATGATCGACACCGCCGGCACCATCTGCGAGGCCGTGCGCACGCTGAACAACGCCGGCGCGAAGTCCGTGACGCTCGTCGCCACCCACGGCCTGCTGTCCGGCCCGGCCGTGGAACGCCTGAAGAACTGCGGCGCCCGCGAAATCGTCCTCACCGACACCGTTCCGGTGCCCGAAGAGAAGCGCCTGCCGAACATGACCGTCCTGTCCGTGGCCCCGCTGCTGGCCGCCGGCATCCGCTCCGTGTTCGAATCCGGCTCCGTTTCGACGCTGCTCAACGGCCTGCCCGAAGACATGCGCCCGCGCAACATCTACGCCTGATATTTCGCGCGATTGCCATACGGCTCTCGCGATATTTCAGGATTTATTACGATTCTTTGCGATTAAGCCCCGCTTGCGAGCGGGGCTTTTTGCTTGCCTCTGCACGTGATTTCGCGCCCGGCAGACGCCGTTTCGATACGTCGCGGCGTCGGGGTAGCCTGTACAAGTTGCCATCAATCATATCCATATGTTCATTGCGACTTATCGATGCCTGAAGGCAGCACGCATACACACTCCTGCCATGGAAGGTCCATGGCCGATAGTCCGAAGGAGGTGGGTGATGTCTGCGCATAAGTACGAACTGATGTTCATTGCTGATCCTGAGCTGGATGAGCGCGGTCTGAAGAAGCTGACCGAGCAGTATCTGGAAACTGTCACCAAGGAAGGCGGTGCCGTCGAGAACATCGACATCTGGGGCCGTCGCAAGCTTGCCTACGAAATCGCCGGCAAGACCGAAGGTAACTACGTCGTGGTCAACTACTCCGCTGAGCCGGCCACCAGCGACGAACTCGATCGTCTGCTGAACCTGAACGAATCCGTCATCCGTACGAAGATTCTTCGCAAGTAAGTAAACCAAGCTTTCTAAGCTGCAAAGTAAGTAGGTAACGACATGGCAGGTGAAACTGTAATCACCGTGGTGGGCAACCTCACGGCCGATCCGGAAATTCGTACCATTGGCAGCGGCGCCGCCGTCGCCAGCTTTACGATCGCCTCCACTCCGCGCACCTGGAACCGTAACTCGAACCAGTTCGAAGACGGTCAGGCCCTGTTCCTGCGCTGCTCCGCGTGGCGCGACATGGCCGAACATTGCGCGCAGAGTCTGTCCAAGGGCATGCGCGTCATCGCGCAAGGCCGTCTGCAGCAGCGTTCCTACCAGGCGCAGGACGGTTCCCAGCGAACCGTCATCGAGATGCAGGTCGACGAAATCGGCCCGTCCCTGCGCTACGCGACCGCCCAGGTGACCCGTCAAAGCTCGTCCGGCAACGGAGGCTTCAGCGGCAATCGCGGCGGCTACAACAACGCCAACAACAACGGCGGTTTCGGCGGCAACAACGGCGGATATCAGGGCGGCTCCAGCTATGCTGGCGGCGCCGGATATCAGGGTGGAGCCTCCGCTCCGGTCAACGCCGCTCCCGCACAGTCCGCTCCGGCCTCGGACCCGTGGTCAAGCTCGGATAACTCCGGCTCGTCCTTCGGTTCCTTCGGCGCGTCCCAGTCCTTCGGAGGTTCCTCCGAATTCGGCGGCGACAGCGACGAACCGGAATTCTGACGGACCGAACCCCGTCCGCAACATAGGCGAACAGCGAAACAAGCAGCTTAATCGCAGTATTTCCAGATTTTAAGGAGAACATCAAGATGTCACGCAAGAGGCCGCAGCCGCCGGTCAAGCCGTTTAAGAAGAAGCCGAATCCACTGAAGGCCGCCAAGGTCACCGAGATCGATTACAAGGACGTCGCCCTGCTGCGTAAGTTCATCTCCGATCGCGGCAAGATTCGTTCCCGTCGTATCACCGGTGTCACCGTGCAGGAGCAGCGCGAGATCTCCAAGGCTATCAAGAACGCCCGCGAGATGGCCCTGCTGCCGTACGCCACGTCCGGCCGCTGATCTTAGAGAGGTTTGAACAATGGCTGAAACTAAGGTTATTCTCACCAAGTCCGTCAACCACCTGGGTCACCCGGGTGACGTCGTGGCCGTCAAGTCCGGCTACGCCCGCAACTACCTGTTCCCGCAGGGCCTGGCCTTCGCTTGGTCCAAGGGTGCCGCCGCCCAGATCGAGGCCATGAAGCGCGCTCGTCTGGCCAAGGCCGTCGCCACCCGCGAAGAGGCTGTTGCCGCCAAGGAAATCATCGAGGGTTCCACCGTCGAAATCGCTGCCAAGGTCTCCGAGTCCGGCAAGCTGTTCGGCGGCATCTCCGCAGAGAAGATCGCCATCGCGCTCTCCTCCAAGGTTGAGGTCAACCCGAAGAACATCACCGTTGAGCCGATCAAGACCACCGGTGACTTCCCGGCAACCGTCGCCCTGCACCCGGAAATCACCGCCAACTTCTTCGTGAAGGTCGTCGCTGAGTGATTTCGCCCCATTCACCGCTCGACGTCCTTACGGACCGGCGGTGAATGACTTCAGGCTGAAACACGTCTGAGCTTAAGCATCGAAAATCCCCCGTACCGATTGGTGCGGGGGATTTTCCTATATCCGCTCTTTAGTCGGCATCAGTCCTCATCGTCAATCGTGACGCTGAGCTTGCCATCCCTGATGCTGAAGCTGCCGTTGACGGTGAAGTGGGTGCTGTCGTCCTGAGACTCCCACGAATCGTCGAAATGCTTCTCTTCATACGTGCACTTCGCCTTGCCCTGCCGGGTGGAGAACGTGCCGTAATCGAGATCGATGTCGGACAGTTTCGGATAGACGCTGATGGACCACGCGAAGTTGCGGTAGTAGTCCTCGTCGTACAGGTCGAAGCCGAACGGGCAGCCTTCCGGCGCGTAGTCGGTGGACTTCGCGCATTCGTCCAGCTTGGCGTTCACGGCCTTGCTCAAGTCCTCCTTAAGCTTGGCCGTAGGCATGATCTTGAGATCGGCGGCATCGGAGTCCGCGTTCGTGCGCACCATGGTGATGCCGCTGGTGACATACCCCGACTTGCCGATCGACACCTTGTACGAACCCGGGTAGACGCGCAACGTCCACGTGCCGCTGTCCGACTTCTCCGCATTCTTCGCGGTCACGTCAACACCGTTGACGGACAACGATTCCACGGCATTGGGCACCGACACGGTGATGGTCTTGAGCAGTGGGCTCGAGATCTTCCAATTCGGGAACAGCAGGAACTTCGACCCGTCCTTGTTGATGGTGAGCGAATCGTTGACGTTCTTGCCGTTCAGCGAATACGTCACGTTGACCTTGGCCACGCCTTCGACGGTTTTGACACTATCGATATGCGGGTTGGCGATCGTGGCGTTGTCGGCCTTCGCTACGGTGTCGGACAGCAGCTTGAGCTGGTCCTTGCCCACCTGCGGATCGGCGATGCCATTGGCTTTGCCATACTTGCCGTCGGCAATCGCCGTCAGATAGCTCTGCGCCACGGATTTCGCGCTGAAGACGGTCGAGTTGAGCACACCGTAGACAATGCCCAACACAATCAGGGCACCGATCACGATGCCGCCGATAAGGATCGTCTTCTTAGTTTTTGGGTCGAGCGGCTGACCTGCCCCCGGAGCTGCGACCGGCATAGAAGCCGTGCCTGCTGGCGATTGCGGCAGCGGCACCGCACCCGTTGCCGTGTTGCCCGTTGTCGTATTGGGCATGGACGTCGGGGCGACCGGTTGTGGAACGGCCTGTGAAACAGGCGTTGCGGTGGGCGCGGGCATTGGCGCAGCCGGCGTCGCGGGCTGGGGGACCGATGCGGCCGGAGCTGCCGGAGTAGTTGGATTGGCCGGCTGTGCGGCAGCCGAAGCCGTCGGCATGGTCGCTGTTGCGGTCGTGCCGCTCGCCGTGGCAGAGGTCTTCTTCATGCCGTAGGACGGATCGCAGGACTTGACGTAATCGACCACGTTCTGCGGGGTCTGCTGCACGGTGCCACCGACGATGATCCGCCACATGCCCGGCAGGGACGCCACCAGCGTCGGACCGAACGTCATCGCGGCCACCTCGATCAGGAACGCCCAGATGCCGGCGACGAGGAAATACCACATCGGGGTCGTCATCGACATGCTGGACGAGGCGTATCCCGCCGCGAAATAAGTGAACAGGAACTCCGCGGCCAGCCAGAACACCATCGCGGCCACCGGAGCCTTCCACGTATGCTGCCAGCCCGCGTAATACGGGTCGTACATATTGCGCGCGGTCTCACGCAGCGCGATATAGAACGTGGCAAGCAGGAACAGCACGAAGCAGATCCACAGAATCCAGCCATACTGGCTGAGGGAGGACACGTTGAACAACGTGATCGTATGGACGCTGTAGCTGGACGTCGAGAAGGCGATGCCGCCGAACGAGGACAGCGAAATCAGCATAAGCGGCAGAGCCGGGAACAGCAGCGGAACCAGCAGCAGACCGCCTGCGCCGAGATGGTTCGCGGCGGACATGGCGATTGTCGCCACCAGGCCAAGCACCAGGAACAGCACGCCGTAGATCGCAAACGATTCGACCAGCGTGCGCACGAAGCCACGAGCGCGGTGCGCCCAACGCCAAGCGGCGGAGAAGACGTTACCCGAATCGCCCGCATACTGTGCCAACGCGTAGCCGGCCAGCGCACCGGCCGCCGACAGCAGAAACGCCATGCAGAACGTGCGGAAGGATACGCCGGAAAGCGACGCGGAAGCGGAATAGTCGCTGTAGGAACCACCCACCGTCACCGGGAAGATGGCGGCGAAGACCAGCAGCACCAGGCCGGACAGCACGCCGACGATCAGCGAGCTGATGACGCCCGTCCACTTGAAACGAAGCGCGAACCTGCGTGCCAGCATGTATGCGCCGAACGCGGCGCCGATCGCCAATGCCACGCCGGGCAGTCCGACCGGCAGCGTCACGCTGACGTGCGAGGCGTCAATGCCGAGATTGCTCAGCGAGAAGCCCTGGGAGCTGGTTTTGAGATTCAGCGAACCGCCAACGCCGAGCGTCATCACGGTGAAGAGAATCTGGAAGAAATTCGGGCCGGAGCCGGACACACCGTTGTTGCCCAGGAAGGAGGCGGTGTCGGAAAAGCCCGGAATGCCGGCAAGCCCGTTGCTGGCCGCGGCATTGCCCATGAAGAAGACGATCGATGCGAGCAGCGCGAACACCACGCTCGCGCCGAGACCGATGCCGAGGCTGGCGCCCATGGTCTTCATGGACTGCGGTGTGGTCAGCGCGGTGATGGTGGGATCGGCCGCCGGACGGGCGATTTGCTGGGTCGGCTGGCTTGGCTGCGGCGCTGCTGCCGGCTGCGGGGCCGGGGATGGCGCGTACTGGAACTGCTGCGTCGGCGCGGCCTGTGGTGCCACCGGTTGCGTTGCCTGCGCCTGAGCGGTCGGCTGTGCTTGCGCCGCCGGTTGCGGTGTGGTGGGCTGCGGGACGGTGGTTTGCGGAGCTGCCGGTGCGGCGCTATTGGGCAGCGGGACGGCAGCGGTCGGCATCTGCGGGGCCGGTGCCATGTGCGACGCGGAAGACAGCATGGTGCCGTCATCGGATTCCGGCGCGGCCGGCGCTTGCGGTGCCGCCGCGGTCGTTTGGGTGAGCGGTGAGCCGCACGAGGCGCAGAATTTAGCGCCTTCGATGGTCGGCTGACCGCAATTTGGGCATGCCATAGGTAAGCCTTTCTCCTTCTTGATGCGCGTCATATACTCCTGTGACGCGCCATGGTCCTTATTATAAAGGGCCTCTGGCGCGCCGACGGGCTCGACGATGATGCGTGCTATTCGGCTCGCCGCGGTGGAAATGTGTGATGGAAAAGTTCGTGCCGTTGACTGTCGGAGTGGTTGCATTGCGGCAGAATGTGAAGAAAATGTGATTACTTGGATTTCAGGGCGCCATCGCGCCGCATTTTTCGTCGTATGACGCGATGTGCACCATAGATGGCGATTTGCTGAAAACGTTGGAAAATAGCGGTTTTATGATTGCGACACGCCGAGGGTTGCGTTCTTTCCGATTCTGAGTATATTTACTCCATGTGCTCAGCGAGAACAAAAACCTCGCCAAGACCAACGCCCCTTTAGCTCAGTTGGTTAGAGCAGCTGACTCTTAATCAGCGTGTCCAGGGTTCGAATCCCTGAGGGGGCACAGACAAGACCCAAACCAATGGCTTGGGTCTTTTTCGTATTTCGGACATGTGTCCACCCAAAGCCGCGTTACTTCCTCCGTACGGAGTAAGGTAGTGCGCTGTTGTCCGCCCAGAGCGGAATCGCAATTCATCTCGAATCGCACGAATCGTAAGAATCGTTAGAGAAGAAGCAATAGAGGAAACTGCAGTGGAATACACACTCTTCACCAAGCTTGCCGCGGAATTCGTCGGCACCGCCGTGCTGATGGTCTTCGGCAACGGCGCTGTCGCCAACGCGGAACTGAAAAACACCAAGGGCTACCATGCCGGCTGGCTGAACATCGCCATGGGCTACGGCTTCGGCGTCATGTTCCCGGTCCTGATGTTCGGCGGCGTCTCCGGCGCCCACATCAACCCGGCCATGACCCTCGCGCAGGCCGTCAACGGCATGTTCCCGTGGAACGAGGTCCTGCCGTACATCATCGCCCAGCTGCTCGGCGCAGTGGCGGGCCAGCTCATCGTGTACGTCACCTACCTGCCGCACTACAAGGACACCGACGATGCCGAAGCCATCCTCGGCACCTTCTGCACCACCGACGCGCACAACGACCGCGTGAACTACTTCCTCAACGAGTTCTTCGGCACCTTCATGCTGGTGCTCGGCGCCCTGTGCTGCCTGTCCCTGCCGTGGGGCAAGGCGAACCCGGCCGCCGCATCCATCGTCGTCGGCTTCATCGTGTGGGGCCTCGTGACCTCCATGGGCGGCCCGACCGGCCCTGGCCTGAACCCTGCCCGCGACCTCATGCCGCGCCTCCTGCACGCCATCCTGCCGATTCCGAACAAGGGCGATTCCCGCTGGGGCGAGGCCTGGATTCCGGTCGTGGCCCCGATCGCAGGCGCTATCGTCGGCGCGTTCCTGTTCAAGGTGCTGTTCGCCTGAGCATTACTTTGACGATTGCCGGCATTCGTCTGGCATGCTGGTAAGGCCCGTGATTCCCTCCGGAATCGCGGGCCTTACGCATAGGTGGTATGCATGGCGGTCGGCGGCTTCGGCATGTTGACTGAGACTGGTACTCTTGCCGAAGAGAGAAACATCACCATATCGGGAGGCTGGATTGAAGCGGATTCGTCGTATCATACGTGCGCTCGATCCGAAAGCCGACGCCACAATGGGCCAACGGGAACGGCTTGAGGCGTTTCGCATCCGCAGGGCCGCCGTGCTGGTGCTCGTGCTGTTCCTGCTGATCGCATCGATGACGTCCTGCAGCGTGCACGCACTGCTGGTCCGCATGACGCCGAACACGCAGACGACGGCACAAGCCACGCATTCGACGTCGGCCAAGAAGCCAGCCAAGAAAACAGCCAAAACCAATCAGCATAAGACGGCCAAAAAAACCAAACCGGAAACCAAACAATCGCAGGAAGAGCAGGCCGTCGCCAAAGCGGTGAGCGCGCAATCGGCGGCACTGGGCGACGACGAGAAAACCGCGATTCTGAACAAAGCGCAGGAAACCGCGCAAAACAGCGGCAAACCGGTGACGCAATACCATTACTGCATCGCAACCAAAGGAAACGTCGGTTCGGCCGACGAATTCGGCAACGCGGCGTTCCGCATCCTCAACGACGAACACGGATGGCCACGCGCCGGAGCCATATTCGACCAATCCACGGACGGCAACTGCGATTTCAATCTCGTGCTGTCCCAAGCATCGGAAATGACGTCGTTCTCGCCATCATGCTCGGTGGAATACAGCTGCAGGGTCGACAACAACGTGATCGTCAACGACGACCGTTGGAACGGCGGCACGCAACAATGGCTCGCCGCCGGCGGCAACCTGGCGCGATACCGCACGATGGTGATCAACCATGAGGTCGGACACCGGCTGGGGCACATCGACAACGAAACGACCTGCGCCGGCGAAGGCCAGTTGGCGCCGCTGATGCAGGAGCAATCCATGCATTTGGACGGCTGCAAGGTCAACGAATATCCGCTTGACTCGGAGCTGTGGATCGGCTGAACGTCGACTGCTTCCCGTTATTTTCTGCTGTTTTCCGGACTGACCGGGTCGTCTCGGCAATTCGGCGAGACCCGGCCAGCCGTTGTCACAGGCCGAAATACGCGTCGAAATCGTCTTGGCTGATACTGCGGTCGGCCGTATCGGCCCGTACCTTACCCCAATCGAACTCCTGCAACGCCTCGACGGCGCTCATCGGCTGCGGACTGGTATGCGCGGAATCGCCCTGTAAACCAAGCAGCCACGCACAATAGCCGACAACCTGTTCCGCGGTGACGCCATGCGCGCGCAGCGCCCCCATATCCAAAGAGCGCTCGCGTTTGGCGAGCCTGCGGCCGGCCGCGTTGTCGATAAGCGGCAGATGCGCATACCGTGGGTTTTCGGGGTTATATGGGGTGTATTGCGATTGTGGTGCGTGCTGCGATGGTGCAGAGGCCTGCGTTTTCGCCTTGCGGAATCCCGCCTTGATAAGCGCTCGGCGAATGGCGATTTGCAAGGCGTTCGACCGGAGCAGGTCGCGGCCGCGCACGATGTCGTCGACGCCCATGTCAAGATCGTCCACGACCACCACCAGCTGGTAGGAGAACAGGCCGTCGGCGCGGCGCACGATGGTGTCGCCGACGTCGTGCGCCAGATTGAATTCCTGATGGCCGAACACTGCGTCATCGAATTGGACGGTTGCGTGCGGGTTTGTGTCGGCGGGCATGGCGATGCGCAGCGAATGGCGGTCGCCGTTGGCCAGCCGCCGCCGGACGGTATCCGGATTGCTGGCGATAAGCCGGCGGCACGTGCCGGGATACACCATGAAACGGTCGCCCTCCTGCGGTGCGGAGGCTGCGCGGATGTCGGCGCGCGAGCAGAAGCAAGGGTAAATCAGCGGGGTTGTGCCAGCGATTGCGTTGTTGGCTGCGCTGCCGACTGCGGGGGTGTGGTCGTTGCGCTCGTCAAACGGCGAATCGTATGCGTCGTCAATCGTCAGGTTTTCCAAGCAATGCAGCGCCTCACGGTACAGGTCGTGCCGAGCGGATTGGAACACCGGATCGCCGTCCCAATCCAAGCCAAGCCAATGCAGATCGTCCATCATCAGTTCGGCCGCGCCGGGCACCACGCGCGGTTCGTCGATGTCTTCGATGCGCAGCAGCATGCCGTCGCCGCGGCTGCGCGCGGACAGCCATGCTCCGAGCATCGCATAGATGTTGCCGATGTGCATGCGGCCTGATGGGGTGGGGGCGAAACGACCTGGCACGGGGTTCCTTCCTGTCGTTGGCGGGCGGTTCGGTGTTGCCGATGCGGAGACCGGTTGCGCCGATGCTTGCAACTGTACCTGCATCGGCGGCCGGAACGGCGGGTTTCGTGGGACGCGATTGTGGAATGCGTTGCTGGACGTGCCGTGACGTGCCATGCCGAGGTTGCAGCGTGCTCCGAAAACGTGCCGTCGCTGTGAGATATCTCACAGTGTGAGAAGGATATTTAGCGCATGGTGATACGGGCCGCGCGTTTCGTTTGGGGTGTGCGTAAGGTGGTGTGCGTCATCCGGTATTCTGGGTGGTGATTTCGGCAATTCGGTCTATGCGTTATCGGCATGGCCGGTCAAAAGGGGATTTACAAGGGGCGAATATGACGAAGCGACAGTTCAGTAGAGCGGAAATCGAATACCTGCGTACATTGCCGTCGATCGACGCGGTGACGGACAGCAGAATCACGTATGCGAGGGAATTCCAAATCGACTGCATGAGGCGGTATCTGCAGGGGGAGAAGCCAACTGCGATCTTCATTTCCGCGGGATTGAGCCCATCGGTCATCGGGCACAAGCGCATCGAACGCAATATCGCACGCTGGAAGCGCGACGAGGACATCATGCGCAAGGCGGCCGAAGAGCCGGAACCGCATGATACGGCTGTGGACAACCACAATGCGATGTCGGAAGTGCCGTTGGGCAAGATTCAATCGCTGGTATGCCAGGTGATGGTGTTGAGCGATCGCGTCGATAAATTGGAGCGTTTGGTGGAGGGGCTGCGCAAGGGGGATAAAATCTGAAAAAAAGTTTTCAGATTTATTGGTTTTTCCGGCGGTTCGCGCGCATTTATCTGATACATTAAATGCGTAGACGGAGTCTTTGAAGTCCCCCTTCTACTGCCGTCTGGTTTTATAGCCCGCGCGAATTTATGACCGCTTTATCGCTTCACTTCAGGTCATCGCGCGGGCTTCTTTATACGTTGTCGGAGGTTTTCTGGTAACACTGATATCGAAATATCGGCCGACATGCCGGAAACGGTGGTGCCGGCCGCGGACCGGCGGTCGAATGAACTTGCGAGAGGTGGACGATGACTGCATACATGGATCACAAGAACCTCGCCAACGAGGTGATCGACGATGCGCGCGCACGTGAGATCACGGACGGCGTGCATCGTGTGCTCGACCGCATCGCGGCCGCTGAGGAACAAGCCGGACGCGAAGCCGGCTCCGTGCGCCTGCTGGCCGCCACGAAGACGCGCGACATCGGCGAAATCATGGCTGCGATTGATGCCGGCGTGCGCATGATCGGCGAGAACCGTCCGCAGGAAGTGACGGCGAAGGCCGAAGGGCTGGCACGGCGATGCGCGGAACGCGGGTTTTCGCTGGGCGTCGCAGGCGCCGCGCCGGATGCTGCGGCGGAGCATATTCCATTCCACCTGATCGGCCAGCTGCAAAGCAATAAAATCGGCAAAGTGCTGCCGGTGGTCGACACTATCGAATCGGTCGATTCAATCGATTTGGCAGAAAAAATTTCACGTAGAGCCGTGGCTCGCGGTATTACTGTCGGCGTGTTGCTGGAAGTCAACGAATCCGGCGAGGAATCGAAATCCGGTTGCGATCCGGCGCACGCCATCCGCATCGCGCAGAAAATCGGCACGTTGGACGGCATCGAATTGCAGGGACTGATGACGATCGGCGCGCATGTGCACGACGAAACGGTGATTCGCCGCGGTTTCTCGCACCTGCGCAAGACCCGCGACCTCATCCTCGCATCCGGCGAACCGGGCACGGACCGTTGCCGGGAACTGTCGATGGGCATGACCGGCGACATGGAACTGGCCATCGCCGAAGGTTCCACCATCGTGCGCGTCGGCACTGCGATTTTCGGTGAGCGTGCGTTCATCTGAGCGCTTTCTTTGACTTTTTCTGTTTTTTTAAGGATTTGCGGGGCTCGTCCGCCTGGATTGCATTCGTCTGGCTTACATTCGTCTGACTTGCATTCCTCTGAAAAACGGCTTGTCTGAGCTGCGTTCCGCCGGTAGGTGGGGTGCTGCGCGGTTTGGTGCCAAAATTGCCGGTTTCGTGCCTGAAACCGTTGTCTTTCTAGGGGTAAGCCCTCCTATAGGGGGCAAGGGCTTTCGTATGGCGGGTGTGAACATGGGTGTGTTCGAAGGAGAAACCCATGTTTTGGTCTGCCTCTCGATTGATGAGTAAACCCGTCCGTCTGCTCGCCCGCAGGACGGATTCCTACGTGCATGCGCATGCGGTGCTGCGTTCGCCCATGCGGCTGTTCGGTGCCGTGGCGGGCGCCTCGGCTGATTCCTATGATGCCGGTGACGATAACGATGGCATCGGCAATGGCGCCGGAGTCGGATCTGATGCCGATGCAGCTGCCGACAGTGGTCATGCCGGAACTGTTGCGTTCGCTGGAACGTCTGCTAGAACGTTCGCTGGAACGCCGTCGTTTTACGAGGCGATTGACATTGCCGATGTGGTTCGCGCGCGCAGGCTGCGGCGGATTCGTTTCATATTGGTGCGGTGCGTGTCCGTGCTGCTGATCGTGGGCGCGGTGGTGGTCGCGTCGTTGCCGTTCGCCATGCAGGCGCATTCCGCGCGGCGCTTGGCCGAGACATCCGATTCGGCGGCTCGCACGGTTGCCGGATGGCCGTATCCGATGGCGATGGAGGAGTTGGAACGGGCGCGCGCATACAATCGGCGGCTTGCCGTGGAAGGACAGCCGGTATTGGGCGAGGCGGCCGATCCGTTCACTACCAGACCGGCTGGCACTGCCGGAGATGCTGATGTCGCCGACGATTCGGCGCCTTCCGGCGGTTCCGGGCTTTCCGCGGCGGACACGGACGCGAACTATCAGGGCCTGCTGGATTCCGGCGCAGGCATCATGGGCACGGTATTGGTGCCCAAAATCGGCGTGGAACTGCCGATTCGGCATGGCACGTCCGAACCGGTGCTCGCCGTCGGTGCCGGGCATCTGTACGGCACCAGCCTGCCGGTCGGCGGCACTGACTCGCATACGGTGGTCACCGGGCATCGCGGCCTGGTCAAATCGTTGATGTTCACACGGCTCGACGAACTGCACGACGGCGATTTCATGTACATCAAAGTGATGGACGAGACGCTGGGATACGAAGTGGACCGAATCAGCGTGATCGAACCGGACGACGTCTCACGGTTGAAAATCGTGCCCGGCGAAGACCGGCTGACGTTGATGACCTGCACGCCATACGGCATCAACACGCATCGGCTGCTAGTCTCCGGGCATCGCGTCGCAATACCGCTGCCCGCGCCAGATCCGGCCGACGTGCGCGACGAACGTGCGACCGAACTGGGCGCGCTCGCCATGACCATCGTTTGCACGATGGGCGGCATGCTGTTGTGCTGCATGGTCGTGCGGTCGATGCGGCCCCGACACCGAATCATGCGGCACGCTTCCGCCTGGCCGCGTAAAGGATAAGGGGGAAGGCCGCGATTTTCGCGGGTCCGCACGTTTCCCGAACCCATCAATGGAGGGGACGGGTTTCGAAACGTTCATCCATAAGGTTCAAGGCATGGAGGCGCATAGGCAATTCGCCGCAGCGCCATGAGAGATGGACATGTCATGAAGTGGATGAAGGACCCGCTTGCCGGCTTCATAAGCCGGTGTGGCGCGCGGATGGGAAAATTCACCGCATTGCTTGTCACGATTGCGATGCTGGCCGGCACCACGGGAGCCGGCGCGACCGCGTTCGCCGACGAAACGGTGACGGATGGCGGCAACGTGGCCGCCGAATCCGCAGCGAGCCAGCCGGAATCGACACAACAATCCGATGCTGAAAACGCAGTCGGATCGGACGTTGCCGACATTGCCGGGCAATATGTTGCCGGACAGTCCGCAACGGACGATGACGACGCACAATGCCTTACGGACGACGGCGAATCGCAGCAGCCATCGAACGAACAAGCGCAATCGCAACTGCAGTCGCAATCGCAACCGGAACAACCGTCGGAGACGATGCCGGAACAGCGGCAGCCGTGCGATAAGACGGAACAGCCGAATGAGCAGAAGGAGCAGGAACGGCAGGCGGTTAGGCAGCCGACGGCTGAGAACGCTGACGTACCTGCAAATGGTGCTGCACCGACTCAAGACGGCGATCGAAACGACCATGCCGGCGAAAATCGCACGGATGCTGTGGCGAATGGCGATGCGGGCGCGACAGCCGATGACGGCAAAACCGGCGATGCGGACGATGCTGACAACGATGGCAACACTGCTGAAGATGCCGACGATGCCGAACACATCATGCGCGATCGCTTCACCTTCAATCGCAAAACCGTGATGCGTGCCGCGCGTAACGTCGCCGTGCCGCAGCCGGACCACACGAAAAGCATCGCATACAACAACGGCGGCAAATACACGCTGAACCTCAACGTGGTGGGCAAGGATACCCGCGAAAGCCATGAGACCACGGAGAAAATCGAAGTGGTGCTCGTACTGGACACGTCCGGATCGATGAACTACTGCATGAACGGAAGCCAAAGAAGATGCAACAAATCGAATCCGAAGCGGTTGACGGCGCTGAAAGAAGCGGCGACCAGCTTCATCGACGCCACCGAGACCACCAACGACACCATCCAGGACGAAAACAGCAAAGTGCGAATCGCCATCGCTCAATTCGGGCAGACATCCGGCGTGGTGAGTTCCCTGACCAGCGATACCGCCGCTCTGAAATCATCGGTGAGCAGGCTGTCCGCCAATGGCGCGACCCCTGCGGACAAAGGCATGGCCGCCGCGCAGACGGCATTGCTGCAGGCAAGGCCAGGCGCGAAGAAAATCGTCATTTTCTTCGCGGACGGTGTGCCGACCACGCAAAACACTTTTAGCACGAGAGTCGCCAATGACGCCGTGACAACCGCGCTCGCCATGAAATCGGCCGGCGCGCTCATCTACGGCATCGGCATCTTCGAAGGCGCCAATCCGGAGCAGCAATCGTTCGGTAACAGGGAGAACGACCAAGCCAACCAGTTCATGCACGCCGTATCCAGCAACTATCCGAACGCCACCGCGTACAACAAAACCAATTGGGGTACGGGCGGCAACCTCGGCTACTACAAGGCCACCAACAGCGCTGACGACCTGACGAAGATCTTCGACGGCATCCAGAAGGAGATCACCACGGGAAGCGCCTACAGCGGCGTCTCGATCGTCGACGAGCTGTCCGAATACGCGCAGGTCGATGGCGTTGTCTGGAACATGGCCAGCATGCGGAACTTCGGCGGAGCGACCTACTACCGGGTGACCGGCGGCGTGACGCTCAACGTGACGAATCTGCCTTCGGGGGCTACGCCTCCAGTGCTGGAACGTGATTACACATTGTGGTACAGCAACGCCGGCAACGGCAAGATCCGCGTCGAATTCGCCGGCGATTACGAGCTGCTGCACAACGCGACCTACACGCTCTCGTACGGCATAGTGCCAACCGACAGCGCCTACGCGCGGGTCAATATGGTCGACGGCGGCATCAACTACGACGCGACCGGCGACGCGGGCACCGGCACGACTTCCGCAGGAAAGCCGGGCTTCCGATCGAACGCGTCGGCGCAGGTCTGTTACACCTTCGACAAGCAGTCCGCCTGCGCGGTCTACCAGCATCCCGTATTGCAGGTGCCGTCCGCCAACGTGGTCGTGACGAAACATTGGGAAGGCGGAATGCCGGCGAGTGGAGCCACATTGCGCATCGATTTCATGCAGGGCGGCGCATCGAAGCTGGGCAAAGACCTTTCCGAAGATGACGAGCTGCCTACCGGCGAATGGCAGTACACATTCCGTGGCGTGATGGCAGGCGACTACACCGTCACGGAAGGCAACATCGCCGGCTATCACGCGAAAGGCAACGTCACCTCAGTGCCGATCAGCATCATCAGAGCCGACATGTGGAGCGCGTTCGACAAGGGACGGACCGCCACCTACGAAGCCTCGTTCACCAACGTGAAAGAGACGGTGGCCGTGCTGCCGCTGTCCGGAGCATCGGAAGGACGGACCTGGCTGGTCGTGGCCGGCGTCACGGCACTGGTGCTGCTGCTTGCGGGCATCGTCGGACTGGCTTTGATTGGGCGCGGACGGCCTTGACGGAACTGCCGGACGGCAATCGCAATTCTCTGATCGCAATCCGGCAATCGCAATTTTTCAATCACAACTAAAGAGCGACACAACTTACGAAACTTCCCATAAAACCAACCAATCGGCTGCGGTAACAAGGCCGACCAAACCAAGGAAGAGAGGTCTCTCATCATGAAGACGAGAAGGCTTTGTGCAGTAATCGCCGCGGCGGCAACGTTGCTGGGCGGTATGGCGTTCGGCACCGCCGGAGCGTATGCGGCCGGCAGCGCATCGATCGAAGTGCGGCATTCGCAGAAGGGGCACACCTACTCCGCGTACAAGTTCGCCTCGCTGACGGTGGACGGCGACGCCGTGCAGGTCGACACCGACGCCGATTGGGTGACTGCTGTGACCGACGCGGTGGCCGCCGCCAACAACAACATGGACCCCGTTGTCAGCATGCCCTCCGAATATGACAGCAATCCGGCCGCGTTCGCCGCAACCAAGACCGGCGATAACGACGCCGCCTGGTTCCGCACATTCGCGGCCTCGTTGGCGGTTGGCGATGGCGTCGTTGCCGACAAAACCGTTGCAGGCAACGGCGGTACGGCTGCCATCGGTTCGCTTGAAGAAGGCTGGTATCTCATCACCGATGTGGACAAGGACGGCGGTCGGGGAACCAATGCCATCGTCGCCACCACGCTGAACGGCGTGGCCGCCACATTCAAAGTGAATGGCGATCCGGCAACCGGCCAGGGCAAGATCAACGCTGTCGGCATGTTTGTGGCCAAGAACGAGAACGAGCCCGACCAGCCGGGCAAGACGGCCGATACGATTACCACCACTGAAGGCGTGAGCATTGGGCAGACCGTCGCCTACACCATCACGCTGGATATTCCGAACGCGGCCGAAGGCTACGACAAGTATCCGTACTTCGTGAAGGACGTGGCATCCAAGGGCCTGACGGTCAACAAGGACTTCAAGGCCGTTGTTCGAGCCGCGGATGGCACGGAAACGAATATGCCGTTCACCTACGTGACCGTTCCGACCGTTGGAGCCGACGGCAAGACCACCACCGTGCTGGGATTCGACTTGGCCAACAAGAGCGGCCAGCTGGTCATCACCTACACCGCCGTGGTCAACAAGGACATCATCGACATGGGCAACAAGGTTACCAACAAGGCGGCCGTGTCCCGTGACACCGAGGTGTGGAACACGCCGGTCGAATTCGACTCCTATACCGGGGGCTTCTCCTTCCACAAGTACGGTGTCGGAAGCGATGCCAATGGTCTCGCAGGAGCGAAGTTCCACGTGTTCGAGGGAACCGAGGTTTCGCAGACCCCGCTCAAGTTCATCAAGATTGTGGATGGCGAATACCGCCTTGCCGAAGCGAACGAGAACGGCGCTGTCGCGGATGTGGAAACCACCACCGGCGACGTGAAAATCATGGGCTTGAAGTCCGGCAAGTACACGCTGAAGGAAACCGGATTCGCGAGCGGCTATGCGAAGAACTTTGTGCCGATCTTCACCGTCGAACTAGCTGTGAACCAGGAAACCGGCAAGTCGACCTTCAAGCTGGTCGGCGCCAACAACCTCGGTCTGGCAAGCAGGCTTGACGAGGGCATGTCCGACAAGGCAATCCAGGTCAAGAACGTGAAGAACGTCACGCAGCTGCCGCTCACCGGCGCAATGGGCACCGCGTTGTTCACCATCGCGGCCCTGGTAATGGCCGGAGCCGGACTGGCGCTCGTGCTGCGCTTCCGCGAATCCGATACGCCGATGGCGGTCTGAGCGGGCCAGCAGACAGGCAACGGGGCTTGTTCGGGCGGGTGAGTCGTTGAGCGATCAACGGTTCACCCGCTTTTGTTGTGACGAATACGGGCGATTTAGGGTTTCGTGCCGCCTGAAATGGTTGGAAAAAACGCCATTCGTACCGGTATGATGGAACACGAAGCGAACAACGAATCGGATTGCGGCCTTGCATCGCAAACACGTATCGCAAACACGTATCGCAAGCGCGCATCGCAAGCCGAATCGCAAGCCGAACAGGGGAATGGCATGACGGAGGCCATTCGACTGCCGTGCGGTGGAAGGGAGCCGCCGCACGCCAAGCCGAAAGGGAACATCATGTGCAACGGTGGGGGAGCGTTCAGTCCGGAAGAAGTCGAATATCTGCGCTCGCTGCCGGTGGTGGCCGAAGCGACGTCGCGACGCATCACCTACACGGAATCGTTCAAACACAACTGCATGCGCCGGTACCATGCGGGCGAATCGCCGGTCGAACTGTTCCGCGAAGCCGGACTCGACCCATCGCTGATCGGCTATAAGCGCATCGAACGTTGTTTCGCGCGCTGGCGCAAGATTGCCTGCCGTATGGGCACGGACCGGCTGGTATCGGTTGATGGGAATGGTGGAGTGGTGCCATCGGCGTCGGCGGATGTGGCGCCGTCGGCGGAATCTGCGGAGGTTGTTCGATCTGCGGTATCGCAGCCGGTGCAGCCAACGCAAACGACGGAAACGCAAAGCAATGCGACGCTGCCCGCGCCGCGCAACGCAGCCGAAGTCCCGATTCTGTCGGGAGGTGACGTGCGCGACCTGCTCATCGCCCAGCAGGTGCGCCGCATCGACGAGCTGGAACGCGAGGTGGCGGCGTTGCGGGCGGAACTGCATCGCAAATAATCGCAAAAATCGTAAAAAATGCGAGCAATCGGCATCGTCCGCAAAGCGACGCATGTCGAGAACGGCGGGCGTGGCGAGCGGGTAGACTTGCGGGTATGAGAATCGCACGTTTTACGCATAATGATGTACCGCAGTACGCCTTCGTTCAGACCGACAAGAACGACGGCAAGGACTATCTCGTGGCCTTGAACGGCTATCCGCTGTCCGGCCAGGCCGTCGAGCCGACCGGCGAGCGCTATCCGGTGGATGGTGACGGCATTCGTCTGCTGGCTCCGGTGATTCCGTCGAAGGTGTACGGTTTGGCGAAGAATTATGAGGCGCATGCGCAGTTCATGCATGAGGCCGGTCATTCCGATATCAAGCATGCGCCGGAGGATATGGTGATTTTCACCAAGCCGAGCACGTCGGTGATTGGTCCGGATGATCCGATTGTGATTCCGCTGTGTTCGAATGATATGAATTTCGAGCCGGAGTTGGCTGTGGTGATGGGTCGTATCGCCAAGAATGTGCCGGTGGAGCAGGCCATGGATTATGTGCTGGGTTTCACGTGCGTGAATGATGTGACGTTGCGTGATCTGCAGGGTCTTGATCCGACGTGGACGCGTGCGAAGGGTTTTGATACGGCGTGCCCGTTGGGTCCGTGGATTGTGACGCGTGACGATGTGGATTGGAAGGATGCGAAGATTTCCTTCACGCTCAACGGTGAGGATGTGCCGATGGCGTCGGGTACCACGGCGAATCTGATTCACGGCATTCCTGAGCAGATCGCGGCGATTACGAGTTTCACCACGCTGCTGCCGGGCGATGTGATTATGACGGGTACGCCGAACGCGTCGGGTCATCTGGATCCGGGTGACGAGGCGATCGTGCACGTCGAGGGCATCGGCGATCTGCGCAACGTGGTGGTGCGCGGCTGATTTTCGGCTTGCTGGCGGACTTTGGATTAGGCGGGTTTGCAACGTTTCGTGATTTCGTTACGTTGCTGCCCGCCTTTTTCGTATGTATTGCGATTGCCGGTGAGCGCTGGTGATTGTCGGTGACTGCCGTCCTGTGTCGAAAGACGGTTTTGAGAAACGCAAAAAGTTGAGTGTGTGGGACTCAAGTTTTGGGAATATAATGGCGATGAAGTCGGTTGAGCATATCAGACAACGACATATGCGTCCGAACGCCGGCCTGGTAGCGAAGGCCGGGCGGCCGGGCGCGAACCATGGAGGATGATATGGAACAGAAGTTCACGCAGATGGCGCAGGAAGCGCTTTCGGACGCCGTTCAGAACGCGGCGGCGCTGGGCAATCCGCAGGTAGACACCCTGCACCTGCTGGACGCGATGCTGCGTCAGGAAAACAGCATGGCCCGCGCGCTCATCGAAGCGGCAGGCGGCAACGCGCAAAACGTGAGCGCCGAAGTGCATCAGGCGATGCAATCGCTGCCGAGCGCCAGCGGATCGACCACAACGCAGCCGGACGTCAGCAGGCAGCTGTCGGCGGTGCTATCGCAAGCCGAAAAAGAAATGCAACGGAGGGGAGACGAGTACGTCACCGTCGACCTCATGCTGGTCGCAATCGCGGCCGCGAAACCGAATCAAAGCGCGGACATCTTGGAAAAGAACGGTCTTACCGCGGATAAGCTGCGTAACGCCCTGACCGCCGCGCGCGGCAGCGACCGCAAGGTGACCAGCGCCGACGCGGAAGGCTCGTACAAGGCTTTGGAGAAGTACTCCACCGATTTGACGGCCGCCGCGAAGGAAGGCAAGCTCGACCCGGTGATCGGCCGCGACCAGGAAATCCGCCGCGTCATCCAGATCCTGTCCCGCCGTACCAAGAACAATCCTGTGCTGATCGGCGAGCCTGGCGTCGGCAAAACCGCCGTCGTCGAAGGCCTGGCGCAGCGCATCGTCGCCGGCGACGTGCCGACCACCCTGCAGAACAAGAAGCTTATCTCGCTTGACCTGGGCTCCATGGTGGCTGGTTCCAAGTACCGTGGCGAATTCGAGGAACGTCTGAAGAGCGTGCTCGAGGAGATCAAGAAGGCCGACGGGCAGATCATCACCTTCATCGACGAGATCCACACCATCGTCGGCGCGGGCGCGGCCGAAGGCTCCATGGACGCGGGCAATATGCTCAAGCCCATGCTGGCCCGTGGCGAACTGCGCCTGATCGGCGCCACCACACTGGACGAATACCGTGAGAACATCGAAAAGGATCCGGCGCTCGAACGTCGTTTCCAGCAGGTGTTCGTCGGCGAGCCGAGCGTGGAGGACACCGTCGCCATCCTGCGCGGCATCGCGCCGAAGTATGAGGCCCACCACAAGGTGACCATCGGCGACGACGCGCTGGTCGCGGCGGCAACCCTGTCGAACCGCTACATTTCCGGACGCCAGCTGCCGGACAAGGCCATCGATCTGGTGGACGAGGCCGCAGCGCACCTGCGCATGGAACTCGACTCCTCGCCTGAGGAAATCGACGAACTGCGCCGCCAGGTGGACCGTCTCAAGATGGAGAAGTCGTACCTGCTGGGCAATCCGAAGAACGACAAGGCCGCGGAAAAGGCCGAAGCGGAACTGGACGACAGCGCCAAGGACCGTCTCGCCGATTTGAACCAGGAAATCGCCGACAAAAGCGAAAAGCTCAACGGGCTGAAAGCGCGTTGGGACGCCGAAAAGAACGGCCACAACCGTATCGGCGACCTGCGCAAGAAGCTCGACGAGCTGCGTACGCAAGCCGAAAAGTACGAGCGCGAAGGCGACCTGGCGAAATCGTCAGCCATCAACTACGGCGAAATCCCGGCCATCCAGAAGGAAATCGCCCAAGCCGAGAAGAACGAGGCGGAATCGGGCGGAGCCGACAATGCCAACGCCGACGTGCCGATGGTCCCCGACCGCGTCGACGCCGACTCCATCGCCGAAATCGTCTCCGACTGGACCGGCATCCCCGTGGGCCGTCTTATGCAGGGCGAAAACGAGAAGCTCCTGCACATGGAGGAGTACCTCGGCAAGCGCGTGATCGGCCAGAAGGAAGCCATCCAAGCGGTTTCCGACGCCGTGCGTCGCTCGCGTGCCGGCATCTCCGACCCGAACCGTCCGACCGGATCGTTCCTGTTCCTCGGCCCCACCGGCGTGGGCAAGACCGAACTGGCCAAGGCGCTCGCCGACTTCCTATTCGATGACGAGAAGGCCATGGTGCGCATCGACATGAGCGAATACATGGAGAAGGCCTCCGTGTCCCGCCTGATCGGAGCCGCGCCGGGCTACATCGGCTACGAAGAGGGTGGCCAGCTTACCGAAGCCGTGCGTCGCCGTCCGTATTCGGTGGTGCTGTTCGACGAGGTGGAGAAGGCCAATCCGGAAGTCTTCGACGTGCTGCTGCAGGTGCTTGACGACGGTCGCCTGACCGACGGCCAGGGCAGGACCGTGGACTTCAAGAACACGATTCTGATCATGACCTCCAACCTGGGCTCGCAGTTCCTCGTCAATCCCGACATGGACGCGGACGCCAAGAAGAAGGCCGTGATGGACGCCGTGCACATGCAGTTCAAGCCGGAATTCATCAACCGTCTGGACGAACTGGTCATGTTCCACCCGCTGACCCGCGAGGAGCTCGGCGGCATCGTGGACATTCAGGTCGCGCAGGTGTCCGCACGTCTGACCGACCGCCGCATCACGCTCGACGTGACCGATTCGGCGCGCGAATGGCTTGCCAACACCGGTTACGATCCGGCGTACGGCGCACGTCCGCTGCGTCGCCTGGTGCAGACCGAAGTCGGCGACCAGCTTGCCCGCATGCTGCTGGCCGGCGAAGTGCACGACGGCGACACCGTGCTGGTGGACCAGACCGGCGGCGACCACCTGGAGCTGTCCGCGTGGGCCGCGGACCAGCTGGAGGATATGGGCGAGGAGAAGACGGACGATTCCGCCGACGTCCCGAACCCGGCTGAGTGACGATTATCGATTGGTTACCTGTCGGTCGTAAGCCTGCAATACCAGGCCTGCGACCGACAGCACGGTCGAACCGAGCAGTATGGCGATCGCCAGCTTCGGTTGCATGCCGAACGCCAGCCACAACGCGCACGTCCACACCGCGACCACCATCGTCACCGACGTGGTGATCTGCAGCACGCGTGCGCGGATCGCATGACCTACCACAGCGCGGAAGAGCAATTCTTCCGCGCTTTTTTCTTGCGTTGGCTCAGGGGATTTCGCTTGAGATCGCGCCGATTCTGTTGATTCTGTTGACTGTGCCGATTGCGCCTTTTCTGTTTCTGCCGTCTGCTGCGCGGTCATCGCGTGTTGCCGGACAAGCGTGCCAGCCAGCGAAAGCGTCGCGACCACGCCGACGAACGCGAAATACGGATCGCGCGAGCCGGCCGGGAAAATCCACGACACCACGCACAGCAGCAGGCTGTACGCGTAAACAATCGCCATGCCAAGCGAAACCAGCGAATCGCCGTTCGGACGCCGCCGCTGCAATGCGGGCAGGCCGCGGTGGTGAATCGGCGCCGCGCAATAGAACATGACCGGCGTGATGACGATGGCGTGCGGCCACGGATTCGTCAGCCATCCCGGCATGGCGATTTTGGCCAGCGCCAGTAATGTGATGACGAACGTTGGAATGGTCAGGATAAGCGCGATGACGAGGCGCTTGCCGAGGTGGTCGGTGGGTTGTCCGTCGATGTCGGATGCCGATTCGCCGTCTGCCGTCACTTTGCCGTCTATCGTCACTCCACCGTCGGTTGTGTGGGATGGGTCGGCAAATCCGCCGTCCGTCCGCAGCGGAATCGCCTGGCGTGCGTCCGAGCTTGGAAACAGCCGCAACAACGCCCAGGTGGCGATGGATGCGGCCACAATCGACACGGCCGCCAAAAACAGATCGAATCCCATAATGTCCCTTCGTGTTGGGCTGATGCATTTCGCGTTCGGCTGATTTCAGCATAGTGCACGGTTGTGTGGCATGCGGTCGGTCTTGCGAATGAATGTGGATGCGTGGATTGATGTGTTCCTAACGACGTGATACCATCGAACGTATGTTCGATAATCCTGTGTTTGTAGTGATATTGCTGGTGATCGTGGCCGCGCTCGGAGCGGCTGCGGGCTTCTTCGCGGGCCGTGCCAAAGGGCAGGATATGGCCCGTGGCGCGAAGGAATCCGACCTGAACGAGGCGAAGGCGCAGATCGAGGCGGACAAACAGGACATCAGCGATCTCAACGCGGCTGTTGTGCAATACCGTACGCAGGCGGAAGGATTCAGCCAACAGCTGACGTATCTCAAATCGCAATTGGCACAGGCCCAGCGTGCCGAGGAAATGCGCGTGGAACGTGAACGGCAGCGTGCCGCCGAAGAAGCGAACCGTCGCCAAGCCGAAAGCGAACGGAAACTGCAGGAGCAAAGCAAGGTGCTCTCCGCACTGGCTCCGGTGCAGAAGAACCTCGACGCCCTGCAGACGAAGGTCGCGCAAATCGAAGAGGGCCGCAAGCATGAGATGGGCGCGCTCGGCGAACAGCTCAAAGGTCTTGGCGAACAGCAGGCGCGATTGGATCGCGAGACGAGCGCCCTATCATCGGCATTGCGCAACAACAAGGTGCGTGGCGCGTGGGGCGAGGCGCAGCTGCGCAACATCGTGGAATCGGCGGGTCTGTTGGAACATGTCGATTTCGACACCCAAGTGGTGGTCACCGACGCCGATGGACATACGCAACGGCCGGATATGATCATCCACATGCCGGGCGGCAAAACCATTCCGATCGACGCGAAAGCGCCATACGCCGACTACCAGCGCGCATGCGAGATTCCAGACACCGCCTCACCGGAGGAACTGGCCCGCAAGAACGAGCTGCTGCATTCCCATGCCAAAGCGGTACGAGACCATGTGAAGACCCTGGGAGACAAAGCCTACTGGAACGCGTTCAGCGATGCTCCGGATTTCGTGATCGCGTTCATCCCCAACGAATCGTTGCTGCAGGCCGCATTGGAAACCGACCCGACACTGATGGACGACGCATTCGCGCAGAAAGTCGCGCTGACCTCGCCGATCACCCTATGGGCGGTGCTCAAATCCGTGGCATACGCATGGCAGCAGCAAAGCCTGACCGATGACGCGAAAATGCTGTTCGACCTGTCCCGAGAGCTGTACGAACGGTTTGCAGTATTGGGGGAGCGGGCCACCAAACTGGGTTCCGCCATCACCAAAACGGTCGGCGCATACAACTCGTTCGCCGCGTCGCTCGAATCGCGCGTGCTGGTCACCGCGCGCAAACTGCAACGCGTCGACCAAAGCAAGGTCATCGGCACCGTCGACATGATCGCGCCCGAAAAAGGGGATATCCGCGAGTTGTCCGCTCCCGAGACCAACGCCGAATGACCATGTTTATCGCTCATAAATCACCCATACCGCACGGTGAATGACGAGCCGAAAGGATAGGCTGGAACCATGACCGAAGAGAACACTTTCCGCAAGACGACACCGGTTCCGACGCATGATTCCGCTGCGGGCCAGTCTGTTTCCGCTTCGACGGAATCCACCGTCGATTTCGCCATGCTCGAACCTCGCGACCAGCTCAAGACGCTGCTGCAGGCCGAAATGAAGGACAAGCCTTTCTCGGAACTCTCCTCCGTGCTGTTCGACCATCGTGGAGCCTCCATCGTCGGCCATATCCTGCTCGACACGTTGGAGGAAGCCGGCTATTCCGTCGACGATTTCGACGCGGTCGGCGCATTGACCGCCGCGGCCGTGCCGCTGGTCTCCGCCATGATCCAGGCCGCCGCCTCCCGTGGTGAGGATTTGGACGGTTTCGTCATGGACTTCGTCTATCCGTCCATCAAGGGTCCGTCGATTGCCGGCAAACGCGTGGTGCTGATCGACTCCTGGCTGTCTGAAAAATCGTATGTGCAGACCTCATCGCTGGTCACCCTGCGCAACGGCAACGAGCTGAGCCTCGACTTCTCCGTGGTGGAGAACGAAGGCGCCAAAGTGCTGGCCGTTGCCTCGCTGATCGGCGGTGTCGACATGGTCGACCCGACCATCAAGGTCATCAACCCGGTCACTTCGGAGGAATCCGAACTGCCGTTCGTCGAAGTGTTCAAGGAATCCGAACTCCACTGAACACCGAGTTTCCCGCCGACCGACCGCAAACATATCTGCCGTTGACGTCGTCGAATGTGCGATGACAAGCATGATGATGCATACGGATGCGCGGGCCTTTGACATATTTGTATTGCTGTTCCTATGAAGGGGAGAACGTGCACGATCCCAATCCCATCGATGTTGCCGCACAGGCATCCGGCGAACCGACGTTCCGCGAGGTCGGCGTAGGACCGTGGTCGCAAACCCATCCAGGCGAACCACGCCCGGACGATGCGTCATCCCCCAATTACGACATCCGCTTCGACTCCACCCTGCTCGACGAAGGCGACCGCCGCAACGTGCTCGACCGCTACCGCTACTGGACGGTCGCGGCCATCAAAGCCGACCTGGACTCCCGCGGGCGCCACGATTTCGAAGTCGCCGTGGAGAACTGGACCCACGATTTCAACATCGGCTCCATGGTGCGCACCGCCAACGCGTTCCAAGCGCGCCGCGTGCACATCGTCGGCCCGCACAAATGGAATCGCAAGGGCGCGCTCATGACGGAGCTGTACCAGCACGTCGAAAACCATCCATCCATAACGGAACTCGTCGAATGTTGGAAACTGCGCATCGCCGGCGAAATCGCCGCCGCCCAATCGCAAGCCGCCGCCATCGCCTTCCATATGCGTGGCTCCGCAGCCGCGACGGATGGCACTTCCGGCACTGCCCCGAACACAGGCGAAACCATGGCCCAACTGGAAGCCTTGGACGCGAAAATAGCAGAACTGCAAGCCGCCCGCGTCATCGCGCTCGACATCATTCCCGGCGCGGTGCCCATGGAAACCTACCATTTCCCCGAACACTGCCTCATGCTTTTCGGCGCGGAAGGCCCGGGCCTGTCCGAAAAAGCGCTCGAACTGGCCGATGACGTGGTCTACATCTCCCAATTCGGCTCGGTCCGTTCCATCAACGCCGGCGCCGCCGCCGCGGTCTCCATGCACGCCTGGATCGCCCAGCACGCCGCGCCGCAAGCCTGATCGCGCCATCGGCACGCGGCAAGAAAAGCCGTTAAGCGTCGCTTTGCCGCAATAGCGGATGCGTGCTCGCCGACCAGGCGACGGAACGGCCGTCGAACGGAAGGCAACGTCCGCGGCCGGGTTGCGAACGGGGCACGAAATAGGGCACACGCTCGTCACGCAGACGCGTTACTGTTAGGGTCATGCCTACTTTCACCAAAGAAGAAATCGTGCATTTGGGCGATCTGGCCCGAATCGCACTCACGGACGAGGAAATCACCCGTCTGCAGGGCGATCTGAACGTCATCGCCGAATCCATCAACAAGGTCCAGGAAGTCGCCACCGACGACGTGGAACCGACCGCGAACCCGGTCCCGCTGGAAGCCTACCTGCGTCCGGACGTACCCGAGACCCCGCTGACCCAGGCCGAAGCCACCGCAGGCGCCCCGGTCTCCGAGGCCGGCATGTTCGTCGCACCGCGCATTCTGGGACAGGAGTGATATGAGCACCACCGAACTCGTCAAGCTTTCCGCCGCCGAGATGGCGGCCAAGATCAAGGCCAAGGAAGTTTCCAGCCGTGAGCTGGTCGAAGCCCACCTTGCGGTCATCGAATCCGCCGAACCGAGCGTCAAGGCCTTCCTGAAGGTCTCCGCCGACCAGGCCCTCGAACAGGCCGACGCCTTCGACGCCAAGTCCGATGAGGACAAGGCGCAGATGCCGGAACTCGCCGGCGTGCCAATCGCCATCAAGGACATGATCGTCACCAAGGGCATCGAAACCACCGCCGCATCCAAGATCCTCGAAGGCTGGGTGCCGCCGTACGACGCCACCGTCATCGAGAAGCTCAAGGCCGCGGGCATGCCGCTGTTGGGCAAGACCAACCTCGATGAATTCGCGCAAGGCTCCTCCACCGAGCACTCCGCCTACCAGACCACCCACAATCCGTGGGATACCGAGCGCGTGCCGGGCGGTTCCGGCGGCGGTTCCGCAGCCGCAGTGGCCGCATTCGAAGCTCCGCTCGCCCTGGGTACCGACACCGGCGGCTCCATCCGCCAGCCGGGCTCGCTGACCGGTACCGTCGGCGTCAAGCCGACCTACGGCGGCGTCTCCCGTTTTGGCGCGATCGCCATGGCCTCCTCGCTCGACCAGATCGGCCCGTGCTCCCGTACGGTGCTCGACTCGGCCCTGCTGCAGGAAGTGATCGGCGGACACGACAAGCGCGATTCCACCTCCATTCCGGAAGGCCCGCGTCCGATGGTCGCCGCAGCCCGTGAAGGCATGAAGCGCGATCTGAAGGGCCTCAAGGTCGGCCTGATCAAGGAGCTCGGCGGCGAAGGCTTCCAGCCGGGCGTCATGGCCCGCTTCAACGAAGGCGTCAAGAAGCTTGAGGAAATGGGCGCGGAGGTCATCGAAGTGTCCCTGCCGCACCTGCCGTACTCCCTCGGCGCCTACTACATCATCATGCCGTCCGAGGTCAGCTCCAACCTGGCCCGTTACGATGGCATGCGCTACGGCCTGCGCGTCATGCCGCCGGCAGGCGTTCCGCAGACCGCCGCCAACATGATGGCCTACACCCGTGAGGCCGGCTTCGGCGACGAAGTCAAGCGCCGTATCATCCTCGGCACCTACGCGCTGTCCGCCGGCTACTACGATGCCTGGTACGGCTCCGCGCAGAAAGTCCGCACCCTGATCATCGACGACTTCAAGAAGGCCTTCGAAAAGGTCGACGTGCTCGTCGGCCCGACCAGCCCGGTCACCGCCTTCAAGTTCGGCGAGAAGACCGAGGACCCGATGGCCATGTACGCCATCGACATCACCACCATTCCGGCCAACCTCGCCGGCGTGCCGGCCATGAGCATCCCGGCCGGCCTGAGCGACGACGGCCTGCCGGTCGGCTTCCAGTTCCTCGCCCCGCAGCAGCGCGACGAGGTCATGTACAAGCCCGCCGCCGCTCTCGAAGCGGCCCTCGAGGAAAGCTGGAACGGCCCGATCTGGCAGTCCCTGAAGACCCCGTGGCTCGACGGACTGGACAAGTAGGAAGCATCGGAGGAAAGAAAACAAAATGGCTGAAAAGTTGATGAAGTACGCCGATGCCGTCAAGAAGTTCGACCCGGTCATCGGTCTGGAAACCCACGTGGAGCTGTCCACCACCACGAAGCTGTTCTGCCCGGCCGAAGTCCACTTCGGCGGCGAGCCGAACACCCAGCTCACCCCGGTGAGCCTCGGCCTGCCGGGCTCCCTGCCGGTGGTCAACAAGACCGCCGTCGATTACGCGATCAAGCTGGGTCTCGCCCTGCACTGCGAAATCGCCGAATGGAGCCAGTTCGCCCGTAAGAACTACTTCTACCCGGACATGCCGCGCGATTACCAGATCTCGCAGTATGACAAGCCGACCAACGGCAACGGCTACCTCGACGTGGAGCTTGAGGACGGCACCATCTTCCGTGTGCCGATCGAGCGCGCCCACATCGAGGACGACGCCGGCAAGAACACCCACGTCGGTGGCGCCGACGGCCGCATCGAAGGCGCCGACCACTCGCTGGTCGACTACAACCGCGCCGGCGTGCCGCTGATCGAAATCGTGACCAAGCCGATCGAAGGCGCAGGAGACCGCGCCCCCGAAATCGCAGGCGCCTACATGCGCGCCATCCGCGACATCGTGCGTGCGCTGAACATCTCCCATGCCCGCATGGAGCAGGGCAACATGCGCGCCGACGTGAACGTGTCGCTGCGCAACAGCCCGTCCGATCCGTTCGGCACCCGTTCCGAAACCAAGAACGTGAACTCGTTCCGTGGCATCGAGAAGACCATCCAGTACGAGATCCGCCGCCAGGCCGCCATCCTTTCCGAAGGCGGCGAGATCCTGCAGGAGACCCGCCACTGGGACGAGGCCTCGCAGACCACCGCAGGCGGCCGCGTGAAGTCCGACGCCGACGACTACCGCTACTTCCCGGATCCGGATCTGGTGATGCTGCACATCACCAAGGAGCACATCGAGGAGATGAAGGCCCAGATGCCGGAAATGCCTCGTGAGCGCCGCAACCGCCTGAAGGGCGAGTGGGGCTTCAACGATCTGGAGATGCGCGACGTGCTCAACGCCGACGCTCTGGACCTGCTCGAGGACACCGTCAAGGCCGGCGCTTCCGCCTCGGGCGCCAAGAAGTGGTGGCTGGGCGAGCTGTCCCGCGAAGCCAACAACAAGGGCGTGAGCCTTGAAGAGCTGCCGATCACCCCGGCCGACGTCGCCGAGGTCGAGAAGCTCATCGCCGACGGCAAGCTCAACGACAAGCTCGCCAAGCAGACCGTCGCAGGCGTGCTCGCCGGCGAAGGCACTCCGGACGAGGTCGTCAAGAAGCACGGCTTCCAGGTCGTTTCCGACGACGGCGCGCTCGAAAAGGCCGTCGACGAGGCACTCGCGGCCAACCCGGACATCGTCGAGAAGCTCAAGAGCGGCAACATGAAGCCGATGGGCGCGATTATCGGCGCTGTCATGCGCGCCACCCGCGGCCAGGCCGACGCGAAGGCCGTCACCAAGATCGTGATGGGCAAGATCAAGTGACGTTCCGGCGATTGCCGAACGTTGCCTGATTGATGGCATCGAAAGGCGTGCGTTTTTGCGATGAGAGGAATCGTAAAAACGCACGCCTTTCTGCATTTTGTTGCTTTTTATCTGCTTTTACATGCCTTTTCGTACGATTCACGCGTCGGCTGGGGGAGGTTTCACGGGGATTTTGCCTAACAAAACTCCCAGCTGGCGTTCAGTCGGGTACAATACCGTCGGTATGGGTGTGGTGAGGGACCGCGCCGAGAAACATAGGGAACGATAATCATGTCAGAGTACGCTGAAACCACAGCGAAGGAACAGACGACGGACCAGCGGGCGAGGGAGCTGCCGGAACGCATCGTCATTCCGCCCATCAAGGGCGAGATGGTGCACTTGCGCCCCGCCACCATCGACGACATCGCACGCATGGAGGTCATTGAGGCGTACGTCGGCGCATCCGGCATCACCGGCAAGGACCGCGTGGCCGAACGTGGCGCTGTGAACGCGTGGGTGCGTCGTTCCGTGGCATGGTCCAATGGCGAAAAATCGAACGAATCCGGCGTGGGGGATCCGGAATCTCGTCGTACCATCGCATGGTCCATCGTCACCGAAGCCGACCATGACGGCGACGGCGAGCTTGACGCGGCCTCTTCCGACAACGTGATCGGCATGATCTTCCTCATCGACATCGACGGCTGGGCACGTTCCGCCCGCATCCAAGTGGTGCTCGGCAAGGACTACCGCGGCCGCGGCTACTCGCGAGACATCATGCCCCGCGTGATGACGTACGGCTTCGCGCCGGAACCGGCGGGCCTCGGCATGCACCGCATTTGGGTGGCCGTGCCGGAACAGAACACGCGTTCCGTATCCGTCTACCAGTCGCTCGGCTTCGTGCCGTCCGGCCGTTCGCGCGATGCCCTGTGGAACGCGTCGGAGAACCGTTACCAGGACCTCATCGTCATGGACACGCTCGTCGACGAATTCGACCCGATCCGCTCGCTCGACGCGTTCGGCATGCACGTGATCGAAGACAATCCGGGCGTCAAGGAGGCGTTGAGCGCCCGCGAACACTCGATCGCCATCCAACTCAACTTCGTACATAAGGGCGATGCGGACGATGCCGCAGCGGCAGGCCAGAGTGGAGACACGGCGCAGACCTCCGCCGACGAGACGTCTGCCGCGCCATCGCAGGAATCGCAGCCGAACGAAGCATCCGGAACGGCGAAGACGGACCAGAAGGCCGGCGATGCCGACAACAACTGGCCGTACAGCTCGGATGAGCGCAAAACCTCGAAGGATGCTTGGTGGCGCACGCTTGGACGTGGCCGCAAGCGCGACACGGAAGGCAGACGATGAGCGCCGAGGACCTCGACAACTACGAAACCGACGCCGAGCTGTCCCTATACAAGGAATACCGCGACGTCATCAAACTGTTTACCTACGTTGTGGAGACCGAGCGCCGCTTCTATCTGGCCAACAAGGTCGATTTCAACGTGCGTTCCGCCGGCCAGGACGTCTACTTCGACGTGCGGCTGACCGACGCGTGGGTGTGGGACGTCTACCGTTCCAGCCGTTTCGTCAAAAACGTGCGCATCGTCACGTTCAAGGACGTGAACGTCGAGGAAGTGCAGAAAACCGACATCGACATTCCCGACAGCATGTAGCGGACCTACGGAAAACCAGTCTTCGGCGGAAGCCGTACGGCTGGTTTTCCTTCTATCAGGGCGATTGCTGTCGGACTTGGCGGTGATTTTGTGTGCATGCGCACAGGTGCGCTGTGCGTTTCCCTACCTTCGGGTAGAATATCTTCGATTTTGTTTGTAAGGAGACTTCAAAGTGACGCAAAAGCAATCCGTGGTCATCATCGGTGGCGGCCCTGCCGGCCTGACTGCCGCTTGGGAGCTCGTCAAGGACGGTGGCTCCGAACAGTACGACGTGACCGTGCTGGAAGCCACCCGCGAATTCGGCGGCATCTCCCGCACCGTCAAGCATGACGGCAATCGTATGGATATCGGCGGCCACCGCTTCTTCTCGAAGGACGACCGCATCATGGACTGGTGGAAGGACGTTCTGCCGCTGCAGGGCGCACCCAGCTATGATGACAAGAAGCTCCACCGCGAGCATGATATGGAGCCGGGCGGCCCGGATCCGGAAATCGAAGACAAGGTGATGCTCAAGCGCCACCGCGTGTCCCGCATCTACTGGAACCGCCACTTCCTCGACTACCCGATTTCCCTGAGCGCCAACACCCTGAAGGCCATGGGCTTCAAGCTCACCATGGTCGCAGGCTTCAGCTACCTGAAGTCCATGGTGCACAAGCTGCCGGAAACCAACCTGGAGAACTTCTACATCAACCGTTTCGGCCGTAAGCTCTACTCCATGTTCTTCGAGGGCTACACCGAGAAGCTGTGGGGCCGTCACCCGTCCGAAATCTCCGCCGACTGGGGTGCGCAGCGCGTCAAGGGCCTGAGCATCATGGGCGTGCTGAAGAACGCCTTCCAGAAGCTTCTGCCGAAGAAGCGCGACAACTCCGAAGTCGAAACCTCCCTCATCGAGGAATTCTGGTATCCGAAGCTCGGCCCGGGCCAGCTGTGGGAAACCGTCGAATCCAACTGCGAAGCCGCCGGCGTGAAGGTCATCACCGACGCCAATGTGGTGGAAATTCGCCAGAAGGACGGCAAGATCGCATCCGTCGTGTACGAGGATTCCGAAGGCAACCGCACCGAAATGGCCGCGGACGACTTCATTTCCTCCATGCCGGTCAAGGACCTTGTCAACGCCGTGGACGCCTCCGACCAGCCGGCTCCGAAGGATATGACCGAAATCGCCAACGGCCTGCCGTACCGCGACTTCGTCACCGTCGGCCTGCTCGTCAAGCACCTGCGCCTGACCAACACCACCGACATTCCGACCCTCGGCAACCCGCCGATCGTGCCGGATTGCTGGATTTACGTGCAGGATCCGGGCTACAAGGTCGGCCGTCTGCAGATCTTCAACAACTGGAGCCCGTACCTGGTCAAGGACGTCGACAACACCGTGTGGATCGGCCTCGAATACTTCTGCGAGGAAGGCGACTCCTTCTGGAACATGACCGACGAGGAAGCCACCAAGTTCGCCATCCAGGAGCTCACCCGCATGCAGGTCATCAACGGCCCGCAGGACGTGCTCGACTCCCACCGCGAACGCGTCAAGAAGGCTTACCCGGCCTACTTCGACACCTACGACCGCATGCCCGAACTCGTCGACTACCTCGACTCCTTCGGCAACCTGTACTGCGTTGGCCGTAACGGACAGCACCGTTACAACAACATGGACCACTCCATGGCCACCGCCATCGAAGCCGTCAAGGACATCAAGAGCGGCGAAACGTCGAAAGACAACGTGTGGTCGGTCAACACTGACAAGTCCTACCACGAAGAAAAGTAGAAAAATAAATAACGCGTGCGCATACGCCCTTTCTCCGGCGCTCGACGTACCTTTGTACGCCTTCGGCCTCAGACGGGCGTCTTCGCACGCGTTATTTATTTTTCGCAGCGTAACTTTGATCAAGCCCATGCTTTTTGGCATGGGCTTTTTCATTGCGATTTTCATTGCGATTGCGCGGTGCGCGAACCGCACGGGCGGACCGCGCGTGCCCGCTTCGCGTTGGTCTGGGTTGTGTTGTATGGTTAGGACAGTTCGAAAACCGCGATGTTTCGCGGCGGACTTTTCATTCGACGGAAGTTTTCCGCAATTCTTTTTTGCAGCTGTCGCGGGCGCATGCCTGTGGAAGCCAAGGAAAGGCAACTACCAGTGGCAACAAGCCCTAATCTCGATGATATGAAACTGCCCGAGCTCAAGGAGCTCGCCAAGCAGATGGGACTTCGTGGTGTCTCCACCATGCGCAAGACCGAACTGATCGCAACACTTCAAGCCGCCCGTTCCGGCGGCCAGGCTCCGGCCGGCGTCACCGTGCGCGCGCCAAAGTCCGCTCCCGCCGCAGACGCTGAGGTCAAATCGGCAAAGGACAAGAAGGCCGATGAAGCCAAGCAGGAGGAACGCCCCGTCCGTGCCAAGCAGGCCAAGTCCGCGGAATCCTCCGAAGTCGCGGATGCCGTGGCGGCGGTGGACGCGTTGAAGCCGAACGATGAAGCGCCGAAGCGTCGTCGCCATCGTGACGCCGAAGCCGGAGCCGACCTGCTCGCCGAACTGGGCCTTGACGATGCCGCTCCGAAGCAGGATGACCGCCGTCGCCGTCGTGATGACGACCGTAGGGACGATTTCGAGCCGCGTCGCCGCCGTCGCGTGGCGGACGGGTCGAAGAGCGAAGACGTCGTGCGCGACCTTGATGACATCCTCGCCACGCTGCCGTCGCAGGAAGACGCCGATGATGATAAGCGTCGCGACGAGACCGAAGACAACGAATACCGTCACAGCCGTGGACGCAACGATCGCCGTGGCCGCCGTATGCGTGGCCGTGACCGCGATTACGACGAGCGTGACGAGCGTCGCGGCAGGGGCGATCGCAATGATCGCAACGACCGTAACGATCGCGCCGACCGCATGGACCGCAACGCCGACCGCGACCAGCGCAACGATCGTATGGATCGCGCCGACCGCGACCAGCATCGCGACGAGCCGAAGGAAGACCTCGTGCCGGTCGCCGGCATCGTCGACGTGCTCGACTCCTACGCGTTCGTGCGTACGTCCGGCTACCTGCCGGGACCGAACGACGTGTATGTCTCCATGGGCCAGGTCAAGAAGTACGGCCTGCGCAAGGGCGACGCCGTGCACGGCTCCATCCGCGCCCCGCGTGAAGGCGAACGTCGCAACCAGCGTCAGAAGTTCGTGCCGCTGCAGTCCATCGACTCCATCAACGGCATGAGCGTCGAGGAAGCGCAGCATCGTCCGCAGTTCAGCAAGCTCACCCCGCTGTATCCGCAGGAACGCCTGAAGCAGGAGACCACGCCGAACAAGCTCACCGGCCGCCTCATCGACATCGTGGCGCCGATCGGCAAGGGCCAGCGTGGCCTGATCGTGTCCCCGCCGAAGGCCGGCAAGACCATCACCCTGCAGAACATCGCCAACGCGATCGCCACCAACAATCCGGAAGTCCACCTGATGGTCGTCCTCGTGGACGAACGTCCGGAGGAAGTCACCGACATGGAACGCACGGTGCAGGGCGAGGTCATCTCCTCCACCTTCGACCGTCCGGCCTCCGACCACACCACCGTCGCCGAACTGGCCATCGAACGCGCCAAGCGTCTCGTGGAGCTCGGCCAGGACGTGGTGGTGCTGCTCGACTCCATGACCCGTCTGGCCCGCGCCTACAACATCGCCGCGCCGGCCTCCGGCCGCATCCTGTCCGGTGGTGTGGACGCGCAGGCGCTGTACCCGCCGAAGAAGTTCTTCGGCGCCGCTCGCAACATCGAAAACGGCGGCTCCCTGACCATCATCTCCTCCGCGCTGGTGGAAACCGGTTCCAAGATGGACGAGGTGATCTTCGAGGAATTCAAGGGCACCGGCAACATGGAACTGCGCCTGAGCCGTGAGCTCGCCGACAAGCGCCTGTTCCCGGCCATCGACGTGAACGCCTCCGGCACCCGCCGCGAGGAGCTCATCACCGATCCGCAGGAACTGCCGATCATCTACCGTCTGCGTCGCCTGCTGGGCGGCCTCGAGCCGGAACAGGCCTACCAGACGCTCGTGCCACGCCTGAAGAAGACAGCGACCAACCGCGATTTCATGGCGTCGCTCATCCAGCAGAGCGGCAACGCCACCAACGGCAACTGAGTCGTCGGCTGCAAGCGAATCTGAAGGTTTGAGGGGCTGCATGGCAATCGCCGTGTAGCCCCTTTCCTATGCGTACGTTTCGACGAATTTCGTGAAATTGACCATTTTTTGGACAACGTTGTCAATTAAAAAATAGGTAAAAATACGACGAGAAAAGATAAATGGGGAAAACATATATGGTCGATATGGGGGTATGAGCTAAATAAAACAAAGATATTTCATGACAGCGTTGCGCCGTCCGGATAAACTGCGGCGATTCCGCGACGGTATGTGCGCGGTAGTGGGTATGGTAAGGAAGAAAAAGAACATGGAACTGCAGTGGGGACGGTCGATTGCGGCCGGTGCAGTGGATTGTTGGAAAAGGGGTATGAATGACCAACAGTGACAATGGTCCGGTAGACGCACGTACGGTTGCGAGCCAGCTCGACGCGACCGATGGCGTAATCCTCGACATGCTTGAAAAGGATGGCCGAGCCACGCTGTCCCACCTTTCCGAGGCGACAGGCCTGTCCGTGTCCGCCGTGCAGTCGCGCGTGCAGAAGCTTGAGCGTCGCGGCGTGATCCGCGGCTACAAGGCGGTTATCGACGACGAGCGCCGCGGCCTTGCGGTGAACGCCTACATCGCGGTCACGCCCATCGATTACTCCCAGGAAGCCGAGATTCCAGACAAGCTCAAAAACATCGACGGCATCATGTCCTGCGATTCCGTCGCCGGTTCGCCCAGCTTCATGCTCACCGTTCGCGTCGAATCGCCCAGCAAGCTCGAAGAGCTGTTGAACCTCATCCATCGCACGGTGTCGGTCAGCACCGAAACCACCATCGTGCTGCAGCGTTACTTCGCGAAGTGACCGCTGTTCGGCAGATGCCGCGGTAGGGTGCGCGGTAGGCTTATACCCATGAGCGACAGCGAACATGACTGGCTTCGGCCAGAAGAAGAAACCGAATCCGAAACCATCATCGACGCGCGCACCGCGCAGAACAACCCCGAAGTGGCCGATGTGGTGGCTAAAATCGCCTCGCTGCGCCAATCGATAGACAACGTCGACGCCGCCATCGTCTCGCTGCTGGCGGAACGGTTCAAATACACGTCGCAGGTGGGTGTGCTCAAGGCGCGTGCGGGCTTCGCGCCGGCCGATTACCAGCGTGAACATGCCCAGATCGAGCGTCTGCATCGCATTGCCGACGAAGCCGGACTGGATCCGGAAATCGCCGAAATGTACCGCGAATTCGTGGTGACCGAGGCCAAGCGCCGCCACAAGCGCATCGCCGAAAACGGGGGAGACCCGGGCGTACTCGACGTTTTCGCCTGAGCCGTCCGTTTTCCGCGCGCCCCGCGCGAACGTCCATTGCCGACGGGCATGCCGGGCACTACATTAAATGCCTTGGAAAGTTGTTTCGATTGCGATTGAGAGGTCCGGCATGCGCCACGCCACCGCGAACCGTCCATCCGGTGCCCGACGCCCGCTTGCCGCGGCGATCGCGGTCGCCGTCATCACCGCCGCTCCCGTCGCGGCAGTCGGCGTGAACGACGCGATATCGGCCTTGCAACAGAATGGGCAGTACGCGGCCGATGCATCGCATGATGACGTGATGAGCGCCTACACCTCCATCGACAAACCAGGCCGCCTTTTCCTGACCAACAGCGGATCCTCCACGTCGAAACGCGTTCCCAAAGGCGTTGTCGCATTGCCGTGGAAAATATCCGCCTCCTTCACCCTCAACGGGCCCGACGTAAGCGTTTCCGACGTTTCCGGCGCTTCCGGCATGATCGGCATACGCATCGCCCTGCATGCCACGAAACCCGACGTGACCGCCAATCTGACGCCAATCGTCGCCTTCACCATTCCCGGACGCGTCGGCAGTGACGTGACCGCCGATGACGGCGTGCTCGTCTCATCCGACAACACCTCGACCCTGGTGGCTGCGGTCGGCAAACCGGGCGAGGACCTGACCTTCAACGCCTACGTGACGGCGAAGCACTTCACCATGAGCTCACTGTCCATCGCCGCGGTGGAAGGCAACGTTCAGCAATCACTGCCTGACCTGACCAAGCGTGCAACCACCTTGGTGGACGGTCTGACCAACGTCGGCTCGCAACGCAACCGCAAGCTCATCGCCCAACTGGAACAGCTCAGAGACAACGAGAAAGCGCTTGCCAAACAGACCATCGCCGTACGTTCCAAAGCGCACGATCAGGCGTTCGACGGCTACATCGACGCGTACGTGGGCTCATACACCACGCATCTGTCCGGTTCGATCGGCAACGCCACACAGCTTCCCGCCATTCTCGGCACCGCGTCCGAACTGAACGGCGATACCTCCGTAGCTAAATCCGTGGCAGACCTGGCCAACGCCGTCAACGACGTGAGCGCCGCATACCGGCATATCGGCGCGGCCGACGCCGTCGACGAGGTGATTCGCACCATCGAACAGCGTGGCACATCCGGCTTGGTGAACGAGCTCACCAAGCGCGCCGGCGAGGAACAACAGCGCGGCTCCAAAGACTACAGTGCCGGCCAATCGCAGCTGTCCGCGGCCATGATCCCGTATTCGATGGATTTCACCGACGCATACACGGCTCGGCTTAAGGAACTGGGCGCCACCGCAGGCACGGCTGGCAGCTACGAAACCCAGGCGATCGCCGACGTGCGTGCCGGCATCAAAGACAATGAGAAGCTCAAAACCGCGTCCGACAAGGTGTCCGCGGCGATGACCGCGTTGGCGGACGCCAGCGAGCACACCGGACAGGCCAGCGCATTCCACCAGATCGTGCTGCGATTCGCCGACCAGCTGGATTCGGATGACGACACGTCCGAATCGGGCGCTGCCGATGACGCTTCTGTGCTGGACACGTTGCGTTCCGCCTCCGCCAGCCAATCGTTGTGCGCGAAAGCCGAGAAACGGCGGTCCCGTGCGCAACGCAAGGCCGAACGCGCGCAGGCGAAGAACAACACCGCCGATTCGACCAGCTTGGTCGATGACAAGAACGCCATCAGCATGGATGATGTGATGAGCTACGCGGGCGGACTACGCCCGTCGTTCGGCGCCGCAGCGGACACCACGTCGAAGAATGTGGCGAAAGTCGGGGGAGTGGACGGCTCTTCGAAGAACAGCGGTTCCGATTCCTCTTCTTCCGCCGATTCGATGTCCAGTTCGTTGCCGGTTGCCGGCTATGGCTTGGCGAAAACCGGTTTCACGCCGGATAATGGCGATTTGATTGACGAGACGGTCGAATTGGCCGCCGCTGCGGAAGTTTTCGACGATGCGCTGCAGGCCGGATTGGGTGGGAACGGTTCCGGAAATTCGTCCGCTGGCCCGCAGTACCTCCTGTCCGTTCCGGTGTTGTAGAGCACGCGGTTTGTGCGATGCGCTAAATCCGATAGTGCTCCGTTGCTTACGTGGTACGTTTCGGGGTTTTTGATTGCGATTTCCGCCTCCGCTTGTGCATTCGTTGAGATTACGCCCATAAAAACCATTTTTCGCGTACGGGTTTGTGCGCAGGGGCGGGAATGTACGCTGAGAACAGCCGAGAACGGGATAAGGACGGTTCTATGCGCGCACGTCTTGCGATTTAGGGCGATTCTGCACGGACGTGAGCAAAAGGGGATATGATTTCGACCGTTTTGCCTGCGATTTATACCCCTTTTCGCTCACGAAAGCATTTTTCCCGCGATTTTGACTGAATATGAGCAAAAGGGGGCACGGTTAGTTGCAGACAGTGACGGGATATACGAGGGGCCTCTCCTTCATGCAAAGGAAAGGCCCCTCGTATGTGGGTGAAGTGAGCGGCTGCGCTACAAAAGCCGCTGGCGGCTCACCTCAGAGACTCACTTCTTCGGTTTCTTGGCCGGCGGTTCGCCTAGCTCGCTTTCGGCGACCGTCACATCGGCGGCCTCGTCCTCACCCTCGGCGGCAGCCGGTGCGGTGAAGGCGATCGGTCCGGTCACGCGACCAGCTTCGGCGATATCGCCCAGCGCGGCCTCGATGGACCCGCGCACATCGTCGGCAACGGCAAGCGTCACAGACAAGATCGGGGTCTTCATCGAAACCTTGGCCTTCGACTTGATGCCACGCAGCGCGGCCAGAGCCTCACCGGCATGAGCAAGCAGATCGGCGGATGCGTCGCCGGCGGCGGCCGCGTACACGTCGGCCACAGGCCATGCGGCGCGGTGCACGGAGCCCTCGCCCTCATGCATCCAGCTCCACACCTCTTCGGTGGCATACGGCAGGTACGGGGCCAGCAGGCGCGCGAACGCATCAAGACCCAGGCCCAGCGTGGTGCGTGCGGACTTCACCGCGGCCTCGCTCGGCACGTTGCCGGTGGAATCGGCGGTGCCGTAGGCGCGGTTCTTGACCAGCTCGATGTAGTCGTCGCAGAACTGCCAGAAGTAGTTCTCGATGACTTCCAGAGCCTTGGAATGCTCGTAGTTGTTGAGATCGTCGGTGGCTTCGCGGACCACGGCGGCCATCTTGGACATCGCGGAACGGTCGATCGGCTCGGTCACGTCGGCCGGGTTCCATGCGGCGACTGCCGGAGCGCCCACGTGATGGTTCTCGTCCTCACGGCCGATGGCTAGCGCGAACTTGGTGGCGTTGAGCAGCTTGATGGCAAGACGACGGCCGATCTTCATCTGGCCTTCGTCGTACGTGGCGTCCAGGCCCAGACGTGCGGCGGCGGCCCAGTAACGCACCGCGTCGGCGCCGAACTGTTTGATCGGCTTGTCCGGCACGACCACGTTGCCCTTGGACTTCGACATCTTCTTGTGGTCCGGATCGAGGATCCAGCCCGACAGCGTGGTGTTGGCCCACGGCAGGCACTTGTTCTCGAGATGCGCGCGATCCATGGTGGAGAACAGCCAAGTGCGGATGATGTCCTGGCCCTGCGGACGCAGATCCATCGGGAAGGTGGCATTGAAGATCGCCTGGTTCTCCTCGCCCGGTTCCTCCCAGCGGGTCACGATTTGCGGGGTGAGCGACGAGGTGGCCCAAGTATCCATGATGTCCGGCTCGGCGGTGAAGCCGCCCGGCACGTCACGCTGGTCCTCGGTGTAGCCTTCCGGCACATCGTCGGTCGGATCGATTGGCAGACGGTCCTCGCTCGGGGTGATCGGATGATCGTAATCCGGGGTGCCATCCTCCTTCACCGGGTACCACAGCGGGAACGGAACGCCGAAGAAGCGCTGGCGGGAGATCAGCCAGTCGCCGTTGAGGCCGTGCACCCAGTTCTCGTAGCGCACGCGCATGAAATCGGGGTGGAAGTTCAGCTCCTTGCCGCGTGCGATGAGCTCGGCGTTCAGCTTCTCGTCGGTGCCGCCGTTCTTCAGGTACCACTGGCGGGAGGTGACGATTTCGAGCGGCTTGTTGCCCTTCTCGTAGAAGTTCGTCATACGCTTGGTCGGGGTCGGCTCGCCGTCCAGATCGCCGGCAGCGCGCAGCTCGTCGACGATGACCTTACGTGCGGAGAACGTGGTCTTGCCCGCGGTCTCCTGGAAGATACGCTTGCCTTCCTCGTCTTCGATCCAATCCGGGGTGTCCATGACGATGCGCCCGTTGCGCTGGATGATGGAACGCAGCGGCAGGTTCAGATCGCGCCACCATTCGACGTCGGTCACGTCGCCGAACGTACAGCACATGGCGATGCCGGCGCCCTTGTCCATTTCCGCCGCCTTATGCGCCAGAATCGGCACCTTCACATGGAACAGCGGGGAGTAGACGTACTGGCCGAAATACTGCTTGTAACGCTCGTCGTCCGGATGCGCGATCAGCGCGCCGCAGGCGGCCAGCAGTTCCGGACGGGTGGTCTCGATGTAGATCGGGGTGCCGTCTTCGAAACGGAAGGCCAACTTGTGGTAGAAGCCCGGGTATTCGCGCGATTCCAGTTCGGCCTGCGCCACTGCGGTCTGGAACGTCACGTCCCACAGGCCCGGGGCGTCCTTCTGATACGCCTCTCCGCGAGCCAGGTTGCGCAGGAACGCTTTCTGGGCCACGCGCTGCGGATGCTCGCCGATGGTGTGGTAGGTCTGCGACCAGTCGATGGACAGGCCGAGGGAGCGCCACAGCGCCTCGAACTGCTTCTCGTCCTGGGCGGTGAGCTTTTCACACAGTTCGATGAAGTTCTTACGGGAGATCGGCACCTGGTCCTTGGCGTCGATCTTCTTGCCATCGGTGCCTTCGAACGGCGGCACGAAATTCGGATCGTACTTCAGGGAAGTGTCCACGCGCACGCCGTAATAGTTCTGCACACGGCGTTCGGTCGGCAGGCCGTTGTCGTCCCAGCCCATCGGGTAGAACACGTCGTAGCCGTTCATGCGCTTGAAACGCGCGATCACATCGGTATGCGTGTAGGAGAACACGTGGCCCACATGCAGGTGGCCCGAAACGGTGGGCGGCGGGGTATCGATGGAATAGACGGCCTTGCGGTCGCGGGTGCCCTGGAACTTGTAGACTCCGCTCTCGTCCCAGACGCCACGCCACTTGTCTTCGAGACCGTCCACGCCGACCCTGTCGGGCAGCGGCGTGAGGTTCGCGTTGATGGTGTTATCTTGGCTTTCAGTCATAGTCGCTAGTCTAGAAAGCGAATGTGACAACTGCCGTCGTATCAGCGCCTATCGAACCGAATGCCGGAATCGCAGGCAAATCGCGGAAAATCCACATAAAAAACCGTGGAAAAATCAGTGCAGCGTCAATCTGTTCAACGGCAGCAGACGGTCGGTCAGATTCTTCGGATACCCCTGCAGCCCATCGGAAACGGCAAGGAAGTTCTTACGTGTGTACAGCCAGTCGCTGGCCGCGTTTTCGCTGACGGCGCGCGCGTAATCGCGCATGCGGGCCTGATAATCGTTGTCGTTGGTCGCGGCCATGGCATTGGCGTAAGCCTGCTGCGCGTCGCCGTTCTCGAAATGGAACACGGACTGGCCGTTGTCGAAGACGCTTGCGTCACCTTCGTCGCTCATGGTGGTCAGCGCGATGTTATAGGTGCCGGCGTTCATGCGTTCCGTCACGTCCGCGGCGGAATCGAGCACTTCCAGATTGGTGTTGATGTTGAGGTTTTCGATGGCGGTTTTCACGTCGTTGCCGATGCTTTCGTATTCCTTCGGCACCAGAATGTCGATTGGCGCGATGTAGTTCACTCCGAAATACGTGCGCATCCGTTGCCCCTGTTCGAGGTTGTAGAGGTACAGTCCGCTCAGGTCCTCATACCCGTCTTCCAGTGGGCTGATCGGCCCTCCTAGCGGCGCGTACGCGTCGGGCGCGTTCTTGGCGATGGTCTTCGCATCGATGGCGTATCGCGTCATCTTGCGGATCTGCTCGTCGGAGAAGGGGCTGTTGTTGTCGTTGTTGAACGCGAGCATCACCTTGTCGAAGCTGATGCCGCTGTCCGCGGTAATACCGTTGGTCTTGCCCAGTTCCGAGGCGGTTGAAGCGCTCAGCGGCAGCGCCATGCTGATTTTGCCGGCTTTCATGGCATCGGCCATGGATTCCTCGTTGGTGTAGTAGTAGAGCGTCACTTGCGATGATGCGGCTTTTTTGCCCCAATACGAGTCGTTGCGTTGCAGCACGATTTGCGATTGGTCCGCGGTTGACACGGTGAATGGTCCCGATCCGACCGCCGATTTCGCATAGTTGGTTTTGCTTTCCGCGTCGTACACGACGCCTGCACGGCCGGCCAGCGCGCGCAACAGCCGCGGATTCGGCTTGGCGAGCGTGATGACCACCGTATTCGCATTGGGATTGGTGATTTCCTTCAGATCACCAAGCTGGTCGGCTCCCACGTAATGGTTGTTGACGGCGTTCTGCAGCGACCAGACCACGTCGGACGAGTCGAGTTTGTGCCCATTGGCGAACGTCATGCCGTCGTTCAGCGTGAACGTGTACGTGAGACCGTCGTCGGAAGCCTGCCAGGAGCTGGCGATTCCCGGCTGCAGTTTGTTGGTTTCGCTGCGTGACACCAGCGTTTCGTATACGTTGCCGAGCAGCGCTTGCTCCACGGCGGTGCCTTGTTCGGTGCGGATGTCAAGCGATTTCGGCGCATTGCCTTCGATGCCGACGGTCACCGACGAGTCGGAGACGAGCGTGCCGAAGGATGTGATGGGATTCTTGCGGCCTGTCAGCGACAGTCCCAGCCACAGCAGCACACTGAGCACGATCGCGACGCCGAAGAAGATCAGCCAGCGCGTCGCCTCGGCTTTCAGATTACGTTTCCGCCCGTTTTCATCCATGCACCCGAGTCTAGTTGACGCGTGCTACACGCCCGATGGCCGGGTGCGATTCGACGGAGTGCCGGCGCGGCGGCTGGCATGCGTCGGAATCACGCGGCGAACGCGCTCGGACACGTGTCGTTGAGGAGGCAGTCGGCGCAATCCGGTTTTCGCGCATGGCAGATGGCGCGGCCATGCAATATCAAACGGTGAGACAGATCGGTCCATTCTTCGGGAGGGAAGCAGGCGGTGACCTCACGTTCGATGGCCACCGGGTCAGGGGAGGGGCTCGCCCAGTCGGACCGCCACCGCAATCGCCCAGTCACACGAATCACATGCGTGTCCACAGGAAAACCGGGCACGCCGAACGCGTTGCCCAACACCACGTTCGCGGTTTTGCGGCCCACGCCCGGCAGGCTGACCAGCGAAGCCATATCGGCTGGCACCTCGCCCCCGAATCGCACGCACAACTCATGCGACAGCCCGATGATGTTGCGCGCTTTCGTACGGAAGAAGCCGATGGTGCGGATGATGTCCTCGACGTGCTCGGGATTCGCGGCGGCAAGCTCCGCCGGACCGGGATATTCGCCGAACAGTTCCGGCGTGACCATGTTCACGCGCTTGTCGGTGGTCTGCGCGCTCAACACCGTAGCCACCAGCAGTTCGAAAGGAGAATTGAAGTTCAACGCGCATTTCGGATCGGGAATCTCCACGCACAACTGCTCGTATTCCTGATGCATGCGCGCGATCCGCGCCTTCTTCGATTCCCGAGGCATGCCTCCAGCCTACCCCTCGCATGCGGACGAACGCGGAAAACCTATGGAAACGTCGCAATCGGCAAAAACAGCGAAAATCCATCGAAAAAACGACAGAAAATCAGCAAAAAACAACAGGAAATCAGCGAAAGGCCAACGAAAACAAACGAAACCCGTCGAACATCAACGGAATGATCGCAAGAAAAAAGTCAGCTTTCGCCGGACTCGCCGTGAGCCGCATCCTTGGCCGCGGCCTCATGCTCATCCTCTTCCGGCGGATCGAAACGATAGCCGACGTTGCGCACGGTGCCGATGAGATGCTCGTACTCGCCGCCCAGCTTGGCGCGCAGACGACGGATATGCACGTCCACAGTGCGGGTGCCGCCGTAATAGTCGTAGCCCCACACCTCCTGCAGCAGCTGCGCACGCGTGAACACGCGGCCCGGATGCTGCACCAGATACTTGAGCAGCTCGAACTCCTTGTACGCCAAGTCGATCGGATGGCCATGCAGGCTGGCCGTATAACCGTTGGTATCCACCACCAGATCGCCGGAACGGATCAGGCCATCCTCGTTCTGCACGCCCTGCTCGCCGGTGCTAGCGGCCGTGCTGGCCGGCGCATTGCCCCGTTCGGACACCAGACGCAGACGCCCCTCCACTTCGGCGGGGGAAGCGGAGGCCACCACCACATCGGCGATGCCCCACTGCGAATTGACCACGGTGAAGCCGCCCTCGGTGAGAATGAGCACGATCGGCGTGGACAGTCCCGACGCGTGAATCAGCCGGCACAGCGTTTTCGCGGTGGCCAAATCGTCACGCGCATCAAGGAAAAGAATGGTGTTCTCCGGCATCTTCACCAAGCTCGCCGCATCCATCGGCAGAACGCGCACGCGGTGGGACAGCAACGCCAGCGAGGGAAGAACGGTGGCCGGGTCGCTAGCGAACGTCATAAGCGTAAGATCCGTCACGTCAGCTCCCTCATGTTCCCTATAACTGATGCCGCGATTGTACACTCGGTATGTGTTATCGGCGTTTCCTCGATTGTAACCGAAGTATGTGGACACTTACGGCTACATTTATTCATATTGCATACGGAATGACCACAATATGAAAAGGGGGTCCGAGATGACCGCTGAGAAGGCCACCGCCCAGGAAGCCACGCGGAAAGTCGCTTTTGCCAAGGTCCTGGCGATTCAGATCATCGCATATGTGGTGCTGGTGGCGCTCGCATTGGTTCCCGGCATGATGTACGGCGACGCCGCCAAACCGGCCGCGGTTCCGTTCACGATCATCGCCTCGCTGGCGATGGTCGTGCTGCTGGTGGTGTTCAGTCCGTTCCGCGACGGCGTCGCCGGCCATGTGATCGCCGCGATCGCAGGCCTGCTGTCGGCGATCTGCGCCACGACCGTGATGCTGGGCAATGTGATCTTCCCCGCCGGCCTGGATGGCGGCAAAAGCTTCTCCATGGAGGAAGCGTGGATCGCCGGCGTGGGCGGACTGCTGATCGTGCTGATCATCGTATCCTTCGGCCGGCAGATGGCCCGCGAAAACCGCACGCACCTGATTCGCTCGCTGTCGCACAGCGTGGTCGAAGGCGTCGCCATGATCGCCAGCGCGGGCTGGTGCTTCCTGCCGGTGCTCCTGCCGACAACGCATTCCAGGGCCGCCGCCATGTCCGCTGCCTCCGGAGCCACGGTGGACATGTTCAGCAACGTGACCACGACATGGGTCGTCGCCGCGATCGTGACGGTATTGGTGGCCGTGGCGCTCACCGTGTGCTCGTACTTCTGGCACCGCGACGCCGACCCCGAGCCGGATGCGCGTTCGCCGTGGATCGGCCTCGCACTGCTGCCGGTCATGCTGACCGGTCTCGCAGTCGGTCTGGCGGCGCTCGCCATCGTCGTGCTGTAAACGGCTGTTCTAATGACAAAGCCCGTAATCGCAATGATTACGGGCTTTTATTATGTTGGATTGGCAGTCAACCGAGGAATCCGAGATGCTCGAACAGCACCTTCACGCCGATAAGAATCAGCACGATGCCGCCGGCGATCTGCGCGGGCTTCTGCCACCGCGAGCCGAACGCGCGGCCGATATACAGGCCGGCGGCGGAGAACAGGCCGGTGGTGATGCCGATGATGACCACCGACAGCCAGATGTTGAGCGTCATGAAAGCGAAGCTCACGCCGACCGCGAATGCGTCGATGCTGCAGGCCACGGCGAGCGGCAGCATGTGCTTCCAATCGAATTCAGGGGTTTCCTTGGCGTTCTCCTCGTCCTCTTCGAACGCCTCGCGTACCATATTGCCGCCGATTAGGGCGAGTAGGCCGAAAATGATCCAATGGTCCACGGCGGTCACGTATTTGCTGAACGTGCTGGCCGCGAAATAGCCGAGCAGAGGGAAAAGCGCCTGGAATCCGCCGAACCACAGGGCGGTTTTGAACGCATCGACGCCGCGAAGCTTCTTGACGGTCAGGCCTTTGCCAATGGAGACAGCGAACGCGTCCATGGACACGGACACGCCAATAAGCAGAATCTGAATGAGCATAGCTGGTGAAAAGGTTCATCCCGCCGGTCTCCCCACGGGATGGGCCTCGACGGATTGCGTTCCGCCTACGCCTAGGAGTACCGACACAGAACTGCCGCACGCGGATGTGATATGTGACGTCCAGCGGGCTTTGAATTCAGCGAATACTGTTCGCATGCCGAAAATTACAAGAGACCACTATACCGCGGTACGAAGAAATCGGACGCTTTGGTCCGTTGGACTCCCCGCAACGGCACCTGGCCTCCACTGGCTGGAAAAGAGGAAAAGCCCACTGCCGGGGGCAGTGGGCTTTGACATAAAAAGGGGAGAAGCGATCACTTCTCGCTATCAGCGAGGCGCTTGCGGGCTGCGACGATTTCCTCCTCGGCCTTGGCGGCGCCAGTCCAGTAATCGCCCGGCAGGACTTCCTTGCCCGGCTCCAGAGCCTTGTACTGCTCGAAGAAGTGCTTGATTTCAGCCTTGTGGTACTCGGAAACATCTTCGACATCCTTGATGTCGTCGAAACGCACATCAGCCGGAACGCAGAGCACCTTGTCGTCTCCGCCAGCCTCGTCGACCATGTGGTACAGGCCAACGGCGCGGCATTCCACCACGCAGCCCGGGAACACGGAGTTCGGAATCATGACGAGTGCGTCGAGCGGATCGCCGTCCTCGCCCAGAGTGCCGTCGATGTAGCCATAGTCATCCGGGTAACCCATGGAAGTGAACAGGGTGCGGTCCAGGAACACGCGGCCGGTCTCGTGATCCACTTCGTACTTGTTCTTGGAGCCGCGCGGAATTTCCACCACGACGTTGAAGGTTTCTGCCATTGTTTTCTCCTTGATCGATATGATCAGTAGTAGTTCGTTACTTAGGATACCCGCTTTCACGCCATGTCGGCACCATTTTCCGGATACCTATATGAATGGTGCTCAGTGCTGGGGAGATAAGGCGTGATGCGCTCGCTGGTCAACATCTTTTTGGCCGATTGTGATTGACTATCCTGCCTTGGAACGTTGGAAGAACAATTCCGTAGGTGGTTTTGCTCTTCCGTAGGTGGTTGGCTCTGGTATCCCTGCGGCAAAAAGGCTTGATTTCAGCCATTCTGTTTGCGTGGATTGACCGGAGAGCACCTACGGAATCAAAAAACCACCTACGGAGTGCACAAAGCCGGGTTGAAAACGTGAGAAACGTCTTCAACCCGCCCTTGATCTATGTGTTTTGTGCTGGCTGGGTGCTAGGCAGAGTGCCTAGCACCCAAACTCACTCAGTCCTCGACCACCGTCAGCACGTGCGCCACGTCGGCCCACGGTGCCAGCGAGACGTAGTTGTCCCAGCTCCACTCGAACTCGCGTCCGGTCAGCTCGTCGCGCACCTTGAGCGGCTTGTCGGTGGCGAAACCGAAGTCGGGCAGTTCGATGTGCACGATGGACTGGTGCGTGTTGTGGCCGTCGAGGTTCACCACCACGATCACCGTATCCGGCTTGCCGGTACCGGTAAGCTCGGCCGGGGTCTGGCGCAGGAACGCCACCACGCCCGCATCGTCGCTCGGCAGGACGTGCAGGTTGTGGTAGCTGCGGCATGCCGGATGCTCGGAACGGATTTTGTTGAGCGAGGTGAGCAGCTCGGAGATGCCGTACTTGTCGGCCTCGTCCCAATCGCGCACCTTGACTTCGTACTTCTCGTTGTCGATCTGCTCTTCGAATCCCGGACGCTGCTTGTTCTCGATGAGCTCATAGCCGTTGTAGATGCCCCAGCTCGGAGAGCCCATCGCGGCGAGCACCGCGCGCACCGCGTGACCGGCGATACCGTTGTCGCGCAGGTAGGCGGTCATGATGTCCGGCGTGGACGGCCAGAAGGTGTTGTGCTGGTAGAAACCACCGTCGCCGTTGGTCTCCTCCAAATACTCCTCAAGCTCCTCCTTGGTGTTGCGCCACGGGAAGTAGCAGTGCGACTGCGTGAAGCCGGCATAGCTCAGCGCGCGCATCATGCCCGGACGGGTGAACGCCTCGGCCAGGAACAGCGTCTCCGGATGCTTCTTCGTCACGGCGGCGATCACGTCCTGCCAGAAACGCACCGGCTTGGTATGCGGGTTGTCCACGCGGAAGATCGTCACGCCGGCCTTGATCCACAGGTCCATGATGCGTTCGGTTTCCGCTTCGATGCCTTCCATGTCGGCGTTGAAATCGATCGGGTAGATGTCCTGGTACTTCTTCGGCGGATTCTCGGCGAATGCGATCGTTCCGTCCGGCTTGGTGCGGAACCAGTTCGGATGCTGCTTGACCCACGGGTGGTCAGGCGAGCACTGCAGCGCGAAGTCGAGTGCCACTTCCAGCCCCAGCTCATGCGCGTGCGCGCAGAACGCCTTGAAATCGTCCATGGTGCCGAGCAGCGGGTCGACGGTGTCGTGGCCGCCCAGCTCGGAGCCGATGCCGAACGGGGAGCCCGGATCGTGCGGTCCGGCAATCAGCGTGTTGTTGCGGCCCTTGCGGTTGGTCACGCCAATCGGGAAGATCGGCGGCAGGTACACGATGTCGAAGCCTTCGGCCTTCGCGCGGTCGAGGCCGGACAGCGCCGTCTTCAGCGTGCCCTGCACGATCTTGCCGTCGGCGTCGAAATACGCGCCTTCGGAACGCGGGAAGAACTGGTACCATGCGGCGAAGCTCGACTTCGGACGCTCCACGCGGAAGCGCTGCGGATTCGACGCGCTCAGGCCGTCGCGCAGCGGATTGGTTTCATGCAGGCTTGCGATTGCGTCGGTGGTCGCTGCGGCAAGACGCGCGGTCGCGTCGAGCGACTTGTCGGCAACGGTCTTCGCGGCTTCGCGCAGCGTCTTCTTGTCGTCGGCGGTCAGCTTGGAATCGCGTGCGCCAGCCCAACGTTCCAGCAGCTGCGCGCCGGATTCCAGCGCATTCTCCACATCGTCGCCGACCTCGACCTTGATTTGCGCGTCGTGCAGCCAGGAAGCGTACGTATCTTCCCAGCCTTCGACCACGATGTGCCATTCGCCGAGCTGCTTCTTGACGTCGGCATAGCCATCTTCCCACGGCTTCAGGTCGCTGTGGTCGCCGATCTTGACCATCGCTTCCCAGCGGTCCAAGCCGGGGTTGGTGCAGGTCATGGGGAAGCGGGCCTTCTCGGTGCCGCGCGTGTTGCGCACGGACACGGTGGCACCGGCCTTGGTGCGGCCTTCGATGAACACCTGCGCGGTGACCTTGAATGCCTCGCCAAGCTCCACGCGAGCCGGGTACAGGCCGTTTTCGGCGGACGGAGTGATGCCAAGAACGTTTACGCGGCCGAACTGTTCCGGGCTGGTGCGGTTGATGATAGGTGCTGGAGTTTCGCCGACGGTTCGCTTCGTTGCGGTTTTCGGCTTGGAAGTGCGCTTGGTGGTTGGTTTTTTGGTTGTCGTCTTTGCGGTTGATTTCGCGGCTGTCCTCGTTGTCTTTGTGGCCGCTGCCTTGGCTGTTGTCTTTGCTGTTGCCTTTGTGCGCGGTGTCGCGCTTGATGATGTTGCTTCATTCATATAGCCGATTATAGAGGTAGTTGTGTTCTTTTTGTGATTTCCCTTTTTCGTAACGATTACGGCGATGCGGCTACAAGTACTTTCTTCAAATACTTTTGGTAAAGCGCTTTAATACATGGTTTGTGATTATGTTCGATTATGAAGGCTGCGGCGGCATGACCATACGTTGTGTGTGCCGGTTGCGTTCGATATGTATGGGGACTTTATATAAAAGGAGCGAAACGTCCTGGGGAAAACAAAAAACCGGAAACCAAAAGGTTTCCGGTTTCAATTGGTAGCGGGGCATGGATTTGAACCGTGGACCTCTGGGGACACCAGAGGTCCAAGGTTCAAATCCATGGGGCTTCTGAGCTTATCCAAGCTCAGTTTAGCCGCGTGAAGATCAGGATGCCCATGATGGATCATGAGGAACAAAATCAGCGCACCGGTCCCATGGCGCAAAAGCATCGAAGGGTGGACTGACACCCTCAAGGCGGCCGGCCTATCAGCACAAACCATCAAAAGCCGACGATACAAGATGACGCATCTCGCGGCGCTGCTCATGCCATCAGGTCCCGAAGACGTGACCACGGAGCAGATTGTGCATGTGTTCGCGGAACAGCAATGGAAACCGGAGACACGCAAGGCGTATCGGAACACGATAGCGTCGTTTTTCCGTTGGCTGCACAAAAGCGGCAGACGGAACGACGACCCGAGTCTCGATGTGCCGCGAGTGAAGAAGCCGCGCGCACATCCGCGGCCATGCCCGGACAAATACATCACGGTTGCGATGGAAATGGCCACGCCGTCGGAACGGCTCATGATCCGTCTCGGCGCGGAGTGCGGACTGAGACGTGGCGAGATAGCCGCCGTGCACAGCGATGACGTGGTGGCAGACAGTATCGGCCATTCGTTGATCGTGCGCGGCAAGGGAGACAAACAGCGCGTCGTGCCGCTGCCGGATGACCTGGCGACGGCCGTCATGGACGCGCGAGGCTATCTTTTCCCCGGCCGCTTCGGAGGCCATGTCGAGGAATCCTATATCGGAGACCATGTCAGCCATCTGTTGCCGGCCGGCTGGGCTGCGCATACCTTGCGCCATCGTTTCGCCACGACGGCCTATTCCACGACTCATGACCTATTCGTGGTGGCCGAACTGCTCGGCCATGAGTCGGTCGAGACCACGGAGCATTACGTTGCAATGCCGGACGGCCGTCTGAGAGAAGCCACGGCGGCCGTCCGGATTGCAGGCTAATCCTCGGCTTTGATGGTGATGTGCAAGCTGTCGAGCTTGTCGGCTACGGCGTGCTTGACAGCTTCCGCGATCTGGTCGGGGTCGGCGCCCATGGCTTGGCTGAGCGCTTCGATCGCGGCGGTCTGCGCGGTGAGCATGGTCTTGAGTTCGGCGATGTCCCAGCGTGCCTGGATTACCCCGTCGAACAGGTTCCTCCCGTCGTTGCCCTTGGCTGTGTAGAGGGCGTCGGCGGCGCGGTCCTTGAGCTCGTTCCTGGTCTGGATGACCGAATCGAAAATGTTGCGTCCGTCGTTGCCCTTGGCCTGGTAGAGTCCATCGGTGACTTCTGCGACTGACATGTTTTCTCCTTTCAGTATGGCGTTTGCCTTGTCGATGACCTGCTGGTAGGGCAGGCCGTTGGGCGCGAGGTCGGGGCATCCGGCGTGGTCCGTGCCGGGTATCTCCCGGTGCAGCCATATGTTGCCCCTGGTGCCGTCGTGCCACAGGTGGTCCCAGCCGTAGCGGCGGGCGATGTCCGCGCACAGGCGTGCGCTGGCGTCGATGCATGCCTGGGTGCAGACCGCGCCCTGGGCCATGCCGCCCTCGTGCTCGATGCTGATGCAGCTGTTGTTGCTCGTATAGTTCGCGTCCGAGTAACTACCGTCTCGTTCTGAAACGTATTGGTGGATGGTGCCGTCCGCGCCGATGCCGTAGTGAGCCGAGGCTTGGCTGGCGCTGTTGGCGAACGTGGAATCGGTGCCGGCGAGGTAGCCGACCATGATGTGCAGGGTGATGTGGGTCACGCTGTAGCCGTTCCTGCCGTTGTAGTGGTTGGGCGAGCCTTTCCAGATGATTCCCTCCATCACTCGGCCCCCTTGCCGCTTTTCGCGCCGTTCCCGGCCGCGTCCTTGGTGCTACGGAACAGCTGCATTACGGGCGAGTCGGCCAGCTCCGGGTTGATCTGACTGAGGTTCTCCAGGATTGATGCGGTTTCGGTCAGCACGATGTACACGCATGTGGGCACGATCAGAGGCACTGCGAATCCCAGGTCCACGGCCTCCTGTCCGTGCTCGATGATCTCGGCGAGTACGATGACGGCCACGTACGCTGCCTTGTGCCACAGTCCGTCGCGCATCTTTGTACTGTCGATGTCCTTGTTAACGACGGACTTAGCCAGACCTGTCAGATAGTCCATGACGATCAGCACGCAGGTGATGACCAGCGCGGCGATTTCGGTCCTATCCATGATTCCTTCCTTCCTAGAGTTCGATGACGCCGATTTCTCCGGGCAGCCGCATGGTTCCGGCCGCGTTGGATCCGAGGATCGGCTGGACAGCTCCGCCTTCGCCGTCCGAGACGACCACATTAAATACGCTGATGCAGTCGTACGCGTTTCCGCTGGTGGATTTCTCACTGAACGATGGCATCAGACCGGACGCCCCGTTAATCGTCGTCATGACCATCCGGACCCATGTCTGGTCCTGGATACCGGAGAACTGCAGCTGTGCCTTGACCAGCCACAGTCCCGCCGGCAGACGCAGGTACGAGCCCTTCGCGTTATTGGAGACCGTGATGTCGTCGCTACCCGATTTCTTGGTGATGGTCAGTCCGGTGTCGCCGCTGGGGTTGATCTGTAGCTGGCCGTCCGATCGGGTGAAATTCCCGTACCATCGGCGTTTCGCTCGCGCCTCGACCGGGACCCAGCGGTCGCCGAGCCGGTAGTAGAGACCCTGCGACTGCCCGGCGTCGGTGACGATGCCGGATTGCCCCTGCACTCCGTTGGTCTTGACGAGTGTTTCGAGATCCGTGGCCACCACAGGTTTGACGCCTTCGGGCGAGCTGCGTTTGTCCACTTCATCGAGCGCTTTTTCAAAAGTGGTGGCCATGCTTTTGAACGAGGCCGGCGCGGTTGATACGAGGTCGGAGCCTTCGGGATACGAGAGCCCGTAGATGGGTGTTGTTGCGGTCATTGTGTTCCTTCCTTTTCGTCGATGGCCGAAGAAGTGTCGATGATCTGGATCATCAAGAGGTCGCAGATGTGCAGGTCGAGCTGCTGCCAGCTGAGGGTGGGCAGGTCGGCCCATGTGATCTGTTTCGTCAGCAGCGGCCGGAGCGCGGCCAGCGTCGCTTCCTGGGTGAGTGTCGGTTTGCCGTTGCGCCACCGGTATGAGAGCGTCCCGCCGATGGTCGTGATGGGGCCGGTGAAGGCCGGTCGGCCATCTGAGCCGGTCAGGGCCGACGCCTTGGCCTTGACGATGATGAACGGGCCGGATGGGCTTGCCTTGTACAGCCATGGAAGTCGTGCCGGGTCGATTCGCGTGCTGTTGAACGTCACGTTCTCCGGTACCATGCGCAGGTCGTTCGATTCGAGCCATTGCGCGATGTTGGCGCGGTCCGTGTCACTGACCGTCGAGACCGGGCCGCTGTTCCATACGCCGCCGGATTCGTCCACGGCGAGCATGTCGGAATCGATGGTGAGGCTCTTCTGCATGGCGGTCAATTGTGGTGGAAGGCGGTTCTGGTCTCCCATCGTGATCTCCACGTCGTCGAAAGAGAGCTTGCCGTTGTCCGATTTGACGCGTTTCGCGTTGATAACGACCTGTGTCAAAGGTTCGGTGATGCTCAGATCCGTCGATGCCTCGATGTCGGCCGCCGAGAGCGCGTGTCGTGTCGCGCCGTCGGCGAGGACGTTGAGCCGGCCATCGGTTGACAGATGCACGGAGACCGGGTCGGCGAGGAACAGCGGCCTGAGGGTCGATGCCGCGCCGTCGTAGACCTCATGCCATTGCGGGAGTCGTGGCCCGGCGGTGAGCCGGTGCAGCAGGTCGAGCTGCGATGGGTGGTCGGATGGCGTGTATGGCGCGACGCTTGACGGCAGGGCGAGCCCGTCCAGTTGGGCTTCCGGCGCTCCCTGCGCCGAGGCCCTGCGGTTCATCTCCTTGAGTCGTGCGGATGGCGTGCCTATCCAGTGCGCGCCGTCCCATTTCGCGGCCGTGTCTGTCGGTCCTTGGGATTGCAGACGCTTCCACACGGCCATCCTCGATGTGGCGGAGAGTTTGAGCAGCCACCCGCCGTCGCTGGCCGGTTCGATGCTGCCGCCGGTGGAGACGGTGCCGGCGAACATCGTAGAGGCGGGCGAGTCGGTGGATTCCGGCGAGCCGGGGGAGTAAGCGCGGTGCAGCGAGTCGATCGGGATGCGCAGATCTTCCCAGCCGCCCATCGACGGCTGAAGATCTTGCCATCTGGGTTGATCGGAGAACTGCATGATCACTTTCATGCCGGCCAATGTCAATGCCTGGCCGGCGAGCCGTCCGGTCTTGTCGCGCAGGGTGAAGGTCATCACGGCAGGTTCGGGCTGTTCGTCGATGCTGTCGCTTCCCCACCGGATAGTGAAAGAGTCGAGGGCTGCGATGTCCTTGGCGGAGTCGTTCACCGGTGTCCAGCCGTTGCCGGTGTCGATGAACATGAAGCACTGCTGCATCATGACCTCCTTGCGTCGTAGTCGGCCAGGAGCCGTTTGATGGCCTTGGCGGTGCCGTCCTTGTCGATGACCTCGCCGTTGATCTCCACGTTCCAGGTGTTGACCACGGCTGGCGTGGCCGTGTTGCCTTGTGCGGAGAGGTTGAGGGGCATGGCCGCGAGTCTGCGGTTGGCGCGGCTGATAGCGGTTTCAACACTGTTGTCGAAGCCGGTGTTGAGGCCTTGGGCGAAGCCGGTCATGATGGCCTGGCCGGCGGGGATGAGCAGGCGACGGTCGACGCTGATTGGGCCCTTGTGGGCCTTGATCCAGTCGCCGATGCCGCTGATCCAGCCGGTCACGTTGCTCCACATCGATTTGAGGCCGTTGAGGAATCCGCTGATGATGCTCGCTCCGGCGTTGTACAGGATGCTGCCGGCGTTGCCGAAGAACCCGGCTATGGAGCCGGGCAGTCCGCGGAACCAGCCGACTACGCCGTTCCACGCGTTCCTTGCCCCGTTCGCTGCCGAGTTGAAGATGTTGACGATGGTGGAGCCGAGACCGGAGAAGAAGCCGATGATGCCCTGCACGCAGCCGGACAGGAAACCAGTGAAGCTCGACCAGACGGCCTTGCCGGTGTTGGTGCAGGCGAAGAAGTAGGTGAGTCCGGCCACGAGCGCGGCGATGAGCGTGATGACCAGCATGATCGGGTTCGCGGCCATGACCGCGTTGAGCACTGCCTGAGCGACGGCGGCAATCCGCATGGCGGTGGTGACGGCGGTGACGGCTGCCACGGCTCCGCCGACGGCGGCCACGAGTGGCGTCACGAGATCCGTGTTTCGACTGATCCAGTCGCCTGCGGTCTTCAGCCAGCCGCCGACCGTCTGCGCGGCCGTGGCGACGGCGTTGAGCACGTTGCCGAACGAGGTTCCGGCCGGCTGTCCTCCGGTCATCGCGTTCACGACGGCCATGATGCCGGTCCACAATGATTGCAGGCCGCCGCCGGCCGACTGCGCGGCCGTCTGCAATGCGGTGAACGCTCCGGTGTCCTTGACCTGTGTGAAGAACGTCTGCAATCCCTGCGTGCCGTTCTGCGCGAGGTTTGTGACTGCCGTCGAGGCCGCGTTGATGCCGTCGGTGACGGCCGGCTTGAACAGGTTGAACGCGTCGGTCAGGCCGCCGGTGACGGCCGCTTCGAGGTTTCCCATGGCTCCCTCGATGGTGCTGGTCGATGTTGCGGCCTGTTTCGCCACGTCGGTCATGCCGAGGTCCATGAGCGCCTGGTTGAACTCGTCTGCGGTGATCTCGCCTTTGGACATGGCGTCGCGGAAGTTTCCCGTGTACGCGCCGTTCTTCAGCAGCGCCTCTTGGAGTTTGCCGGACGCGCCCGGAATGGCGTCGGCGAGCTGATTCCAGTTCTCCGTGGTCAATTTTCCCGCGCCAGCGGTCTGGGTGAGGACCATGGCCACGCTCTTGAAACTGTCGGCGTTGCCTCCGGCGACGGCGTTGAGGTTTCCGGCGGCTTCGGTCAGTTCCATGTAGTTGCCGATGCCGTTTGCCGCGAGCTGCGCGGTGGTGTTCTGGATGTCATCGAGGCCGTACACGGTGGCGTCGGCGTATTTGCGGGTTTCCTTCGCTGCTGCCTGCACGGCTTTGGTGTCGATGCCGGCGAAGCTCATGGTGTTCATGAACTTGTCGGTGCTGTCCGACATGTTCACCACGTCGCCGGCGAAGCCCTTCACCGTGTCCCACAGCGCGGTCACGCCCTTGACGGCCAATCCGCCGATGGCGCTGCCGAAAGCGGCCGCCTTCGTGGTGGTCTTCTCGAACGCCTTGACGGCATCATCGGCGTTGCCGGTGATGCGCACGCTCATGATCGCGCTGTGCGCCATGGTTCACTCCTTCTGTTTTTCTTCCGCTTCCTTGAGCAGTTCGGCCAGTCCGGTGCCCCAATCCAATTCGTCGGCTTCGGTCCTCCACTGCCATGGCGTGCCGCCAAAACGGCTCGCCAGGAGGAACGAGAGACGGCCGAGCGAGTCTTGGGGCCACGCGGCTAGTCCGTAGGGTTTCCCTCTTCCGGTTCCTCCTTCGCTGTCGCAAGGTCGAAGGACGCCACGGTGTCGAGCCAATGGTCGAAGTCCGGGAGGTTGCGGCCGGCCATGCGGAGAGCTGCGTAAGTGGCGTATGCGCCGGTCCTAACCGGCGATTCGGTGATGGTGCCCCATCCGGCCTCGATGGCGTGCGCTTCGGCCTTGCAGGTCGCGCGCATCGTGATTGGGACGATTTCATGCTTGCCGTCGGTGTAGGTGATTCTCGTGGTTGCCATTATTTTCCTTTCACTTGCTTCAGTGTCTTGTCGATGAAGTCCTTGTAGACCTTTTGCCATTGGCTCTCGGTGGAGGCGACGCCGTTGTTGACGAAGAGCCGTGGCCGGATGTGCCGTTTCGGCCAGCCGTAATTGATTGGGCCCGCGTATGGCACGGCCTTGCGGCCGGCGCGGATGAAGCCGGCACGTTTCGTCGCTCCGACACGCAGGCTGCCGGCCAGCCGGCCGGTTCTGCCTCGTGGGGCGAGGTTGCGGACGGCGGGCAGAGCGATCTGCGCGGCCTCGCGGTTCACTTCCTTCAGGTCGTCCATGTCCGCGCCGGCCTTGCGCATCGTCTGCACGAAGCGTTTCTGGCCGACGACCATCAATGCCTTGCCGGCCATCACTCACCCGAGTAGGCCGTGTGGGCGACGTTCGTGACGGCGAAGCTCAGATCGTTCGTGTTCTTCGCCTTGACGTCGCCGCCGATGGCGATTGGCGCGATGGTGACGTTGAAGGTCCACTGGATCTTGCCGGTCTTGTTCGGAACGAACTGGGCCGGCAGCGTCTCGCTCTTGTGGTCGAAGAGCCAGACGGCCAGACCGTCCTCGCTGAAATCGTCGCCGACGGTGCCCTCGAACGTCCACGTGGTGGTCGTTTTGGTTTCTTCGGACCCGTCCAAGAAGGTCACCGGGTCGTCGCTGCTGTTCGAGGGATTCAGCTGCGCCTTGGTCAGGTCGGCGCTGAAGTCCCTGCCGTTCTCGGTGTCGGTGATTTTGAAGATGCCGGGGCCGAGCGTGCGGATCTTTCCAGCCATGATTGTTTTCCTTTCCTTGTCTTATTCGGTTTCCAGAGCGTTCAACGTGACCTGGTAGGCCGCGAGCGTGCCGGCTCCTGCGAGGTTCCATGTTGCGGGCGTGGCCTTCTGGATGTTCAGGCCACGTTCGGCGAGCCGGTCGAGCGCTGTGAGGATGTCATCGACTGCGGATGGCTGCGTGGCCGGCGTGCCGGCGATGACGTCCAAAGTCCAGACCGGTTCCGGCGGGCCCCATGACGGCCATTCCACGGCCGGCGGTTCGATGAACACCGCGACTTTGCCGGCTGCCGGGCGCACCAATTGCGCGTCGATGCTGATGCTGCTCACGAGCCCGTCGAGCATGTCGGAGAGCGTGGCCATGAGGGCGGCGCGTTGTTCCTGGATGTTGTTCATGCGATCACCATTCCCCCGGTCAGCACGCCGGCGGCGCGGAGTTTCGGCCAGACGGAGCGGAGCGGGTCGGTGGAGATTCTGAATGGTTCCACGGTCGCGTCGCCCACATCCATGACGCCGAGGCGGGCATCACGCATGTTGAACAGGTCGGCCGCGCAGGAGACGATGCAGTCGGCCAGCAGATCGTCGTCCACGGTGGCGGTGCCGACCGCGTGCTCGACGTATCGTTTCGCCGCCGAGAGTTTGACCGTGAGCCGGTCTTCCTCGCCGGCCGGGACTCCTACCTCGTCGCGGAGTCGTTGCAGCAGGGTGTTGTCATCGATCATCATGCCGTGGCGAACTTCACCGGGATGAGGCCCAAGGGCTGAGTTGCAGCCACAGCCATGTACCCGTAGACGCTGTAGTTTTCGGTGAGTTTGGTCGGGTCGCCGTCGCTGAGCTGGGTCGGGCCGCCGGACTCCCACACGGTCACGGCCTCGGGGTCGATGAAGCACGCGGTGCCGTTCGGGGCCTTGGGCAGCATTTGCACGGGGACACGCAGGAACTTGCCCGCGATGCCTGTAAGGTCGAAGTCGCCCAACGTGTCGCTGCCGTCTCCGCTGAGGTCGAAGAAACGGCTACCGGTGTCCTTGAGCTTGACAAGCGCGGCCATGACGTCCTTGGAAACGCCCAGGCGGGTAAGGCTCACGTTGCGGTCATCGGCCAGTTCCGCCGCGTCCATGATCAGCATGGCCCACTGGTCGATGGTCATTGCCGACAGTTGGGCCGGTGCATCGATCTTGTTCGCTTCCGTCTCGGCATCGCGCTGAGCCGCGATGGTGTCATACAGGAACGAACGCACCTTGTTTTCGGTGGCCTTGGCGTAGGCGTTGCGCAACGCCGCCAGCGCGGTGTTGAGCATGGGCGTGGTGCTGCGCTCGATGGTCTGGCGTGAAAGCGTGGTGTAGCCGCCGAGGGTATCGATGCTTGCGCTCTTGGTGCCGAACGTGACCTTGCCGAACTGCAACGCGCCGCCCTCGTTCTCCTGCTTGTCCACCGTGGCGGTGTCGGACGCCACCACGTTGTATTCCATCGTCATGCCCTTGTCCGGCAGCGTGTCGTGGGTGAGGATATTGGTCACCTTACGGCGCTGCTCGATCAGTCGCAAATCATCCCTAATCCATGCCACCTTGTTGCCAGTGTCGCCGGTGGCGATGAGGTCGCGGCACTCGTGCATGAGCTGCACTGCCGCTTCGTCGCCACGGTAGAGCGCCTGAAGATAGTCGCCGGCCGTGCGATACTCAGCGCCCATAACCTTGGCCGGCTCACTGTCGGTGTTCCTGGCAATGGCGGCTTTCATGCTGCGCTGTTCGTCCATGATGCCGTTCAGCTTGTCGTTGATTTCGTTGAGGTCCATTTCGTTTCCTTTCTGGTTTCCGGTTTCCCTCATGCTTTCGTGGGTAGTTTCGCTGCTGCGCTGCGAAGTGATCTTCGCGGCCTCGTAGGCCGGCCACGACACCACCGAAACCTCCAACAATCGGACGCGCCTGCGATGGGTAACGCCCTGCTTGTCCACCTCGTCGTCAATCGGCATGAATCCGACGCTGAGCGAGTCCAGCGCGCCGTCACGCAACAGGGCCACCACGTCACGGCCGCGCTGCGTGTCGCTGATATGCGCCGTGATATGCAATCCGTCATCGCGTGGCTCCGCGTCGAGGATACGGCCGATAAGCTCACCGTGCTGATAGCAGAGCTTCGCCGTGTCCGTGTCGTCGAAAACACAATCGGCGTCGAACGTCTCGGCACCGTCCCATGTGCTGATGACGCTGCCGTAGGGCACGGCCACACCCTCCAACGTGCGCCCGTCGCCCTCTTCGGCCGCGCGCAGGCACACGCCCTTAAACCCGATTTCATGCTTCATTCTGCGTCTCCTGTTCCTGTGGCTGCTCCTGTGGTTCCGGTTGCGGTGCCGCGATGAGAGGCGGCAACGCCTCCCTTGCGCGCACCTCGTTCACGTCCATCCACCCGGCCTCTATCGCCGTCTTGTAGGCGTTGAACCGGTCGGCCATGTTGGCGCGCCGGCTGCTGTCCCAGTCGAACGCGGCCGTGCGGCCCCTCGGCAACAAACGGTTGAAAAGTTCCTCTATCTCGCCCGCATAAGCCGCCAACGTGTAATCGGCGAACTCAATCCAGCTTTGCTCGATATTCGAGTAAGTAAGGTTGCTACCGTCAACGGCCGCCAACATGATGCTCGCCGGGATGCCTAGAAGCCGCGCGATCTGAGTGGTGTCGAACTTCTGAGTCTCTAAAAACTGCAAATCTGCCGGTTTCATGTCCAAGGGCACGTATTTGAGTTTCGAGCCGAGCACCTTCACGTCGCCGGCCTCACCCGTGGCTTTCCACGCCTCCTTGGCGTCCTTGGCCACCTGCGGAGTCACCTTTTCCTCCGTCTGCAAATAGCCCTTGAGGTTGCTACCGTCGCTATAGAACTTGGCCTTGTAGGTGCGGGCCATCTGCGCGGCCTCCACCTCCTCACGCGCCGCCGAGATTGGCCCAAGCCCACGCAACCGGCCCGGCACGTTCAAAAACTTGCAATGAACGATCTGGTCGGCCGTGTAATCATGGCCCAGATAGCTATAGCGGAGCTTGGGCGCGGCCGGGTCGTTGCCGTCGTCGCTCACGGTCACGAGGGATGGTGGAAGCACCTCGCAAGAGACCACTTCGCCATCGAAACGCACCAATCGCACGAAAGCGTTCCCGTCCAATACCATGCTTGCCACCATGTCCGCGAGGAAGTCGCGGCGGCTGCGGTTCACGTCCGGCTGAAGCACGATGGAGGAAACCGTGTCGAGCTTCACGCCTCCCCTGATTTCATTGATGGGCAAACCGGTGATGGCGGTTTGCAGCACTTGCACGCCACGAAACACGGTTGAGAGGCTCAGCGGGTCGCAGTCCCCCAATCGTGCGGGCGGCTTGATGCCGTCCGGCATATCCGCGTCGGCACCGCGCGTCAGCACGCGCCCCGCCATTCTCACACGCTCCCAAATGTTCATGCGGCCAAGTATCACCGCCAAGCGCCAAGCCCGCCACAAGCCCGCCGCCCAACGCCGCATAATGCCGCCACGCGACGCCGAACGTCGCCTGCTAGTAGATTTGCAGCGGCCCCGTTTCCTCGGGCCTGTGGGCGGCTCCCCAAGCCGCCAACATGCAGCTTTCCAACGGTGACGTTAGGCCGGTGCTTCCGCGTCGACTCACGCGCCATGCGTCGCCGGCCCATTTGCGCGCCGAGTTCGCGGCGCTGGCGTCCAACTCGGGGTCTGCCGCGTGGGTTATCGCGTGGTTAGCCAAGCCGGCAACGAAACTCTGTCCGGTGGTCAGGTAGTCGCCCGCGTCCATGTCCACGAACCGCAGCAGCGGGTCGCCCGCGTTGTCGGTCATGTGGCGCAACCGGTCGGACAAATCGGCGGCGGTGCCGCGCGCGTCGATCACCACCGGAGCGCCGTACTTCGAGCACAAGCGGGTGAGTTCGGTCGGCGCGTACCCGGTGCCGTCCAAGATTCTCAGCAATTGCACCGTTATGGTGCCGTCATTGTTGGCGATGCCAGCCGAAACGCTCGTGTGCGTCCCGTCCACGTCCACCGCGACGCCGAACACCACCGGCCGGCCGTCCAAGTCGCCGGGCGTCACCGGTGCCGTTACCGTAGCCGCCCACAACGCCTCGTCTATCGCCCTGTCTGTTATACCCTCGTCCCGACGGTTGCCGAACGCGCGCGCCCAACCTGCCGGGTTGCCCTGGAACTGTTCGCGGAAGTCGGCCAACTGCGCCTTGTTCCACAAGAGTCCGGCGGCTGGATGATAGCGCATGATGCTGTCCAGATTCTCCGGATCTTCGTCGGCTGGCAACCCGAAGTCGAACCAACACGTGCGGCGCGACTGTTCGCCAGCCCTGCAAGCGTCAAGTCTACGGTTGAAGAACGTCGATTCTGCCGTTCCCTCGGTGCTGGTTATCCATAGCTGCGGCTGCACGCCGGTGGCCTTAAGCCTTGTCGCCATGGTCGGCATGAAGCCATCCAAAATGGTGTTTCCGGTTTCCTCGGACAACGAAAACGCCTCGTCCAACGTGATTTTGTCGCCTTGGACGCCGTGCCCCGCAACCTTGGTAACGCTCTTTGGCATTATCACGCTGCCATTGGCGAACGGCTGGCGCAAGTCGCCCGCGCCGAGATACGGCCGTGTGGTTATTGCCGCAAGCGGCGAGCTGCCGAGCGTTTTCAGATATTTCTTGAAGTGGTCGCCCGCGTCCTTGCCCGTCTGCGCCAAATAATAGATAAAACGATCTGGTCCCCACTGCGAGTTGCGCGTGTCCACCGCGTCCACAAGCGTGCTTTTTCCACACTGTCGCGGTGTGCTCAATATCACCGTGTCATAGAAGTAAGTGCCTGTGTCCGGGTCTATTTCACCCGCCACGTCGGCCACCAACCGTTGCCATGGCAGCAGAGGCGTGCCAAGCAACCGGGCGAACTTGGCGACTATAGGCCCGTCGGTGCGGCGGTCCGGGTTTCGCTGGGTGCCGCCGCGCAATGGCGTCATGCCTGTGCCTCTTCCAGCAGACTGGCAAGAGCGGGGTCGATTTCCTGCCTTGACTGAAACTCGGTTTTCAATTCCTGGTACCACGCCAAGAGCTGGGCCATGACACGGCTCGTGTCGCGTCCTTTGACGTTCAGCGCGTCGAAATTGCGGGCAATGTTGATCATGGTCTTGCACACGTACTTGGCGTTAGGGTCAAGCTGCCTATCGCCCACGAAACTCTCGATAAGCTCCTTGGTGGCGCGTTCCTGCAAGCCCTCGTTGGGACCATAATAATCATTGAAACCGTCCAAGGTCATTTGCATTTTCCAACCTCCTTAATAGCTGGTTTTCATTGGTATTCCGCCGTTTTTCAGAATTTTTTTATCCGGTTCGAGAGAGTGAAAAAGTGGGCGCGGGGTCTTTTGGCCGGCCGTTCGCTTAAAAAACAGGTTCACCATTCCGGCCTTGAAGCCACAGTGACGCGATCGCTGCGAAGCCCAAGGCGTGCGAGCGTAGCCCGGCGTTCACGTTGCCTTGCGTCCACCAAAGCCTGTGAGATGTGCAAGCCGTACCATTGGCGCACCAACCGCTTGGCCTGCTCGGTCTCGGCCCGCTCCCACTCCACCTCGAAGCCGGGATCTATCACCCGCACGTCGTAGTCAAGGCTTATCCACTCGTCAAGCATCCTAGGGTGGCGCTTGCTGCTTGGCGTGGTGCGGGTCAGCCACACGTCAATAGGCTCCTGCGTTATGGCGAACTGGCGATAGGCTGCGGACCACGCCATGGCAACCGCCCGCCGCTGCGCCATGCTGGGCGACTCCGGTAGGCGCATGGCCCGGGCCAACGCCGGCCACGACACAACCGGGTCGCCTTGCTGCCTGTGAGCCTCCACCCATTCCACGGCCTCACGGTCGCAGGAACCGGGCGGCGTGACCACGATATGCAAGCGCGCCCCATAACCGTAAAGCACGCGGTCCTGGCGGCTGGCGTTGCAATGCTTGCACGCGCGGCGGATGTTCGCCACGGTGTCCATGCCGCCATGCGCGTGAGGCACTATGTGGTCGTCTTCCTCGCCCACACCGGTGCAACCCGGCAGCCTGAGCCAACAAGCGTTGCCCCACGTCTCGATCACCTTGGCCCGCACAAGCGGGTCGATGGTCTGCCTGCGCGCCATCACCTGCCACGCTTCCTAGCCCGCACCCACATGTCGAGATCGGCCACCTCATACAAGCACGGGGAGTTGATGGCGTCGCCCGCCTTAAACCATTCCGGCCCGCGATTATCGGCCCTCATGCGCTCCATCGTCCTAGGGGAGACGCCAAGATAGATAGCAGCCTGTTCAGTGGTCAGTTTCGCGCGCGGGTTCACAGCACACCAACCCAAGCCTTGAGCGATGTCAACAACTCGGCACGGTCGAACATCTGCACACTTCCGCGCCTCTCGGGCTTGCCCAAGATGCCGTCGCTGATAAGCTGCTGCATCACATGGTCGCCGCTAGGGTCGGCCGTCGGCGCGATCTTGTTCAGTCGAAGCATACTGATGGCAAGGGAACGCGCAATGGTGTCCGCTCCAACAGTGTCATGCTCCAATTGCCTGATATTCCATCGAATGGCGTTCTTGATGTCCTTCGTGCGCTGGGCCTTGTTCTTCGGCACCGTCCTCTTGGCACGTCGGCGTGTTGGCTTGTAATCAACCGAATAACCCATGTCTCGAACCTCGTTTCATATTGTGGATAAGAACTGTGGATAAGTGGATAAGAATTGTGGATGATGTGCCCTTCGGGTGGTGGGGCGTTAGAGCGGGGAACCCAGCCCGGAAAACACAAGATTGCTCAAGTGTTTTCCGGGTTAGGGTTCGCCATGCAAGGTTGCTTCGTAACGGAGCCGTGCCGTCGCATAGGTCAGCGGCCGAAGCCGCGCGCAAGGTCTCGCCGCACAGCCCGGCACGCATGCCGGCGATGGTCCCCAGTTGCGCCCGAACAAGACGCCATGAAGCGATCTGTTAACCCGCATAGCTCACCGCTGGGGCCGTGGTAACCACCCGGCATTCCGGGCGTGTTTGTAACGCGCTGGGCAAGGCGCGGCCGGGTGCTTTATCACGCCTCACCAGCAACCGACCTTCGGCTGGGTCAAGGGCTATGAAGTTATCGGATGCCGTCAGTCGTCGTCGGTGAGGAAATCACCCAGACGGACGATCAAGAGCACCAGCCCCAGCATGAACAACACGAAGGGCTGAGCAGAATCAGAAGAACGAACTTGATGAAACGTTTCACGGTCAATCCTCCTCGTTGAAGCATCGGTCGATCTGTTTCTCAAGATCGTCAAGCTCGTAGCCGTTGAACGGGACGCGCACGGTGACTTCTGCCGTCTCAACGATCAGCTCGTAAAAACGCTGACTGCTTTTCCTGTCCACACGTTTGACTGTGACGCTCATTCCTGGGCTCCTTCCCATTCACGGCGAGCTCGACGCGCGTGCGTCATCGCCTGGTTGATCGCGCCCTTCATCGTCTGAAGGTCGCCCATGTCCAAGCCATCGAACCCGAACGTGCTTCCGGCCACCTTGATGCGGCAGGCGAAGCGGTAGGGATTGCCGCCGGTGCATTCCGACGGGTCGATGTCCAGCACCTGGAAGTAATTGCTGGTGCATTCCGGATTGAAAACGCTCATTTCACTGCTCCTTGATTCATGGATGGACGGTTAGGCTCCTTCCTCCGCAGCGATAGGCTTGTAATCACACAAACCAAACCTTTCAAACAACGAAGGAAGGAAGAACAAATGGACGTGGACCTGACACGGTTCGAGCTACTGAGAAACGTCATCGACGCACTGAAAGCCAACGCGCCAGTGGCGAGCGTGGTTATCGCCGTGCTGGCGTTCCTTGTATCGTTGGCCACATACCGTCGCGCATGGCGGTGGCGTTCCGAGGCCGAACCCGTCTTCGTGCAGGTGCAAGGCGACATGCTCCTGTTTCCCGAGTTCAAACGCGCCGGCGGTGACCCGGTTTTCATTGGATGGCTGGCCAACTGCGGGGATGGACGGGCATTCAACGTCAAAGCCATTGGCATAAACTGCGATGCCAAGGTGTGGGACTGCCGGCAGATAGGCGAAACGGTGCTGGGCGAACAAACCAAATGGATCATGACCAACACCGGTCGAATAGTCGAGTTGACCAACGAAACAATGCGATTCTGGGTCACCATCACACCGCCCCGCGATCCGAGTCGCGACATTGAACCCGATCTGACGAAACTAGAGCTTGGCGTGCATTGGGTATCATCTCCAACTCGTCTTCGCCGGTGTCGATATAGACAGTTCCCGTTGCTGGGCATAGAACCATGGAAGTGCGGACCCTTGGAACGACTGCGGAGATGGCATAGGGACAGGAAGGGTCATCGCAGGTTCCATGAACTCGACAGAAAACGGGCTTTAGAACAGAGAAAGATTCTGTCCTAGGAACAATCCGATACGTGCCGTCCGAGAACACCTGTACAGCGTCGTCGGACTGCACGATACCGTCCGAATCCTTGCATCGTCTGCCTTTATAGGAACCGACACCCATGCTGGCAAAAATGCCCTCATTGGCCTCGTACTGTTCAACCACATCATGGTCATAGGGAATACCAAGCCGCTTGCGGTTAACCTCGACCGAATAGACGGACACCCTCAACGAGTGACGGGCCTTGCCCTTCGCTTCCTCTGCGATCGTCCAAGCGTGCCGCGACATCAAGAGCGAAGCAACAGAAATGGCAAATGCCGACGACGACAAAACAAGATGCCAATCCATCATTTCACCTCCAACGGAGCTCGCCCAAGGAGCACGTCAGATGCGACATTGAAATGTTCTGCCAGTGTGGCGATTTCTTCAGCGCTAAAGCTGATTCGTCCAGAGCATTTCTGAGACAAAGCAGACGGAGATATGCCGATGGTGCCAGCGATTTGTTTCAAAGACTCGCCGTTGAACCCAGCCAGACGTTTCACTATCTGACCGGAATTTAGCCCATCTAATTTCAAAGTAGACATAGCCCATATAGATACACCGAGCTAATTTAGATGTCAAATCGGGAATGTTGAAAGTTGAAATATAAGTTAGCTAGGCTTAATATTGTTTGCATGACTACAGCAACATTAAGCCCGAAAACACAGAAGAAGACTAATGAAGGCAAGGGCGGTGGCCTTCAGGCAATCGTGACTCAGAATATGCGCATTGCGATGGCGATGCGCGGTGTATCGCAAAAGGACTTGGCGGCGGCAATGGGATTCAATCCGTCTGCGATTTCGCAGAAGATGACGGGTCGTGTTCTGTGGAACCTTGAGGATATAGAAAAAGCCTCCGGTTTCTTCGATGTGAAACCGGAGGCGTTGGTAGCGGGGCATGGATTTGAACCATGGACCTCTGGGTTATGAGCCCAGCGAGCTACCGAGCTGCTCCACCCCGCGTCGGCTTGCCTTCATTGAGGCAGCTCTAACTACTTTACGGATGTTGGCTAATAAGTCAAATCGGCGTGTCGCATATTGCGCTGCTAGTGAAATCGCATATCTGATAACGCGTTATCCGTTTTTCGTATAACGCTGCGGCCCGTCGATGAAAACCGCCGAATACGCCATATCCGGGTCCGCACCATAATAGGAAACATGCCTATCAAGATTCCCAGCGGCCTTCCGGCCAGAGACATTCTCGACTCCGAGCGCATCTTCGCGCTTGAAAAGCCCGAAGCGGAGCGCCAGCGTGTGCGTCCGCTCAAGCTGGTGATCCTGAACCTCATGCCGAAGAAGATCGAGACCGAAACGCAACTGCTGCGTCTGATCTCCAAGAGCCCGCTGCAGGTCGAGGTCGACTTCATGAAGACCTCCACCCACGAGGCCACGCACGTGAGCGCCGACCATCTGGTGAAGTTCTACGAGACGCTCGACGCGTTCAAAGACAACTATTACGACGGTCTTGTGGTGACGGGAGCGCCCGTCGAACACCTCGATTTCGAGCAGGTCGACTACTGGGACGAGTTCAAGCAGATTCTCGACTGGGCATCCACCCACGTCTTCTCCACCATGTACCTGTGCTGGGGCGCGATGGGCGCGCTCAACTATCGGTACGGCGTGCGCAAGGAGCTGCTGCCGGAGAAGCTCTTCGGAGTGTTCCCCCAGTATCTGCAGGACGAATACTGCTTCCTCACCAACGGTTTCGACGAGATCTGCCTGCAACCGCATTCCCGCCTGGCGGGGGTCAACGAGGGTGATATCGCCCATAATCCCGAGCTGCAGGTGCTCACGTGGGGTCCGAAGTCCGGCCCGGGGCTCATCGCCACGCGTGACTTCTCCGAAGTGTTCGCGCTCGGCCATTGGGAATACGGCAAGTACACGCTCGCCGAGGAATACGAGAGGGATATGAAGAAGGGCATGACCAACGTGCCGTTCCCCGAAAACTATTTCCCGCACGACGATCCGAAGCTCGAACCGCTGTTCGCCTGGCGCGCCCACGCCAACCTGCTGTGGCGCAACTGGCTCAACTGGGTCTATCAGACCACGCCATACGATTTGAGCGAAGTACCGCAGCTGCGCGAGGAGAAGCGCCTCGGCACCGACCGTTCGATCCGGCACGAGCCCGGTTCTCCGCGTGTCGACGCATTCACGCCATTCTCGCACGATGGATATGGTGTCATTCGCGGCTGATTTCACGAAGATCGGCGAGTACTGACAAGTATTGGCGATTGTCCCACGATTGCCGCTTTTACGCGGTGTCGTGGGCTTTTTGCGCGGTTTTTGTTGCCTGCTGCGACATCGTTTCATTTTCGCCGTCATATATTATGGTGCGATATGTTAAGTAAAACGTTTTATCAAGCAGTGTTGCAAACGATGTTTATTTTGGTGTGAATGGGGGTGAAATAGGCCGAATCGACAACGGCCGTGGTTGTGTCTAATAGTCCCCGCAACGTGCGAAACGCCGGTTTTCGCTATACGGTAGTAGGGGAAAGCTCCCGGTGCGGAATGTTGTCTAGCCACGGGCTGATAATCCTTTGCAGCCATTCGGGGCTGGTATGCGAACGCGTTTATGGGCGCGTTAACATAGAACCCGAAGGATGTTCTGGTTTGGTAACCGGAACGTCACATTCGACTCAGCTGTTGGGCTAGACTAACAGCTGACACAAGAGCAGGAGGCGTGAATGATTAGTGCATTGGGAGAGGGCATCATGACCATCGCCGATGGTCCAGAGATGCCGAGCATCAATGACTTCCTTCCCGATCCGTTTGTTTTTCAAGGCACGCCGTTCGCCATCAACCGCATCATCCTCGTTCGTATTCTTGCGACCGTCATCATGCTGCTGGTTCTCGGAATTACGGCAAGCCGTGCAAAGCTCATCCCTGGCCGTTGGCAGGGCGCAGTCGAATGGCTGATCGAGTTTGTCCGCGACAACATCGTCTATCAGGTGATGGGCGAGCTGCGTGGCAAGCGTTATGTGCCGATGATCACCACCGTGTTCTGCACGTTGCTGGTCTTCAATCTGTGCGGCATCATCCCGGGCTTCAACATCGCGGCAAGCGCGTCCATCACGCTGCCTCTGGTGTTCGCCATGTGGTGCTTCTGCCAGTACTGGATTGCCGGCATCCGTGAAAAGGGCCTTGGCCACTTCCTGAGGGACGAGATCTTCCCGAAGGGCGTTCCGGCCCCGATCTATATTCTGCTGTCCCCGATTCAGCTGCTTGAGCTGCTGATTATCCGCCCGTTCTCGTTGACGATCCGACTGTTCGCCAACATGGTTTCGGGCCACCTGATCCTTGCGTTGTGCCTCTCGGCCACGCAGTTCTTCCTCGTTGATGTGGTGAACAAGCTGATGATGCCGTTCGGCATCATCACCTTCGCGGCTGGCATGTTCATGTTCCTGTTCGAGGCGCTGGTCGCCTGCCTGCAGGCTTACATCTTCGCCATCCTGACCACCGCGTACATCAATATGAGCTATCCGGAGATCGACTGACCGCCGGCTTTTTAAGTGTTGCTTCTTGTCAAGCAATAACCAGAAAGGAAACAATCATGGATATCGTTACCCTCGCTGAGGTTGCCGGCAACCTGAACGTCGTTGGCTACGGCCTCGCCGCCATCGGCCCTGGCATCGGTCTGGGCATCCTGATCGGCAAGACCATCGAAGGCACCGCTCGCCAGCCTGAGCTCGGCAGCCGTCTGCAGACCCTCATGTTCTTGGGCCTGGCATTCGTCGAGGTGCTGGCACTGCTCGGCTTCGTGCTCGCCTTCATCAAGTAAGACTTGATCCCCAAGGTAAACACCGAAGACGCAAACGAACGTGAAAGGAGGAAGACACTATGGTGACCGCAGCTAGCGAGATGGAACTGTTCCTTCCGAAAAGCTACGACATTTTCTGGTCGTTGGTCATTCTGATCATCGTCGCCGTGTTCTTCTACAAGTTCTTCCTGCCGAAGTTCCAGGCCGTGTTCGATGAGCGCGCAGCCAAGATCGAAGGCGGCATCGCCAAGGCCGAACAGGCCCAGAAGGATGCCGACGAAGCCAAGGCGAAGTACGATGCCCAGCTGAGCAACGCACGCGTCGAGGCTTCCAAGATCCGCGACGACGCTCGCGCGGAGGCATCGCACATCATCGCCGACGCACGTACCCGTGCCGAGGCTGATGCGGCGCAGATCACCGCCACCGCCCAGCGTTCCATCGAATCCCAGCAGCAGCAGGCTCTGGTGAGCCTGAAGGGTGAGGTCGGCGTGCTGGCAACGGCACTGGCCGGCAAGATCCTGGGCAGCAAGCTGGAAAGCGACGACGTGCAGTCGACGATGATCGATCAGATGATCGCCGATCTGGACAGCGACAAGAAGTGATCGAAACCTTCAAGAAAGGGAGGTGACCAATGCGAGGAGAAGCATCGCGTATCGCAGACCGCGTTTCGCGTGACTCGCTGGCCCCCAGGCTGCGCGACAGCGGCGAGGACGCATGGCGCATCGGGAACGAACTGTTCACGATCACCAACGCGCTCGACCACAACGTCCAGCTTGAACGTGCCCTCACCGACCCGTCGCGCCCAGTCGAAGACAAGGTTGCGGTAGTCAAGACCCTCATTGGAGATGAGGCCCATCCGTTGACGATGGAAATCATGTCCGATCTGGTGGCCCGCCGTTGGAGCCGCGTGTCCGACATCGCCAACGCCACCGAGGATTTCGGTGTGGATGGCATGATGTACTACGCGGACCACACGAATGCTACTCTGCAGGTCTCCATCGAGCTTGCCCAGCTGCATTCCGCACTGCTCAACCTTCCGGTCGTACGCAGCAAGCTGTATGACGCAACCGTCCCCGCCGAAGCCCGTATCAAGCTGCTGTACAGCCTGATCGGCAATGCCGACTTCAATGTGGTGACCAAGCGTCTGGCCGAGCATGCGACCTGCAATCTGCGCAACCGCCGCTATCTGCAGACCATCCAGTGGTTGATCAACAAGTTCTCCCGTCATATGGGCGAATCGATGGTCACCGTCACCACGGCAACGCCACTGAGCAAGGAGCAGGTCAAGAAGCTCGTCGCCATCTATTCGGCGAAGACCGGCCATCCGGTGCACATTAACTCGGTGGTCGATCCGACCGTCCTGGGTGGTATGCGCATCCAGGTGGGCGACGAGGTCACCGACAACACGGTGGTCGCACAGCTGCAACATCTTCAGCGCACGGTGAAGGCGACCGCCTGACGGCACGCCACACGGTGAACAAGCCTGAAACAAGACTTGACTGAATTTAAAAACAACAATAAGGAGTGATCATGGCAGAACTTACCATTGATCCCACCACGATACGCAAGGCGCTCGATGAGTTCGTCGAGTCGTACAAGCCGTCGGACACGCCGACCCAGGAAGTCGGTTATGTCGCGACCGCTGGCGACGGCATTGCGCACGTGACGGGACTGCCTGGTTGCATGGCCAATGAGCTGCTGACCTTCGAAGACGGCACGCTTGGCCTGGCGTTCAACCTTGACGCCCGCGAGATCGGCGTGGTTATCCTCGGCGATTTCACCGGTATCGAGGAAGGCCAGGAAGTGCGTCGTACCGGCGAAGTGCTCTCCGTGCCCGTCGGCGACGGCTACCTTGGCCGCGTCGTGGACCCGCTAGGCAACCCGATTGACGGTCTTGGTGAAATCAAGACCGAAGGCCGTCGTATTCTCGAGGCCCAGGCACCTGACGTTATGCATCGTCATCCGGTTGACGAGCCTCTGTCCACCGGCCTGAAGGCCATCGACGCGATGACGCCGATCGGCCGTGGCCAGCGTCAGCTCATCATCGGCGACCGTCAGACCGGTAAGACCGCTATCGCAATCGATACGATCATCAACCAGAAGCGCAACTGGGAATCCGGAGACCCGAAGAAGCAGGTCCGCTGCATCTACGTGGCCGTCGGCCAGAAGGGCTCCACCATCGCATCGGTGAAGCAGTCCCTGGAAGAGGCCGGCGCCATGGAGTACACGACCATCGTGGCCTCCCCGGCTTCCGATTCCGCAGGCTTCAAGTACATCGCACCGTACACCGGTTCCGCCATCGGACAGCACTGGATGTACAACGGCAAGCACGTGCTCATCGTCTTCGACGATCTGTCGAAGCAGGCCGAGGCTTACCGCTCGATTTCCCTGCTGCTGCGTCGTCCGCCGGGGCGTGAGGCTTACCCGGGCGATGTGTTCTACCTGCACTCCCGTCTGCTCGAACGTTGCGCCAAGGTTTCCGATGACCTCGGCGGCGGCTCGATGACCGGCCTGCCGATCGTCGAGACCAAGGCGAACGATGTGTCCGCCTACATTCCGACCAACGTGATTTCCATCACCGATGGCCAGATCTTCCTGCAGTCCGACCTGTTCAACGCGAACCAGCGTCCTGCTGTGGACGTCGGCATCTCCGTGTCCCGAGTCGGTGGCGCTGCCCAGACGAAGGCCTTGAAGAAGGTCTCCGGCACGCTGAAGATCTCGCTGGCGCAGTACCGTTCGCTGGAATCCTTCGCCATGTTCGCTTCCGATCTGGATGCGGCTTCGAAGGCTCAGCTGAACCGTGGTGCCCACCTGACCGAGCTCCTGAAGCAGCCGCAGTTCTCCCCGTATTCGATGGAACAGGAAGTCGTGTCCGTGTGGGCCGGCACCCATGGCAAGATGGATGACCTGCCAATCAGCGACGTGTTGCCGTTCGAAAAGGGCATGCTGGATTATCTGGATCACAACACCGATATCCTCAAGACCATTCGCGAGACCGAAGACTTCACCGCCGACACCGAGGCTGCCCTCGACAAGGCCGTGGAAGCGTTCCGTGAGACCTTCGTGACCAGCGCGGGCAAGCCGCTGGTCGAGAAGAAGCCTGACGAGAAGCACACCACTCCGGTCGAGCAGGAAAAGATCGTCGCAGGAGAGAAGTGATTCATGGGCTCGCAACTCGCATTGAAATCTAGGATCGCCTCCACCGCGTCGCTGGAGAAAATCTTCAACGCGCAGGAGATGATCGCGTCTTCGCACATCGCCAAGGCACGTGACGTGGCCTTGAACGCGAAGCCGTATACCGATGCGATTTTCGACGCCGTGCAAGCGCTGGTGGCCCATACCCATATCGACCATCCGATCGTGAAAAAGAACGAGGACAACCCTCGCGTGGCTGTCCTCGCTCTCACCTCGGATCGTGGTATGGCAGGTCCGTACACCTCCTCGATCATCCGCGAAACGGAATCGCTGTTGGCCCGACTCGACGAGAAGGGCAAGCAGCCGGAACTGTATGTGTATGGTCGTCGCGGTGTGACGTATTACAAGTACCGCAACCGTCCGGTTGCCGGCACTTGGGAAGGCGATACCGACCAGCCCGGCGTGGAAGTCGCAGAGTCCATCTCGAAGGCACTGTTGGACGCTTATATGAAGCCGGCGGACCAAGGTGGAGTCTCCGAACTCTACATTGTGTTCACCGAGTTCGTGAATATGGTGGTTCAGAAGGTGCGTGTGCTGCGCATGCTACCCGTTGAGCTCGTGCTTCCGGAACAGCCGGAATCCGGTCCTGTGCCGGAATCCGATGCCGATGCTGCGACTCCTCTGTATGCGTTCGAGCCAAGCGTTGACGAAGTACTCGACGCGATTCTGCCGAAGTACATCCAGTCCCGTATCCATGAATGCCTGCTCACCGCAGCGGCATCCGAGACTGCAAGCCGACAGAACGCCATGCACACGGCTACAGACAACGCCCGCAGCCTGATCGATGAACTGACTCGCAAGCTCAACGCTTCGCGTCAGGCATCGATTACCCAGGAACTTACCGAAATCATCGGCAGCGCTGATGCGCTGAACAAGAAGGAAGAGTAGGAACGCATATGGCTGAGAATCAGACCACAGCGGCTCCCGAGACGGCTGCAGAGCCGACCGCTGGACGCGTTACGCGTATCCAGGGTTCGGTTATCGACGTCGAATTCCCGGTGGGCCACCTGCCCGACATTTACAATGCACTTACCGTTGAACTGGCCAACACCGGTGTCCACGAAGAGGGCGAGACCACCAAGAAGATCACCCTTGAGGTTGAACAGCATCTTGGCGATTCCACCGTGCGTACCGTCGCTCTGAAGCCGACTGACGGCCTCGTGCGTGGCGCCACCGTGTATGACACCGGCGGCCCGATCTCCGTGCCGGTTGGCGATGTCACCAAGGGCCACGTATTCGACGTGTCCGGCAACATCCTCAACAAGAAGCCCGGTGAGACCGTCACGGTCACCGAGCGTTGGCCCATCCACCGCAACCCGCCGGCATTCGACCAGCTGGAATCCAAGACCCAGATGTTCGAAACCGGCATCAAGGTCATCGATCTGCTGACCCCGTACGTGCAGGGCGGCAAGATCGGTCTGTTCGGCGGCGCAGGCGTCGGCAAGACCGTGCTGATCCAGGAAATGATCCAGCGCGTGGCCCAGAACCACGGCGGTGTGTCCGTGTTCGCAGGCGTCGGTGAGCGTACCCGTGAGGGTAACGATCTGATCGGCGAGATGGACGAGGCCGGCGTGCTTGAGAAGACCGCACTGGTCTTCGGCCAGATGGATGAGCAGCCGGGTACCCGTCTGCGCGTCCCGCTGACCGCACTGACCATGGCAGAGTACTTCCGTGACGTGCAGAACCAGGACGTGCTGCTGTTCATCGACAACATCTTCCGCTTCACCCAGGCGGGTTCCGAGGTGTCCACCCTGCTCGGCCGTATGCCGTCCGCCGTGGGCTACCAGCCGAACCTGGCCGATGAGATGGGCGCCCTGCAGGAGCGCATCACGTCGACCCGTGGCCACTCCATCACCTCGCTGCAGGCCATCTACGTGCCGGCCGATGATTACACCGACCCGGCTCCTGCGACGACCTTCGCCCACCTGGACGCAACCACCGAGCTGTCCCGTGACATCGCCTCCAAGGGCATCTACCCGGCAGTCGACCCGCTGAGCTCCACTTCGCGAATCCTTGATCCGCGTTATGTGGGCCAGGCTCACTACGAGTGCGCCAACCGCGTCAAGGCGATTCTGCAGCGTAACAAGGAGCTGCAGGACATCATCGCCCTGATCGGTATCGATGAGCTCGGCGAAGAAGATAAGACCACTGTGAACCGCGCCCGTAAGATCGAGCAGTTCCTTGGCCAGAACTTCTACGTCGCCGAGAAGTTCACCGGCCGTCCGGGCTCCTACGTTCCGGCGGACGAGACTATCGAAGCATTCACCCGCATCTGCGACGGCGTGTATGACTCCGTTCCGGAGCAGGCATTCTCCGGTATCGGCGGCATCGACGACCTCGAGAAGAAGTGGCACGACATGCAGAAGGAATACGGTGCGTGATGGCCGGATCGACTATGCAGGTGAACATCGTCGCCGCTGACCACCCGGTGTGGCACGGCACGGCGAAGTCCGTTACCATTCCTGCCTCCGAAGGCGGAATGGGCATCCTGCCCGACCACGAGCCTGTGCTGACCGTGATCAAGGAAGGAACCATCGTTGTGGTGGATCCTGAAGGCAATCGCCTCTCCTTCGAGGTGACTGACGGCTTCATCTCCTTCGATTCGAACAAGCTCACCGTCGCGGTCGAGCGTGGAACCAACGTGAAGCGCGCCGAATAAGCCGTTTCCGCTTGACGTAAGGTGGCCCGGTAATCGCAATATGTTTTTGTATTGCGATTACCGGGCCGCTTTTGTCTTTTACGTGGCTTTCCGCCGCCGCGAATACGTATGCCGTACGTACGGCGACGCGCATGGTAGGGTAGTGCCTCGTGCGAATTATTGTTGCTGACTGCTCTGCCGAATATTCCGGACGATTGAACGCCTCCCTGCCGCTCGCCAAGCGCGTGCTGCTCATCAAGGCGGACAACAGCCTGCTGATCTTCTCCGAACTCGGCTCATACAAGCCGCTCAACTGGATGTCCGCGCCATGCAGCATCAGGGACATCACCCCCGACCACGCCGATGACGACGTTGATACCGAAGTGCCGCAAAAGGTGATCCGCGCGTCGGCCGACAAATCGAACGACGTGCTGGAAGTGACGTTGCAGCACATCTATTCGGACGAATCGTACGACCTCGGCGAGGATCCGGGCCTCATCAAGGACGGCGTCGAAGACCATCTGCAGAAGTACCTGGCCGAACAGATCGAACGCATCGGCAAAGGCGCGAAGCTCGTGCGCCGCGAATACCCGACAGCCATCGGACCGGTCGACATCATGGCGATTGACGGCAACGGCGAGCACGTGGCCATCGAAATCAAGCGCAACGGCGGCATCGACGGCGTCGAACAGCTCACCCGCTACTGCGATCTGCTCAACCGCGACCCGCTGCTGGCCCCCGTGCACGGCATCTTCGCCGCGCAGACCATCACCCCGCAGGCCCGCGTGCTCGCGCAGGACCGCGGTTTCAAATGCCTGATTCTCGATTATGAGGAGATGAAGGGCACCGAAGACGACTCTCTACGACTCTTCTAATGAAAAAGCCTCCCGGGTGGGAGGCTTTTTGCGGTTAGACCGGCTGGATCAGTAGGCGGCGAGAATGTCGACCACGAAGACCAGCGTGGAATTCGCCGGAATCTTCTCCTGATCCTTGTTTCCGTAGCCGAGGCTCGGCGGCACCACCAGCAGCACCTGGGAGCCGACCGTGTGGCCTGCCAGACCCTGCTTCCAGCCCTTGATCACGCTGTCAAGCGAGAAGGCGGAGGACTGTCCGCGGTCCCACGAGGAATCGAACTGCGTGCCGTCAAGCAGCCAGCCGGTGTAGTGCGCCACCACGGACTGCGTATCCTTGACCACAGCGCCCTTGCCCTTGATGAGGTCCTGGGAAACCAGGGAATCGGAGCCCTTATAGCCATTCATGTCGATCGACGGCTTGCCGTCCTTGGCGAGCGTCACCTTCGGCAGGTCGGCCGGAATGTCGGCGACCTTCTCGCCGGTGGCCTTCTTCAGGTCCTTCGACACCAGCGTGAGTACCATGAGATACGAGGTGCCGGAGGAATTCGAGTCGTTCACGCCGAACGCCACGGTGGAATTGAGCTTGAGGCTCTTGAAGATCTTGTAGTAGTTCTCGGTCATCTGGCTGGTATCCGAGGTGACTACGGTGGAGCAGTCGGGGGTGTTCTTCTCCCACGTGCTGGCCAGTTCGGAACCATCCTTGACGCTGATGGCGATGCCCTGCGAGCAGACGCGGTCGCCGTCCTCGATCTGGGCTCCGTCGCCCTTCTGCAGCACCACGTAGCTGTTGTCCTCAACCGTCATCGGCGTTTTGAACGAGACGGTCGGCTTCTTGCCGAGCTCGCCCTTGGCGGTCACGCCGGCGATCTGGTGCATGCCGATTTTTTCGGAAGATGAGGAGGAATCCGAGTTCGATTTGTCGGATTTCGCGCTGGAATTACCGCCGCACGCAGTGACGCCCAGGCACATGACCGTTGCGCAGACTGCCGTGACGGCCTTGGAAAGAAGTGATTTACGCATAGGGCCAACCATAGCGGCAAAGCATGATTTTCATGTTTTTTTCAGGCTTGTGCAAACGGACACTGTAGAATGGAAAAGCTATGACTGTATTGCAGGAAGAACAAGAGAAGCCGCAGATCGAGACGGGCCCTACCCGGCATGCGAAGATCATGCGTGGCATCGTCACGCCTATTTTCGGCTTGCTTGCCATCGCATGCGTCGTGTTTGGCGTGCTGAATTCAACCGTCTGGAAACCGGACAATGAGATCACCGCCGCCGCTCCGGTGAACGGTTCGGAATACGTGGTCACCGATCCGAACGTGCTGCAGCTGGTAGACAGCCGCGTCAATATTTCGGCCAAATCCCGTGACAAGAAATCCAATGTGTGCATCGCCATAGGTTCCGCGCGCGACGTTGCCGGATGGATTGCGGGAAGCAAGTACATGCGCGTCTCCGGTCTGTCCGATTGGACGACGCTTTCCACCATGAAGGTCTCCGCGCAGGGAACCGCGGACAATTCCCAGAACCAGGTGGCTTTCAAGGACTCCGACATGTGGCGCACCATCAAGTGCAATGACGGTGCCGTTGATATGCAGGTCAAAGGATCGAACAGCAATAACGCCGAGGATGTTGTGGCGTTGATTGATTTCGGCAACCGCAAGGGAGATACGGTCACTCTGAATTGGGACCGTCGTAACCTGCCGAATTTCGCCATGCCGTTGTATCTTGCCGGCGGACTGCTGGCGATTCTCGCCGTGCTTTCCGCTTCCGTATTCGCCATGCCGCCGCATAAGCGCCGCAACAAGCGCGCTTTCGCCATGGTCGAAGGCGTTGGCGTCAACGAAGGCGATGAGAACGAGGTTTCGGCTTGGGTGAAGAACGCCGAAACCGCCGCCAGCAACAGGGCACGGAGCAGGTCGCGTCACGGCAGGCGTCGCCATGCGGAACATCGCACCGGCGGTCGTACGTCGTCGTTCGAGGAAACGCAACAGCCCGTCATCGTCGATCCTGTGGCACGTAACCTGGTCGCCGACCAGCAGAACACGATTGCGGAAAGCCAGCCGACTGTGTCCGAATCGACCGTATTTGAATCGACGGCGGGCGAATCGTCTGTTGACGACGAGGCGACTTCCGTGATCTCGCAGGATGAGCTTGCCGCGTATTTCGCTCGTCTTGCCCAAGAGGAGGTTCAGACGGAAACGCAGGAAGACGGCCAAGAGGAGGACCAGTGATGAGGAAGCGTAGTCAGGCGATTATCGCGGCCATGCTCGCGCTGGGAATGGCCGTCGGCATGTGCGGTTGCGAAGGTCAGCTGCCGACCCCGAAAGCCACCACCCGGCAGGATGCGCCGAACTTGAGCGCCAAGCAGGAGCAAAAGGTCCGCACGAGGATTCTCAAAACGCTCGACCAGTGCAATCAGAACCGTGACACTGATACGTTGCCGACGATTCTCGAAGGTCCGGAACTGGACATCCGCACCAGCGAGCTGAACGTAGCGAAAGCCACGGGCAATCTTGACCGTAAGACCACCATCCCCACGGATCTGGCCCAGGCCGTGATCTCCACGGATGCCGGCTGGCCACGGTCCGTGTTCTCCATCACGTCCACAACCAAGGACCAGCAGTCCAAGCGTCTGCTGGTGTTCAGGCAGGATTCCGCACGCCAGAACTACAAGCTGTGGGGTGTGGCGCGACTGTTCTCCGGCGTGAAGATGCCGAGTTTCGAAATCTCCAAAACCGGCAGCGCGCAGGGAACGCCTACGGACACCGGTCTGGTCATGACGCCGAAAGCGGCGGTGGACGCGTATGCGGACCTGCTGCAGAACGGGGCGAACAGCAAGTACGCCAGCAAATTCGCGGATGATGATCTGCGATCGAAGCTTGCCGATCTGACTGCCCAGGTGCAGAAGGCCATGGAGCTTAACGAAGGCACGCAGCAGCAGACCTTCGAACCGGTCAATGGAGCCATCAGCGTCATGCGTTCCGCGGACGGCGGCGATCTGGTGGTGGCGCAGATCAACTCCGAATGGACGCGTTCCGCCGGCGCTGGCCGTGAATCGCAGCCGGCCTCTGACGCGGAAAAGGCGCTGTTCGGCAATGGCAAGGCCACCAGCACCATGAAGACGAGCTATGTGAACGTCATCGCGCTGTATGTTCCGCCGGCGAATTCCGGGCAGAAAATCACCGCGGTCGGTTCCGAACGCCAGCCGGTGAAGGTCGAAGCGCTGTAAAACGACGGGTCCTTGGACGCGCATCGTCGGCGGTTTTCCGCCTATCGCGCATCCGTGGGAATGAAAACCGGGAAATCGTTGTTGGCACCTATAGTTGGTGCCAGCAACGATTTCGTGTTTTTGGAGGCAAGTATGGCAGAGCAGCAAGCGTTCCATCCGGGTGTTTCATTGGCGGGAGCCGTTGATCTGGAAGCGCTCAAGCATCAGGTGAAGGCCGAGCCGGGGCAGGCGGGCGGCGCTCCGGCGGCTGGCGGATATGTCATCGACACCACGGAGAACACGTTCCAGGCCATGGTGCAGACCTCCGCCACGTTCCCGATTCTGCTGTTCCTGTGGGTGCCGACCGACGACCGTCTGTTCGCCATGGCACGCGCATTGGGTGATGCGGTGAACAAGCTCAACGGCCAGATCCAGCTGTCCCGCATCGACATCGCATCCAATCCCTCCATCGCACAGGCGTTCCAGATTCAGGGCGCGCCGGCGCTGTTTGCGTTGATCGGCGGCCGTCCGATGCCGATTCTGCAGGGCCTTCCGTCCGACGAGGAACTGCAGCAGATCACAGACGTGGTCGTGCCGAAGCTTATCGCCGCCGCACAGCAGGCCGGCGTGACCGGCACCGCTCCGTATTCGGGCGATCCGGATTCCGACGCGGCCAATTCCGCATCCGCCGGCAGTGTGCAGGATCAGGTGCCGCCGGAACATCAGGAAGCGTACATGCTGGCACAGCAGGGTGATTACGCCGGTGCCGCCGCCGCGTACGAGAAGGTTTTGGAAGCCGATCCGAACGATACGCGCGCCGCCCGCGAACGTGCGAAGGCGCTGCTGCTGGCCCGTTCCGCCAATGCGGACGTGCGCGTGGTGCGTGCCGCTGCCGCCGACAAGCCGGACGATGTGGACGCGCAGCTTGCCGTCGCCGACATCGACATGATCGGCGGGCAGATCCAGGACGCGTTCGACCGTCTGCTTGATTTCGTGGCGGCGGGCCACAAGGCCGACATCGAGCCGGTGCGCCAGCGTCTGCTCGAATACTTCACGATCCCCGAGCCGACCGACGAGCGTCTGAAGCGCGCACGTCGTCGCCTCGCCACCCTCATGTACTGAGCGTGCAGCGCGTGCTGGTTGCGCCGAGCACTCTGATGCATTGAGCACGCGTACTGACTTTCCCAACGATTGCAAGGTCTGCGTCACGTTTTTCGCCGAATCGTGTCGCAAACGGGCGCAGACCGTGTACAGTAGTGCGTTGCATGGGTTTGTAGCTCAGCGGATAGAGCGTCTGTCTCCGGAACAGAAGGTCGTGGGTTCGATCCCCATCAAGCCCACCGGGCAAGGCTCCAGTCGAACGGCTGGAGCCTTTTTGTTGCTCGTTTGTTGTATTTTTCCGCGGTTTTCCTTGCGATTCCGCCGTTTTCGTGCCTGCTGCGCCGTGTGGTGCCAACTCCGGCCATATCGTTCTGTGAACGGTTTTTCCCGCTTCCACCCATCGGAAAAGTATGATTTCAGGTGCGACGCAAATAGCGCATGTACGGGCATATTGGCACATACTTGGCGCGCGTTTACATACCTTGCGGCAACATACCTTACGACAAAGGAGAACAGTATGAGCGAAAAGCTGGAAGCAGTGGCCACCTCCGAAGCCCCGGCAGCACTCGGCGCCTACAGCCAGGCCGTGAAGGCCAACGGATTCGTGTTCGTCTCCGGCCAGCTGGGCATCGACCCGGCCACCGGCGAACTGGCCGGCGAGAGTGCGGGCGAGCAGGCCGCGCAGGCGCTGGAGAACATCAAGCACATCCTCGACACCGCCGGCTCCGGCATCGAGAATGTGGTCCGCGCCACCATCTACATGAAGAACGTCGAGGACTTCCACGAGGTCGACGACGTGTACGCGCAGACCTTCATCGGCTCCGTCAAGCCGGCCCGCGTGGCTTTTGGCGGCAACGACATTCCGAAGGGCGCGCTCGTCGAGATCGACGCCATCGCCGCGCTCTGAGCATTTCGCACGTTTCGTAGGTATCGCAAGCATTGCGATTACTGCGATTGCCTACCGCTACCTGCGATCAAACGGCCCGCACGCTTTTCCAGCATGCGGGCTGACGCTTTTTTACGGACTTCCGCGGGCTTCTGCACACTTCCGCGAACTATGGACGACCATCGCACGTTGCCGTGAGTCTGACGTATAGTATTTGCGATTGTTCGGCCAGCCAAACTATGTGCCGTACCCAACCAAACGTAAGAGGAGCCGGAAGCAAGCATGGCGCAATCGCAAGAAAAGCCCGACGTCGAACAGGGCGGCCTGGAACGCAAGATGGAAACGCGCCACCTGACCATGATCTCGCTCGGCGGCGTGATCGGCACAGGCCTGTTTTTAAGCTCCGGCTACACCATCCATCAGGCGGGCCCGATCGGCGCGATCATCGCGTACGCCATCGGTTCGCTGCTCGTCTACTTCATCATGCTGAGCCTCGGCGAGCTGTCTGTGGCCATGCCGTACGCCGGCAGCTTCCACCTGTATGCGAAGCGTTTCATCGGCCCCGGCACCGCGTTCACCATCGCCGTGCTCTACTGGCTGAATTGGGCGGTGGCGCTCGCCTCCGAATTCACCGCCGCGGGCCTGCTGATGCAACGCTGGTTCCCGCATTCGCCCGCATGGGTCTGGTCGGCCGCGTTCATCGTGGTCGTGTTCCTGCTCAACATCCTGTCGGTGCGCCTGTACGGCGAATCGGAATTCTGGTTCGCGTCCATCAAGGTGTTCGCCATCATCGCGTTCATCATCATTGGCCTGCTGGCCATGTTCGGCGCGATTCCGATCGCCGGCTATGACCACGCGCCCATGTTCGAGAACTTCTACAGCGACGGCTGGCTGCCCAACGGCGTGCTGCCGATTTTCTCCACGCTGCTGACGGTCGTGTTCGCCTTCTCCGGCACCGAAGTGGTCGGCGTCGCGGCGGGCGAGACGAAGGACCCGTCTAAGGCGATTCCGAAGGCCGTGCACACCACCGTGCTGCGTCTGGCGATCTTCTTCATCGGCTCGATCGCCGTCATGGCCGCGCTGATCCCGTGGCACAAGTCGGGCGTCGACACCAGCCCGTTCGTGCTCGTGTTCCAGTCGATCGGCATGCCGTTCGCCGGCGACATCATGAATTTCGTGGTGCTCACGGCGGTGCTGTCCGCCGCGAATTCCGGCCTCTACGTGTGCTCGCGCATGGTGTGGTCGCTCGCGCAGGAGGGTATGATTCCGCGCAAGCTCGCCAAAACGAACTTCCACGGCGTGCCCGTTTTCGCGGTGATGTTCAGCATGGCCGGCTCGCTGCTGGCGCTGCTGTCCTCCGTGGTGGCCGCTTCGACCGTGTACCTCGCGCTGGTGGCCGTCTCCGGCCTGGCCACGCTGGTGGTGTGGATGTCGGTCTCCGTCTGCCACTTGCGATTCCGCCACCAATGGCTCGCGCAGGGACATACGGTTGGCGAGCTCAAGTACCGCGCGCCTGGCTACCCGTTCGTGCCGATCGCCGCGATCGTGATGTGCGTCGGCGCGCTGGTTCTGGTGATTTGCGATCCGTCGCAGCGCTCCACGCTGCTGACCATGATTCCGTTCGTGGCGCTGTGCTACACGGGCTACTACGCGTCCGTGGCGTGGCGTGCGAAACGGCATGGCGGGCAGGACGATGCTCAGAACGCCTTGCAAAGCGTTCCGCAGGACGTATCGCAACCCCATCGTGAGGATGGACAGGAAGACTGATTCTGTCAGCGTGCCCGGTATTCTTGGAAGAATGAGTCCAGAAGCCCTTAGTGAACTGATTTTCAACATTGCCAACACCCTTGTCTCCGAAGGCAAGGCAGGCACCCTGACCGCCGATCTGATTCCGCCGCAGGCCAAGTTCGCCGTGATGCGCCCGAAGGACCGCGCACATGGCGATTGGGCGTCCAACGCGGCCATGCAGCTGGCCAAGAAGGCCGGCATGAAGCCGCGTGATTTCGCCGAGCTGTTCGCCGCCGAACTGACCAATGCCGACGGCATCAAGTCCGTGGAAGTGGCCGGCCCCGGCTTCATCAACATCACGCTCGACTCCGCATCCGCGGCCGCAGTGGTGGACACCGTGCTCGAAGCCGGCAGCGACTACGGCAAGAACGACCATCTGGGCGGCGAGACCCTGAACCTCGAATTCGTATCTGCCAACCCGACCGGCCCGATCCACATCGGCGGCACCCGCTGGGCGGCCGTCGGCGACTCCATGGCCCGCGTGCTTGAGGCCAACGGCGCCAAGGTGGTGCGCGAATACTACTTCAACGACCACGGCGAGCAGATCAACCGCTTCGCCAAGTCGCTCGTCGCCGCGGCCCACGGCGAGGAAACCCCGATCGACGGCTACAAGGGCGCGTACATCGACGAAATCGCCAAGCGTGTCATCGACGAAGCCAACGCGGACGGCGTGGACGTGCTGAGCCTGCCGCGCGTCGACGGCGGCGCCGACCAGGACGGCAACCCGCTCGGCGAAGGCGATTCCGAACAGCGCGAGGAGTTCCGCAAGCGCGCCGTGCCGATGATGTTCGACGAAATCCAGCGTTCCATGAAGAACTTCCGCGTCAATTTCGACGTGTGGTTCCACGAGAACAGCCTGTATTCCGACGGCGAAGTGGACCAGGCCATCGCCGATCTGCGCGCCCGCGGCGACATTTACGAAAAGGACGGCGCCACCTGGTTCGAATCCACCAAGCACGGTGACGACAAGGACCGCGTGATCATCAAGTCCGACGGCAACTACGCGTACTTCGCCGCCGACATCGCCTACTACCGCAACAAGCGCCACCGCGAGACCAACCCGGCCGACGTGGCGATTTACATGCTCGGCGCCGACCACCACGGCTACATCGGCCGCATGATGGCCATGTGCGAGGCCTTCGGTGACAAGCCGGGCGAGAACATGCAGATCCTCATCGGCCAGCTTGTCAACGTCATGAAGGACGGCAAGGCCGTGCGCATGTCGAAGCGCGCCGGCAACGTCGTCACCATCGACGATTTGACCGACGCCATCGGCGTGGACGCCTCCCGCTATTCGCTGGCCCGCACCGACTACAACTCCCCGGTGGATATCGACCTGAACCTGCTGTCCTCGCATTCCAACGAGAATCCGGTGTACTACGTGCAGTACGCGCACGCCCGCTCCTGCAACGTGGACCGCAACGCGGCCGCCGCCGGCATCACCTACGAAGGCGCCGACGTGAGCCTGCTCGACACCACCGCCGACGGCGAAGTGCTCGCCGCGCTCGCCCAGTGGCCCGCCCTGCTGCGCGAAGCGGGCGACCTGCGCGCCCCGCACCGCGTGGCCCACTATCTGGAAGATCTCGCCGCCACCTACCACAAGTGGTACAACGTGGAGCGCGTCGTGCCGATGGAACTCACCGATCCGGAGGCCCGCGGGGAACAGGCCGACGCCATCCGCATCGCCAAGGCTCCGGAACCGGCCCGTTCCGCCGCCCGACTCAAGCTCAACGACGCCGTCAAGACGGTCATCGCCGAAGGCCTCGACCTGCTCGGCGTCACCGCCCCCGACAAGATGTGACCGGCAGGAGATAACGCAAACCATGTCTGTGAGTCCAATCTGGCCGGCCGGCTCGGCCGTGAACGACGAAGGCGAGATCACCTTCCACGGCCGTACCGCCGCAAGCCTGCTCGACGAATTCGGTTCGCCGCTCTACGTCATCGACACCGATGACGTGCGCGCCCGCGCCACGAAATTCGTGCATGCCGCGTCCCACGCGTTCAACAACACCGTCACCCACGTCAGCTTCGCCGGCAAAGCGCTGCTGAGCAAGGAAATCTGCCGCATCGTCACCGAATCCGGCATGCTCATCGACACCTGCACCATGGGTGAGATGCGCATCGCGCTCGCCGCGGGCGTCCCAGGCCGCCGCCTCGTGCTGCACGGCAACAACAAGTCCGATGCGGAAATCGAGCTGGCCATCGAACAGGGCTTCAACAAAATCGTGATTGACGAGCCGGATGAGCCGGCACGCATCGCCGCGATCGCCAAGCGGCTCGGCAAGCGCGCCCGCGTCATGCTGCGCGTCACCTCCGGCATCCACGCCGGCGGCCACGAATTCGTGTCCACCGCGCACGAGGACCAGAAGTTCGGCGTGGCCCTGCTCCCCGCCGGCGCCGATACCGCCAAACTCGGCGTGCTCGACGACCTGACCGACGTGACGCTGGCCGGATCGAACGCGCGCTTGGGCGAGAACGCTGCGGATGCCGCCGATCAAGCCGCCCATGCCGGCCACGCGGAACGCAAGCTCCAATACGACATCAAATACCCGTACGATCTGAGCCACGAGAAGGTCTCCGAAGGCGACCGCAAGCTCGCCGACGCCATGACCATGGTGGCCGACGGCCCGGCGCTCGCCGTGCTCAAGGACATCTACCGCCGCCAGGACGTGCTCGAACTGGTCGGCGTGCACTCGCATATCGGCTCCAACATCCATGACGCGGACGCTTTCATCCAGGCGGCCAAGCGCATGATGCTGCTGCGCAAGACCTTCTACGCCACCGATGCGTACACCCTGCCGGAGGTTGATCTGGGCGGTGGCTATTCCGTGGCCTACACCGACGGTGAGGATTCCATGGACATCGACGTGGAGCTCGGCAGGCTCGCCGACGCGGTCAGCACCGTGAACCGCGCGCTCGGCATGCCGGCCCCGGTCATCTCCTTCGAGCCAGGCCGCTGGACGGTGGCCCCCACCGGCGTCACGCTGTACCGCGTGGGCACCGTCAAGCCGGTGCAGCTGAACGGTGAAGCCAAAGACAAGGGCGGCAATCCGGTGACGGAACGTGTGTACGTGTCCGTGGACGGCGGCATGTCCGACAACATCCGTCCGGCGCTGTACGGCTCCGACTACACCGCGAGAATCGCGAATCGCAAGGGATCCGACGAGACCAAGCTGTGTCGCGTGGTCGGCATGCACTGCGAATCGGGCGACATCGTCGTCAACGAGGTGCGTCTGCCGGCCGACATCAGGCGCGGGGACATTCTCGCCGTGCCCGTCACCGGCGCGTACGGCCGCACGATGGCCAGCAACTACAACCAGGCGCTGATTCCCGCCGTGGTCGGCGTCGGCGAGGCCGGCGCACACGTCATGATCCGCCGGCAGACGATCGACGATCTGCTGAGCTGGGACGTCAGCGAATAGTCCACGATTGCGTCTCACGGTATGGACGGTTTTCGGGCTTCCTTGCGGGGAAAGCTTCGGAAACCGTCCATTTTCTTGATATTCCGCGGCCTTACGTCATATTGAGACCGTACAATAAGCAAGGTCACACCAATACTTCACATTCAAGGGAGGATGCCTTGGCACAGGAAGATGTTGCGCCGATTCGCGTTGGATTGCTGGGCGCAGGTACCGTCGGTTCCCAGACTGCACGCCTGCTGGTCGAGCAGAAGGACGAGCTTGCCGCACGTATCGGACGACCGATCGAGCTGACCGGCGTCGCCTGCCTTGACCCGGCGGAAACCAATCCGTTCCCGTGGATCGACAAGGCCATCGTGACCACCGACACCATGAGCGTGGCCACCAATTCCGACATCGTCATCGAGCTGATCGGCGGCACCGGCGTGGCACGCAAGTTCGTGCTCGCCGCCATCGAATCCGGCGCCTCCGTGGTCACCGCCAACAAGGCGCTGCTGGCCAAGTATGGTCCGGAGATCTACGCGGCCGCCGAAGCCAAGGGCGTCGACATCTACTTTGAAGCCTCCGTGGGCGGCGCCATCCCGTTCCTCAAGCCGCTGCGCGAATCCCTCGTCGGAGACAAGGTGACGAGCATGCTCGGCATCGTCAACGGCACCACCAACTACATCCTCGACGAGATGACCACCAAGGGCCTCGACTTCGATGACGTGCTCAAGGACGCGCAGGCCAAGGGCTACGCCGAAGCCGATCCGACCGGCGACATCGAGGGCTACGACGCGGCCAACAAGGCCGCGATCATGGCCACCCTCGGCTTCCACACCTCCGTCACCATCGACGACGTCTCCGTCGAGGGCATCACCAAGATCACCGCCGACGACATCGCCGCCGCCACCGCGGAAAACAAGGTGATCAAGCTGCTCGCCGTCGTGGAGAACACCGATGCCGGCGTGTCCGCGCGCGTCTACCCGGCACTGATCTCCAACACCCATCCGCTGGCCTCCGTGCACGGCTCCTTCAACGCCGTGTTCGTCAAGGCCGAAGCCGCGGACGACCTCATGTTCTACGGCCGCGGCGCCGGCGGCGCTCCGACCGCCTCCGCGGTCGTCGGCGACGTGGTCACCGAAGCCCGCCATATCGCACAGGGCTGCACCGGTCCGTCCATCCCGCTGTACAAGGATCTGAAGAAGGCTCCGATCGAGGCGTCCAAGGCCGAGTTCGCGGTCCGCTTCGTGATTCACGACAATCCGGGCGTGCTCGCCGCGATCGCAGCCAAGTTCGCCGACCATGGCGTGTCCATCAACGGCGTGAACCAGGATCTGAAGCCGACGCTGAAGGATCCGGGCTATGACGGCGAGCTGCAGCAGCTGCGTCTGGTCACCCACATGACCGATGAGCTCACTCTGCGCGAAACCGTCAAGGACGTGTGCGAGCTGGATTGCGTGTGCGGAGAGCCGTCGATCCTGCGCGTGCTGAACTGATATCGGATGCGATTCGGGCCCATGACGGCGGCTTGGCATGCAAGCCATGCCAAGCCGCCGTCATGGGCCCGAATGCGATGCACGGGTGCGGTTCCCCCTGAAATTTGACTCTGGCACTGCCACGGTATACGGTGCTTGATTTGTAATGAAGATGTGACGAAGGACGACGAGAGATGACTCCAGTTACCCGCAAGGTGCGTGTGAAGGTTCCGGCCACCAGCGCCAATCTTGGCTCCGGTTTCGATACGGTCGGTTTGGCCTTGGACTATCATGACGAGCTTGAATTCACGCTGAGCGCCGACCCGGTGAACACCGCGGCGCAGGTGATGATCGAAGGCGAGGGCGAGGACACCCTGCCTCGTGACGAGACGCACTTGGTGGTCTCCACGTTCCGCCGCGCATGCCAGACCTTCGGTCTGGGACGCGTCGGATTCATTCTGCAGGCGCACAACAACATCCCTCAGGCGCGAGGCATGGGTTCCTCCGCCGAGGCTATCGTCGCCGGCATCGCCGCCGCGGCAGCCTTCGCGCAGGACGACGACCTCAACCGCGACGCCGTGTTCGAGCTGGCCGCTGCCATCGAAGGCCATCCGGACAACGTGGCCCCGGCCGTGTACGGCGGCCTGACCATGTCCTGGGACATGGAGACCGCGGAAGGTGTCGGATCCGTGCCGATTCCAGGCGGCGAGCCGATGCACAACGGCTTCCACACCATCAATTACCGCGTGGCGGACGATCTGACCGCGGCCGTGTTCGTGCCGGACTACGAGCTGTCCACCGAAAAGGCCCGTCAGGCGTTGCCGACTGAGATTCCGTTCAAGGACGCCGTGCACAACGTCTCCCGTGTGAGCCTGCTGCCGGCCGCCATGAACCCCGCGATGCTGGCCTCCGGCTCGCGTCAGAACGCCAACGCACTGCTGTTCGCGGCCACGCAGGACCGTCTGCATCAGCCGTACCGCGCCTCGCTGATGGAGCCGTCCTGGGCGCTGATCGAGAAGATGCGCTCCCACGGCTTCGCCTCCACCGTGTCTGGCGCCGGCCCATGCGTGCTGGTGCTGCACCATGGCGACGCCCACGAGGAGCTTGAACAGATCGCCGCCGAAGAGCTGGCATCCGGCCATTGGCGTGTGCTGCATCTCGCGGTCGACACCAAGGGTGTGCAGGTGGAACGCGCATGAGCATCCCGCTGATTCTCGCCTCCCAGTCCCGTCCACGCCGTGACGTGCTGTTCTCCGCCGGCATCTGCCCGACCATCCGTGTCTCGCACGTCGACGAACCTGCCGCGCTTGAACGCGAGGCGGCCGCGCTTGGCGTCACCGTGAACGACCTGAGCGTCGAACAGCGTGTGATGATTCTCGCCACGGCGAAGGCCGAGGCCGTGCACCAGGCGTATCGCAACATCGCCGATACCGCGGCGCACGCGCGCGGGGAGCGCGTGGTCGGCTTCCCGCTCCGGGCGGTAGACGATCGCGACGCATCCTCGGCGGGCACAGACGCACGCACGGACAGCGCGCAGTCCGCCGACGAGACGAAGACCCGCGATTTCTCCGGCATCGCCATTCCCACCGTCGCCGAGCCGATCGCCGATTTCGTGGATGGCCGTCCAAGCCTGACCCGTTCGAAGGCCGGCCCGCTGATTCTCGGCTGCGATTCCATGTTCCTGCTGGACGGCGAATGCTACGGCAAGCCGCATAGCGAAGAGGTAGCGCGCGAACGGCTGCGTGCCATGCGCGGTGCCACCGGCGAGCTGTGGACCGGCCATTGCCTCATCGACTTCGCGTCGGGCCGCATGGTGCGCGGCGCCAGCAAAGCGACCCTGCACTTCTGCGAATATTCCGACCTGGATATCGAACGCTACATCGCCACCGGCGAGCCGCTGGAAGTGGCCGGATCGTTCACTTTGGAAGGTTTCGGCGGCGCGTTCATCGACTCGATCGAAGGCGATCCGCACGGCATCATCGGCCTGAGCCTGCCGTTGGCGCGCCGTCTGGCGGCGCAATTGGGCGTCGAATGGACCGATCTGTGGAACGTCACGCGCTCCGACCTCGCGCCGGACGCCGAATATGATGCGAAAACGGGTGCCGCGAAGCCGCTGCCGCCCAAGGAGAACGTGCACCAGCCGGGAGACGGCTGGGTCGACTGCGCCTGCGGCCGCAAGCATTGGGGTACGAACGGCGCGTCCGGCGTGCTCTTGGCCCGCCGCAGCGAGACGACCGGTGAGGTGACGCACATCGTCATGCAGCACCGCGCGGTATGGAGCGCGGAAGGCGGCACGTGGGGCATTCCCGGCGGCGCCACCGCCGATGGCGAAAGCCCGATCGAGGGCGCACTGCGCGAATCGTACGAGGAAGCCAACATCACGCCGGAGGACATCGACGTGGTCGGCTCGTACTGTGAGGACCACGGCCCATGGTCGTACACCACGGTGTTCGCCTTCGAAAGGCCGGGGCACCGCGTCGACCCCAAGGCCAACGACGACGAAAGCATGGAGATCGAATGGGTGCCGATCGATGACGTGCCCAACCGCAAGCTGTTGACTGCCATGCGCACCGATTGGCCTAACTTCGCGGCACGTCTGCGTGCTTTGGCGGCCGTGCGGTAGCCTGCGCGCAGTGTGCCGCATCCTTGGAACATGACGGCTGTTAGCGCTAACTGAAGTTGCGTGTACAATAGGCGAACGTACCAACAGTTGTGTGCGAAAGGCGATGGGGCATGGCAGACAAACGCAATGCGGGCAATAGGCGTCCTTCGATGTTCGAAGTGGCGAAGCTGGCTGGTGTGAGCCACCAGACGGTCTCGCGCGTCATCAACCATTCGCCGGACGTTTCCGACGCCACCCGTGAGAAGGTGCAGAGGGCCATCGACCAGCTCGGATACCGTCCCAGCAACTCCGCCCGCGCGCTCGCCTCGCACCGGTCCCGCACCATCGGCCTGATCGCCGGCGGCCAGCATTTCTATGGCCCGATCTCCACGATTTCCGCGATTGAGACGATGGCCCGCCAGCATGGCCTGTTCGTGACGGTGAGCATGGTGCATGAGGCGCTGTGCTCGCAGGAGGAATTCGACGACCTGTGCCGCACCTTCGACGAGATGAACGTCGATGCGTTCATCTTCCTCACGCCCACCGATGTCATGTTCTCCGCGGCATGCCGGACGCGGATCGCGCAGCCTCGTGTGATCGTCACATCCACGCACGGTGGCATCGGCGTGCAGGACGGCCTGCGGCTGATGAAGTCCGCCGACCGCCGCCGCGTATCCGTCGTCGGCATGGACCAATGGTCCGCGATGGCCGACGTGATGCATCTCGTCGTGGAATACGGGCACCGTTCGGTGCTGTATTTCGCCGGTCCCAAGGAGTGGCGCGACGCGGCGACGCGCCTGCTGGCATGGAACAAGCTATGCGCGGCCAATGCGGTCAATTCCGTGACGGTGCAGTGCGAGACCTGGGAATCCTCCGAAGCGTACGGCAAGATGAACCACATCCTCGACAACATCGGCCGCACCGGCGGCAATCTGCCGACATGCATGGTCTGCGCCAACGACAGCCAGGCCGTGGGTGTGGCCCGCGCGCTGCATGAGCATGGCGTGCGCGTTCCGCAGGATGTGAGCCTGGTGGGTTTCGACGACATGCCTGCCATGGACAATATGTTCCCGCCGCTGACCACGGTCCGTCCCGGCTTCGAGCAGCTGGGTGTCGCCGCCATGCGTGAGACGCTGTACTTGCTGGGCGCGGGGGAGGAGAACTCCTTCGGATCATCGCAGCATGGCGTCGGACTGGTGTCGGCGCAGATGGTCAACCGCAGCTCCCTGGGTCCTGTCCGCCGCCGCTAAGGCGCTGCTTCTTTTCGATTTGCTCGTATATTCATTGCTCCGATGACACGTCGGATTTGGTGCGTCACGGGTTTGTGCCTACAATAGTGAGCGTTAACAGTGAGCGCTAACATTCAGTTGACAGAGTGGTTGCGAGGCGCTCGGACGCAAGGAGTTCGTGAACTATGACGCAAGAGCAGGTCGCAGTGACCGCCGAGAAGATCCGCGCAGGCAAGACGAGCCTGGGCATCGAGTTCGGCTCCACCCGCATCAAGGCGGTGCTCATCGATGACGCCTACCACACCATCGCGGCGGGCGACTATGAGTGGGCCAGCCATCTCGAGGACGGGCTGTGGAGCTACACCCAGGAGGAAATCTGGAAGGGTTTGCAGACCGCATACGCCCGGATGGCCGGCGACGTCGAAACCGCCTATGGCGAACGGCTGACCCACGTGGGGCACATCGGCTTCTCCGCCATGATGCATGGCTACCTCGCCTTCGACAAGTCCGGCGAACTGCTCGTGCCGTTCCGCACCTGGCAGAACACCAACACCCACGAAGCCCACGAGAAGCTTTCCGAGCTGTTCCAGTACAACATTCCGGAACGCTGGTCCGTGGCGCACCTCTACCAGGCGGTGCTCAACCACGAGGAGCACGTCTCCAAGGTGGACTACATCACCACACTCGCCGGCTACGTGCACTGGAAGCTCACCGGCGAGAAGGTGCTCGGCGTGGGCGACGCCTCCGGCATGTTCCCCATTGACCCGGCCACCCATACCTACGAAACCGAGTTCATCAAGCGATTCGACGCGATCGAGGAAGTCGCCGCGCAGCCGTGGAAGCTTGAGAACCTGCTGCCCCGTCCGCTCGTGGCGGGCACCCCGGCCGGCACGCTCACCGCCGAAGGCGCCAAACTGCTCGACCCGACCGGCACCCTTCAGCCGGGCGTCGTCCTCGCCCCGCCGGAAGGCGACGCGGGCACCGGCATGGTCGCCACCAACTCCGTGCGCGTGCGCACCGGCAATGTCTCCGCCGGCACTTCGATTTTCGCCATGGTCGTGCTTGAGCACAAGCTGGCGCGCCTGCATCCGGAAGTCGACCTCGTCACCACTCCAGCCGGCGACCTGGCCGGCATGAGCCACGCCAACAACTTCACTTCCGATCTCAACGCCTGGGTCGGCCTGTTCGGACAGTTCGCCGCCGCGATCGGCCAGCCGGTCGATGCCGGCACGCTGTACGGCACGCTGTTCCGCGCCGCGATCGCGGACGATGTCGACGCCGACTGCGGTGGTCTGCTCAACTATCCGTTCCGCTCCGGAGAATTCCTGGCTGGCCTACCGGAAGGCCGACCGCTGTTCGCCCGCAGCCCGGAGGCGCGCATGAGCCTCGGCAACTTCATGAGAACCCAGCTGTTCAGCGCCTTCTCGCCGGTCAAGATCGGCATGGATGTGATGACCAAGGACGAAGGCGTCGCCGTCGACTCGCTCGTCGGCCACGGTGGCATCTTCACCACGCCGAAGGTCGCGCAGAAGATCCTCGCCGCCGCATTCGACACCCCGATCAAGGTCATGGCCACCGCCGCCGAAGGCGGAGCGTGGGGCATGGCCGTGCTCGCCGACTATCTGTGGCACGCCGACCAGCCGCTCGCCGACTACCTCGACACCCGCGTCTTCGCCGACGCGGCCTCCACCACGGAAGCGCCGGATGCCAACGACGTGGCCGGCTTCGAAGCCTTCTTCGACCGCTTCCGCAAGGGGCTGCCGATCGAGCATGCCTCCATCGAAAACATCCCGCTGGAAACCAAATAACCGTCCATCGCAACAACAGCAAGCCTGACGAAAGGAACACAATATGGCAACGTTGGCTGATTACGGCCCGGAAGTACGAGCTGAAGTCAAGCAGGTGCGCGAAGTGGTCGCCACCCTGCACGAGCAGCTCATCAAGTGGAATCTGGTGGTGTGGACCGCAGGCAACGTGTCCCAGCGTCTGCACACCGCCGACCTGATGGTCATCAAGCCGTCCGGACTGCGCTACGAGTACCTCACCCCGAGCTCGATGGTCGTGTGCGACCTTGACGGCAACGTGGTCGACGGCGCCGAAGCGCCGAGCTCCGACACCGCGTCCCACGCCTACATCTACCGCCACATGCCCGACGTGTACGGCGTGGTGCACACCCACTCCACCTACGCCACCGCATGGGCGGCCACCGGCCAGAACATCCCGTGCGGCCTGACCATGATGGGCGACGAGTTCGGCGGCCCGGTGCCGGTCGGACCGTTCCGCCTCATCGGCTCCGAAGCCATCGGCGAAGGCGTGGTCGAAACCCTGAAGAAGTATCCGAAGTCCCCGGCCGTGCTCATGCAGAACCATGGTCCGTTCACCATCGGCAAGGATGCTGAGGCCGCCGTCAAGGCAGCCGCCATGACCGAAGAGGTGGCGCACACCATGTGGGCCGCTAAGCAGCTCGGCGACATCATCCCGATCTCCCAGGAAGACATCGATAGCCTTAACGACCGCTACACCAACGTCTACGGCCAGCACTGACGTAGCGGAAACCGAAACGACAAACCCAACAACGAAGTAAGGAATAATCCAACATGGCAATGGAAAACCCATTTGAAGGCAAGGAAATCTGGTTCGGCGTCGGATCGCAGGACCTGTACGGCGAGGAAGCGCTGCGCCAGGTGGCCCAGCAGACCGGCGAGATGGTCGACTTCCTCAACGCGACCGGCAAGATCCCGGCCAAGATCGTGCTCAAGCCGACCCTGAAGTCCTCCGACGGCGTCAAGGCCTTCATGACCGAAGCCTCCGCCAACCCGAACGTCATCGGCGTGATCACCTGGTGCCACACCTTCTCTCCGGCCAAGATGTGGATCCGTGGTCTCGAAGTGCTCACCAAGCCGCTGCTGCAGCTGGCCACCCAGCACCACAAGGAGATTCCGTGGGAGACCATCGACATGGACTTCATGAACCTGAACCAGGCCGCCCACGGCGACCGTGAGTTCGGCTACATCGTGTCCCGTCTGGGCATTCCGCGCAAGATCGTCGTCGGCCACTACACCGATCCGGAAGTCGCCGAAAAGGTCGGCACCTGGGCCCGCGCCTGCGCCGGCTGGGATGCCTCCCAGAACATGAAGGTCATGCGTTGGGGCGACAACATGCGTAACGTTGCCGTTACCGAAGGCGACAAGACCGAAGCCGAGCGCGTGTTTGGCGCTTCGATCAACACCTGGGCCGTCAACGACCTCGTCGCCGCCTACGAGAAGGTCAAGGACAGCCAGGTCAAGGACCTCATCGAAGACTACAAGGCCAAGTACGACGTGGCCCCCGAGCTGCTTGATTCCCGCTACGATGAGCTGTTCATCGCAGCCAAGGAAGAGGCCGCCATGGTCAACATGATGCGTGAGAACGGTTGCACCGCCGGCGTCGACAACTTCGAGGACCTCGGCACCCTGCCGCAGCTGCCGGGCGTCGGCCCGCAGCGCTTCCCGTCCGAGTACGGCTGGGGCTTCTCCGCCGAAGGCGATTGGAAGACCTCCGTGCTGGTGCGCATCGGCGCCGTGATGGGCTACGGCCTTGAGGGTGGCGCCTCCCTGATGGAGGACTACTCCTACAACTTCGTGCCGGGCAACGAGTTCGACATGGGCTCCCACATGCTGGAAGTCTCCCCGTCCATCGGCACCATCGCCAAGCCGAAGCTGGCGATCTACCCGCTGGGCATCGGCGGCAAGTCCGACCCGGTCCGTCTGGTGTTCTCCGGCAAGCCGGCCGACGCCGTCGTGGTCTCCATGGCCGACGAGCGCGAACGCTTCCGCCTGCTCATGGACGAGGTCACCATCGTCGAACCGCAGGGCTCCCTGAAGAACCTGCCGTGCGCCCGCGCCGTGTGGAAGCCGAAGCCGGACCTGAAGACCGCCGTGCAGTGCTGGATCACCGCCGGTGGCTCCCACCACACCTGCATGACCACGTCCGTCGGTCGTGAGGCTTGGGAGGACTTCGCCCGCATCGCCGGCGTCGAACTCGCCGTCATCGACGAGAACACCAACGCCCGCCAGTTCGAGAAGGAGCTGGAGCTGAGCGAAATGTACCACCGCCTCAACAACCGTCACTGAAATAACGGAGCGTTAACAGCACGGCAGGAAACTTGACGTACCTTCGTACGCCGGCGTTTCCTGCCGCACTGTTACCGCACGCGTTATCTCAGCGATACGGGGTGCACTTAAAAAACAGCACGGCGGGGAAGTTGACGTACTTTTGTACGCAGCGTTCCCCGCCGTGCTGTTTTTGTTTACCTATGTGCGGCTCAGCGCTTGCCGGCGTACAGCTGCTGGTCGATCACGTCGGCGAACACGCGGTTCACTGCCGGACGCACCACCTTCAGCGACGGCGTCAGGCACTTGTTCTCCTGCGTGAACTGCGCATCCAGCACCACGAACTTACGCACGGATTCGGCGCGCGAAACCGTCGCGTTCGCCTTGTCCACATACTTCTGAATCTCGTCATGAACGGCGGCGGTAGCCGCCACGCGGTCAAGCGGCGTATCCGCGGACAGGCCCACGGACGGCAGCCAGGCCGCCAATCCTTCCGGGTCGAGCGTGACCAGCGCGCCGATGAACGGACGATTATCGCCCACCACCACGGCATGCTCCACAATCGGACACTTCGCAATCTCCTGCTCCATCGGAATCGGCGACACGTTCTTGCCGCCGGCGGTGATGATGATGTCCTTCTTGCGGCCCGTAATCGTAATACGACCCTCATCGTCGATCGACGCAAGATCGCCGGTGCGCAGCCAACCATCCTCGGTGAACACCTCGGCCGTTTTCTCCGGCAGATTGTGGTAACCCATGAACACGTTCGGTCCCTTGACCTGCAGCTCGCCATCGTCGGAAATACGCACGGACGATCCCGGCGCAGGCTGGCCGACGGTGCCGATCACATTGTCCGTGACGCGGGTCGCGGCGAACGGCGCCGCGGTTTCCGTCATACCGTAGCCCTGGATCATCGGCAGGCCGATGCCATTGAAGAAATGCGCGAGCGACACGTCCAGTGGAGCGCCGCCGCACGCCACATAACGGATACGCGGGCCCAACGCGCCACGCACGGTGTGGTATACGGACGCCTCGTACGAAAGATGCTCGGCGGTCTGCTTCATGGTCGGTTTCTCGCCGGCCTGCTGCATGCGCGACCAGTCGCGCGCGGACTCGGCGGCCTTGAGGAACAGGCGGCCCTTCCAACCCATGCCGGCCTTGCGGGAAGCCGCGTTGTACACCTTCTCGAACACGCGCGGCACGCCCAGCAGGTACGTCGGCTCGAACGAACGCACATCCGGCAGCAGCGTCTTGGTGTCCGGCAGATAGCCGACCACGCCGTCATCGGAAGCGATCGACGCGTACTGGATGAAGCGCGCGAAGCAGTGGGCGAGCGGCAGGAACAGCAGCAGACGCGGATGGTCCTCGAGAATCATCTCGTGCAGCGCAAGGCTGCCGGCGCGCGTGATCGACACGAAATTGCGATGCGACAGCTCGGCACCCTTCGGCGCCCCCGTGGAGCCGGACGTGTACACGATGGTGGCCAGGTCGTCGGCACGAACCGACTTGATACGCGCATCCAGCTCCTCGTCGGACACGGTGACGCCCAAGCCCTCCAGTGCGCCCATGGCATTGGCGTCGAGCATCAGAATATGCTTCAGAGACGGGCAGTGGTCGATGACGGAGTCGAGACGGTCGAAGCGCTCGCGATCGTCGGCGATGGCGAGCTTCACGTTGGAATCGTTGAGAATGCGTTCGGCCTGCGCCGCGGAATCGGTGTCATAGATCGGCACATTGACCGCGCCGATTGCGGCCAGCGCGAAGTCGAGCACACCCCATTCGTAACGGGTGGTGGAGAAGAGGGTGACGGCGTCGCCCTTGGCGATGCCGAACGCGATCAGGCCTTTGGCCGCGGAGAGCACGTTCTTGTGGAATTCGCCGGTCGTCACCTTGGTCCACTGGCCCGGAGCGGTTTTGCGTTCCGCGATCACGGTGTCTTCGCCGGTGCGCTTGATGCGTTCGGTAAGCAGGGAGTAGATGGATTCGTCGTCGCGTACTTCGACGGATGCGCCCGGGGTCGTGTACTCGGTGAGCATGAAGTGTTCTCTTTTCTTGCGTTTCCGCGGTTTTCGTGGGTTTTGCGATATATGCGATCGCTGCGATTGCGGTGATCGGTGACGTGCTTTTCGCGTCCTGTGTCGCGCCTCGCATATCGTAAGTTACGGTGACGTAAGTCCGCATTGTAAGAAACAACAAGAAATATGGCGACGGGTTTGTTTGAACTGACAAAGTGGCACGAAACGTCAACGGAACGGGGGATTGGTACACGGATCCATCATCTCGAAAAAAGGTTTGACGCGTTCGATCGCAGGGTGTCCAACGGGTTGCGCGACGGGTTCGAGAGGGGTTGCCCTTACGGGCGAAAACGGTGGAAAATGCGGCAAAACTGGGCGGAGTGACGTTGCGAACCACAACATGTTCCGTGTACACTCAAGTTTGGCGCAACTACCCCTTGCGCCTAGGCTGTTTGCTCAACGGCGAACATTCAGCCGCCTCACTTTTCGCCGTTCCCTTGGTTTTCTGTGGTTTTGCTGTTGTGCATTTGCTTGCGAGTTCTGATGGTTTTCTAGATTTTTCCGACGATTTTCTGCGATTGCCGTTCCGTCATTGCCTTTCGTCGGTATGCCCGATACGCTTGGAGCGGATGGCGGGATTGCAAACGATTGGAAAAGGGGCATGATGTTCGACAAGCGGCTGTTTTCCTTGGCTGACGGCGTCGGTCGATTGATCGCGGCGAAAGTCGCCTGCCAATGGCTGGGCCTCGTGGCCAACATCGCCTTCGTCGTGGCCGTGGTGCGTATGCTGCAACCGCTGTTCGCGCCCGTACCGTCCGCCACCGCGCCCTGCATCGCCATTATTCTTATTGCCGCGGTCGTGCGATTCGTCACCATTCGCGCCGCCGCACGTTTCGGTAGCGAGGCCGCCGAACGCGTCAAACTCGCGCTGCGTGAGAAACTGTTCAATAAGATGCTCGCGCTCGGCCCGTCCTACGCGCAGCGCGTGCGCACCGCCGGCGTGGTGCAGTCCGCGGGCGAAGGCATCGAACAAATCCAAAGCTTCTTCGAACTGTTCCTGCCGCAACTGTGCTATGCCGTGCTCGCCCCCATCACGCTGTTCGCCGTGCTTGCGCCGATCGACCTGCCCACCGCCGCGACGCTGCTCGCCTGCGCGCCGCTCATCGTGCTCATCGTCGGCATGGTGGCGATGCGTGCCGCCCGCGTATTCAAGAAATACTGGGGCAAATACACGGATATGGGGGCGTCGTTCCTCGACAATCTGCAGGGACTTGAGACGCTGAAAACCTTCGATGCGGACGAGCGCGCCGCACGAGTCATGGACGAGAAGGCCGAACAGTTCCGCGTGATGACCATGAACGTGCTGCAAATCCAACTGCGTTCGCTCACGGCGATGGATGCCGTGGCATACGGTGGCGCGGCCGCCGGCATCGGCGTTGCGGTATGGCGATTCGTATCCGGCTCGCTCTCGCCGTCTGGCGTTTTCGCGCTGTCCGGCGTGCTGCCGCTTGGTTTGACGCCGATCGCCGCGGTATTGCTGACGATTCTGCTAGCCGCCGATTTCTTCATTCCGCTGCGACAGCTCGGCTCGTATTTCCACGTTGCGATGAACGGCATGACGTCCACGAAACGTATTTTCGCGCTGCTCGACGCGCCCGAACCGGAGCATGGCAGCAAGGAACTGCCGGAATTCGGGGCTTCCGGGCGTGGTGTCGGCGTGGAGTTTCGTGGTGTTTCGTACCGGTATGCGGACGCGGATGTGGATGCTGGGGGTGCTGCTGGTGCGGGGCCTGACGCTGCCGGGTCTGCGGGTGCCGGTGTTGCGAGTCCCCGTCGTATATCGTCCACATCGCATTCCGATATGCGGAACGCGGATGTGGACAGCGTTGATGAGGGCGGCGGCGCGGGTGACGCGCGCGAAACGCGCTACGCCTTGCGCAACGTGGCCCTCCGTGCGCTGCCCGGCGAAGTCACTGCGATCGTCGGGCCATCCGGTTCCGGCAAGTCCACAGCCGTCCAGCTGCTTGCCGGCACGCTTATCGGATATGAAGGCGATGTGCTGCTGTCCGAAATGCCATCCGGAATGCAGGACGAAGTGCTGGGCGCTATGTTAAGCAGTGCGGCGCCGGATGACAGTGAAACCCTGAAATCGCACCAAATCCGCGACCTCACCGCAGCATCGCTCACCCGCGAAATCTCCATCGTCTCCGCGCACAGCCACCTGTTCGCCGGCACCCTGCGCGACAACCTGCTCATGGCCCGCGCCGACGCCACCGACAACGAGCTGTGGCAGACGCTGGAAGCCGCGCATATCGACGATTTCGTGCGCGCGCAATCGCGAGGACTCGATATGCCGATCACGCAGGACGGCGCGAATCTGTCCGGCGGGCAGAAACAGCGCATTGCGATCGCCCGTGTACTGTTGCGCAGGTCGGCCGTCTATATTTTCGACGAGGCGACCAGCAGCGTCGACGCGGACAGCGAAACGTTGATTTTGCAAACGATTCGCGCGCTCGCCGACGCCGGCGCAACCGTGCTGATGGTCACGCACCGCATGGCGAACGCGGCCGACGCGGACCATGTCGTAGTGTTTGATGGGGGTGTCGTCGTCGAGCAGGGCGCGCATGACGATCTCATGGCCGCGGACGGCACGTATGCCAAGCTGTTCCGGGCGCAGGAAAGCGTGGAACGGGTGGGATTGTCTGGTTGCGTCGCGCCGCGCGTATCGCGTATGACTCATGCGTCTGGTGCGTTTGCCGTGTCTCGGATGTCTGGTTCCGCCGAATCGAACGCCAGTGGCGCCAAATCGGACATGCCAACAACCCAAGTCATCGCCCGCTTGCTGCGCGAAGTCGGCCCACTGCGCAAACCCATGGCCATCGCCTGCGCGTGCGGCATCCTCGGCCACCTCGCCGCCACGTTCCTGCCGGTTTTCGGCGTCGCCGCGCTGTTCGCCGCAGCTGGCGCAAAAGTCTGGAATCTCAGCCTTCCTGCGGCAATCGCAGCCATGATTATCTGCGCACTGATCCGCGGCGGCATGCGCTACGCCGAACAGTACATGAACCACAATGTCGCCTTCCGCCTGCTCGCGCTGTTCCGGTCGAAAACGTTTGCCGCGCTGCGTCGCCTCGCGCCCGCCAAACTGTCCGGCAAAGGCAAAGGCGACCTGATCGCGCTGGTCACCACCGACGTCGAACTGCTGGAAATCTTCTTCGCGCACACCATTTCGCCGGTTGTCATCGCCATCGCGACCACCGTGCTTTACGCGGTCGCATTGCTTACGTTGAGCCCTGCGATCGCTGTCACGCTGGTCATCGCGCACCTGACCGTCGGCATCGTGCTGCCGAAACTCTTCGCCACGGCGGTAGGTGGTCTCGGTGGGGATATTCGCCGCGAATCCGCCCAACTTGATGACGAAATGCTCGACGATATGCGCGGTCTCGACGAAATCATCCGATTCGGCCAAGGCCATGCGCGGCTTGCCGGCATCGCGTCACGCACGCGCTCGCTCTGGAGCCGCCGTGCCCGGCTGAGTGCCAAGAATGGCGATTTCGCAGGCTTCGGCGCGGTGCTGGTCGTACTGTTCACTGCCATCGCGGCATTGCTGGCGATGGTCACGTCCGGTACGACGATGCCCATCGCTTCCGCCGCTTCCGCTGCCGCTGCGACCATCCAGACCGTCCTTTCCGCGCCCGCCGCCCGCCTGACCGCCGCTTTCGTGCTGCTGGCCAGCTCGTTCGGTCCGACGCTCGCGTTGAGCGCGCTGCCGGCCAATCTCACGCAAACGTTTGCCGCCGCCCGCCGCCTGTTCGCGCTGATGGACGAAACCCCCGCAGTGGAGGAGCGGGGCGATTTCCTGCCGCGCTACCATGGCATGTCCATGCACGACGTCACGTTCGGCTACGGCAATTCGGGCGAGGTTCCAACTTCCGGAAGCGATGCGGATGCCCCCGAGTCGTCCGCCGAGCCAATCCTCAGCCACGTCTCGCTCGACGTTCCGCAACACGGCATCCTCGGCATCCAAGGCCCGTCCGGCCGCGGCAAATCGACCCTGCTGAAGCTGCTCATGCGTTACTGGGACCCGCAATCCGGCTTAGTCGCCCTGTCCGAGGTGCCACTGCCGCAGATCGACGCGCATCATCGCCGTCGCGTGCAAACGATGATGGGGCAGGAAACCTACCTGTTCGACGGCACTATCCGTGAAAACCTGCTCATGGCCTGCGACAGGGGCGATGCGGATAGGGCTGGTAATGCTGGCGATCCGGACGATTCCGCGACTTCCGGCAGAGCGCTCCTTACCCCGCCCGCTCCTCCCGTTTCGTGGAATGCCGCTGATTCCGCGCTTTCCACCCGGTCGACCCCTTCTGTCGGTGATGACGTGCTGCGCGCCGCGCTTGCCAAGGCTTCCGCGCTTGAACTGGTCGACTCGCTCCCGCAGGGCCTTGATACCCCCGTCGGCGAGTTGGGCGGGCGGCTTTCAGAGGGTGAACGGCAACGCATCGGCCTGGCTCGCGTCTTCCTGCGCAACGCGTCGCTGGTGTTGTTCGACGAGCCGACGAGTCGCCTCGACGCCTACAACGAATCCGTGATTCTGCAATCGATTGACGCGTTGGCGCAGCAGGGGAGCGCGGTGCTGCTCGTCTCGCACCGCGATTCCACCATGCGCATCGCGGACCGCATCGTGCGCATGTGAGCTGGCGCGTGCGGATTGCGAACTGATGCGGCGAGCCGATGCGTGCGAACTAGTGTGTGAATCGGCGTAATGCGGGGCCTGGTGAGGTGCCCATGCCCATGCGGCCGCATACGGACGCGCCGCACGTCCGCAATGTGGTCGTATGAAAATCGCATGTCATTCGTGTTTCCTATAGCGCGCGCGACGGCGTACGGAAGCGGACGAATCGAAAGCCATGGTCGCAGGTAAAGCAAGAAAAACGGACGAAACCGACGAAATGTCGACGGAATCGAAATCATAAGCCAATGAAACAATCATGAAAATAAGGTTGCAAATTTAGCAAAACCGACTTTTTGGTAGGTTATAAGATTCAGTTCGCGTGAAATCGAAATGGGAAATCGTTAGTATCGATAGCAAACGATTATTTTCGACGAAAGGCTGGCGATGGCCAACAACAGGAACGAACTGAACAAGAATCTGGCACAGATGCTCAAGGGTGGCGTAATCATGGACGTCACCACCCCCGAGCAGGCTAAGATCGCGCAGGACGCGGGCGCATGCGCGGTGATGGCGCTCGAGCGCATTCCGGCCGACATCCGCGCGGCCGGTGGCGTCTCCCGCATGAGCGACCCGGCCATGATCAAGGGCATCCAGGAAGCCGTGTCCATCCCGGTCATGGCGAAGGTGCGCATCGGTCACATTGCCGAAGCCCGCATCCTGCAGGCCATCGAAATCGACTACATCGACGAATCCGAAGTGCTCAGCCCCGCCGACGACGTGTACCACATCGACAAGAACCAGTTCGACGTGCCGTTCGTGTGCGGCGCGAAGAACCTGGGCGAAGCACTGCGCCGTATCGCGGAGGGCGCGTCCATGATCCGCACCAAGGGCGAGCCGGGCACGGGCGATGTCATCCAGGCCGTGCGCCACATGCGCACCATGAACAAGCAGATCCGCGAGCTCGTCTCCCTGCGCGACGACGAGGTGTACGAGGCCGCCAAGCAGCTGGCCGTGCCGTACGACCTCGCCAAGTACGTGCACGACAATGGCCGTCTGCCGGTCGTCAACTTCGCCGCCGGCGGTGTGGCCACCCCGGCCGACGCAGCCCTCATGATGGAGCTTGGTGCGGAAGGCGTGTTCGTCGGCTCCGGCATCTTCAAGTCGGGCGACCCGGCCAAGCGCGCCGCCGCCATCGTGCAGGCCACCGCCAACTGGCAGGACCCCGATCTGCTCGCGCGCCTGTCCGAGAACCTCGGCGAGGCCATGGTCGGCATCAACGAGGACGAAATCCAAACCATCATGGCCGCCCGTGGCGAATGATCTGTTGATTCGTCGATTGCTTGATTGCTTGCAATTCCGCGAGGATTACATAAGCCGGTCGTGTGATCGATTTTGAAGGACTCGGTGGGTGCGTGTGATTTTCGGTGCTGCACGTGCCTGCCGCTTTTTGTTGTGATGTTCGGCGATTCACCGAACGATTTGTTGAACAACCTGAATGAGGAGCATCCGTTGGTTGTAGCAGTTGAATACATTTCAAAGGAAGAGTCGGCCGACGTCGCCGCAGGCTCGGCATCCGCGAAGCACGGCGTGACCGGCATTCTGGCGGTGCAGGGCGCGTTCGCCGAGCATGCGGCCATGCTGGATCGTCTTGGCGCGCCGTGGAAACTGCTGCGTGCCGCCGAGGATTTCGACGATTCGATCGATCGCGTGATCCTGCCAGGTGGCGAAAGCACCACGCAGGGCAAGCTGCTGCGATCGACCGGCCTGTTCGAACCCATCGCAGCGCACATCGCCGCCGGAAAGCCGGTATTCGGCACTTGCGCCGGCATGATTCTGCTAGCCCGCAAGCTGGATAATGATTCGAACATTTACTTTGGCGCGCTTGACGCCGTCGTGCGACGCAATGCGTACGGCCGTCAGCTTGGCTCGTTCGCCGCCACCGCCGATTTCGGCTCTGCTACTGGCGATTCCGCCGTTTTGGTTGAGCCGGGCGAACGTGTGCCGGGGTTCGCTGATTCCGCGTCGGGCGCGGGTTCGACTACTGAGATTTCCTCCGATTCCATCGTGCTGAAGGATTTCCCGCTAGTGTTCATTCGTGGACCGTTTGTGGCCGAGGTCGGGTCGGCCGCGACCGTTGAGACCTCGGTGAGCGGCAATGTGGTCGGTCTGCGCCAAGGCAAGATTCTCGCCACGGCGTTCCATCCCGAACTCACCGACGACACCCGCATTCACGAGCTCTTCCTGAGTCTCTAGATTCCGGCTCGTCGCGCACGTCTTGCGATTTTCGCCCGTTTCGTTCGTCCGTGAGCGAAAGGGGGATTCGTTCCGTATGGTTTCCTACCCTTTTTCGCTCATGTCTTGCGATTTTCATGCGTTTCGGCCGTTCGTGAGCAAAAAGGGGTGTGGCGCGCCGGTCCTTTCGTTTGCGTTTCCTTGATTTTCCAACGATTTTGATTTTGCGTTTGACGTGATTTTGCGCACGTCCTGCGATTTTCGCACGTTCCGTCTGTTCGTGAGCGAATGGGGGTATCGTCCCGTACGGCCTTACGCCCTCTTTTGCTCACGTCTTGCGTTCCGGGCCCATTCCGCCCGTTCATAAACGGAACGTCCAATCGAAATACACAAGCAGAGATGCGGGGAATCGCACAGAAATCCTATCCCCGCTTGTCCACTGATTTATACACACTCCATGCCGCAGCGTGCCGTGCCGGCACAAAGCATCTACCATAATCGCAAGTTATCCCCGCCTGACACGCCGAAGACACGCCGAACATGTGTATTTTCTGCGTTCTCCGACCACAACCCCGGTGCAGCTGGACATCGAATCGGCGGAAGCAATACCTTCGGACCATGAATGGTATCAACGATGTGAATGGTCCGAACGGACAACAGCACTATAAGCCGTTGGAGGCGCAGTCGATCGCGCAACGGCAGCAGGAGGTGTGGAACGTATGCCGCGCGTTGAAAGATCGTAACGAGTTGTATGGCGTGCTGACGCGGAACTCCGCGATCGCAATGTGGGGTGTGCCAGATCCGTCGATGGATTCGGCGCGGACGGCAGATGGTGTTCCCGTGGTTCATGTCGTGGTACAGACCGCGCGAAACCGCCGAAAAGGTATTCCGGGAGTGGTCGCGCATGTATGGAAAGGGCTGTTCGAAGAACATATCTGTCATACGCAAGACGGCATCGACGTGCTTGCTCCAGAGCCGACATGGGCTTCAATGGCGGAAACGTTGAGCGTTGATATGCTGGTCGAATTGGCTGAATCGCAGATGCGTCATGGGCGGACGACGAAGGAAAAACTTGCCGTTTTCCTCGAGGGAAATTCCTTTCGTGGCCGTCGCAAGTGCCAACTGGCATTGTTGCTGGTAGAATCGGGCAGTGATTCGCCCAAAGAGACCGAATTGCGATTGTGCTTACTGTCGTATGGTCTGTCTGGTTTCGCTGTTGGATACGTGGTTTCGGGAATTTCGTTTGAGAATGGGGCTGCGGTCACGCTCGATCTCGCTGATCCGGAATTGAAGATCGGCATTGAATATGATGGCGACCACCACCGTACGGATAAGATGCAGTGGCGTCGCGATGTTTGGAAGCGCCGTCAACTGGAAAGTATGGGATGGACGATTGTCGCGGTCACCCAACTGGATTTGTCGGATGAACCGCATCGTGCCGCGCTCGCCATGAACGTCGCCATGATTCGTGCGCGTAAATCGGGTCATCCGGTTGCGTTGCATACGCCGGTTTCCTGGTAGAAATGCTCTCTTCGCGGCTTGAAAGGCTGATTATGTCGAGGCTGCCGCATTGGTGATTTGGCGCATCCTATGCTGGCTCGTGGTCCTGTGTGGCGGGGTGCTGTTTCCTCTGCATTTGATGAGGGTATTGCTGGTTCTGTTTTTATGAGATTCGTGGCTTTTCGCTCACGTCTTACGATTTCGTCCCGTTTCGTCGTTCCGTGAGCGGATGGGGGTATGTTCCTCTGTGTTGTGGCCCCCTCTTTCTTTCACGTCTTGCGGAAAATTGACTTTCGTCCGGATGTGTGCGAAAAGCGATATCGAATGAGGGCGATTCTGCCAGTCGAGCGCCAGTCGATCGCAAATGAGCGTAACTAATCGCGAGCGAATGCCAGCCGGTCGCAGTCGATCGCAAATACATGCGTATGTCTGGATTTGACAGAATCGCAAAAGTATCTAAGATTAAAAATATCAAATGGTACACAGTTGTACCAAATACGTTCGGAAAGGCAATGACGTGCAGATTCATACCGGCAAACCCGCCGTACCCACCGCAACCGCTACACCCACCGCAACCCCCAAACGCCAGCCCTTCGCATGGCCGAAACTGCTGACGGAAAACGGCCGCGGTATCGCATTCGGCGGCGACTACAATCCCGATCAATGGCCTGAGGAGATCTGGGACGACGACATCCGCCTGATGGAAAAAGCCGGCGTCAACACGGTCGCCCTCGCCATCTTCAGCTGGGACCGCATCCAACCCACCGAGGATCGTTGGAATTTCGGCTGGCTCGACCGCATCATAGAAAAACTCGGCAAAGCCGGCATCGCAACCGATCTGGCCTCCGCAACGGCCACCGCGCCGCTGTGGCTGTACGAAAAGCACCCCGAAGTGCTGCCGCGCGACAAGTACGGCCATCAGGTCAACGCCGGATCGCGCCAGTCCTGGAGTCCGACCAGCCCGGTATTCAAGGAATACGCGCTGACCCTGTGCCGCAAACTCGCCGAACGCTACGGTAGCAACCCGTACGTGACCGCCTGGCATATGGGCAACGAATACGGCTGGAACAACCGCGAGGACTACTCCGACAATGCGCTCGAGGCCTTCCGCGCATGGTGCCGCCGCAAGTACGGCACCATCGACGCGCTCAACCAGGCGTGGGGCACCACCTTCTGGGGTCAGGAGATGAACGACTTCGACGAAGTGCTCATCCCACGGTTCATGGGCGCCGATTCCATGGTCAACCCCGGTCAGAAGCTCGATTTCGAGCGATTCGGCAACGACATGCTTCTCGACTTCTACAAGGCCGAACGCGACGCGATCGCCGAAATCTGCCCGGACAAGCCGTTCACCACGAACTTCATGGTCTCCACGGACCAGTGCTGCATGGACTATGCCGACTGGGCCAACGAAGTGAACTTCGTCTCGAACGACCACTACTTCCACGAAGGGGGTGAGATGCACCTTGACGAACTGGCGTGCTCCGACGCTCTCATGGATTCGTTTGCGCTTGGCAAGCCTTGGTATGTCATGGAGCATTCCACTTCGGCGGTGCAGTGGAAGCCGCTCAACATGCGCAAGCGCAAGGGGGAGACGGTGCGCGATTCCCTTGCACACGTTGCCATGGGCGCCGACGCCATCAACTTCTTCCAGTGGCGCGCGTCCGCATTTGGCGCCGAATCCTTCCACTCCGCCATGGTTCCGCACGCGGGAGAAGACACGAAGCTATTCCGTCAAGTGTGCGAGCTGGGCGAAACGTTGCGAACATTGGCCGATGCGGGTGTGCAGGGTAGTGAGCTGGAACGCTCCGATACGGCGATCCTGTTCAGCGCCGAATCGGAATGGGCTACCCGTTCCCAAACCCTGCCGAGCATGAAACTCAACCATTGGCACGACGTGCGCGACTGGTACCGCGCGTTCCTGAACGCGGGTTCGCGTGCTGACATTGTGCCGCTGAAATACGATTGGAGCGATTACAAGACCGTCGTTTTGCCGACCGTCCTGATGCTGAGCGCCGTCGATACGCGGCGATTGGCCGATTTCGCGGCGGCCGGCGGCAGGGTGGTGGTCGGTTACGCGACCGGCCTGATCGACGAGAATTTCCACACGTGGCTCGGTGGCTACCCGGGTGCCGGCAACGGCCTGCTGCGCGATATGCTGGGCATCCGCGGCGAGGAATTCAACATCCTCGGCAGTGGCGTGGAAGGCGAGCCGGAGGCGATTCGGCTGGGTGCCGGCGGTGAGGTTGCGCTGGAAGATGCAGCCGCGCTGAACGGCGCCACGACCCGCCTGTGGCAGAACGACGTGACCGTTACCGGCGATCGCACGCAAGTCCTCGCCATGTACGCAGGCGAGGAGGCCGACGAATGGGAGCTCGACGGCATGGCCGCGGTCACCCGCAATCCGTACGGCGCGGGCGAAGCGTATTTCGTCGGTTGTGACCTGGACGTGGCCGATTTGACGAAGCTGATTCGGACATATCTTGCGGCACCGGCACAATCGCAGCAATCGCAAGCCAATACCGACGTTCTGCACACCGTGCGCAAGTCTGCCGACGCCGCGTTCGATTTCTATCTGCCGCGCGGCAAGAAGGAAGTCGAATTGCAGGGCGTCGAGGGCGAGCCGGTCGTCCTGTTCCAGACGGAACGGGGTGAGGAAAACGGCTCGTATACCGTGCGCCGCAACGGGGTTCTCGTGGTGAGGCGCTAGAATCGTCCCTGTAGCAGGGATACTGGGCAGTATTTCGAAGCGTATCGGGGGAACCATGAGCGAAGCGAGACCTTTCGCGTCTCAAACCGGCAAATCGCCATCAGAAAAGAAGCGCGTCACTTTGCGTGACGTGGCCGAAGAGGCCGGAGTGTCCCTCAAAACCGCGTCGAACGTCATCAACCACACCGGCCGTATGACCGACGCCACACGCGAAAAAGTGCAGAAAGTCGTGGATCGGCTCGGCTATCGCATCAACGTGTCCGCCCGCAACCTCAACCGTGGGCGGACCGGCTTCATCACGCTCGCCGTGCCATGCCTGACCGCCCCCTATCTTGCGGGGCTCGCCAACCGGGTGATCGACGCGGCGCGCATCTACGGCTACTCCGTGTACGTCACCACGTACGCCGAGGGCACGTCGCGCGGCGCCGCCTCGCTCCTGCGCAACTTCAACGCCACCGTTTCCGACGGCATGATCCTGTCGCTGTCCGAAATGGAGGACCTTACCCCCGAAGACCTGTCTGTGGATTTTCCGCTGGTTTGCGTGGGCGCGCGATTCACGCATCACAAGGCGGACCACGTCACACCGGACGACGTGCAAAGCGCGCGTCTCGCCACGGAATATCTGCTTGACCGTGGCGTCAGCAGGCCGGCGGTGGTCGGCTCGCGCACTGATTTCGCGCAGCTTTCGACTTTGCGTGATGTTACGGAAGGCAACGCGCAGCTTCGTATGCGCGGCGTGTTCGAAGCGTGCTGTGACCGCAATATCGCGCTTGCCACTGAGCTGATGCCCAACGTCGGCCACGATTGGTCGATCGGCTCTGGCGCGCGCAATATGCAGCGCATCATCGATTCCGGCGTGCCGTTCGACGGAGTGATCGCATTGAACGACCAGCTTGCGATGGGCGCGCTGTCGACGCTGGCCGCCAACGGCATTTCCGTGCCCGACCAAGTGCAGGTGATCGGCTTCGACAACAACGAGGAATCCGCGTATTTCCAGCCGCCGCTGACCACCATGGATTCCTGCCTCGACTGGATAGCGCCGACCGCGGTCAGTCGCATCATCGACCGCATCAGCGGCAGCCGCGTGCTTCAGCCGGAACTGATCACCACGCAGACCCGCGTGATCGCCCGCGCCACCACGTGCGCGTAGACGCGTAAGCGTGCAAACGTTGCTATATATGGGCGATTGAGGTGCGTTCCGCCTGCGCTCCATGTTTCGTTAGCGTACCCTGTTACGTCGGCGAACAGACCGTACTTGCGATCGTCCCTTACTTTTCCGGCACGGCCTGCGCCGGGCAGGCACGCAGTACGGACAGCATCGCCCGCTTCTCCTTCGTCGTGACGGTCAGCCCGTACTTGGCTTTCACGCCGATCTGACGGGCCACGTAATCGCAACGGTATGCGCCGTTCGTCGGCAGCCAGTACGCGGCCGACGCGGAGCCCTTCTCCTGATTGGCCGGCCCGTCCACCGCCAGCAGGTTGTACATGTCGTTGCCGAACCGGTACCGCTTCGTACGGTCCCACTGGTTCGCACCCGACCGCCAGGCATTCTCCAACGCCACCACATGGTCGATCTGCACCGCCGACGAGGTGCGCGCGCCGCGTACGAAGTGGATTGTTTTGCCGGTGTACGGGTCGGCCAGCGTGCCCGATTCCACTTTGCATCCATGCTGCCGGTAGCGCACGTCGGTCAGGTCGCGCGCCAGTACGTCTTCGCGCACGTCGCATCCGTTGCCGTCGTCGTCGGTTTGGCGGAAGCCGAACAGGTCGCGATCGTAGCCGGCGTGCCGCTGATTATCGTCGACCGTCAGCTGCTGCAGCGTCTGCGCGGCGCTGCCGGACGCGGTGTATTCGCCTGTTATTTCGCCGACGGTCGGGTTTGCTTTCGGCATGAGCAGGCCGATGGTGACGCCCGCCACCACGGCGATCACCAGCAGAATCAGTATGCGTTCCACCGGCCCGTCGGCATTGAGCAGCTTCTTACGAAAATGCGTGCCGTCACGCGATCCGTGCCTTGTCATCGCACCCTAAGCAGTCTCACGCGTACGTGAACGTCATCGGATCGTGCCCGGCGCGCGTCGGCCCGTCGAGCGCATCGATGGCCGCATGCTCGGCCGGGCTGAGCACGAATCCGAACAAGTCGAGGTTCTGCTTCTGCCTGTCCGCATGCACCGACTTGGGGATGATGATCGTGCCGTTTTCGATGTGCCACCGCAGAATCACCTGCGCGGGCGTGACGCCATGCGCTTCGGCGATGCGTGCGATCACGCCGTCGCCGGCGTTCAAGTCGGCGCCGCGAGCCATCGGCGAATACGCCTCGACCGCGATGCCGTGCTCCTTGCAGTACGCCACCACCTCGCGCTGCTGCCACGTGGGATGCAGCTCGATCTGGTCGACGGCCGGATACTCGCCCGTCTCCTTATGCAGCCGCTCAAGATGCTCCGGCAGGAAATTGCACACGCCAAGCGTACGCACACGGCCCTCCGCGCGGAATTCGTCGAACGCCTTCCAAGTCTCACCGGAACGCCAGTCGAACGGCGTCGGCCAATGCAGCATATACATGTCCACATAATCGAGCTGCAGCAGGCCGAGCTGGCGGTCGAACGCCTTGCGCGCGGAATCGTACCCCTGCTCGGAGTCGCGCAGCTTCGTCGTCACCCACAGATTTTTGCGATTTTCGCCTTGCGTGAACCCCGCGTTTTTCAGCGCGCGCCCCACGCCCGCCTCGTTGTTGTACCCCGCGGCACCGTCGATATGACGATAACCGGCTTCCAGCGCGCTCTCCACCACGGGGGTAACGCCCTCATCGTCGATACGCAGCACGCCCAAGCCGATCTGCGGAATCAGATTGCCGTCGGAAAGCGTGATCATCGGAGTGTGGAAAGTAGCCATGAAAACAACCCTTTGAATCGAATATGCGATGTTCTCTGCACCAGTTTAGCGGCTTCCGTGATCGCGGTCTGTCCGCCCCACAATCGGCGCATGTTCGGCAGCTGTTCAGCTTTCCGTAACAGACGTAACAATTCTGCGCGGAAAATGCACTATAACGTTGCGCGGATATGAAGAACGATATGGATTCGAAGAATATGACGATCACTGCGCAGCATGACCGATCCGCCCGGCCGTCCCACCACCACGGCCACGCGCTCGCCGGCATCCTCGGCCCCGCGTTCGTGGCGGCGGTCGCGTACGTGGATCCGGGCAACGTGGCGGCGAACATCACGTCGGGCGCGCGCTACGGCTACCTGCTGGTGTGGGTGCTGGTGCTGGCTAACTGCATGAGCGTGCTCATCCAATACCAGTCCGCGAAACTCGGTATCGTCACCGGCAAAAGCCTGCCGGAAATCCTGGGCGAACGGCTTGGCGACGCGGGCCGTTTCATGTTTTTCATGCAGGCGGAGGTGATCGCCATCGCCACTGATCTGGCGGAGGTGATCGGCGGCGCGATCGCGCTGAAACTGCTGTTCGGCCTGCCGCTGTTCGTCGGCGGCTGCATTATCGGCGCGGTGTCGACGGTGCTGCTGATTTTCGAAAAAGGCGTCACGCATCGCATTTTCGAAAAACTGATCATCGGCCTGCTGCTGGTGATTACGTTCGGTTTCATCGCCGGCCTGTTCATCGCCCCGCCAAATCCGAAAGAAGTCGTCGCCGGCTTGATTCCACGCTTCAAAGGCACTGATACCGTGCTTATGGCCACGTCCATGCTGGGCGCCACGGTCATGCCGCACGCCATCTACCTGCATTCCACGCTCGTCAACGACCATTACGCCCCCGGCGAAGCGAAGCCGAGCATCAAAAAGCTACTTCACGGCAGCAAAATCGACGTTGCCTGGGCGCTGATACTGGCCGGTTCGGTCAACCTCGCGCTGCTCATCCTCGCCGCGAACTCGCTGTACGGCATGACCGGCACCGACACCATCGAAGGCGCGCAACGGGCCATCCAGCATGTGCTCGGGCCGGTGATCGGCACGATTTTCTCGATTGGTCTGCTTGCGTCGAGCCTGAGCTCCACGTCGGTCGGCACTTACGCCGGCAGCGAAATCATGCACGGCCTGCTACGCATCAAAGCGCCGATGTGGGCGTGCCGAGTGGTGACGCTGGTACCCGCGCTGGTGGTGCTATGGTTCGCCAACAATCCGACGGAAGCGTTGATCGTCGGCCAGGTCGTGCTGTCGGTCGGCATTCCATTTGCGATTATTCCGCTGATGCGCTACACGCACGACCGCACGCTGATGGGGGAGTATGTGGACGGTCCGGTCAAGCACATCGTCAATATCGCGGTCGCCGCGCTGATCGTCGCTCTGAACGTGGTGCTGATTGTGCTGACAATGCTCGGCAAAGCCTGATTTTCCGTGATTTTTACGTCGATCTCCGGCGGATTTGCGGTGCTTTTTTCGTAGTTTCTCAGCTGATTTTCTAGGGTTTTTCCCGCAGATTTCCCGCGGATTTTTCCACGAAACCTACGCCGCCTGCACCTTCCCGCTGTCATAATCGACCACGGTGTACATGCCCTTCCCCTCACGCTTGGACTGATACAACGCATGGTCGGCGAATCCCAAGCAGAGGCTCAGATCGACGTTCTTGCCAGATAGCACGCGGCATGCGCCGATACTGCAATGCACGTCCTGCCCGTATTGCGCGGACGCCTGCGCCAACTGGCGGCGGAACAGGTCCAGCGTGCTTTCGATCACGCGCTCGTTCGCGGTGTTCTTTATCAGCGCCACATACTCATCGCCACCGAAACGGACGATGATGTCATCATGCCGGTACAGCCGCTTCAACGTCTGCGCCACTTCACGAATCCAGAAATCGCCCACTTTATGGCCGTACGTATCGTTGATCTGCTTGAAATCGTCGATGTCAACGAAAATCAGAACAGCCTGGTCGTCTTCCTGCATGTGCGCGAAATAATTCTCAATCTGTTCGCGGCCGGCGCTTTTGCTCCACAAATCGGTCAGACCGTCATGCTGCGCTTCGTAGCTGACCTTCTGATAAGCATCGTCCTGCGAGCGGATCTTCTTGTTCATTTCGATGGTGTCGACCACGAACGTGAACTGGATTGAAATCGTGATCGCGATGGCCTGCAACGCCAGTCCGTAATGGAGAATCTGAACGATGGTTGTCACAATCGGCAGCACGAAGAACGACAGCGACGTGACGAACAGCGGTCGGCTGAGGTTTTTGCGGTTTTCGATGATCAGCATCACAATCAGCGCGAGCTCTACCAGACCCAGTATCTGCGGGATAGCGAACAGTGGTCCGCGGCGGTAGTAGTTCTGGCTGTCGATGTAGTAGACCATATGGTTGAACTGCGTGGCAATCGTCAGTACGATGCCGAGCGCGGACGCTGCGTAGATGACGTCAAGCTTCTTCGAACGCGGCTTTTTCGGCTTGGATTGGGCGTTGGCCGAACGTTGGTTCTTACGATTACGCTTGGCTCCGCCGCTCGTTCTGGCCCTCCACTCGTGCGGGCTGACGTTTTCAAGCATGTCGTCGCCGCTGACGGTTTGCCAGATATAGTTGGCGAACAGTGCGATGAAGATGAAATTGATCAGGTATTCACCAAGATTGCCGATGCGCGTCATGTAGAAGTCAAGCTTGTCGCAGCCGCCGTTGTGATACCAGGCGGACACGTCGGCCAGCAGCATCAGCGCACATAGAAGCTGCATGGAAACTTTCGTATAGGTACGCCGCGTCCTACGTATCGCGCCCACGTAGACGCCACCTGCGCAAACGATGCAGATGAGAACGCCCCATAGCTCCATCGCTATGTTGAATAACGTGACTACGGTCATACTTCCTAACCCCCTGCGCGGCGTATTCCTTTCCTGTATCGTGCCGTTACTGCCAACGCATATGTATACCACCCCATGATGAACAAATACGAAGTTTTGCCAATTTTTCTCGGTTGAATTGGAATTGAACGTGTTCGAATAGTTTCATCTCGCGTTCGACCACCCGCAGTACTAGACTTTTTGAGTCTGTTTTTGCAGGAGTTGCGCAATACGCTGCGAGTATGCGCGGATGAGTGATGGAGGGCGGTCGGTTGCCGTCGAAACCGGAGAAGAGGTCGGAAGTGAAGCCGGAAAAGAAAATAAACGCGAAACAGGGCCGCACCCACGGCCTGTCCCAGCCGCTTACCGGCGAGGAATCGTATAAAAACGACCATTTGACGCATGCCGCGTTCGTATCGATCGCCATTCTTACGTTCATCACGTTCGTCGGCAACTTCACGCAGCTGCAGTTGAGCGCCGCACTGCCCACCATCGTGTCCGATTTCGGCATTTCCGTCACGACCGGCCAATGGCTGACGTCGATTTTCCAGCTCGTCATGGGCGTTATGGTGCCGCTCACCGCCTACCTGACCCGCCGTTTCTCCACCCGTCAGATTGTGATCGCTTCGATGGTGGTGTTCACCATCGGCTCCCTGTTTGCCTGGCTTGGCTCCTCGTTCGTGCTGGTATTGGTCGGGCGTCTGCTGGAAGCCGTCGGAACCGGCGTGATGTGGCCGGTCCTGCAAATCACGGTATTCTCCATTTATCCTCTGTCCCGCCGCGGTATGGCGATGGGCACCGTCGGCATGGCCATGAGCGTCGCGCCCGCGATTGGCCCCACCTTGGGTGGTGTGCAAACCGATTTGAACGGCTGGCGATCGATTTTCCTCACGCTGACGGTCATCGGCGTTATTTCGCTGCTTCTTGCGATTTTCGGCTTGCGTAATTTCGGCACGTGCGACGCGTCCGCCAAAGCCGACTTCTTCTCCGTCGGCCTGTCGATTTTCGGCTTCGGCGGCCTCATGTTCGGCTTCACGAACATCGAATCGTATCCGTTCACGCATCCGATGGTGTGGCTCGCCATGCTCATCGGCCTGGTCGGCATCGTCTGGTTCGTGCTGCGCCAGATTCACGGCGCTCGCAGGCAGGCGGCCGACCCGTCCAAGCAGCCTCCGCTGCTCAACCTGAGCGTGCTGAAAAACAAAAGCTTCACCGTCGGCACCGTCACCGCCGCGCTGTCGTTCTTCGCGTTCAGTTCGATCATGGTGATCATGCCGCTGTACATTCAGGATTGCCGCGGCTACTCCGCCACCATCAGCGGCCTGGTGATGCTGCCCGGCGCGTTCGGCCAGTGCATCGCGCAGTTCTTCGGCGGCAAGGCGCTCGACCGTTTCGGCGCGCGTCCGGTGGCGCTGATCGGCTCGATCACCCTGCTGTTCGGCACCATCATGATGAGCCTGATTTCCATGACCTCATGGATCTGGTGGGTGTCCATCTGGCAGTTCGTGCGCCAAATCGGCATGGGATTCGTGCTTATGCCGATCACCACATGGTCGCTCAACTGCCTGGAACCTGAGGAAGTGAGTGCCGGCTCGGCCGTCACGAACACGGTCCGCCAGATCGCCGGTGCCATCGGCGCCCCCGTGCTGGTGATTCTGATGGAAACGTTCACCGCCCTGCGCTGGGCTGCGATCGGTGGCGCGAAGAACATGTATGCCGTGGCGAACGTGTTCGGCATCCAGTGGGCGCTGCGCGTGAGCGCCACCATCTGCTTCATCATGGTGGTCATGGTCTTCTTCGGCGTCCGCGGCAACGGCGCCGGCTCCACCCGCGACACCGTCCAGCGCGCACTCAATCGCGTCCACCCCCACGCCGCCTAGCCTGACCTACTCGCCCATACCCGTATTTTCGCCGTCCCGTAGGCATGTCCTGAGCGTGGTTCGCTCAAGTGCCGCCATTCCCCGCAGCAGGAAATGAGAGAGAAATGTCCGCATAGTGGCATGCGGTACGGGTGCACGTAAAAGCACTGTGAACCTCGCGGGAAGGAGGTGGCGCACCCGTGCCGTGTTGCGTATGGTGAACGGGAGCGTAATGAAAGGCAACCATGCGGCAAACCGGCGAAAGCGAGCGTGAGAGCGGCGGCAATAACGATGCCGAACGCGAACGCACAAGCGAAAGCGAAATCGAGGATCTGGGCGCGCGGCTCGACAAAGCATGCGCCAGTCGTCCCCTCGACCGCGCGCAACATGGCATGACCCGCCGTACCGCAGCGACACACCTTCTGACCGCGGTGCTCTGGCTGGCCACCGCCGTCATCCTGCTGGCCATGCTGCTGCGCATGCTGCCCAACAACCTCGACGGCAAACGGTACGTGCCGCTTATCGTCGCGCTGATGCCGTGGCTGGGCATGCTGTCTTTGATTATTGCGATCACCGCGATAGCCGTCCGTGCAATAGGCGGACGCGTCCTGCTCGCCACCGTCAGCGTGGTGTGCGTGGTTGTGCAAATCGGCTGGCATTGGGGTTATATCAGGCCGCAGCAAACGATTTCCGACGCGGCCAGCGCCGCAGTCACGCAGGCCTCGTCCGACGGCTTGCCCAACACGTCCGACCGGTACGCCCGCATCATGACCTTCAACACCAAGGAAGGGCATGCCGACGCCAATCGGATCGTCGAAATCGTCAAAAACGAGCATGTGGAAGTGCTCGCGCTGCAGGAAGTGTCATGGGACCTGCTCAACCGGCTCAACGGCGCCGGAATCGCCAATTATCTGCCGTATTCCGTGGCCGCGCAGCAAACGTGGCATGACAACGGCGGTGTGAACGTGCTGTACAGCGCCGCGCCGATGGAAAACGCCAAACAGAACCTCATTCCCGTGGAATCAAGCAGCGTTTCCGCCGCGACGATCGATTTCGGCGGCAGCAAGGTGCGCTTCGGCTCCGTCCACCCGTTCTCGCCGCGCCCCCGCAACCAAGGTCTGTGGAACCGTAGTCTCGACTCGCTCGCCCAACTGCAGCATTACGACAATCTGTACGTGCTGATGGGCGATTTCAACTCCACATGGGACCACGCCAGCTTCCGATACCTGCTCGGCAGCCGCTTCCTGGATTCCGGCCAGCAGGCGGGCGAAGGCCTGCACATGACGTACCCGGCCATGATGCCAATCGCCGAAATCGACCACATCGTGCATGACAAAGGCGTGACCGTAGGCAACCTCAAAACCGCATACATCCCCGGCTCCGACCACCGCGCCCTCCTCGCCACGCTCGAAGTCGCCTGATCCGCACCTAATCTGCGCTTGAACATATCTGCGCATAGCAAACATATCCGCACGTATCCCCACATATGCCCCTCAACGTACCAATAGCCGCAAACACGCCTGCTGCTATACCGACATTTTTGACATTATGTAGGTATGGGAATAGTCTATATTCACCCCGAACCTGCATATTCTGCACAAATGACGGTTATAAGGATGATGGTTATGGAGTACAAAAGCATACGGCAGACATTGGCAATGTCATCATCCACGGCCAAGCCGAAGGATGCGGCTGAGGAGGAATACCAAAAAAGACTCAACGGCTATTCGACATACCGGTCAGGTATTGAATTCGAAGGTCATGAGATGTTCGCCGTGGCGTTCAGGGAACTGTTGAACGTCATGGATTCGGTCCGTGGCATGGAAGTGCAGGTCGAATCGCTGTGGGCCGCATTGCCGCCGATTGCCCGCAGGACGTATCTGATGGAACTCATCGGCGCGGAAATGCAGAGCACGAACTCCATAGAAGCCGTGCACACCACGCGCAAGGAAATCTCAGACGCGTTGGATGCGGCGGTCGCGGACGGGCCGCACAAGCGGTTGAGTGAGCTTGCCAAACTCTTTCTCGGACTCTCCGGCGAAAATTCCGCAACGTTGGAACTACCGAAAACGTTGCATGACATACGTAATATTTACGATCAGGTGATGGCTGGGGAACTACGGGAGGAAGACAAGCCTGACGGAATGGTATTCAGAGCCAAGCAAGTCTCTGTGTGTGACGGCTTTGACCGGGAGATTCATCAAGGCGCATGGCCGGAATCGGAAATCCAAGTGCAATTGACCAAATGGCTGGCGTTGCTTTCGGATGAGGCGATTCCTCCGCTGCTGCGGGCTGTGATGTGCCATTACGCCTTCGAATGCATTCACCCGTTCTATGACGGCAATGGCAGGACGGGCCGGTTCCTGCTTGCTCTGCAGCTGAGCAAGCACCTGTCCATACCGACGGCGATCAGCCTGAGTCCGGTTATCGCCGACGCGAAAGGCCGGTATTACAAGGCGTTTGATGATGCGCAGCATCCGCTGAACTGTTCTGACGTCTCGCTGTTCTCATATCGGATGATCCGTTTTATCGCCACCGCCCAGAAGAACATCATCTCTGTGCTCGGCGAGAAGAAAACCCTGCTTGACACCGCGCGGAAGAGGCTTGAACATTATGCGCGAACGCAGGGCATTACGGAACTGCAGCGGAACATGCTGTACTTCCTGCTGCAGGAGGAGCTTTTCGACGATGCTCCGAAACCCATATCGCGCCGCCTAATGCGCGAATGGCTTGGCGTGGGGGAGCGGAAGACCAACACCGCGCTCGCGGAACTGGTGAACAGGAACCTGCTCGAGTTCCACGGCTCCCGCCCGATCCGCTATTCGCTGACCGCCACCGCCCGCGCCGAATTTCTGCAATGATTCTGCGCGTATTGGACGATTTGCCGCATGCGGGGAACGCCTCGCGCTAAAATTTCCGTTTGGCGGGTTGCGGAAGCCATGGTGGATTTCGCAAAACCGCAACACGAAACGTTGGAAGAACGGTTAAGGGGTTTAGGCATGCACATCATGTTCGTCTGCACGGGCAACATTTGCCGTTCCCCTATGGGCGAGCTTCTGATGACCCACTATCTGAACGGCACCACCGTGCAGGTGTCAAGCGCCGGCACGCGTGGTTTGCCGATGCATCCGATCGATCCGTCGAGCGGCCGCCTTATGCAAAGCGTCGGCATTGAGTCGAGCGGCTTCCGTTCCCGACGACTGACCCGACAGATGGCCGACGAAGCCGACCTGATCCTCTGCTTCGAAAAGCAGCAGCGCAAGGAAATCGTCACGTTGGCGCCAGCCGCCGTACGATACACGTTCCTGCTTGACGATTTCGCGAATATGTGCGATTACTGCGCTCGCAACAATATGATTGCCGGACTGACCATCCAGGAACGTCTTCAGTCGGTAATCAAGAAGTCCTCGATGATTCGTCCGATGATTCCCCAGCCGAAGGACATCGCCGACCCGCATGGCCGCGAATTCAGCATGTTCTGCGTCGCCGCCGAACAGACGAACGGTGCGATCCGTAAAATCCTGAAAAGCATGCGCAAGCACCGTACGGTAACCCCCGCCCCCATCCGCTCCCAAATCGTTGCCTGATAATTCTTTTAGGTCCATGGATTGATTCACCATAGCTTGGCCCTACTCTATTTTTTTGAGTCCGAGCGTGTTTGTGATATTCACCCATTTTTTATTATTGATATTTTGATTTGATTGGCATGTTGCATGCCATAAGAGGTAAAGAAGCCCTTTTTGAGCATCTCTTGAAAGATTAATTTCAGGATTGTTGGGGGTGGGCTGTCGGTGGCGTGGGATGGGGCGAGGGTGCTTTGCGTCGCAAGGTGGTATTGGTTGGAAAATTTTCTGAAACGTTTGCATATGTGAATTTGCAACGATAGTGGGTGCTACGGGGTGCTGGTATGAGTGTATCTGTTGCTGACAGCGTTTGCAACAGAGCAGAAAACAATTGCGTTTTAACCGCCATTTTTCAATAAAAATCACTCATTTTTCAAAGGAAAAATGTGGTATTTTTGACGCAACGTCTGCTAGTGGCAAACGTTGTCAAAGTTAGATGCAAGGAAGCAGGGAGGGTAAGGTGCGACTCAGCACTCATACGTTCGCGGGTATGGCGAACGCACTCACCAGAAAAGAGCCTCCGCACGACGATCAACCGGAGTTGATGACCCGTGCAGAGCGTAGGCGCGCGGCCCGCAAGGCTCGTGCGGCCAAAACCTGGAAGAAAGTAGCGGCGGGAACGGTGGCGGTCGCCACGCTGTTCGGCGGTATGGGTGTGGCATCCACCGCACTTGCCGCCGATCGTGACAGCTACCAGGACACCATCGGAAATTCTTCTTTCGAAGCGGCCCGTAACCAGTACGGTCTGACCAAGCACATGAAGAACGGCGCCATCCTGCACGCATGGATGTGGTCGTTCAAGACCATCACGCAGCACATGCCTGAGATCGCCGCGGCGGGCTACACTTCCGTGCAGACCGAGCCTATGAGCAAGATCAAGGAAGTCGCCGCCAACGGCAAGAAGTTCACCGAGAACTGGTACTACGTGTACCAGCCGGCGAACACCTCCATCGGCAACTTCGTGGTCGGCACCGAGGCTGACCTGAAGGAAATGACCGCCACCGCCCATAAGTATGGTGTGCGTGTGATCGTGGATGTGGTCGCCAACCACTTCACCTCCGATTGGAACGCCATCGACCCCGATTGGCAGAACAAGGAGTACTTCCACAAGCGTACCGGCTGCGACGGCCCCAACGGTGAAATCAACGATTATTCCAACCGTTACAAGGTGACGCAGTGCCACCTGCTTGGCCTGTGGGATCTGAATACGCAGAACCAGGCTGTTGCCGATCGTATGCAGAAGTTCCTGAAGACCGCTGTGGCGGACGGCGTTGACGGCTTCCGCTACGATGCGGCAAAGCACGTCGAGCTGCCGACCGAAGTCTTCGACAATAAGCAGTCGAACTACTGGAACACCATTCTGAAGAACGGCTCCCAGTTCCAGTACGGCGAGGTGCTGCAGGGCGATTCCGGCCTTGACTACAAGGCATACGCCAACATGTTCCGCGACAATTCCTCCGATGGCGGCGGCAACACCGCTTCCAACTACGGCAAGACCATTCGCGCCGCTGTCGGCTCGAACAACCTTGACGTCAAGATGGTGAAGAACATCGATACCGGCGGCGCAAGCGAAGACCAGCTGGTCACCTGGGTTGAGTCCCACGATAACTACGCCAACGGCGACAAGGAATCCACCGGCCTCACCGACTATCAGATCATGATGGGCTGGGCGGTCGTTGGTTCCCGTAGGGCCGGCGCTCCGCTGTACTTCAACCGTCCGAAGGGCTCTGGCGGCACCAACCCGCAGTTCGCCGAGCAGTCCCAGCTGGGTGACGCCGGTGACGACATGTGGAAGAACAAGTCCGTCGCGGCAGTCAACCACTTCCGTAACGCCATGGATGGCAAGGGCGAGAACCTGCAGAACTGCGGCGACAAGTCCTGCCTGATGATTGAGCGCTCCACGTCTGATGGCATTCAGAACGATGGTGTGGTCATTGCCAACATGGGTGGCGACAAGAGCCTTTCCGGCATGGAAACCACACTTGACGATGGCGCCTACCCGGATGAGGTCAATGGCGGCCAGCTTGTGGTCTCCAACCATAAGATCGTTTCCGGTACCGCCAAGGGCGGCGCGGTCAGCGTCTTCTACGTGAAGGGCGAATCCGATCCGAACGTGTCCGTGGAAGCGGCTTCCAAGGAATTCTCCTCCGACAATGTCAAGGTCACGCTGCGCGCGCAGGATGCCGACAATCTGAAGTACACCACCACCGAGGGCGAGAGCGGCTCCTTCACTGACGGAAAGGTCATTTCCGTTGGTAAAACTCTTTCCATCGGCGAGACCGCTACCGTCAAGGTGACCGGCACCGCCGCCAAGGATGGCAAGAAGGTCAAGAAGGGTCAGGCGCTGAGCGCTTCCGTGACCGTGAAGAAGGTGGAGGTCCCGAAGCAGAACCTTGCCGCGCAGTACAGTACCAACAAGGTGGGCATGGGCGTCAAGAAGACCATCAACTTCAACGCCGGAAAGGACGCGAGCATCGCTGACTGGGACAGCTCCATGCTGATCGCGCAGGGCGCCGCCAACGACGACCCGCGCGTGTACCGCCCGAATTCCATGTATGAGGTTCCGATCGATCTGTATGCGTTGTATGGCGCCTACGATGACGACAACCTCTACCTCATGTGGGAAATGACTAACGTGCAGGATGTCGTCGACACTGGCGACGACTACCCCCTGAGCCAAGGCCACCTGTGGCAGACCCAGAACCTGCCGTTCCACATCGCCATCGACACCAAAGATGACAGCACCCGCATCGGCAACAACGGCGGTCTGCAGACCGGCGGTTCCCTGTGGGCATCCAACATCACTTGGGGCGGCGAGCAGAAGCTCAACAATGTGGTGACCATCTCCACCAACGGCTCCAACGGTCCGTGGATCTACAAGGGCGACGAGACTGGTCTGAACTCCAAGGCTGCGTATGGTCCGGCTGCTAACGCCGCCACCAACACCAAGAAGTCGAACATCAAGTTCGGCTATGGCAATGGCATTCTAAGCAAGGATGTCATCGGTATCGACGGTGGCTGGGGTGAAAACAACGGTCGTTTCATCGGCGATATGAAGGCCGAGAACCAGAACAAGGCCAAGTGGGTCAACTTCAACGAGAAGGGCCACAATTCCGCTCAGATGGATGATCACTACGAGATCGCCATCCCGCTGGAAGAGATCGGCACCACCGCTGACCGCATTGCCTCGAGCGGCATCGGCATCGAACTGGCAGCCACCTTCGGTCTGTCCGCCATGGATTCCCTGCCGTACGATCTGGCAATGAACGACAATGCTGACCTGCCGGACACCGGTTCTCAGGTGAATAACTCCTTCGAGAAGTCCGATGACGACATGTTCAGCGTGAAGATGGCCAACATCGGCGGCGAAGAGCCTCCGGTCGAAACCAAGTCCGTGAAGATTGATCAGTCGGATTACAGCGTGGACCTGTCCAATGGTGTGGCCACGAAGCAGTTGACAGCCACGACCGATCCGAAGGGCGCGTCCGTGAGCTGGAGCTCGTCCGACAAGG